>Ga0187876_1002654_pt1 | contig 12949 bp, 13 predicted proteins | sample June2016WEW_17_4_FD_133000 | JGI IMG/M metagenome (GOLD analysis project Ga0187876, IMG submission 133000) | Peatland microbial communities from SPRUCE experiment site at the Marcell Experimental Forest, Minnesota, USA - June2016WEW_17_40 | ecosystem: Environmental > Terrestrial > Soil >... | reverse complement strand
TACACATGGAGGAAGTGATGATGCAGAAGGCTGGATTATTGTTCGCCCTGGTTCTTTTCTTCTCTGTCGCTGCAGCCGAGCAGGAAACGCCCAAGGTCGAGCTCTTTGTCGGCTATTCGCACCTTTTCTCTAACCTGAACAATAGCCTTAACAATCCGAGCTACAACTTGAACGGAGTGCATGTCTCTGCCGCCGAGAACGTAAACAGTTGGTTTGGCGGCGTTCTCGACTTCAGCTCCGTCTCCGGCTCGAATGCCGGCCTTAACGTCAACGCGCAGACTATCATGTACGGACCTCGTATCGCCTACCGAAAGAGTAGTTTCGTCACACCGTCCGTTCACGCTTTGTTCGGGGGCATCCGGGGAAGCCGAGGCTTTGACGGGATCTCGGAAGCAAACTGGCGTTTCGCCATGGGACTTGGCGGGGAGATCGATCTCAGAATAAACGACAAGGTGGCGTTTCGGCTTGTCCAGGTCGATTACATACCAACTCACTTCGTGGATGTGCGGCAGGATAATGTCCGGGTTTCGGTAGGGTTCGTATTCCGGTTTCCTCGTTGGTAGGAGCTCGTTTTGAGAAGCCGACGGGCGGAATTCCGCCATTATCATAAGAGAGATTTGGAGGCCTGTGGAGCAGGAGGGACCGCAAATCCTGGCCCGCAAGAGCCCAACTCACCGCTCGTTCAGCGAAGGGCTGGCGGCGATTTGGGAGACGGATACCCCATTCCAGGCGCTTGGCCTCCACGGCTCGCAGCCCTGGCCGAAGTACCACCGCTCCGTCCCCGGCATTTTATTGTCTTCTCTCCTGCATTTCTCCGTCATCTTCTTACTGGTTCGCCTTCCCATTGCCAAGCTGTTGGTTAAACCTGATGCTCCAGAGGTGCACCACACGGAGCACTTGGTGTACATGCTCCAGCCCCTGAGTTTCAAGGACCGCCTGCCTACCTTGAAACCGCCCGGATCAGGCGGAAAACCGGGGCGGGGAAGCCGCCCGGAGCGCCCCCCGGCGCGTGGCGGCCAGGCTTTCCACCCCACTCTCACCATCATTTCGAATCCGCCGCATCCCGATAACGACCGCCAGACGATCATTCAGGCTTCTTCGCCACCTGCGCTGAAGATCCCGAAAGAGATTCGCCTGCCCAACATTTTGATCGGCAACTTGCCTCCGCCTCCACCCCGTCCCGCTCCCCCCCCGCCCAAGCCGATTGAGACGCATGTTGTCGTGCCGCCTCGCTCCACTGTGGCGCCGCCTTCTGCTCCCGTGCTGGCTCTCGTGCCTCCACGCAACCCCTTGCCGAACCCTTCGATGCCTGTGCCTCTGCCTGCGGCTCCTGCGGCGCCCGCACCGCCGGAACCCGCTCCCCAACCCACTCCGCAACCTGCTGCGGCTACCCAGGCTACTGAAAAGGCTGACGCAAGAACCCTCGCAGAGCTGGATACGCGGAAAACTTCTGCCGCAAATGCGGGACTACTCAGTCTCAGCGTTGAGCCCTCGCCACCGACGGACTCTGTGACTCTTCCCCCGGGCAATCGCCAGGGAGCGTTTTCCATCTCGCCGCAGGGAGGCAAACCCGGCTCGCCAGGCGGGGTTTCGGGTGGGGATCCGCTTGGAGGCGGCGCGGGCGGGAATGGGCCGGCCGGCGATTCAAGCACGGGTGTTGGTTCTGGAGATAAAGGCGGCGGGGGAGCAGGTTCTTCGGGACCCGGTATTGGACCGAATGTCAGTATCACGGGATCATCCTCCGAAAACGCGGACGCGCTTTTGCCCTCCTTCTTCAGCGCCGCTGCGGTCTACCCCGTGGCTCATCCCGGCATTCCGCGTCCGATGATGGTGGTCACCACCGGACCGACAGGCGGAGGCGGCCTCCGTATTTACGGTGTGTTGAAGGGCAAGAAGATCTATACGGTCTATCTTCCCATGCCCGAAAAGAACTGGATTCTCCAGTACTGCGCGCACGATAGCTCGGGCGCCGGCCAGGAGCCCGAACACCTTCGCGTGGATGTCAAGCTTGAGGTCCCCGTCGCCCCCCCCTCATCAATAGAACAGTTTGACTTCCGCCGCCCTCCCGTCCCGCAATCTGAGCCGAAAAAGAATGAAACGATCATCCTGCAAGGTATAATCCAGGAAGATGGCTCGATCGCCGAGCTGAAGCTCTACAAAGGTGTTGGTGGAGTTGTCGATCAGGCCGCACTGGCGGCCTTCGGTCGTTGGAAGTTCAGGCCTGCCCGGCGCGACAGCAAGCCGATTGCGATTGAAATCCTGGTGGGAATCCCGATCGTCTTGCCGGCGAAATAAGGACGACTTCTATGCCAATCCTGCGGCGCCAACAGCCATGGGCCAAAGGTGCCCTGGCTCTCGCCGCGCTTCTAATTCTTCCGGCAGCCGGTTGCAAGCGTGCGCCTGCATCTCCATCGCGCCCCATCGCCAAAGGTGAACAATCCCACTCAGAAGCCGCGGCGGCACACGACGCGGCGCGTGCCCCCGTTCAGGTGCCCGTCCAAGCGCCGCGCTTCGCCGTTCAGGTCGCGGCATTCGATGACCGGCCAAGCGCTGAGGCCTTGGCCTCCCGGCTCTCCGACCACTTCGGTCTTCAGACGTTGGTCGCTCCGGTGGAATCGAACGGCGTAACCCTTTACCGGGTTCGACTGTTGGTTGGAAGCAAGGATGAGGCGGACAAGCTGGCGGAGACGTTCCAGCATACCGAGAACCTCAAAGTCTGGATTGTTCCCCTGTAAGGGCGGCTCTTCGGGTTGACCTCAGTCAGACTACATGTCTTAACCATAATGCACTTCACCGGCGTTAAGGGTTGCGGCTCGAAGTCTTCAGCGGCATCAACTCTCCCGCGGCGCGCCGCAAGCGTCGCATGCAGTTCTCCCACTCTCCTTCGAAACACTGCGGTTTGCGGCAGTCGAATTCGCAAAGCCCATCCCCGGCAGGAACTTCTCGCGAGATTTGTCCCAACAGCCAACGCCAGACGGTTCGAAAACGCTTCATGCAGCCACCTCGACACGATTCAGGTTGTCGATGATATCGGAAACACTTTCCTCATGTCTGCGCCAAACCAAGAGACAGCGGGCCGTCCTCCGGTTTATGGATCGGCAATCAATCGCTGAAACATAAGGTCATTCTGTTGCTTATCCTTACTCTAACAATATCACAGCACCACGGTTCGGAAGTCAAGGAAATTTGCACGCACCGTGCTTCTTGCCCTGATTTACAGACACGCTTAGCCTTACCAAGCTCCTGCCGGCCGGCTGAACTTTCTCACCACTAAGAGAGGCATGGACCTGGCCTCAGCAGCTAACCCGGACGCTACTGGGGTTATTCCGAAGACACTTGCTCGCATTTCCTTCCGGGCGTAGCCTAAAGTCCGAGGGATTGCCATGGACGCGCTTAACAAGCCTGGGGAGAGCAGGCCCCGAGTTCTCATCGTCGACGACGAGGCAGGAATCTGCTTGCTGCTGAATGAGTTGCTCAACGACGCAGGGTACCAGTGCCAGACTGCGTCGAGCGGTGAGCAAGCGCTCGAGATCCTGCGGCAACAGGAATTCGCTGCCCTCATCTCCGATCTGCGAATGCCGGGCATGTCCGGTCTGGCGCTGCTGGAAGCTGCGCGAGCCCAGCATCCTAAGATGATCTTGCTGTTGGCAACCGGCGTTGGTGATGTGCAGACGGGCATCGAAGCGGCGAAGCATTGCGCGCACGCCTACCTGGTTAAACCCTTCCGCCTCGACGTGGTGGTGGCAACCCTCCGGCGCGCGCTCGAGAATAAGCCCACGTAACGAGGCCCTCCTGCGCTCCGCCCGCTGCTCTCCGCAACCGAGACATCACTTGAGCAAAGCAAAAACGCAGAAGTGATTCAGGCCGTCAGGATACATGGCCTTGAAGGCGGCGCCCCGGGATTCGGCGCGCTGCAAGGCGGGCACGACTGCCGCTTTGGCTTGGGGAAGAAGCTGGGAACGATCCATGGCGATTGTCCCGTTCCAGCACTTCATTGCCGTCTCCTGATCCTTGACAGGGAAGAAGACGTCTTTGGACGGGTCGAATTTCTCGTGCCCGCCGGGGCGCGGAAACCCGCATTGATAAAGCGCGGGCGGCATCTTGTCGATGATGCTTACGATGGTGCTGATCACCCGCGGCGGTAGGTCCAGCGTGATTGGAACACCGCCATAGGCCGCGATGTCCACCGCCCGGCAAACAACCTCGCCGCTCTTCTGTATTTCCCCGTGCATGGACTGGTTGTACCGGTAAAGGCTCAAGACTGTCAAACGGCCTCCGTCCAGCACGGCGATCAGAAACTTCAGCAGTTCCTCGGAATATTGAACCGCCTTGCCGTTGATCTGTTCGCCATCGTAAACCGCCAGGAAGTTGCGCTTGTCGGACACATTAATGAAGCTCAGCTTGCCCTGCTGAATGGCTTGATAGATCTGGGTCATGGACGTCAATTTGATGGCCGTGTCCATTTCAATGACCGTGACCTCGATCCAGTCCCACACGATTCCGGCACGGCTGACCGCTTCCACTCGCAGGCGGCCCAGACTGTTCCCGCGCAGCTTGAATTGCTGAATCGTCCAGTCGCGAAAGGAATTGAGAGGGTCCGCGAAGCTGGCGATCGCAGGGTTTGACACCCGAATGTCGAGGTACCTTCCCGGCTCTTCCTGCGCGCCCCAGAGCCCCAGCGTCATTGTTTCGCCAAGAGGTAGAAATACATTCTGCCTCGAAATCCTTACGTCCGGTGGCTTGAAGAATTGCGCCATCGCATCAGCCTCTGCTCTTGGTAGGCTCGCCCCATGCGACGCCCTACGATGTCGAATGTCACCCCGCCATGATGTGGATGATCCTGCCTGTAAGTGAAAATACTCAGGCCCTCTGCCGTTGTCAAGCCCCTTCAATGACTTTTCCCAAGACGGAGGCTAGGTTAGTAGCCTTTACTCAGCCTCGCAGAGGGCCTGGATTCGGCTCCTGAGGCCGGCAAAGCCCATCCTCCGCACGAGCCCGGCAGTCGTTGGCCCCATCGTCAAGAAGCGGGTCACCATGCCCAGGCGTAGGCCTCGACGCGCGGGTCGGCGCCGGCGCTGAGCACTCCCGACTTTTTGTCCATAATGATCCCCGCGTTCGAACCCAGCGACCACGGGCCCGCCACCCGCAGCTTGTGCCCACGCGCCACGAGCGCCTGCTGCGTGGCCTCGGGGATGCGCGCCTCGACGGAAGCAGCGCCCGGTTCCATGGTGTGGGGAAACACCGAGGACGGAAAACTCGAGGTCGACCAGCGCGGCGATTCGATGGCCTGCTGGATGTTCATGCCGAAGTCGATGACGTTGATGAGCGTCTGGATGGTGCGCATCACCTGGTCGTCGCCGCCCGGGCTTCCCAGGATTCCAAACGGCTCGCCGTCCTTCATGATGAGGGTGCTTTGCAAGGTGCTGCGCGGCCGCTTGCCCGGTTCGAGGGCGTTCGCTTCGCCTCTCACCAGCGAGTAGTAATCGCCGCGGCAGTTGAAGAGGATGCCCGTGCCGCCCATCACGACGCCCGTCCCCATGCTGCTGTGCAGGCTCGGCTCAAAACTCACCATGTTGCGATCCTTGTCCACGACGCCGATGTAGCTCGTGTCGCCCTCGTAATCGGCGTTGCCCTCCCGAACCACCACGGCCTGCCGCTTCGCGGCGGGGGCATCGCTCATATACTTTTCCGGCGAACCCGGCCGCAATTCGAGCGAGGCCGCATTCATGGCGATGAGCTTTCTTCGATCTGCCGCGTATTCCTTGGAGAGCAGCCCGGCATAAGGAATCTTGATGTAGTCCATGTCGCCGAGATACTTCTCGCGGTCCGCCATGGCCAGTTTCATAGCCTCGATGTTGACGTGGAGGAAGTCGGGGCTGTTGAGGCCCATCGCCCTCAGGTCATAGCCTTCCAGGATATTTAGGGCAAAGAGTTCCGTAGGCCCCTGGCTGGCCGAAGGGTTCTTGTAGATCTGATAGCCGCGGTAGTTGATGGAGACCGGGTTCTCGACCTCTGCCGTGTATTCGGCGAAGTCCTGGTAACGGAAAAGTCCGCCGTTCGCTTCGGAAAAGGCCGCGAATTCGCGCGCGATGTCGCCTTTGTAAAAGCGGTCTCGGGCCGCCTTGAGCGCCTCGTGCCGGCCCTTTGCCTGGGCGGCTCTTTCGGCTTCAACCAGCTTCTCCAGGGTTCGGGCGAGATCGGGATTCCTGAATATCTCGCCGGGTTTGGGCGGTTCGCCATTCGGCAGATAGATCTTCACGGTGCTCGGATATTTAAGGATCTTCTTGGTGACGGCAATCGCATGGGCGCGGCCCTCGCTGATGGGGAACCCGTCTCGCGCCAGCTCGATCGCCGGTTGGAGCACCTGCTCGAAGCTCATCGTGCCCCAACGGTCCAGCAGGATATACCACGCGTCAACGACGCCCGGAATTCCGCCGGAGAGCAGGCCGTCGCTGTCGGGGATCTTGCCGCCGTTGTTCTTCTCGTACCAGTCAATCGTGGCGAGCTTGGGGGCGCGCGGCTCGGCGTTAATGGAGAGCACCTTCTTCCGGCTGGCTAGATAAACCAGAAGCACAGCGTCCGAGCCGACGCCGTTGAAAGGGAAGTCCGTCACCGCCAGCGCCGCCTGGCCGCCCACCGCCGCGTCAAAAGCGTTTCCGCCTTCTGCCAGAATGCGCCTGGCCGCCTCCGTGGCTTGGGGCATCATTGAGGAGATCGCCGCCGTTCGTCCCCGAATAACCGGACGCATGGAATGGGTCGGCGTCGCCGGACCTTCCTGGGCCAAGGCAAACGGCGCGATGCCGAAGCCGAGAATTAATGCACAAAAGCCGAGTACCACTTGTGAAGCTGTCATCGGAACCTTCTTTGGACGAGAATGACCTGCCATCTCAATCACCGGCCCGGGGCGGGGACCTTTTTTCCGTGGACGGAAAACCTTCCAACGCTGTCATTCTGAGCGAAGCGAAGAATCTCGCTCCGATCCTCTCATTCTCGCTTCATCACGGACCAGAGCGAGATTCTTCGCTTCGCTCAGAATGACAGCGCTTTTTCAAAGCAGCGAGGAATCCCAGTCGGCGACTAGCCGACTGCTTGTCGCTATTTCCGACCCTCCAGCCTTGGTCCGTTTTGCGCAAACTGGCCTGTTGTTGCTCCTTTTGCGCTCTAATTTGTGCAAATATGCGCTCAAAACGCGCATAATTTGCAGCTTTCAAAAAGGTGACTTCCTTTGTTTTCAAGTACTTCTTAGCTTCGTTCCCACGATTTTTGTATTTCCATGCAATTCGCTCTTTCCCCATTCGCCGGGCCCATTCCGTTCACTTGAGCGTCGTGGCAGCCCCGGCGCGCGTCTGCGACAAACTGTCCCCCATTCGACCACAGTTATAGGCTATCAGAAGGCCGGCGGCTTGTCAAGCGAAAAATGCGAAACAGCCCCAGGGGGGACTCAGTTTAGGAGACTCCGTCGAGCAGCGAGGCGGGGTCCAGCGCGGTAACGAGATCGTAGCGCTTGAAGTCGGCGCAGCCGGCTGTGCAGAATTTAGACCCTTAGCGAGCCACGGAACGCCCTACCGCTATAGAAACAGGGCGCAGTGTTATGATACACGAAGACATGACCGAAGCGGCAATCAGCAAAGAGGGCGCCGCCGAGTTTTCTAATATCAGGGGGTGTTTTCAACCAGCTCTGCGTCTTCGTATCGAAATTTCCAAGTTTCTGCAACTCCCGATATTGTTCCTCAGTTAATGGCTCAATGCCCATGGCCGCTGCCATATCAATAACGTTACCTCCCGGATGCAACCCTTGCTTTTCTCTTTTCTCCTGCCCTTCACGGTCATAACAAGCCTTTCTGCGGCCTCTAGGAGTTTCCGCTGAGCAATCATAAAAAATGTAATCGCCCGTCTTTCTATCATGACCAACAACATCCGGTTCGCCGCCAGTTCTTTCCATTTCTTTGAGTGGCCATAGTTTTTCAGTATTAGCTTCCAGCTTTGCTTGTACGTTAGCCCATTCAAGACCCTTATGGCGGTTCATGTTTTTCTCAAAACGGGCTTTCAATGCTCTGAGCAGTTTTTCACGTTGTTCTGGTGACAACTCCTTCTTATTGCTATTCATGTTGTTCATACTTTTTTTGGTTTGGAGCTGGTACGTCAAGCCAGCCGTGTTCCTGTAACCTTATATCCACCGAACGGCCATTTCCATTCGGAGGAAGGGCTTTTGCCGTCGGGACTGAATTTGCCCTTCACGAAGTTGTCCGAACCCTTATGGCCGAACCAAACCGTGAGGGTGTCGCCCGCGAATTCGTAAACATAATCACGCGTCAGGCCATCAAGCGAGCTATAAATCAGGATTTCCATTTTGGCTCCTGGATTGGGCTAGCATACCACAATCCCCCACGTCTTGATCCTCCGCCGGGTGCTGACGTGCCCTTTTTTGGCATGTCTGCGCTCCTGTGGATTGGGAGAGGCTCATACATCAGGACAAAGAGCGTCCTGACGTATGATGCGCCACCCCAAGCCACGCGCCTGTTGCGCGTCACACCCTCACACCTTTTCCCCTCAGGTCAATCTGAACTTGACGCGCCAGGGTTACCGGCATACTATGTGCTGGCAGGAATAAAGGCGACACCGGAAAACCCGGCTGAGTGTTTCTCCCCCCCTTTGGGCCAAATTCAATAACGGGCGGCCGATCTACTTTGATGGAGGCTTCGGATGAGGCAAGTCAAGAGTATCGTGTGTTTTGGGCTCCTGTTTCTCTTCGTGGGAATCACGACGAGTCCCGCCCTCGGGGATGAGGACAAGAATCAAGCCAACTGGGACAGGCTGAAACAACTGTCGGCGGGCCAGGAAATTCAATTCGTGCAGAACGACGCCAAGTCCAGTCGGAGTAACTTCCGCAGCGTAACTGACGAGGCGATTGTCGTGAGTACGGCGGCCGGCGAGCAAACTATAGCTCGGCAAAGTATCGTCCGGGTTTCGTCCAAAGGCAAAGGGCACCGCATGAGGAATGCGCTGATCGGCGCTGGAGTCGGGGCGGGCGCCGGCTTGGGGATTGGCGCGGCGGCGGATCACCACAAAGCTTGTACCGGATTCTGCGTCAACGTTCTGCCCAACGGAGGCAAAGAGATAGGTACTCCGCTGGGTGCGATTGCGGGCGCCATTATCGGTGCGGTGGTTCCCACGGGCGGTTGGCACGTCATCTATCGTGCTCGCTAAAGAGGGGGAAAGGTGAATGAGGCACAGATGCCCAAGAAGAAACTGACTATGCCGAGATTCACGTCGGAAGCGGAAGACGCCAAGTAGCATCAGCACCACCGCCCGGCGCTCGAGCGGGCCGCAGAGCTTCGCCAGCCGCGAACTCTAATTCTCCAGCGCCTCTCGGGTAATCTCCGCCCCCAGGCGGCGCAGCCTACGTTCCAGATCGCTGTGGCCGCGTTCAATCTGATAAACGTTTTCAACCACCGTCTCGCCTTGAGCAACCAGTCCGGCAAGCACAAAAGCCATTCCCGCGCGAAGATCCGGAGCCGCGACTCGCGAGCCGCGCAGGGTTTCAACGCCTTCGACGTCCGCGAGGTTTCTGGCTTTTCTCGAGATCTTTGCTCCCAGCGCGACGAGCCCGTCAATCTGGGTGAATCGGTCCTCGAAGACACTCTCCCGTATGGGGCTGATGCCCTCGGCAACCGAGGCGAGCGCCATAATGCCAGGTTGGAAGTCCGTGGAGAAGCCAGGATACGGCCAACTCACCACATTCACCGGCTTCAACTTTTCCGGGCCACGGACGCGCACCAGCGGCCCATCGGCCGTGATGCGGACACCCATCTGCTGTAACTTGGCCACCAGGATGCGCATTTCATCCAAATGGGCGCCGACCAACTCGACGTCCCCTCGGGTGATGGCCGCGGCCATCATCATCGGTCCGGCGTCCAAGCGATCGGCCATGACGGCGTATTCGACGGGGCGCAGTTCTCGAATGCCTTCAATCCTAATTGTGCTGGTCCCCAGCCCATGGAGCTTGGCGCCCATGTGCACGAGGAAATTCCCAAAGTCGGCGACCTCGGGTTCACAAGCGGCGTTTTCGATGATCGTTTCACCGGAGGCCAGGCAGCCGGCCATGATGAGGTTCTCGGTGCTGGTTTGGCTGGGCATGTCGAGGTAGGTGATGTTGCCTGTCAGGGTCTCCGCTTGGATCGTCAATTGATCGTTGTTTCCCTCCACCGCAGCCCCCAAACGCTTGAAGCCGTTGTAGTGATAATCCAGCCTGCGAATGCCCAAAGCACATCCCCCGACGCCCCGCAGCTCAACCTTTCCGAGCCTGTGCAGGGAGACAGGCAGGAACAGGATCGAGGCACGGGACCGCGTGGTCAGATGAGGATCGAGTACGTGATTGGATACCGACGAGGCATCAATCACCGCCACGCGTTCGCCTTGGTCGTAGGTTACTTTTGCCCCGACGGACTCCGCCAGCGCAAGTTGAATGTAAACGTCATTCAGGGGAGGCACATTGCGTAATATGGTCTGGCCCTTCTTGACCAGAAGCGCGGCGGCGATCATCGGCAGGACGGCGTTCTTTGCGCCTTGCACGACGATGGTTCCATCCAGGACCTTTCCACCTCGGATGACATACCTCGCCGGCCGCGTGCTTTTTGAAATTGTCTCCGGGATGGGTGTGATCAGCGCCATGACTCAATCTCTCCAGATAACGACTTCTTCTTCAAGTTCCAGCCCATAAGCCTTAAGAACTCGCTCGCGGACGAGATCCATCAGCTTCAGGATATCCGCCGCCGTAGCGTGGTCGCGATTCACAATGAAATTCGCGTGCCGTTCGGACACCACCGCCCCGCCGAGCCGCGTTCCGTTCAATCCGAGTGAGGCAATCGTCCTGCCCGCGGAATGTCCGGGGGGATTCTTGAACATGCAGCCCGCGCTTTCTTCCTGAAGGGGCTGCGCGGCGCGGCGTTTCCGGTTGTACTCTTTAACTCGCTCCAGGACCTCGGACTGGGGGCGGTCCAGCAACTCGAGGGTGACGGAAAGCACGAGATCGTGGGAAGAAAGATTGGTGTGCCGATACTTGAACCCCACCTGCTCGGCTTTCACGGTCTCGACCTGCCGAGTGTCGCCTTGGAAGAGCGTGACGGCGCGCACCACGCCGGCCATCTCGGTGCCGTAGGCTCCCGCATTCATGCGCAGGGCTCCGCCCAACGTCCCCGGCACGCCAACCAGGCCTTCCATCCCGCCCAGATTCCGCTTCGCGCAGGCAAGCACTGCGGTGCCTAAGCTTGTCGCCGCCGGGACGACGACGCGGTTCTCTGCAAATTCTATCGGCTCACCCCGCGCCAGGTGCAGCAGGACGTCCGGAACTCCTTCGTCAGCCACCAGCAGGTTCGACCCGCCGCCCAAGATCCGCCACGGCACATCCTGCGCTTCCAGATACGCCACAAGCTCCGGTACGCGGCGGGTGTCATGCACCCGGAGGATGTCAGCCGGGCCGCCCACGCCCAGAGAAGTGTGCCGGCTCAGGGGTTCCCCAGGGAGCCACTCCGCACCCCACGCCGCAAACCGCTCCGCAACTCCGCCTTCCCGCGCCAAGAGCGACATCAGTTTTGATCAGAACTACCCTTTCCGGCAATTTACGCTTTCGAAACAGGGCATCTCCTGCGGGGAAGTTGCGCCACCGCTGCCGCAAGCTCGCCGAACCGCTACTGGATGGCTTTCCAGGCCGCGGCGGCCGCCGGGAAAGTGCCCTGGCCCAGCTCGCGCTGCAGGGTGTCTCCGTCCATGCGGATCGGCTGGTTCGGGGCCGAGCCTTTCACCCAAAGATCAGCGTAATTCGATATGGAGTCCACTTGTGCCTGCTCAACTGCGTCCATGTCGAGCTTTGCCAGGTAGGTGAACTCGTCCGCGCTCATGGAGTCCGGGGCGCTCCAAACATTCCCCTTCCTGACCGGGCTGATCAGCGGACTCATGCGGACCACCCGGCTGTCCGCGGCGGGATTCTCGAGGCCCCTTCCGCTGCCCGTCATGACATGAGCGAGAAAGGTAGCGATGTCCGGCGGGTCGTCGAGAATCGCGGACGCCAATTTGCGCAGATCGGTGACCACTTGGGGCGTGTCGGCCTGCTGCACGTAGAGAGAAGACTCCTCGCCCGGCTGCGGCCAGGGAAGCGCCACCGAGGCCGTGCCAATACTGAGCACCGCGAGGTTCAAGGGATTCTGGCCTTTTACAATCGCCTCCGTGACTCCCGCCACCACAGGATTGTTGCAGCCGGAGATTGCACCGTCCCAGTAGCGTCCCGGCCGGTCCGGGAAAGCGGCGGGTCTGTCGAAATAGTTCACCGGCGCGTTCGTTGAGGCGTGAATCGCTTCCGCCAGCGAAACCTCTGTTGTCTCGCCGGTCCCCCATTCCGGCCCGCTGGCGGGGGAGGAGCGGAAGAATGCGGCCCGGTTGCGGTCATAGTCAAATGCAATGATAAGCAGGTGCACGTCCGCGTCCGAACCGGGGCGGCGTATTCCTTCTGCGGCGCGAGTCAGCGCCGCGGTGCCTTTTTCAGGAAACGCGCTCTCCAATGCCGAAAGCTTGTTTTCCGCGCTGTACTTGGGCCCGAACCCCGTTAAATCGTGCAGGACCGTGTCCCCGAAAGAGCGCGTTGGGGAGAATACGGATTCCCGCTGGGCTTGGTCCTCAAACAGATTGAGCAGGTCACGAAGCGGGAGACCCTCGACTAATCCCCCCAGCACGATGCTTCCGCCCGAGTTCGCCGCCACCAGGTCGAATTCCTGCAGCACGCTTCGGCCCGTCGCGGTTTCCCCGTAAAGAGCCATCAGCGCTTTGATCTGAATCAGCGCCCAGGTGCCGCCGCCGTCAAGAGAGAGTATGCGATAACTCACTGAGACCTCCTTCCACCAGCATCGGATATTGCAAGATGTCCAGAACCGCGCGTCGCGATGTTTAATTCACAGGC
>Ga0187876_1002635_pt1 | contig 13012 bp, 10 predicted proteins | sample June2016WEW_17_4_FD_133000 | JGI IMG/M metagenome (GOLD analysis project Ga0187876, IMG submission 133000) | Peatland microbial communities from SPRUCE experiment site at the Marcell Experimental Forest, Minnesota, USA - June2016WEW_17_40 | ecosystem: Environmental > Terrestrial > Soil >... | reverse complement strand
TTCCTTCCTCCGTCGCTCTTGTCACTCTTCCTCATGGCGGCTTCCTCCTCTTACCCAGCCCGATCTTCCGATCGGGCGAGGATAGCCGCCACTCAATTTTCAACAGTCTTCAGGACATTGCCTGTTTGCGCCGAGCGATGCGCAGATTGCCGCAATCGCCGATCATCTGCGGGCAAGTGGATTGGTCGTGGAACCATCTTCGTCCCCGTTCCTGCTGCGCGCGAGCGGACCGAGCAGCGTGGTGGCGGCAGCATTCCGGACTACCCTCCGCACTTACCGCAATCCGAAGGGGATCACTTACTTTTCGAACGCCTCAGCAATTCAGCTACCCACAAGTTTGGCAGTAGGAGTTCTCGGTGTTGTAGGTCTATCGAATACCGTGCGCATGCAATCTCAGGTGGTGCTTCCCTTGAAACAGACATCTCCGGCTTCAAGTTGTGAGGCTCCATATCCGACCACCACACAGCTATTCGATGCAGTCAATGATGGCACACCGTTTCCATTCGGTTATGGTGGCGGTCCGGGATGCAATGGTTTGACCCCGTCCCAGGACAACTCGATCTATGGCGCGCCAAAACGGGGACCCAAGGGCAACGGGGCCGGCGTTAACCTGGCGGTGTTCGAGCTCTCCGCATACCAGCACGCTGACATCGCGACGTGGGCACGGTACTTTTATGGCGGTGCTTATACGCCTCCGCTTGTCGACATCACCGTTGATGGCGGCCCTCTCAGTCCCGTCTGTCCAACAAGCGATACCTGCCCCCCCGAATTCAATGGGTATTCTGGAGACATCGAGGTCGACGCCGACATCGAGATGCAGCTCGCGATCTCACCGGACGCCCGCCATATCCTCGTCTACAATGCTCCGAACGATTTTACCGGGCAGACCGAACTGGATGAGTACACGAAGATCGCAGAGGATGACACTGCTGATGTCATCAGCTCTAGCTGGGCCGTATGTGAGAATGACGCTGGGCCTGCGTACGCCGAAGCTGAGAACCTGATCTTCGAGCAGATGGCTCTTCAAGGGCAGAGCGTGTTCGGGGCCGAGGGTGACACCGGCGCTTTCTCGTGCATCAGAAGCGACGGCACAACCATTGTCAACGTTCTTGACCCCCCGGCCCAGCCCTGGGTGACGAGCGTTGGTGGTACTTCCTTCGAATCATACAATCCATACACGAACCCACATTTAAACTATCCGACAGGAGTGGAAACCGTGTGGAATGTCGACGACCTGTGTAACACGAGCCTGAACGAAGGCGGCATATCAGGGTTCGAATGGTGCGCCTTAACAGGCGCGGGTGGTGGCGGGAACAGCCAATTCTGGGGCCGCCCTATTTACCAATATGGGCCGGGCATCACTAACCCATACACGACCTACGGCAATGGGACGACGCAATGCTCGCTAGCGGCACTGGGAAAGCCGTGCCGGGAGGTTCCAGACGTGTCCGCTAATGCCGACGAGTACACCCCCTATGCCGAATACTGCACTGGGAGCATCGCTACCCCCTACAGCACTTGCGCTACTATCAGCGGAACACCGCCTGGCTGGTTCGGCATCGGAGGCACCAGCCTATCATCGCCATTGTGGTCGGCGATCATCGCTGACCACGACAGCCTCGGGCACGTCCGGATCGGCAACGCAAACCCGCTTCTTTACTCACTGTATAACCGAGATTCTGACGGGTATTTCAACGACATCACCGGATTTGGGCAAACAACCAACAATAACGGTTTGTTCCCGGCCACCCCTGGATATGATCTGGCAACTGGCATCGGAACGCCGAAGATGGGTGCCTTAATCACCCTTGTTCCGCAGCAGTAGCAGGGCGCGATTTGATCAGGGTCCGCAGCGGCGCGCGAACGTCAGTTCCCGTACCAGTCTGGTGAATGGCCCAATCCGCTTTCAAGCTGTGAAGGCTAGAAAAAAGGACATCGGTTGTCGATTCTCAAAACCTCGTCCACGCAGGCATAAACGCAAATTCAGGCGCGACAGGAGTGTCAGAATGCTCGAGCTCGAACGGAGGGTTCGGCGGATTGACCCAATTGGATCGGTCGTATTGGAGCGCAGGCGGCTTAACCAAAGCCGGTACGGCTTTGACCGCGAGAGTCCATAGAAAGCGCGACACCGGTGACGCCCGAGTATATCTACCAAGTCCTGGTCATAGCGGAGGGCGAGGGCTTGATTGCGTAAAAAAGTGCGCCACGATTGTCCCGGCCGCCGGTTGGCCGGTGGCATATAGCGCGATACGGTGGCCTGCGAGACAGTGAACCCGAGCATCAGCAACTCGCCGTGAATCCTTGGCGCTCCCCACAGAAAATTCTCGCGCGTCATGCGGACGATGAGTTGGCGAATCTCATTGGAAATTCTGGGCCGGCCACCGCGCCAACAACCACGTGAGCGATAATCGCCACAGCCCCGACGAGCCCTCACGGTACCAGCGCGAGACCGTCTCGGGCTGGACGATGATCAAGCTGTTGCGCCCTTGGGACCACCAGCGCAAGAACAAGATCCAAAACAGCCGATCCCAAAGGCGAAATCACGGGCGACGAGTTCCACTGCGCTCCAGCACGGCGATTTGATGGCGCAGGGCCATCGATTCCAACAGCAGCGCCCCGTCCAAGTTGGAAGTTCGCGGCGGGCGCCCCCGGCGGAGTTGCATCGCCATCAAGGAAAGCTACTCCCACCCCGATTCAGATCACCAATGAACCCAAACCGATTAAGATTTGAGGAGGCACAGGTGGCCGATAACTGACGAACTCTTCGCTCCCCCCTCGGGTAAGAGCCTCCAGTTCAGGTCAATCGCCCATTATCGATACCTCGCAAAATTCACCTCGAAGAACGCCCACGCCCTACCCAACCGCGATTCGCTATCTGCCTACCGTTGCGGCGACCCCGTAGCGCTTGGCCAATTCGAGGTTGACCTGCAGCACGTTGACCATCTTCTCGCCGACGAGGCCGTCCAGCGGCGCGAACGCATCGGTCTGCAGAATCCGATCGATCTCGGTGCGGACATCTGCGGGGTTACGCTTCGCATCGGTCGCCCATTTCGAGGCGACGCGATCCAGTTGGTATTCGGCATTGTCGAGCGTGATATGCGGATCAAGACCAGAGCCTGAAGTAGTGACCATGTCGCCAGGCACGTTGGCGAGATCGGCTTCCGCATGGTCCTGTCGCCACATATCGAAGAAAATCGATTGCACATCCGAGCCGCTCGCGACGGGCTGGATCACCGTCTGGCTCTTCCCACCAGGCAATTGGGTAGTAACAGCCGACGGAAACTTTCCGGGATACTCTTTCGAGAAATTCTCAAAAAAGATGACCGCCAGGTCCGACGCTTGCGGCTGTGGGGTACCGGGGTTCTGCTTGACCCAGTCCGCCACTTCGGCCTTATGCGTCTTCGCCCAATCAGTAATGTACTGAGCATGAGACGGATCGGCGCTCACCCACGATTGCGCAAGCTCATTATGATTGTCCGCCCATTGTGCAACGAGATGCGGCGCGCCTTGGTAGCGATCCTGCTGAAACCACGCCTCGACGTCGTGCGCTACGAGTTGTCCTTTTTTTGGCCCGCTCGCGTACATGACGATCGGTCCGAGCATCCTCGCGACTCGATCGCGCAGTAGGTAGTTCGATGCGGCAAGCGCAGACGATGCGGAAGCCGAGCCATCATAGGAAGCGGCCGACGGGCGCGGCCAGAAATACTCATCCTTGGTGAACGGCTGCGCGATCAGCAGCGAGCCGACCGGTTTACCGTCCGGTCCGGTAACCATACTGGCATTGGCGGAAAACGGAAAGAATGTTTGCCCGATTGCCCACACGGCCAGCGGATAGATCAAACAACAAATGACTACCGTGGAGCCCAACAGCCAGATACTCTTGGTTATGTAGATCTTCATCGTTGTAATCCTCACACGGTGATTGCGTCAGGCAACCAGGTGCATCGCGCTCAAGGCGACATCGATAAGCTTGATGCCCGCAAAAGGTAGAATCACACCGCCGACACCCCAAATGAGCAGATTTTTCCGCAGCAGAGCGTCCGCTCCTAGTGGCTGATACTTCACGCCTCGCAGTGCGACAGGAATCAGCAGAGGAATTATGACGGCGTTGAAGATAACCGCTGACAGGATCGCCGAAGTGGGCGAATGAAGGTGCATGATGTCCATCGCCTTTAGCCACGGCAGCGTGCCAGCAAAGAGTGCTGGCACTATCGCGAAATACTTCGCTACGTCGTTGGCGACTGAGAAAGTCGTCAACGCGCCGCGAGTCATGAGAAGCTGCTTGCCGATTTCCACAACCTCGATCAGCTTGGTCGGATCAGAGTCCAGATCGACCATGTTGCCGGCTTCTTTCGCCGCCTGAGTGCCGGAGTTCATCGCCAGGCCGACGTCGGCCTGAGCCAACGCCGGTGCGTCATTAGTGCCGTCGCCCATCATTGCGACGAGCTTGCCGTCTGCCTGCTCTTTACGGATATAAGCCAGTTTTGATTCGGGTGTGGCCTGCGCAACGAAGTCGTCGACGCCGGCTTGTTTGGCAATTGTTGCGGCGGTGAGAGGATTGTCGCCCGTGATCATTACTGTGCGCAGTCCCATCTTGCGAAGCCGCTCGAAACGTTCGCTCATTCCGGGTTTCAGAATATCCTCGAGCACGACCACGCCGGCGATCTTTGCGCCGTCTGCCACAACAAGCGGTGTAGCACCTTTGGAAGCGACCGAATCGACTGTCTGTTGCAGCTTGGCGGGGATGATCCCGTTTCTTTCCTGTACGAACGCCATCACCGCATCAGCTGCGCCCTTCCGAATACAAGCCCCGTCGGGCATATCGATACCGCTCATCCGCGTTTGCGCGCTGAAGGCGATAAACTGTGTGCCGTTCGGCGCGATTAAGTCCTTTCCGGGAACACCCAATGCCTGCGCCGCGCGGACTATGCTCCTTCCCTCAGGCGTTTCGTCGGACGTAGATGCCAGTCCGGCTAGTAGCGCAAGCTTCAGTTGAGAGTAATTGCCGACCGCCTCAAACTCGGTGGCGTGCCGATTGCCGACCGTAATCGTCCCTGTCTTGTCGAGCAGCACAGTATCGATATCGCCCGCTGTCTCAACCGCCTTGCCACTTTTAGCGATAATGTTAGCTTGGAGCGCGCGATCCATCCCGGCGATTCCGATCGCGGCGAGCAGCGCTCCAATTGTTGTAGGAATTAAGCAGACGAGCAGCGCAACCAAGGTCGGAACGTCGGTGCCGAGGCTCTTTAGCGGCTCGCTGATTCCCAGGTAGCTCATCATGTACTGTTCTGCATTCCAGGCCATCGGCCAGAGCGGAATTACTACGATCAAAAAGGCGAGCGTCAGTCCGGACAGCGCCAGGGTGAGTGCGATCTCGTTAGGCGTCTTTTGTCGAACGGCGCCTTCGACCAATGCAATCATCCGATCGAGAAAGGATTGGCCCGGCTGCGCCGTAATTCTTACTACGATTCGATCTGAGATAACCCTCGTACCGCCGGTGACACCGGATCGATCACCGCCGGCTTCGCGAATGACAGGCGCGGACTCGCCCGTGATTGCTGATTCATCGACCGATGCGATTCCTTCGATAATCTCACCATCGCTGGGAATCACTTGGCCTGCGGTTACGACGACGCGATCGCCGGGTGAAAGATTGGTCGAGAAAACTTCCTCGACAGTATTTGAACCTTTCAATCGGTACGCGGGAGTCTCGCTGCGGGTCTTGCGCAGCGACTCGGCTTGCGCCTTGCCTCGTGCCTCAGCAAGAGCGGTTGCGAAGTTGGCGAACAGTACCGTCAGGAATAACCATAGGTCTAGCGCGATAAAGTATGTGATCGGGACTATGCTGGCGGAAGTGCTCACAAGTGCCTGAATTACAAAAAGCAACGTGAGCACCGCACCGATCTCGACCACGAACATCACAGGGTTGCTCCACTGGATGTCGGGACGGAGCATTACGAACGACTGTCCGAGTGCCTGCCGAACTAGTTCCGGTTCGAACAATTTGCGGCTTCTGATGCGGTGCGGCGAACGTGGATGTTCGGGCGTCTCGATCGTGGGTATGGATTTTACAGCTGCTCCCATTTTGGGCTCTCCGAAAGCGCGATGCTTGACAACAGTGTTCGAATAAACGGCGTTGACGACTCTTTGTTCCGCCTACCCGCCGAAAGGAATCGGCCCTAAGTGCTCGGCCATCGGCCCGAGCGCTGCGACGGGCATGAACAACAGGGCACCGATGATTACAATGGTGCCGAATAAGAGACACGCGAAGGTGAAGGTGTCGTCGCGCAGGGTTCCGAGGCCGAAGGGCGTACTTTTTTTCATTCCGAGAAAGCCCGCCATCGCTATCGGCGCAATAATCGGTATGAAGCGACCAAACATAATGACGAACCCTGCTGCAATATCCCAAGGAACGGCCTCGGGCGCCGGGCTCGGATTGTTGTTCAAGCCATAGGTAACGCCTAGTCCATCGAAAGCGGAACCATTGTTCGCCGAGTCCGACGAAAACTGGTAGACGATTTGCGACAGTCCGTGCGCGCCCGGATTACTCTCAGCCTTTATCCCCCAACTGGTGGCGGCAAATAGTCCTGCCGGCAATAGAATCACCAGCGGGTGGATCAGCAAGGCAATCATCGCGAGTTTCACCTCGCGCGCGCCAATCTTCTTCCCCAGATACTCGGGCGTCCGACCGACCATTTGTCCCACTACGAATATGCCAATGATCAGAAACAGCAGCATATTGATCATTCCGACGCCCTTCCCGCCATAAATGCAGTTCACCCACATCCCGAAGAATGGCGCCAAGGCAGCTACCGGATTGAGACTGTCATGCTCGCAAATTACCGCTCCGCACGTGAAGTCGACGGTCGCCGCGGCGAAGGTCGATCCAGCTGAGGTTCCAAAGCGCAATTCCTTGCCTTCGAGATTGCCGAGATGCTGGTCCACCGGTAGACCCGCCACCGCAGGCATAGTGATTATCCGCTTGCCCCCCGGTGCAGTAGCGCTCGGAACCTCAAAGGTGCTGCTCTGCGAATGGGCAATCAGGCCGGGATTCGGTTTGAGCGTGTCGAAATAAATCGTCCATAGAATGGTACCCGCCAGCAAAACAAACATCACCGAAAATATGACGACCGAGTGGCGACGGCGCCGAAGCATGGCTCCGTACATGAAGACCAACGCCATCGGGAACCACATCATGGACGAAGTCGTCAGGAAGTTTGACGCCGCATCGGGGTTTTCAAACGGATGCGCCGAATTCATTCCGTAGAAACCGCCGCCGTTCGTGCCTAGCATCTTCATCGGTACAAACGCAGCTAATGGACCCGTCACGATCGTTTGCTGTTTCGGCTGTCCGTTGTTGTCGGTTCCCATAGCCGCCGGTTCAAGCGTTGAGACCTGGTAATCGCTCTGAAAGGTCATCGGCATTCCCTGAATCAGAAAAACAATACTGAGGGCGAAGACGGCAGGTAGGAACGTGTACATTACCACCCGCCACATATCCAAAAAGAAATTGCCGACATTCGGGTCGCTGCGAAAAGCACGTATTATCGCAGTCAACGCACAGAATCCGATGGCCGCCGACAGAAAGAACATCGGCAGGCAGAAAAATAACTGGGTGAAATTCGAAAACGCTACGTCTCCGGAGTAATGCTGGATATCCGTGTTGGTACTGAATGAAATTACTGTGTTAAAGATGGTACTCGGCGACAGTGCTCCCAGTCCTCTGGGATTCAGGGGCATCCACGGTTGCAGCGCCAAGATGAGATACCCGAACGCGTAGAGAACAGTGTTAAATACCAATAGTGCAACCGCATACTGCTTCCAATTCTGCGGGCCGCTGTCCACGCGCTTCTCGCACCATTTGAGCAGTCGTGGCGCGTGATAGCGACCGTCCATGATCCACGCCAGGTATCGCCCGAGTGGGACAGCGATAATCACGCTGACTACAAGTACGGAAATTGGTAATAGCCACATGTCGGCAATCCTCTTTTATGTGCGAGATGCTCGCTAGAAGCGTTCCGGCCTAATCATCGCTGCTAGCAAATAGCAGAACGTAAAAGCCGCGATCATGGCAGTCAGATAAATCACGCCATGCTCCTTAAATCTTTTCGCAACCAAGCAGGAATACGTAGCAAAGCCCCAAGCCGATCAAGCCGAGCACGAACGTCAGAGGCAACCATGTACCGAGATCCATTAGAGTCTGTCCTCCGGACATTAGATAAGGCAAGCTGTGTACCACATCAGGTTGCCGCGGCTCTCTATCATCGGATTGAACTTTGCATTATAGACGCGGCAGTGAATGTTGAAGTAGCTACTGACTGAGGTTCGAGACTTAGTGCACCATGCATTTCTCAGAAGCTTACTTCACTTCAAAATGCAAGATTTTGCTCTTTCCACCACTGATTATCTATTGAGCAACAAGCTGCCTACGTCGCGCGCAGTCGCCCATGGGCCGTGCATTCTTTCGGAGTTGGATGAGCGTCATCGCCGGAAGCGTCGCCAGCAGGCAGGGTGCGTTGTCCGTCGGCACGGCTTGGAGATCTCGAAGAAAGAGCCACGAAAAGACCGAGCGGAGGTCTGGCGAAAGCTACTTTCGAGCCCGGGCGAATTCGCTGTGCAACTGAGTCCGGAGGCGGGTTGTTGCCCCGAGGTGTGTGCCCTGGTCGATGGTGTCAATGCGCTGGTCTAGCAAAAGCTTGAAGTTCGGCCAGAGCGATGCAGAAGGCGCTCAGTTCAAATAGCTGCTTTGCGGCTGCGGAAGATGTGTGCGCATTCGATGGTGGTAATCGATGCCGCACGTCGCGATCTGGAAATTGGCGGGCGGGCCCGAATTGCTCGGGCCCGCCGCGCCTCAGCTCGACCCTCTATCAGGTGCGATCAGAACGAATAGACCGCTGCCGCCATGAACGTATCCTGACCGTTGTAAGTATGGTCCGGGTTCGGATAGTTCGGGCTGGTCGCCGGCGCGATGCTGCTGCTGAAGAACGGTTTCGCGTTCGACTCGTCATGCCGATACTCGAGCCGCGCCAGCAGTCCAGTCACGCCCGGGACCTTGTAGTTAATCGTTTCGGTGATTTCGCCGAGGGTCTGACGCAGGCCGGTGCGCGCGCCTTCACCATCGCGGAACCACTCACCGCGCGTGGCGAACTCCAGGCTGTCGCTCCAGTCGTACACGATGTACCCTGCCGCGCCGTTCCACTCCGCGCTCTTGGTCAGCAGCACGAAGCCCTTATTGTACGGGTCGGGCGGAGCGAAGTTCAGGCCGTTACCGTTGGAACTATAAGCCGGTGCGACGCTGATCGGATTGCCTTCATCGGCGTAGAGATACTCGCCCACGAGCTGCAAGCCCGCGATCGGCGTATGCCAGGTCGCAATTGGATCGATCGCCCACCGCTGCGAATTGCCGTGGTTGACCTGCTCCGGACCGTAGATGCCGTTAAGCACCAACGAGATGTTCGAGGTCGGCGCCAGCGTCAGCTCGCCTTCCACCGACTGACCGTCATTGTTATCGGTGACGTCGTCCCAGCCGTTGTTGACGCCCAGCGTCATGCTGACGGCGCTGTTGAAAGCGTAGGTTCCGCGCAACCCCGTGTGCGTAAGCGGCTCGCCGAGCGTGAACAGCAATCCACGCGATTCGTTGAAGTTCTGATTGTTGTAGATCGGAATAACTTCCTCGCCGAGCAGAGTCACGAAGCGCCCGAGCTGCAAGTTGATTCCGCTGCCCCATGGCACCGTGTAGGTCAGGTACGCTTGCGTCACGTCAACCACATCGTTGCTGGTCGCTGACGGGTTCAGATTTGAATTCCGGGTCGAAGCGCGCAACACATTGGCGATCTCACCGAAGTTCAGGTCGCTAACGAAACCGACGCCGCCATCGGCGACGCGCGCGACGTGCAGATTGAACTGCGCAAGGTTCCAGCTTTGGCAATCGAGGTCGAAGGCGTGCAACTGGTTGAGACATCCGCCGGTTGCCGTCGCATTAGGTCCGCCCTTGCTGTTCGGAAGGGTGACCGGATGATTCAAATTGTAATCATAGGTGCCGTCGACCAAGCCGTGGACCTGAATACCGAGGTTGGTCGCCAGGTTCGTCCTGATATCCTCCACGCTCTTTCCAAGGGTCCCGACGGTCTCACCAATCGTCCCCGGCTTGGCGGGCGGCGCCGGCGGCGGCACGATGGCCTCCTGCGACTTGATTGTGGTGACTTCGCCCTTGAGTTCGTGAATCTCCTTCTGCAGTTCCCGGACCTCACTCTTGAGGTCACTGACCGATTCGCTCGAAGCGGGTTCACTCTGGGCCCACGCCCCAGTCCCCCACGTCAGCAGCATCGCAAGTGCTGCCGGCGCCGCCAGCTTCCAAGTAAATCGACTCCCAACTGTTATCCTCATTTCCCTCTTGTCCTCCCTGGCGGCCTACCTACTGCCGCCGCCGGTTCCTGTTGATGAACTGTCCGCCTGTTGATTGGTAAGACTCCCCCTCCGGGTAGCAGGAGACCGCTCCCTTCTAATCAAGATTCGTGCCTCCGCTATGCCAGCAAATTAGGCCTTAATTCGCTGCGTTGACCGATCGGCGCGCTCATCGGAGCGGCAGATGCCGCATCAATATGCAGTGGCGACATGCAATGGCGACATCCGACGCGCCAGTATTCGCCTGATTCAGACACGCACGCCGGGGAATCAGGACACGCACGCCACGCCGCTGCGCTCGCGTTTGTAGTTTTGCTGTCGAATTTCCGACAAGCTTAGCGGCTATGGATCGCCTCTCACTTTTCGGCTTGTGCGCCGTCTCGCTAATGTTGGCCTGCTACGCGCTGGAGGATCGAAGCCACTGGTTTGTATTGGCGTTCGCCGGATCGTGCGCCCTTGGATCTGCATACGGCTTTCTGCAAGGTGCTTGGCCGTTTGGGGTCGTAGAGGCTATGTGGTCGCTTGTGGCAGTCCGTCGATGGTGGTTATCTAAGCCGACTGCAGGCTAGATAGCGCGGGCGCGTGCTCGGACCAGCTCTTCGCGGCACGTGGCGGAGTCGCAAGCACCTTGTACCGCAGCGCGAAAAAAATCGGGGAGGACCGTGGCCGCGGTCCTCCCCTTCTCACCTCAATATTCCCGCCTGATTCGGGTACAGACCCCGATCAGGCCGTCTTCGCGATGAGCATGGTGTCTTTCCCCTTGCGCCTGGAGTTGCGCATGAAATATACCGCGCCGTAGAGACCCCACACGGCCGAGAGCACCACCGCGATGATGGGCTCCTTCCAACTTCCGATGCCTTCCAGGGGGCCGATGACATAGAAGGCCAGGCAGGCGAAATTGGCGATTGCGCCGAAAATTGGTATCGCCATGTGCTTAATGCCGTGGAATTCGTTGCGCTCCTTGAAGGCCACGATGCATACGATGTTGGTCAGGCCGTACAGCACGAAGGTGCCGAAGTTCGACAGCAGCGTAACCGTGAGCAGTCCGTTCGGCAACGCCGCCAGCGTCGCGTTGGAGCCGAGGCCGAACGCATACCAGATGTTATGCGGCAAAGTCTTCATCGCGTCGTCGGTAGGCGCGGAACCGCCGGTGAAAAAGGCCAGCGCTGCGATCGCGCCGAACACCGCCGAAATCCCTGCCAGTGTCCAGATCGCGCGATGAGGCGTCAGGTTGTCGCCATGGAGTATCCCGAAATGCTCGGGGACCTCCTCGTCGCGGCCCATCGCGTAGGTGACGCGAGCGCCGGTGTTGATGCAGCTTAGCGTCGTACCGATGAGGGCGAGGAAGACCGTGAAGGCCTCGATCAGCATGAACGCCTCGCCGTGACCGCCGAGCAGCGCGTCACCGACCAATGTCATCATGTCGCCGATGGGAGCCGCCGAGCCGCTCGCCGCCTTGAGGCTGTACGCACTGCTCATGAAGTAGTTGGCGGCGAAGTACTCGAACATGTAGCAGACGAGTCCCTGGATCGTGAGCGAAAGCAGAACCGCGCGCGGAATGTCCTTCTTGGGGTTTCTCGCCTCTTCGCCCAACGAGGTGACCGATTCGAACCCGACCAGCAGCAGAATCGCGATGGTCGCCTGCAGCATCGTGTACGAAATATTATGCGGTAGCATCACTGACAATGCGCTGGGATGCGACGGGTTGTCGCCCGACAGCGTGTAGTGCAGGGTCTGCGAGACCACATTGCCGTTTGCGTCGAAGCCCAGCCCGGTTGAACCTTCGGGATGTCCGACGCGGTAGGCAATCGCCAAGGCGGCGAAGAACACCAGCGCGGCGATCTGAATCGCGTTAATCGCGATGTTCACGTTGGTCGAGCCGTTGACGCCGCGGTACGCGATGTACGAGACCCCGTACGAGAAGATGATCGCGATCAGGGCCATGAAGACCGGCCCCGGGATCGTACTGTTCATCACGCTCGGAAACAGGGTGCCGACGATATAGCCGACCAGAATGCCCATCGTCGCGACCATCACGGCGGGATAAATCCAGTAATACAGATGTGACGCCCAGCCGATAACAAACTTCGCGATCCGCGCGAAACGGTAGGCCTTGGTCGTGTTCAGGAACGCCTGTTCAGCAAAGAGATAGGAACTGCCGGCGCCGGGATAGAGCTTCGCCAGTTCCGAGTACGAGATCGCGGTTGCATAGGCGAGTGCCAGCGCCACCAGGATGCCGAACCACATCGCCAGTCCCGACGGCATCACATATCCCGCCTGGATGACGAACGTGATCCATAAAAACGCTCCTGGAGCGATCAGCGCCATCGCGTTAACCGTGACTCCAGTTAGCCCAAGTGTTGCCTGCATCTTGGGTGCTTCGGGTGTAGCAGCCATCATTCCTCCTTAATTGGTCGATCCGCTCTGCGGATGTCAGATATGTCCCCGAGCAAAGGACAAACGTGAGCAGAACCGGATTGAGCAAGACGAATGCCAACGAAAGTTGCAGAAAGTAATCGTACTATTGACCGTCTAACGCCTGCGACTGCCCACATTGCAGGCAATCGCACATTGCACGGTCACTTTGCACGGTCACATTGCACGGTCA
>Ga0187876_1002630_pt1 | contig 13044 bp, 10 predicted proteins | sample June2016WEW_17_4_FD_133000 | JGI IMG/M metagenome (GOLD analysis project Ga0187876, IMG submission 133000) | Peatland microbial communities from SPRUCE experiment site at the Marcell Experimental Forest, Minnesota, USA - June2016WEW_17_40 | ecosystem: Environmental > Terrestrial > Soil >... | reverse complement strand
CACGGACGGGCGGTCAACGAAACTCGCCTGCGCGTCCGTTATGCGGAGACCGATCAGATGGGTGTGGTCTACCATTCCAACCATTTCATCTGGTTTGAAGTGGGACGCGTCGAATTGCTGCGGCAGTTGGGCTTTTCCTATCGCGATATGGAGAGTCAGGACCATCGCTTCATCGCCGTCGCCGAGGCCAAATGCCGCTATCGCGCGCCGGTGCGCTACGACGAGGAAGTTCTCGTCCGCACTGAGTTGTTAAATGTGCGCGATTCGGTGGTCCATTTCGGTTATGAACTGCGCCGAGTTGACGACGGCACGCTGCTGGCGGAAGGCGAGACCACGCATATCGTCACGGACGCAGATATGAAAGCCGCAGTTCTGCCGGAAAAGTATCTGAAAGTCTTTCGCGCCGTAGTGGGAAAGCTCTAACTTGGTCACTAGAAACAAGAAGCTGGAAACAGGAAACTTATTTGAACGCGCTTCACATCAGCGGTAACGATCTCACTCTGGAGGCGGTGCGCGAGGTCGCGGACCAACGTCGTCCCGTGCTCCTGTTCGCCGACGCGCGCGAAGCCGTGAATCGGGCTCGCTCCGTGGTCGACGAAATCGTCGCTGGCAACAAATTGGCCTACGCCGTCACCACCGGCGTGGGCAAGCTCAGTGACGTTCGCATCGTCGGCGATCAGATTCACGAACTGCAAGTCAATCTGGTACGCTCCCACGCCGTCGGAGTCGGCGATCCTCTCTCCGTGGCGGAGACGCGCGCCATGATGCTCTTGCGGGCCAACTCTTTGGCCAAGGGCTACTCCGGCGTCCGCGCGATTGTCATCGATACGCTGTGTGAAATGCTCAACCGCGACGTCACCCCGTTCGTGCCGTCGCAAGGCAGTGTAGGCGCTAGCGGCGATCTCGCTCCCCTCGCGCATCTTGCGCTGGCGTTAATCGGCGAAGGCGAATGCATTAACGCAGCAGGCGCGCTGATTCCTAGCGCCGACGCGATGAAGCAGGCACAGGTCAAGCCGCTGGTGCTCGAGGCCAAAGAAACCATCTCGCTCATCAACGGCACTCAGGGCATGCTTGCTGTGGGCACGCTGGCACTTTTAGCTGGGGAAATATTGGTGGATTCCGCCGACGTGTTGGGTGGATTGTGTTGCGACGCATTGAAAGGCACCGACGCTGCTTTCGATGAGCGCATCCACAAAGCTCGCCCGCATAGCGGACAGATGAAGACAGCAGCAAATCTTCGCAAGATGATCGAAGGCAGCCAGATTCGCGAATCCCACCGCCAGTGCGGCCGCGTGCAGGACGCTTACTCCCTCCGCTGCATTCCGCAGGTGCATGGTGCGGTGCGAGACACGCTGGCGCACTGCCGCCAGGTGTTTGAAACCGAGGCGAACTCGGCAGTGGATAATCCCTTGGTATTCATCACCGACGCCAAGAATTCCGAAGGCGACGTAATCTCCGGCGGGAACTTTCACGGTGAACCCCTCGCGTTTGCTTTGGATTTTCTAGCCATCGCGCTCAGCGCGCTGGCGGGAATCAGCGAACGCCGGATCGAGCGTCTGGTGAATCCGGCTCTCAGCGAAGGATTACCGCCGTTCCTGGCGCACGGCGCAGGATTGAATTCTGGTTTCATGATGCCGCAGGTCACGGCGGCCGCGCTGGTCAGCGAGAACAAAGTACTCGCACATCCCGCGTCAGTGGATTCGATCACCACCTCGGGCAACAAGGAAGACTACGTTTCCATGGGCATGACGGCGGCAAACAAGCTGAAGCGCATTGTCGAGAACACGCGCAACGTGCTGGCTATTGAAGCCATGGCCGTAGCCCAAGCGATCGACTTCTTGGCTCCACTGAAAACCTCGGAGCGCGGACAGGCCGCGCATGCGGCGATCCGGTCAGTGTGTCCCGCGATGGAGAAAGACCGCGTCATGTACAAAGACTTCGCGCGGCTCGCGGACCTAATCGCCAGCGGGAAAGTGGCGGAAGCGTTGCGGTAGTTTGGCAGAAAGATTCCGGGCTCGATCGGGCAGTCGAGGGCGTCTCCACACATAATCGCTCACGCGGTCTTTGACGCGCTCCCGTCCAATCCCAACTCGCCAGCGATCCCCCGCATCGCTTCGATGCAGAATGCGACGTGCTCGTCCAAGTCCACACCCAAGGCAGCAGCGCCGTTCACGATGTCCTCTCGGTTCACCTTCCGGGCGAAGGCCTTATCTTTCATTCTTTTTCGAACCGACTTCGTATCCACCTCGGCTAGGGATTTTCCCGGCTTGATCAAGGCGACGGCAGTGATGAATCCAGCGAGCTCGTCGCAAGCAAAAAGAGATTTTTCCATCGGCGTATCGCGCGTAACGCCTGTGTACTGCGCGTGGGACATGACCGCCCGCCGGATCACTTCCGGCCACCCGTGTTTTTTGAGAATCTCGTTTCCCTTGTGAGGATGATCTTCCAGGCTGGGAAACCTTTCATAATCAAAATCGTGAATGAGTCCGACGATGCCCCACAGGTCTTCTTCGGACAACCCGAGATCGGAAGACTCCGAGTTCCCTGAGCCGCCAGCAAACTTACCGGAGCAAGCGCGCATGCAGGCCTCAACCGCCAGCGCGTGCTTGCGCAAACTTTCTGACTGGGTGAACTCAGTTAGTAAACACCACGCGGACTCACGATCAATCATTGCTTTCGCCCTGTTTTCTGCGGGATTTCGCCGCTGGCTTTCGGTTTTCACCGGCAAGATTTATAGCTTCATACATTTTAACCTTGACATCCACAGGCCTTGTACCGCAGATTGTCACTGCAGTCGGAACCTCTTCCCCCATAGTTAGGTTCCGTTGTTTAGAAGTAAGGAGTAGCCGGCTCTGGCACTCCCACAACCCGATGGCCACGACCCTTGCCCCGGTAGACTCACGGGAAGTCGTCCGTTGCGATCACTGCCTGTTGGTTCAATTCCGTACGGTCAACAACAATTGCCGACGCTGCCACTCGTCCCTGGACGAGGAACCCGAGCCCGAGCCGGTGGTGATGGCGCCACCGGTAATGATGCCCATGCCTGGAATGGGCCGTGGACACCTGAACCTGGCAACGTCGATCCGCTCGCTGCGGCTGCGCAGCGGCTTGAGCCAGCGCCAACTGGCAGGACGCATGTCCGTGCCGCGGACTTACGTTTCCAAAATTGAAAACGAGAAAGCGACGCCCACGCTGTCGTCCCTGGAACGGCTGGCGCGAGCCTTGGAGGTGACCGTGCCGGAGTTGCTCAGTGGCGGGGAAAAGAACCGCCAGGATGAAATCAGCGAACTGATGAAAGATCAGTTCATCGCGGAGATCCTGCCGTTCGTTTCACAACTGAACGGAATGCAGATGTCGAGCATCCTGACACAAGTGCGGGACTTGACGGTGCGGCCAAGAAGGACCGCGTGAGCGAAGGGACTCATTCATGTGGGGACACCCGCCATCGGCTGTCCGAGCCGAGGCGAAGCCCGGCTGCTCCCTTTACATAATTTTATCCGGGCAAACCAGCCAACTCACGGCCGGGACCAATCCCTTGGTCCCGGCTTTTTTGCTGCACGGCCAACTGAATCCGAAATAGATCGACTCACATCTATGCAGCATGCACCTGGAAGAATCTGATAGTGTCTTTTCCGCTTTCTCTGCCCACCCTGCGTCGCTGAATCAAACCGAGGCGAACAGTTGGGAAGATGAAACTCCCCGTGTTGTGTCGCCGACCGCGAGTTCCACCGGATCCGACGATTCGTTACTCGATGCCTACTCCCGGGCAGTGACCGGCGCGGTGGGGCGCGTCAGTCCTTCGGTAGTGAACATTGAAGTTCATCAATCCGCCGGTCGCACACGTTCGGGCGATCCGCGCGAACGGCGTGGCGGAGGCTCGGGGTTCGTCTTCACTCCCGATGGTCTGATTCTCACCAACAGCCACGTCGTACATGACGCGCGCCGCATCGAAGTCACCCTGTCAGACGGCCGCCGCATGCCGGCAACCGCCATCGGAGACGATCCGGCGAGCGACCTTGCTGTCGTGCGTGTAGACGAGCCCGGCCTCACCGCTGCTGCCCTCGGCGATTCGCAACGGCTTCGTGTGGGACAACTGGTGGTCGCCATCGGCAATCCGTACGGATTTCAATCCACAGTGACGGCAGGGGTGGTGAGCGCGTTAGGACGTTCGCTGCGCTCCTATTCCGGGCGGCTGATCGACGATGTAATCCAGACCGACGCCGCGCTCAATCCCGGCAACTCCGGTGGCCCACTGGTGGATTCCGCGGGGCGAGTGGTGGGAGTGAACACGGCGACCATTTTGCCGGCGCAGGGAATATGTTTCGCCATCGGAATCAATACTGCAAAGTTCGTAGCCAGCCGCCTGCTGCGCGACGGACGCATCCGCCGCAGCTACATCGGCGTCTCGGCGCAGACCGTGCCGGTGCATCGCCGCGTGGTGCGCTTTTATGATCTGCCCAAGGAAACGGGCGTGGTCGTATTGTCGGTCGAAGAGAAGAGTCCGGCGCGACTTGCAGGCGTCCGCGAAGGCGACGTAATCATTGCGCTGGAAGGCCATCCGGTAGCGGGTGTGGATGATTTACACCGTGTGCTGACCGATGTTCGCGTGGGCGTAAGCTGCTGGCTGACGGTACTGCGCCACACGGAGAAGCTGGAAATGAAGATCGTGCCCGAGGAAACCTCGAACAGCTAGAGGGTCGGTTTCCTTCAGCTTCGGTTTTCTGCGAACAGCCTGTGCTACAACTTTCGACGATTGCAAGCCCTCCCCTGCTGTGTTAGCTTCGGGATTCGGAAGGGGATAGGCCTTGCAGGCAAGAGTTCCCGCCGGTCTGGATCGCAAGGAAACCGAAATTTACCGGCAGCTTGATCCAGAACGGCTCCCAAGACACATCGCGATCATTATGGATGGCAACGGGCGCTGGGCCAAGAGGCGCCACATGCCGCGCGTGGCCGGGCATCGCGCCGGGGTTGAGGCCGTGCGCTGCACGGTCGAGACGGCGGCCCGCATCGGCATCTCCGCACTCACGCTGTACGCCTTCTCGGAAGAAAACTGGAAGAAGCGGCCGAAGAACGAAGTTGATTTCTTGATGCGCTTGCTGAGCCGCTTCCTCAAGGCCGAGGTCCCCACGCTCAACAAGAACAATATCCGCCTGGAATATATCGGCAGACAGCAGGAACTCCCCGATGATGTGCAGGAGCGCATGGCTTGGGCGCGAAAGAGCACAGGTCACAATACGGGCACAGTACTGACGCTGGCGCTGAACTACAGCGCGCGCAGCGAACTGGTAGACGCGTTTCGCTCCATGGTCAACGCAGCTTCGCAAAACGGCGGCCTTGAGCACCTCCGGATTGACGAAGACACGGTCGGAAATCATCTTTACACGCGGCACTTGCCCGATCCGGACCTGGTGGTGCGCACCTCCGGCGAGATGCGGCTAAGCAACTTCTTGCTCTGGCAGTTGGCCTACGCCGAGATTTATGTAACGCCCACACTCTGGCCCGATTTCCGCGGCGTGCATCTGCTGGAAGGCATTGCCGAGTATCAGAAGCGCGAGCGGCGTTACGGCGGATTGAACCATGGCGAATCGCACGCGCACTCCCAACCAGCGAAGGTTACCAAGTAGCCTCCCAGCATGCTGAAGCGCATCGCGACCGCGCTGGTCCTGATTCCGATTGTGACGTTTCTGGTGCTCCGCGCCCCAGTGCCGGTAGTGGCCGTAGTGGCAGCCGCAGTCGCGCTGGTCACGGTCCAGGAATTTCTGAAGCTTACCGAGTCCTATGGTGTCCACCCCCTGCGCTTGCCGACTTACATCTTCGTAGGATTCTTTTTTCTTCTGCTGGCCACAAGTGCCGCGGTTGAAACGCCACAACTTTCCGCCGTCAGGTTCGTCCTCGGCGTGGGATTTGCTTGCGCCATTTCCCCCTTCATTTTTCTGACCATCACCATGCGGAGGTCGCCGATGGCCGGCGGGTATCCGGCAGCGGCGGCGTCGGTCTTCGCCTTTGCCTACATTGCCCTGCCCATGGGAATGCTGGTGCAGTTGCGCCAGCAGTGGGCTGGCGCATTTTGGATACTCTACCTTCTTCTGGTCGTCTGGGCGGGGGACATCTTCGCCTATTTCGTCGGCCGGGGGTTGGGACGGCACCTGATGGCGCCCCGCATCAGCCCCAAGAAAACCTGGGAGGGCGCGGCTGCCTCACTCGCCGCAAGTCTAGTCGTCGGCATTCTTCTGTTCAACCATGCCCTTCAGATCAGTTCGTTCTTGCTGCGCGTCGGATTGATCCAGCGGCGCGACGGACTATTCGGCCTGGAGAAGCCGGAAATGTGGCCTATCATCCTGCTGACCATCGCTCTGAATATTGCCGCGCAGCTTGGCGACCTGGTGGAGTCTCTGATCAAGCGCGGAGCCGGCGTAAAGGATTCCGGTACAATTCTTCCCGGCCACGGAGGCATGCTCGACCGCATCGATGCCCTCCTTTTTGCCGCTCCGGTGCTGTGGTACTATGCGGCCTGGCGTGTCTTGCAATAAGTACCCGCCTCCCGCTTCCCCAGCGGTCGCAGCGAAACGCGTAAAATAGGATTTCGAGAACTTCAGCTCGCAGAATTCGCCTGAGAATTTATCTGATATGAGACGCATCGCCATCCTGGGATCGACCGGATCCATCGGCCGCAGCACGCTGAGCGTGGCAGAGTCCTATCCGGAACGATTTCAGATCGTTGCCCTAGCCGCAGGCGCCAATCTTGATGCAGCGTTCGAACAGGCGCGACGTTGGCGGCCAAGAGTAATTTCAATGGCCTCCGAGCCGGATGCCGATCTGTTGCGCGCGCGCCTCAAGCAAGCCGGCCTCAGCGAAGTCGAGGTGCTCTACGGTCCGGCGGGCATCGTGAAGATCGCCACCCATTCTGAGGCGGACTTCGTGGTCAGCGCCATCGTCGGTGTAGCCGGGCTCGAGGCCACGTATGAAGCTGTGAAAGCCGGAAAGATCGTCGGTGTGGCCAATAAGGAATGCCTCGTCGCTGCGGGCGAGTTAATCACAGCCGAGGCGCGCAAACAAGGCAAGCCTCTGCTGCCCATCGACAGCGAGCACAACGCCGTGCACCAGTGCCTCCGAGGCGGGCGGATCGAGGAAGTGGAGCGTATCTGGCTCACCGCATCCGGCGGGCCATTTCTGAACATGCCGCGCTCGGAGTTCAGTTCCATCACAGTGGAGCAGGCGCTGAATCATCCGACATGGAAGATGGGCAAGCGTATCACGATCGATTCGGCGACTTTGATGAACAAAGGCTTCGAAGTAATCGAGGCATGCAGGTTGTTTCACATGTCGCCCTCGAAAGTGGAAGTAATTGTCCATCCGCAGTCGACAATTCATTCCATGGTGGAGTTTGTAGATGGCAGCATACTTGCTCAGTTTTCCGTGACCGACATGCGCCTTCCGATCCTCTACGCTCTGACCTATCCCGAGCGAATTCAGTCGGATATGCGCTTCCCGGTCAGAGACTTGCGTCATCTCGACTTTAGCCCTCCAGACATGAGTAAATTTCCCTGTCTCCGTTTAGCATATGAAGCGGCTGAGGCGGGTGGGGCGAGGACGGTCGCGCTTAACGCCGCAGATGAAGTCGCCGTGGCTGCGTTTCTGGAGGGCAGCATCGCCTTCGATGAAATTCCCAGGATCATCGAAGGGGCGGTTGCAGCATCTAATTCTGGGAAACTGGGTTCGATCAAAGGAGTGCTTCAAGCCGACGCTGAAGCCCGCCGATATGCTCAAAAGGCGGTGGGCAAGTTGAGTGGGGCCGGACGTGCGCGAGCAACTTCTTTCATCTAGCGTCGGTTCTTGGAATCTAACGAATTGCGGAGTACGTGTCACCTTTATGCCTGACTTTCTGATTTCGCTGATTGCCGTCGTCGTCATCCTCGGTTTCATGATCCTGATCCACGAGTTTGGTCACTATGCGGTGGCCAAGTGGCTGGGCGTCAGGGTCGAGGTGTTCTCCATCGGGTTCGGAAAACGCCTACTCGGATTCCGCAAGGGTGACACCGATTACCGCATCAGCGCGATCCCGCTGGGCGGTTACGTCAAAATGAGCGGCGAGAATCCCATGGACGATCGCACCGACGATCCCGGCGAGTTTCTCAATCACTCGCGCTGGCATCGTTTCCTGATCGCCATCGCCGGCCCTGCCATGAATGTCCTGCTGGCCATCTCCCTGCTTACCAGTGTCTACATGGTGCACTACGAATACCCCGTGTTTATGGACAAGCCGGCGGTGATTGACGGAGTGAAGGCCAACTCCGCTGCGGCTCAGGCCGGTCTTCAACCGGGCGACCGCATCGTCAAGATCGACGGCATCACGAATCCCACCTGGGAGCAGGTGCAGCCCCGGGTTATGATCAGCCCCAACCAGCCTCTCGCCGTGAGCATCCAGCGCGGAGACAAAGTTCTCGAGAAAACCATCACGCCCAAGCCAGTCACTTCCTCCGAAGTCGGCTCGGCTGGCTGGTATCCCGCGGAACCTATCATCGTCGGCCAGTTGGACAGTGACATGCCCGCCGTTAAAGCCGGAATGCGGGAAGACGACCGTATTGTCGCTATGGATGGCAAGCCACTCGGCTCCATCCAGGCCATGATTGACCAACTGCAGGAAACCAAGGACAAGCCGGTGGACGTAACTGTGCTCCGCGGCAACGAAACTCTGAGCTTTCACTTGCAGCCGGTATACTCCAAAACCGACGAGCCGAAACAGCAGCGCTATCGCTTGGGATTCTTGAACAAGGAAGAGACCACAATCAAAAGGTTGCCCTTCGGGCAGGCACTCACTCTCTCCCTGGAAGAGAACAAGAAGTACTCGCTGCTGCTCCTGGAGTTGGCTAAGAAGCTGGTCGAAGGAAAGGTCTCACCCCGCATGGTTTCCGGTCCCATCGGGATCGCGCAGGAAGCCGGCTACGCCGCGCAACAAAAAGGCTGGACCCCGCTCCTGGCGCTCACCTCAGGCATCAGCCTGAATCTCGGCGTCTTTAACCTTCTGCCCATCCCCATCCTCGACGGAGGCGTCATTTTCTTCCTCCTGATCGAGAGCCTCATGGGCCACGACATCAGCCTGCGCATCAAGGAGCGCGTCTATCAGGCCGCATTCGTCTTCCTGGTTCTGTTCGCCGTCATGGTCATCTACAACGATCTGCTGAAAACGATTCCAGGATTAGCGGACCGCCTGCAATAAGGCGGTCTCAGTCTGTCGGTCCGGTTTGCGCAAGGGTGCCTCGAGCCATTCGACCAGCGTGGTGCCCTCCTGTGGTCCATCCCGTCGGCAACCTGTTTTAGCGTGTTAAAATAGAATTTCCCATGGCTACGATTCAACGCAGGAAGACCGTGACCGCCGTCGTTGACGGCGTGCGCGTCGGCTCGGATGCACCGATTGTGGTGCAATCCATGACCAATACTGACACCGCTGATATCCCCTCGACCGTGCAGCAGTGCGCCGCCTTGGCCCGAGCCGGTTCGGAACTGGTGCGCGTCACCGTCAACAACGAAGAAGCAGCCGCCGCTGTGCCCCGCATTGTCGAACAACTGGACAAGCTGGGCGTCCGCGTGCCCATCATCGGCGACTTTCACTATAACGGGCACGTCCTGCTCACCAAGTATCCCGAGTGCGCGCGCGATCTCGCCAAGTACCGCATCAACCCCGGCAACGCCAGCATTGGACGCACCGGCGACTCGAATTTCCGCACCATGATCGAAGTCGCGGTGAAATATCAGAAGCCTGTACGCATCGGCGTGAATTGGGGTTCGCTTGACCAGGCCCTGCTCACTCGCATGATGGACGAGAATTCCCGCCTCGCCGAGCCGAAAGACGCCCGAGAAGTCACCATGGAAGCGATGGTCGTAAGCGCGTTGAATTCCGCCGATCTGGCACAGAAGTTCGGCCTCCGCCCTGATCAAATTATCCTGAGCGCAAAAGTCAGCGGCGTGCAGGACTTGATCGACGTCTACCGCGCTCTCGCCGCCCGCTGCAACTACCCGCTCCACCTCGGCCTCACCGAAGCTGGCATGGGCGCGAAAGGCGTGGTCGCTTCAAGCACCGCCATGGGCGTCCTACTGCAGGAAGGCATTGGCGACACCATCCGCGTTTCCCTTACGCCTGCCCCTGGAGGCGACCGCACGGAAGAAGTCCGCGTGGCGCAGCAGATCCTGCAATCCATCGGCATCCGCAGTTTCACCCCGCAAGTCACGGCCTGCCCCGGCTGCGGGCGCACCACCAGCACCTTCTTCCAGGAAATGGCCGAGCAAATTCAGACCTACCTGCGCGAGCAGATGCCAACCTGGAAGGGCCGCTACGTAGGGGTGGAAGAAATGAAGCTGGCTGTCATGGGCTGCGTGGTCAATGGCCCCGGCGAGTCGAAACACGCCAACATCGGCATCTCTCTGCCCGGTACATTCGAGGAACCAAAGGCCCCCGTTTATGTGGATGGACGCCTGTTCACCACGCTCAAGGGTGATCGCATCGTCGCGGAATTCATCGGCATTCTCGATGAGTATGTCGACTCCCATTATGCGGCGAGAGAAGCCGAGAAAGAAGAAATAGCCGCCAGAAGTTAATCCCGACTTAGCCTGTGATCCTCTGTGTCCCTTGTGTGAAATGTTTTGCTACTGCCCAGTGATCAGGAAGATCGGTGCCTGCGGCGACGCCTGTGGCACAGCGTTCCCGGAATCAGTGGTCAAGCTCTCATTCGCGTGAGTGAAGTTGCATTCGAATTGTGTGCTTGATAGTCCCGTCGGGAGCACCGTCAGGGTGACCCCGTTGAGGTAAGTGTCGTTCGTCGACCCGTTGAAGGAAGTCCCAGTCGAAAACCCGGAGATTGTAACTTGCTGTCCCGGGGCAAACGTGTTTGCCGCCTGAAACGTGACCACGTTGGACGTAATCGAGAACGTCGTAATCAATGCAGTATTGCTGCAGGTAGGTTGGGTGCAAGCTGCCGGAGCTGCAGGCAAGTCGGTGACTACTGTATCGGGGGGCAGCGGCGTCCCGGGATTGTTGGTATTGCCGCCAGTCGTGTTGATCACGGCAACGGCTCCGGCGTCGCACATGCTCACATAGATCCGGCTGCTGTCGGCCGAGGCCACAGTGAACATCCGGAAGCGTGTGGTGCTCGGGGAGTACAAAGCAGGGTACAAAGGAGCCGCCGCGCAAGAAGGAACCGGTGCCACCGCATATTGATTCGCCGCGAATGAGGTTGCGTTTGAACTCAGCAACGTCAGAGTCGGCGCGCTTGGGTACTTTACGGTCAGACTATTAGCGTCAAACACGGTCAGGCCAGGGATCGCACAGGCGCCCGTCACATTCGGATCAGGACACGTCGTGGCCGTCTGGTAGCTGGCCACGTAAAACCGGCTGCCATCCAGCAGCGCCGTCACCGAAACCGGCGTGCATCCCTTGGGACAAGGGGTTGACCCTGCGAGGAAGGAGATAGCCGCCAACTGCGTGGGCGTGTCAGTCGCACTCGTGTCGGAAAAGACATAGACCGTCGACGTCACGGGATTCGTCACATAAAGCCGGTTCAGGTTCGGATCGTAAAAAATAAAGTTTGCCCCGGGGCCGACAGGAAGGCTGCTTGTGACCGTGTCCGTGGCGACATCAATCGTCACCAGTTGTCCGTCGCCTTCCGTGAGCACATACACTTTCTGACTGTCGCCGCGCGCCGCCACCCAAACTGGCGTCACACCTGTGAACCCCGTCACGGTATTCGGAGTCAGATCAACCGGATTCAGGCTGCTGACCGTGTTGCTCCCCTGGTTGGCCACATAGAGCTTGAAGGCGTTCGGGGTCTCGGCCAGACTGACCGGGTTTGCTCCCACAGTCGCGCTGTTCGTAACCACATTCGAAATCGTATTTATCGCGCTAACGGAATTCGTGCCAAAATTCGCCACGTACAACACGTTGTTCTGAGTGGTATTCAAGAAGACCGGTTGCGACCCCGGCGGCAAATCGATCGTGTTCACGGCACCCAACCCGGTCGCTAGCGTGGATTGGAATACCGGGGTAAACGACGAAACTACGTCCAGCCCCCCCGAAAGCACGCTGCCCGGGCTGGCAACAAACACTCTTGAATTGTTGGGAAAAATAGCCATGTGAGTAGGATTATCGCCGAGGTTGGGCTTGGAGGAGTCGTTGGAGGGAGTCTCCCCAACGAGGGAATCTCCCGAAACGTCAATTTGCATCGCCGTGCCCGGGTAGTTGGGCGCGTTGGTGCTGATGCCAAAAACGTCGTGGAAATTACTCGGCTGCGGACTCGTTTCCACCGGGCATCCCGGAACCCCTCCCGTCGAACATGGGATCACAACAGGGCGGTACACCTGGCCGCACGCCATCCAAACTAGAATTGGAAGCACCATGGCCGCCAAGCGGCCCACACGTCGAACACTCATCCGCACTCCATCTCGCGCCACTCCAGGAAAATTCTGATCATAAGGTGAGAAGAATTCAACATTCTAATGGCTGGACCCAATCCGCGCCAGTGCCCCTGAGCAAAAGGACTTACCCTGTGTTCCTCTGTGCCCTCTGTGGTGAAGAAGTTGCTTTCCACTTCTGGGATGCGCACACTAAGGCCCAAGTTGGATGGTCCGGGAAATACAGGTGCGCTGATTGAATACTCAGCAGAAAACAATCAGGAGAGTGAACGCCGAGGTCGACAGAGATTCGCCAACTCACCTCAACGCTGACGCCGAGACCTACTGCCAGCCGCCGCAGCCGGCGCTTCCGACCTGGCCGTGGCCGCAGGCTTTTTCTTCCCTTCCATCTGCGCCAGGCTCTGCTTGAGAGCTGCCATCAAATCCACCACCGGAGCCAATTTCTTGGGCTTTTCCACCGCCGCCACTTCCCCGCCCTCAAGCTTGGTCTCAATCAACTTTTTCAGATTTTCCTGGAACGTATCTTTATACTTTTCCGGATCCCACTCGTCCGCCAGCGCTTCAATCAGCTGATGCGCCACTTTCACTTCCGCTTCTTTCAGCTCCACGTCGGGCGCGCCAAAGCCTTCCACCTTGCGCACT
>Ga0187876_1002626_pt1 | contig 13053 bp, 15 predicted proteins | sample June2016WEW_17_4_FD_133000 | JGI IMG/M metagenome (GOLD analysis project Ga0187876, IMG submission 133000) | Peatland microbial communities from SPRUCE experiment site at the Marcell Experimental Forest, Minnesota, USA - June2016WEW_17_40 | ecosystem: Environmental > Terrestrial > Soil >... | reverse complement strand
TCAGAGCGGTCTGGAACTCCTTGAGAGCCGAGTCGGCGTTCCGTTTGTTTTCGGGAGCTTCGGAGCCCGGCACGTACTGCGTCATATAAGCAGTAGCGAGATAGAGGCGCGCGGAAGGCAGATCCGGATCGAGATCGATCGCTTCCTTGAAATTATCGGCCGCGGCGGTGTACTGGCCCGCCCGGAAGGAGTTGACGCCCTTGTTCAGGTTGTCGCGAGCTTTGAGCTTGTTACATCCGGACGCAAATACGGCCAGCGCAACCAGAAGAACGGCAGTGGCAATCGATTGAATTTGCCCGGTGGAAATGCGGCGCATTAGTGGCCTTCCTCCACCTTGGGCGTCATCAGGCCGACTTTGTCGATCCCCGCTCCGTGGGCTATATCGATGGCCTGCGCCACTTTCTGGAACTGAAGGTCTTTATCGCCCTTCACGAACACAACCTTCTCGGCGCGAGTCTTGAAGATGTCGATGAGCCGGTCGCTCAGCTTTTCCCAGGTTGTATCGTCCTGATTGATCTTCAAGTTGCCCTGCGCGTCAATCACGATCACAACGGTGCGATCGTTGTTGACGTCGACCTTCTGGTTGGGGGGCGGCGGTTGAGGCGCCAGCGCGTCCAATCCATGCGGAGAAACAGGCGAGATCGCCATGAAGATAATCAGCAGCACAAGCAGAATATCGATCATGGGGGTCATGTTGATATTCGACTGCGGACCGCTGTTGCCGCCGCCAACTGCCATTGCCATAAAAATTGCTCCTTATAAAGTTCTATGCTTGAAAACCGATGCCTAGGTCTTGGGCTTCTGCGGAAGATTGTTGTCGAGAATCTGCTCGGTAAGCAGCCCGACATCGTCCACGCCGCCCGCGCGCAGGTTATCGACTACATCTTCGACGGTTTCGTACTTGGCACGGCCGTCGGCCCTGATATAAACAATTTTGTTGGGTCTGTCGGCCAGCAGATCCTTTACTTTGGGCGCCAGTTCGTCGACCGATATCTTCTGCAGTCCGGGGCTGAGGAAGGTCTGGCCGTCGCGTGTAATAGCGACGATCACGGCATCTTCCTTGTCCGCGTCCGCCATAACGATCGGGTTCCGTGCCCGGGCGAGATCCACGTTAACGCCTTTATTGAGCATGGGAGTGATGACCATGAAGATGATCAGCACGACCAGCATCACGTCGACCATCGGAGTCACGTTGATATCCGATACCGGTGGGGGCGCTTTTTTCAGTTCCATTTCTTATCTCCTCGTGGGGTTCAGGTTCCCGCGGCGAACGCCAATCCGGTACGAACTGGCGCCTCGCCGCGAGAGTTCCATCAACTCGCTTCAACTAACTATGCAGTTACTACTTGCGAACGCCGGCCCGGAGCTGGATACGCTTCAGGAAATAGTCGAGTAATTCGGAACTCGAGTTGCCCATCTCGACGTCGAACGCATCCACGCGGCCGGTGAAGTAGTTGAACGCCCAGACCGCGGGCACAGCCACGAACAGACCGATAGCGGTGGTCACGAGAGCTTCCGAAATACCGCCCGCGATGGCGCCGATACCGGGCGTCTTCTGCGCGGCCATGGTCTTGAACGCGTTGATGATGCCGACCACGGTACCGAACAGACCGACGAACGGAGCCGTCGAACCGATGGTCGCCAGAGCGCTGACGCCGCGTTTCAGTTCGGCGTGAACGATGGCTTCGGAGCGCTCGAGAGCGCGCCGCGATGCCTCGATTTCCTCACCGGAAATCTCCGAACTGCCCTGATGCGCCTGGAATTCCTGCAATCCCGCCACAACGACTTTCGCGAGGTGGCTCTTCTTGTAGCGATCGGCGATCTTGATGGCTTCATCGAGTTTGCCTTCGCGCAGCGCGCCGGCGACGGCCGGAGCAAATGCGCGACTCTGTTTGCGAGCCGCATTGAAGGCCATCGCGCGATCGATCATAACGCCGATCGACCATGCGGACATGATGAACATAAGAATAACGACCGCCTTTGCGAGCGTTCCCATCTGCTCCCAAAGGTGGCGGAAATCCCAGCCCGGCGCCCCGGCTTCCTGCAATAGCATGAAAGCCCATACTTGCATCTGTAAAAGCATTTTTGTCTAGTCTCCTGCGAGTTGATTTAAAAAAATTACTGTCCGCTGCTCGTCCACTTGATTTCCGCCACTGCTAGTTGAGAGTGAAGTTCACGTCGATCGTCGTGATGACGTCCACGGGCTCACCGTTAAGAAGCGTCGGCTGATAGGTCCATTGCTGAACCGCTTGCATGGCCGCCTGAACGAGAAGAGGCGGTCCGCTCACGAGTTCCAGATTCTGAATTGTTCCATCCTTGCCGATAGTGGCCTGGAATTTAACCGTTCCCTGTACACGCGCCGCTTTCGCAAGCGGGGGATATGCAGGCTTCGGCTGCTTGATCAGCTTACTGGCTGCCACGTTGCCACCGATCCGTTGCGGGGCCAGCGGGGCCTTTGGCTTGGGGGGCGGCGGAGGAGGAGGTGGGGGAGGAGGCGGAGGCAAAGCAGCTCCACCGAGGAGGCCGCCCAGCGCACCGGCGCCTCCGGGAATACCACCGACCACGCCCGCGGCGGATGGCGGTTCCTCGGCTTCCACGATCATCTTGATTTCTTTCGGAACGGACTTGGGCGCCGGCAGCTTGCCCATGTCGAACTGTTGCGGCGCCACTTTCACGACCTTCACAGCCTGCGGCGGCGGTGGGGGGGGCGGCGGCGGCGGCGGCGGCGGAGCCGTCAAAAAGGTTGAGAGCTGCGCGCTCGGCAACGCATCAAAATAGATTAACGGAATGATGATGATGATAGCGAGTGCAATCAACTCAATCACGGCCGACAGCAAGATCGTGTAAGGGCTTTTTGTCTTGCCTACGCCATCAACGAATGTCTGCTCAAACATAGTTCCTCTCAAGATCGGGAGACGCGGCGTTCTTATCCGAACCGCCGGATCTTCTGCGCTCGCGCGCCTCCCGTACTACTTACTGCCCGTTCAAAACAAATCCAAAAATCTCCGTACCCTATCTCGCTGCCCTGGCCGGGCTTTTCACAGCCTGCGGCTTCGAAGCGGACGAACGCGGCGCGCCCGTGCCTACGGGCGTTACCGGAACGCCAGACGCCGGACCCTTCTTCTTCCTCGCTTCGACGAAATCGTGGAAGCCAAGCACAATCGGGCTTGCTACGTAAACCGAAGAATACGTCCCAACAAGAATACCCGCAACCAGTGCAAAAGAGAAACCGTGTAGTACTGGTCCGCCGAACAAAAACAGCGCAATAGCCGTGATAAACGTCAGACCGGAAGTCATCACCGTCCGGCTCAGCGTCTGGTTCACGCTTCGGTTGATCACGTCCACCAGCCGCTCGCGGCGGTTCAGATGGAGATTCTCCCGAATCCGGTCGAAGATGACGATCGTATCATTCATCGAGTATCCAACCAAAGTTAAAAGAGCCGCAATCACTGTCAGCGTGATCTCTTTATTGAACAACGAGAAAATTCCGATCGTGATGATCGTATCGTGAAACACCGCGATAACCGCGGCGAAGCCATAAATCCATTCGAACCGGAACCAAATATACACCAACATCCCGGCCAGCGCCAACAAAGTCGCGTTGATTGCCTGGGACCGCAGATCCGCGCCAACCTTGGGGCCGACGATCTCGATATCCCGCGCCGCCGTATAAGGGGCAACATAGGCCTGCTGGCTCAGAACGCTCATCACCTGCGGCGTAACGCCGGGCAGGGAACGCGTATCGTCTACGCTCGCCAATAACCCGCCGCGCTGATTCCGCAGCCCGATAATCGCTGCCGCAAGCTGGTCGATCTGCGGATCGGAAAGCGCGACACTCGCGCGCTGCAGCGGGTCGCGCAACCGGTCGGCGAGCTGCCCGGCGCTCGCATTATTCAAATCGAGCTTGCCGTTTTCCGGATGGCCGAACGTCTTCGCCAGCGTATCGAGCACAAGCTGCCGGTTCTTCGCCAGCGTAGCGTCGTCCGCGCCTTCCGTGCCGATCGCGATCTCATTGGAACCGTTTTCGAAGGTTTCCACGCTGGGCGGATTCGCCAATACCTTCGTCAGGGACGAGCGAACCTGATCGAGCGGCGGAGCCCCCTGGAACTTGACCGTCATCAGCATGCCGCCCTTGAACTCAATGCCATACCTGGGTCCGCCCTTTATTGCAAGGCTTCCGAGGCCCAATACGGTCAGGATCAACGAGGCGATAATGAACGGCCACTTCTTCCCGAGAAAATCAAAATTGGTGTTTTTAAATAATTCCATTGATCACTGCCCGCCCAATGCCCCGGGCCGAACGGTGCCAAGGGTTATGACACCGCTCATCGCCAAAAGGTTCCCGGATTCCGGCACATCAAAACTAACACAAACTTTCTTCATCTTCATCCCTGCCTTGCTAAAAAGCCCAACGCGGCTTAGATGCTCAACGCCGTAACCTGCCGGCGGCTGGAAAGCTCCCAATCGAAGATCACCTTCGACACGAACACCGCGGTAAATACATTGGCCAACAGACCGATGACCAGCGTTACCGCGAATCCCTTCACCGGACCCGTTCCGAACAGGAACAGGAACAGGCACGAAACAATGGTGGTCACGTGGGTGTCGACAATCGTCCACCAGGCCTTTCCGAAACCCGCGTCCACGGCGGCCGGAATCGACTTGCCGGTACGCAGTTCCTCGCGGATGCGTTCGAAGATCAGCACGTTCGAATCGACCGCCATACCGATGGTGAGGATGACACCCGCAATCCCCGGCAGCGTCAGCGTCGCGCCGAAGTACGAAAGCGCCGCCATCAATAAAACCGTATTCAACAGCAGGGCGAGAACGGCGTTGACGCCCGACTTCTTGTAATAAACCAGCATCACGAAGATGACGGCGACCAGTCCGGCGATGGCGGCGTAAATCCCCTCGCGAATGGAATCCGCTCCGAGCGAAGGGCCGATCGTGCGCTCCTGCTCGTATTTGATCCCGGCCGGCAAAGCGCCCGTTTTCAGTTTCAGTGCGAGATCTTCCGCTTCCTGCTCGGAGCCGAGCCCGTTGATGCGGCCCGCATCGTCGATCCTGCTCTGGATAGTGGCTACGCTGGTGATCTGGTTATCGAGCACCACCGCGAGGCGGTTTCCGATGTTCGCGCCGGTGAAGGTCCCGAATTTGCGGGCGCCATCCTGCGAGAGAGTGAAATTGCACTCCCATCGGCCGGGCGAATCCGCATCCGTTCCGGCGCGCGCGTTGCGCATATCCTGGCCTGTGATGACGGGGGTCCGGGAGACCAGATACCAACCGCCGGAACCGTTGCCTACGCCTGCGGGCCAGTCCAGAACTTCGGTGCCGAGCGGCAGGACGCCGCCCTTCGCGCCCAGGGCTTCTTCGCGGGATTTCCAGGGGCCCTCGTTCTTCACTTCCACGATCTTCAGCTGGGCCGCGGACCCGATAAATTCCTTGGCATGCGCCGGGTCGTCGATGCCGGGCAATTCCACAAGAATCTCGGATTGTTTCTCGGACGCGCCATAATCCTGCACGGTGGGCTCCGTCAACCCCAGAGCATTCACGCGGCGCTCGATCGTATCCCGCTCCTGCGCCACCGTGTTCCGTTTGAGGTCCACGAGCGCGCTGGGCTTCATGTTCATCTTGTAGTCGGTCGCGTTGACGGGAGTCAGAATCCAGTCCGGATACGTGGTGGCTATCAGGTTGCGGAACTGCTGGGTCTTTGCCTGATCGACGCCATGAAGGTTGATCTGGATGGAATCGGTATCCTGCAGGGTATCGGGATCGTTGCGGTCGAAACCCGCAATGCTGATGTTGGCGGTTTTCGCCGCGTCGCGGAGCGATTCGATGGTCTGATCGGCCTCGGTCTTCGCGGCGTCCTGCACCTGCACCTGGAGCACGAGATGGCTGCCGCCCTTCAAATCAAGGCCCAGATGAATGTTTTTGGTGAGATTGGATTCCAGTTGGGCGAGAGAGAGGGGAACTCCTACTCCACCGATAAACTTTGGAAAGCCGATAATGCCGAAAAGACATGCGAGCACGACTGCCACAATCACGCCCGTCTTTACCATCAAATTCCGTTGCATGGGGATGTTTACCTTATGGATGCGCTGCTTCTCTGTTTATACTTTCAGGTTTTTGAGCCTTCAGGGGGTACCAGCGTGCTGACCGCGGACCGAGCGAATTGCAGCTTCAGGTTGTCCGGTTTGACTCTTAACACTATTGTGTCACCATCGACGGCCGTGACGGTACCCACGATACCACCACTGGTCACCACGTTGTCGCCGCTCTTCAATTCCTTCAACATCTGCTGCTGCCGTTTCTTCTGCCTCTGCATGGGCATGAACAGCAGAAAATAGAAAACGAGACCGATCAGGATGTACGGCGCAAATAACGCGATCGAACTCGCCGGGGATTGCTGCTGCTGCAGGAAAAGGGAAAAGAACACGTCAGATTATTCTATACCGCCGGGAAGCTCTTTTGTGGCAGCCCTGTTCCGGAGGGTACTCCTGTCTTGCAAACTGCGGAGATACCTGGGGAATTCACCCAACAGGATAGACTGCCTGATCTCCCTCATGATGTCAAGGTAACGCTGCAGATTGTGCCGGGTCGCGAGAGATGCAAACAGAATTTCCCCCGCCTGAAACAAGTGACGCAGGTAGGCCCGCGAATAGTTTCGACAAGTGTAACAATTACAGCCGGGGTCGAGCGGCCCGGGGTCGTCCCGATAGCGGGCGTGCTTGATGACAACGCGGCCTTCGGACGTGAAAAGCCAGCCGTTGCGGGCGTTGCGCGTGGGCAGCACGCAATCCATCATGTCGATGCCTCGGGCGACGTACTCCGGAAGTTCATCCGGCATGCCGACGCCCATGGCATAGCGCGGCCGGTCGCGCGGAAGTCCCGGTTCGCTCGCCTCAACCATCTCCATACTTAAGGGGCGTGGCTCGCCCACCGAAAGGCCGCCGATCGCATAACCATCGGCATCCAACCCGAGGAGACGCGAGGTGCATTCACGGCGAAGATCGGGAAACATTGAGCCTTGAACAATGGGGAACAGGGCGTTCCGGGTGGGAACGGACTGCATTCGCTCGCGGTAGTGTGAGAAGGCCTCCTCGGCCCAACGGATGGTCCGATCCATGGAAACGCGGGCGTATTCGTGGCTGACCGGATATTCCGGACATTCGTCGAGCACCATCATGACGTCGCTGCCGAAGGCGAGCTGGACGTCGACCGTGGAGGCCGGCGTGAACTTGTGGGTGTCGCCGTTGAGATGGGATTGGAACGTGACGCCTTCGTCGGTGATCTTGCGTAAACCGGAGAGACTGAAGACCTGGTAACCGCCGGAATCCGTCAGCAGGGCGCCGGGCCAGGACATGAAGCGGTGGAGTCCGCCGAGTTGGCGGATGAGTTCGTGGCCGGGACGGAGAAAGAGGTGGTAAGTGTTGCCGAGGATGATGCGGGCCTGGAGTTCGTCCCAAAGATCCCGCTGGTTCAGTCCCTTGACCGTTGCCTGGGTGCCGACGGGCATGAAGACCGGCGTCGGGATGTCGCCGTGTTCGGTGTGTAGAATGCCGGCGCGCGCGCGCGTAACCGGGCATTCGGCGAGAAGTTCAAAGGTGATCTGGCGGGGCAACGCTTATTGTATTGCGCTTGCGCTACTGTCATTTCATGATGATTTCGCTGGACGAGTATCTGTCGACGGTCTATGAACCGGATTGTGAATACGTCGATGGAGACCTGGTAGACCGGAACGCGGGTGAATTGGATCACTCCGGACTCCTGGGGATTATCGCGGCGCTGCTGTACAATCAGCGGGCTCAGCACGGAATTCACGTTTTCCCCGTGTTGCGTGTTCAGGTGGCGGCCACGAGATATCGTATCCCGGATATTACCGTGACGACCCAGAAAGCGCGAGGCAAGATCCTCCGCGAGCCTCCGTTCCTTTGCATCGAGATTCTCTCTCCGGAGGACCGCGCGAGCAGAATGCAAACGAAAATCGACGACTACCTTTCCTTCGGAGTGCAACATGTCTGGATCATCGATCCTGACTCCAGGAAAGGCTGGTCGTATACGCGCGAAGGCAAGCGGGAATCGACTGAAGTCCTGGCCACATCCGATCCGCACCTCACCCTCTCATTGAAGGAAATATTCAATGAGCTGAGTGAGGCTGTCGGCGACTTTAGCTGAACTACGAATTACGCCGGCTTCGAAACCGGTGCGGGAGCGAGTTCCCGGCTTGAAATCACGCGATCGATAATGCCGTAATCGGTGGCCTGCTCCGGGCTCATGATGTAATCGCGATCGACGTCGCGGGCCACGCGCTCGATCGTCTGGCCGCTGGCATCAGCGAGAATCTTGTTCAAAATCTCGCGCATGCGCAGAATTTCCTTCGCATAAATATCGATGTCGGCAGCCTGCCCGGCCAGACCCTGCATGGAGGGTTGGTGGATCATGATGCGGGAATTCGGCAAGCTGAACCGCTTCCCTTTCGTGCCCGCGGCGAGCAGAACGGCACCCATGGAAGCCGCCTGTCCAACGCAGATCGTGACGATATCGGGCCGCACAAAAGCCATCGTGTCCAGGATCGCAAGGCCGGCCGTAATCGAACCGCCGGGTGAGTTGATGTAGATCGAAATATCGCGCTCGGGGTCTTCAGCCTCGAGGAAAAGCAATTGCGCGATGATCAGGTTTGCGACCGTATCGTCGATCGGCGTCCCCAGAAATATAATGTTCTCCTTCAGGAGACGCGAGTAGATGTCGTAGGCGCGTTCGCCCCTCGACGTCTGTTCCACAACCATGGGGACTAACAAAGATTGACCCATTCATTTCCTTTCGTAGTAAGAGATGAAACGTGTACAGCCGGAGATTCCGCGCAGACCGACAACTCATGATACGACTACTCCCGATTAACGCGGTGTGATCAATCCACCGAGTTTGTCTGTTTCGCCGGCCGGCATCCGGGGAAACCGCGTGGAATACGCTTCCAGATATTTCAATCCCGAGCCGGTGTTGTAGATCACGATCTGGTCGTCCCGGTTCAGAAAACCATCGCGGAGCAGGCGCTCGGCGGCCGCAACGCAGGCTCCTCCTTCGGGGCTGGCGAAGATACCTTCCTCCGCGGCGAGCTGGATTCCCGCATCGATCAACTCCGCGTCGGAGACCGCTATGGCGGTGCCGCCGCTCTCGCGCACGGCTTTGAGAACCAGAAAATCGCCCAGGGGTTTCGGCACTCGCAATCCGCTCGCAACCGTGGTGGCGCCTTCCCAGAACTGGCTGCGCTCGGCTCCCTGATTGAAAGCGCGCACGACGGGTTGGCAGCCTTCGGCCTGTACCGCGATCATTTTCGGGCGATCCGGTCCAATCCAGCCCAGCGCTTCCATCTCCTCGAAGGCTTTCCACATGCCGATCATGCCGACGCCACCTCCGGTCGGATAGAAGATCGCGTCGGGCAGTTCCCATCCGAGTTGTTCGGCGACCTCGTAGCCCATGGTCTTCTTGCCTTCGATGCGATATGGCTCCTTAAGGGTCGAGAGATCGAACCAACCTTCGCGTGGAGCGCGTTCGGCGACAATTCTGGCGCAATCGCTGATCAGACCGTTTACCAGCGTGACGCGGGCGCCGTAGGCCTTGCACTCGATGAAATTGGCCTGCGGAACGTCCTGCGGCATAAAGATGTGCGCCTCGATCCCGGCCGCGGCGGCATAGGCCGCAAGCGCGCTGGCTGCGTTGCCGGCCGAGGGGGCGGCGAGTTTCCCGATCCCGAGTTCCACGCACATCGACACGGCGCAGGAAAGGCCGCGGGCCTTGAAAGATCCGGTCGGGTTCAATCCTTCGTCTTTGATGAGGAGGTCGGGTGCGCCAATGCGGTTACCGGTCCGGCGGGCGGGCAGTAGAGGCGTCATGCCCTCGCCGAGTGTGATAATGGAAGATTCATGTTGCACGGGAAGGATGGGCGCGTAACGCCACATCGAATCGGGCGCGGAGAGAAAGCTGTCGAGCGACCAGGAGTCGCGGACGAGGGGCAGATTGTAGCGGACGAGAAGCGGCCCGCCGCACTCGCAGAGGCTCCACGGCTTGCCAGCCTGGTAGTGCCGGCTGCACAGACTGCATTCGAGATGCGTCAATAAAGTGTTGGGCATGAACCGTTTTGTTTATATCATCGGGCTTGCGGCGATCTCGTTGCCGGTTTGGGCGGGCGAGTATGTCGTGCTGGGAAATGGTTTCCGCCTGCACGCCGACCGGCATCAGATCGACGGTGGAACGGTACGAATCTTCTCGAACGGTGGCGTAACGGAAATGGCCGCCGGCGCGATTGCAGGCTATGAACAGGAAGAGTTCGTGGCACCGGTTCCGGCGCCTCCCGCAGCCCCGGTCCAAACCGTCGTGCCAGAGACGGCCGCGGCGGACGCGCAACCCGCCACGCCGGCTGAACTTGCGGCGGAATTTGCCACGGCGGCCGCAAAGAAATTTTCCCTGCCGGCCACGTTCGTCCGCAGCGTCATGAAGGCGGAGTCCGGTTTCCAGCCGGATGCGGTGTCGCCCAAAGGCGCCATCGGGTTGATGCAGCTCATGCCGGAAACGGCCCGCGAACTGGGCGTCGATCCGAAAAATCCGCACCAGAACGCCGAGGGCGGAGCGCAATATCTTCGGGACCTGCTGGCCAAATACGAGGGCAACCCCGATCAGGTGCTGCTCGCGCTCGCGGCCTACAACGCCGGACCGGCCGCCGTCGACCGCTATCACGGGGTTCCGCCCTACCGGGAAACCCGCGAATATATCCTTCGCGTGCTGAAGGAATGGGATCGGGACCGAAGTAAATAGCCGAAACTTCCGCCCTGGCTGTACATCCTAAGGAACGGAATGGTATTTCAGGCCGCTGCCAGCAGTTCCGGTTCAGGCTTCAATCCCGCGCTGCTGTGGGACAATGGAGTTTCTCGAAAAATGGCAACGGAAAGCATTCCGGTTGAAATACCTGTCGATGACGAACAGGAGTTGGTCGCCCGCGCCAGGCAGGGCGATACGGCCTCGTTTTCGACTCTTTTGCGGCGCTACGAAGGCAAGATTTTCCGCCTGGCGATGAACATCACGCAGAATCGCGAAGATGCGGAAGATGTGTTGCAGGAATCGTTCCTGAAGGCCTACGAACACCTCGACCAGTTCCTCGGGAACTCGAAGTTTTATACGTGGATCGTCCGCATTGCGGTCAATCAGGCGCTGATGAAGTTACGCAAGCGCCGGAGCGATCGCGCGGTCTCGCTCGACGAACAGATCGATACGGGTGAGGATACCGTGGTTCGCGAGATCGCGGCGTGGGATCCGGACCCGGAACAGAGATACTCTCAGGAAGAACTTCATACCATCCTTACGAGTGTTATCGATGAACTCGCGCCGATCTATCGCACGGTTTTCACGCTTCGCGACGTAGAGGGGCTTTCGACGGAAGAAACCGCCGAAGCGCTCGACCTGAGCGTGCCCGCCGTGAAAAGCCGCCTGTTGCGAGCCCGCCTGCAACTGCGCGACAAACTGACGCGTTTCTTCAAACGCAAAGGAGATGACGCCTTTGCTTACATGTAAGGAATTCCTTGCGGAGCTGAACGACTTCCTGGACGAACAGACCCGGGGCGAGATCCGGGCCAAGCTGGAGCGGCACCTTAAGGAATGTCCGAACTGCTGGGTTGTTTGCGATACCACCCGGAAGACCATCAAGGTCTATAAAGGCATGGAATCGTGCTCGATCCCGGAAGACGTGCACTCACGTCTGATGGCTGCGGTCGAGCGGAAGATTGCCGCAAAAACTCCCCACGACTAATCCCAAACCCAAAAAAACCTCAGCTATTCGAGCTGGTCACTCCGGCACTGGACAGCGTGTTCGTAATAATGCTCAACGGACTCAGCGTATTGTTCTGTGTCTGGCTTGAACTGCCGCTCGCGCCGGTGCTGTCCGAACTGGACGAGCCGGCGTCGGAATGGTGGTGATGGTGGTGGCCCCCGCCGCCGAGAGCCTGCGCCAAGTCCTGGATGTTGGGCAGTTGACCGCTCGTCGAGGCGTTCGTAAAATCGCTGGCAAGCTGGGTGAGCTGGTTCGCCGCATTCGTATTACCGTCCGACTGGGCGGTTTGGGCCGCGCTGGTCAGGTTCGTGGCGATTTGCTGCGTCACCTGCTTGTACTCGGTTGGGTTCGACTGTTGAAGCTCTTGGAGCGTACTCAGCACCTGGCCGAGAGGCGAAAGCTGGCTGTTATCCGGCTGCTGCGCCGACGTGGGTCCGCCGATGCCGTTCAGACTACTGCCGGTCGCGTTGGGGGCCAAGCCCACTTTCTGGAGTGCGCTGCTGAGGATCGACTCCACACTGGAAAAAAGGCCGATGGCGCTGGTGCTCATGTACTCCTTATCGGCATTCTTCGCGCCATTTCGAGAATATCCTAAGCCATTGAAAATAAATGTCAAGACTCGGCCCGTTGCCGTCAAACTTTTGACGTAACGACCAATTCCCGACGCCCTCATCGTTGACAGACTAAACTGAACCGTTTAGTATTCATTCAATGATTCGCGTCGAGCACCTCGTTAAGACATACGGTGACATCAAAGCCGTGCAGGACATTTCGTTCGACGTCGCACAGGGCGAAATATTCGCCTTCCTCGGGCCCAACGGCGCGGGGAAGACCACAACGATCAAAATGTTGACCACGCTGCTGAAGCCAACCAGCGGCAGAGTCGAGATCGACGGTCTGGACCCCGCCACCCATCAAAACGAAGTGCGGAAGCGTTTCGGAATCGTGTTTCAGGATCCGAGCGTGGACGATGAACTCACGGCTTGGGAAAACATGGACCTGCATGGCGCGCTCTACGGCGTTCCCCGCAAGATTCGCGCCGAACGTACGGAACAATTGCTGAAGCTCTTCGAGCTTTGGGAGCGCCGCAACGATCCGCTCAAGCAGTTCTCGGGCGGAATGAAACGGCGTCTCGAAATCGCGCGCGGCCTGCTGCACACGCCCAAAATCATCTTCCTCGATGAGCCGACGCTGGGGCTCGATCCGCAAACCCGCAATCAGCTCTGGACGCATGT
>Ga0187876_1002625_pt1 | contig 13058 bp, 10 predicted proteins | sample June2016WEW_17_4_FD_133000 | JGI IMG/M metagenome (GOLD analysis project Ga0187876, IMG submission 133000) | Peatland microbial communities from SPRUCE experiment site at the Marcell Experimental Forest, Minnesota, USA - June2016WEW_17_40 | ecosystem: Environmental > Terrestrial > Soil >... | reverse complement strand
CCTGCTCGCCCGCTGGTGCGGTCCGGGTGTGCTTTCGCGACCCCCGCCAGCTTGACGTATCCAGCGCACACGAAGCCATGCCAGCGGGCCACTTGCCCGAGGGCTACCTGTTGCGCTCGTAGCACCGCTCGCGCTGAACGTTCGTGCGACGCGTGTGCCGATTATGCGAATCGCGCCGTGGTCATGCGCTATCGGCCCAACGGTACCGGCGGCCAGGTGTACGCGAGCGGATTGCGCAATGCGGTGGGCCTGGCCTGGCAGCCGGGCACGGACCGTCTGTGGTCGGACGACAATGGCCAGGAATTCCTGGGAGACAACATACCACCTGACGAAGTCGATCTCATCCAGCAGGGCGGCAACTATGGCTGGCCGTACTGCTGAGGCATTGGCCAGACGGATCCGACCGTGTCCTCAGCGCCCGGCTACTGTGCCAAGACGATCAATCCGGTAGTATCTCTGCCCGCGCATTCTGCTACGCTCGGCCTCATCTTCTACAATGGGACGGAGCTTCCAGCGCGCTACCGTGGAGGCATCTTCGTGGCCTACCATGGCTCAAGCTATCGATCCCAGTTGACGGGCTACAAAGTCGTCTTCATCCCGATGCATGGCACGAAGGCAGGCACACCCCATGACGTCGTCACCGGCTGGTTGCTGGCCGGCGGCGGCAGTGTCTGGGGCCGGCCGGTAGAGCTGCTGGTAGCCGCAGATGGCAGCCTGCTGACCTCCGACGACGACGTGGGCGTTGTCTACCGCCTGGCCACAGCGGGCCGAAAAGACACTGGCACCGAGGGACACATGAGTCCGCGACTCTCAGTTGGAGGAGCAGATCCGATGAATGAAGCCGTTCAGACCGCGCTCAACCGGCAGATCAAGCATGAATTCTCGTCCGCCCATTTCTACCTCTCAGCCTCCGGGTATTGCGAGTCGATCAGTCTGACCGGGTTTGCCGGCTGGCTACGGCAGCAGAGCCGTGAGGAGGTCGGCCACGCCCTGCGTATCTTCGACTTCATGCACGACCGTGGCAGCCGCGCCGAGCTGCAAGCACTGGACCAGCCGGGGCGCGACTTCGTCTCGTTGCTCGACGTGTTCACCCAGGCTCTGCAGCATGAACAGGCCGTCACGGCCTCGATCAACGAGATTTACGCCCTGGCGGTACGGGAGCAGGACTACCCGACTCAGGTATTGCTGCAATGGTTCATCACGGAGCAGGTGGAGGAGGAGAAGAGCGTCAGCCAAATCCTGGAGGAGTTACGGATGGTTGGCGATAGTTCCAGTGCCCTGCTCATGCTCCAGCGCGAGCTGGGTACGCGAAGGGCAGTGGCGCCCATGCCAGCCGCTGCCAGCTAGGCGCAGCCGTGCAGGCAGGCGGTACGATACCTGGTGGTGCCGCTCGACGCGTCTGCGTGGTCCTCGCCAAGCTCGTGGGTTGCGGGTACCGGACGATGCGAGATTGGCCGCGTTCGCACCGAGATCAGTACAACCGTTGCAGCGCCCGTAGCCGGATTGGAACTAGCCTCGGCACAGCCATCATTGCCGGCGTCGCGGCACCGTGCGCTTGGCGGCAGGCCCGGACAAATCGAGATCAGACGGGCCGCTCGCCCAGTTCTCCACCTTGGTCCCGTACGTCGCCACGTACGCCCTGACGAGCTGGGCGTTCGCATCGAGCGCCATCGGCGTAACAACTAGCCTGGCGACCTGTTCTTGCGCGTAGGCCGTCAGTGCAGTAGGATTGCCAATCACATCGCCACGGCGAATGTCGTCTGTAGCGTGCTTGACAGCGAGGTCTCGGGCCTTTTGGATGAGGGCATCCTGAAGGGCCGTCTTCGGCACATGTGCCATTTTGTCTTCGCGCCGTTCGTTCCTTCCTGCCTGAGAGGACGAGGCGCACTCCTTTCTTGCTATACGGTGTTTCAGATACGCGCGCTGGCGCCGGCTGGCGTCATCGCCAGCTCACATTGCGAAAAGCCCAGCGAGACTCGTCCAGCCAGGCTGCGAGGGCATCGGCAGGCAGGGGCGGACAGATGTAGTTGCCCTGTGCGTGGGTGCAACCCAGGTTGGCCAGGAGCGTCAAGGTGTGTTGCTGCTCCACGCCCTCCGCCACGACCGCCAGGCGAAGCTTCCGGCCCATGGCAGCCATGCTCTCCACAAGTGTCCGATCGCGGCTCACGGCTGTCATGCCGGTCACGAAGGAGCGATCGATCTTTAGCTCGCTCACGGGGAGTTGCTGCAGATAAGCCAACGAGCTGTGCCCCGTGCCGAAGTTGTCGAGCGATAGCCGCACGCCCAGGGCTGCCAGCTGCTTGAGGACTGCGCGGATTCGCTCGGGATCAGTGCCGAGCGCGCTTTCGGTAATCTCCAGCACGAGCATCTTCGGCGGCACGCCAAACCGCTGCAGCAGGCCGGCTACCACGTGGGGCAAGTCGCGATTGACCAGCGAGCGCATGGACACGTTAACCGCGATGTCCAGCATCCAGCGCTCCCGCTGCCAGTCGTGGCACTGGCGCAATGCTTCCGCGATGACCCATTGGGTCACCTCGTCGATCAGCCCATGCTGCTCCGCCAAGCCGATGAACTCGAGCGGGAGGATCAGACCCTGCTGTGGATGGTGCCAGCGCACGAGCGCCTCCATCCCGGTGATGGCCGCCCCGGTGACGGTCGCATTCCCCAGGCCCAGCGCCAATTTGGGCTGATAGTGCAGGATCAGCTGATTCAGGTGGACGGCATCTCCCAGGGTCGCGACCAGCGTGCGCTGACGGGTGACCTCTAGTTCTCGCGCCTCCGCGTAGAGACAGTAGCCCGCCGGGCTGGTGGCTGCCGTCGCCAGTGCCAGGGCGGCGACGTGCTCCAGCGTGTCTGGCGCGACACCGTGCTCCGGGCTCAAGGCGATGCCGACCGCGGCACGGAGTGGGACAGGCTCACTCCCCAGGATCACCGGCCGGGCTAGGGCGGAGAGAATCTTTCGTGCCGCCCACTCCGCGCTGGCCATGCGCGCCTCCGGCATGAGGAGGGCGAACTGGGCATCACCCGTCCGCGCCAGAGTATCGGCCGGTCGGCACAGTGCGACCAGGCGGCCTGCCGCTTCTTGCAGCAACTGATCGGCTGCCGCCGGCCCAAATGCGGTCTTGGCTTCGCCAATGCCGCCGAGCGATACCAGCAGCAGTGCCAGCCGCGCCTCATCTGCCGTGCTGGATATGAGCGCGGCGGCGAGCGCCTCCAGAAAGTGAGCACGGTTGGGCAGCTGCGTCACTTGATCCCGGTGCGCGCGGTCCTCTTGCGAGCGGTGCAGGGCCCGCGTCTGCAGCAGGTTGCGCACGCGCAGCAGCACCTCTGTGCGATCGAATGGCTTGGTAAGGAAGTCGTGCGCACCTGCCTGCAGCGCCCGATGCCGCACCTCCCTTGAGTCGTCTGCCGTGAGCACCAGGATAGGCACGTAGCAGTCGGGAGGGATAATGGCCCGGAGCTGCTCCAACACTTCAAAGCCGTCCAGATACGGCATATGGAGATCCAGGAGGATGAGATCGGGCTGCGAGGCCCGGCACGCGGGCGCCACCTCGCGGGGGTCGGACAGCGTCGTGAGATTGGCATAGCCTTCCCTGCCAAGGTGGGCTGTCAGGACGTCGAGATTGGCTTGCTCGTCGTCCACTAGTAGAATTCTTGCCTGTAGGACCGACTCGTGTGGCTGGATCATGGCGCAGCTCCCGTCGCTAGCTCATCAGCGCAGCCGGCTGTTCCGCGGAGTGCCGCGTTATGGCGTCGACAGTATCGCGGAATTGACGAATATCGATTGGCTTGGTCAAGTATGCTTTTGCACCCGCGGCCAGCAGGCGCACCTGCTGTTGGCGGGTGGCGTCGGCGCTGATAATCACCACAGGGATCCGCCGCGTGGCCGGGTTGGACTGCAGCCGGCGCAGCACCTCATCGCCTGGTATATCTGGCAGATGCACGTCCAGCAGGATCAGGTCGGGCAAGTGCGCCAACGCTAGGTCTAGCCCCTGTCCGCCCTGCATCGCCGAGAGAAGCCTGGTCCCGGGCTCGCGCGCCACCAGACTGTCGATGAGCTGCACGTTGGATAGGTTGTCTTCGATGTACAGAATCGTACGCGTCACCGCTGTCGCAGTCTCGGCGCTCGACATGCCGTTGCTGTGGGCCGGGGGCACCTCCGCCGCGGCTGCACGATCCAGCTCGAACCAGAACGTGCTGCCCTGGCCGGCAGTACTACGCATGCCAATCACCCCGCCCATGGCCTCTACCAATCGTTTTGTCAGCGCCAGGCCCATGCCCGTGCCCTCTATGCCTGTCCGCTCCGCGTCCAGCCGGTCGAACGGGGTGAACAGCCGGGTCTGCTTCTCCACTGGTATGCCGGCACCGGTGTCCGTGACGCTCAATCGCAGACGTCCGGGCGCCTCTTCGCCACAGGAGAGAGTGACCGTACCGCCCGTCACGTTGTATTTCACCGCATTGGAGAGCAGATTGATGACTACTTGAGTCAGGCGTTGCCGGTCCGCACGCATGTAGCATCCGGATGAACCCGCTGGTGAACGTTCCACCGTGACCGAGCGCGCCTGTATGAGTGGCAGCAGTAGGCCATGAGCCTCCTCGATCACCTCGGATAGTTTGACTGGTTCTAGCGAGAGGTCGAGACGGCCGGCCTCAATGCGGGAGATTTCCAGGATTTCGTTGATGAGCTTGAGCAGGTGCCGCCCTGCCTTGAGGATGTGCGCTACAGCCTTCTCCTGACCCGGGTCCAGCGCATCGAGCTCGAGCACCTGGCCAAAGCCGATGATGGCGTTGAGGGGCGTGCGCAGCTCATGGCTCATGCGGGAGAGGAACGCGCTCTTGGCCCGGTTCGCCTGCTCCGCTTCCTCTTTGGCTAGCCTGACGGCGTCCTCCGCCCGTTTGCGCTCGGTGATATCGTGCGCGTTCACCACGATACCCGCGATATCGGGATTATCGAGCTGATTGCTGGCGATAGCTTCCACCAGGCGCCAGGAGCCGTCGGCATGGCGTAGTCTGTACTCCACTGTGGCCTGGGAGCCTGGCGCGCGACTCATGGCGAGGAACGTAGCGCGTGCGTCCGGCACATCGTCGGGATGCATGAACTCGAATGTGGTATGCCCTTCGATCTCGCCTGGAACATAGCCGAGCACACGCCGGTGCGAGGGGCTGACGAAGCGGAACGTGCCCTGCGTATCCATGATCCGCACGAGATCAGTCGTGTACTCCCACAGAGTATGGAAATACGCTTCGCGCGACCGGAGGGTCGCGGCAGTGGCCGTGAGCTCGGCGCGCGACTGCCGATTCGCCTGCGTAAGCTGGTCATTGTGGGCAATCAGCCACTCAAGCCGGTGAGAGTAATCTGTGATCTCTGTGAGCATCAACAGTTGGCGCAGCACCACCAGCCCTATCAAGACGCCGGCGCCGCACCCCACGCCCGTAAGCAGTGCCCTGTCGCCGTTGGTCATATCGACGGCAATGAAGAGTACGGCGACGGCTGGCAGCGCTGTATAGACGAACAGCGACTGCCAGAGTTTGACTGGGCGGATGGTGGTGCCCTGCCCGATCGAAGTTGCGCTGTCCTGGGGCACCCAGCGTAGAAGGCACATGCTCAGGCCAACCGTCAGGTAGCCGAGCACCCAACCCACATCCATCAGGTTGCCTGTGACATACGTGTCCGTCACCTGCTGGTAAGCGTAGATGCTGTCGGTCAGCACGATCACCGTGAGACCTAGAGCCAGGGCAGCCATCACCGGCCGCAGCGCCGGGTCGTCCATTTCGATAGCCAACAGCACGAGGCAGCACACCAGCACCAGGTCGCAGAGCGGGTACGCCGTGTTTACCGCCGTGGCCACGTGCGAGTCGGCATCCTGCATGAGGGTGGGCCCAAGGATGAAGTACCAACTGAACGTTACTGCGCCGGCGATCAGAATGCAGCCGTCGAGCAGGGCGCGTGGTTTGCTGAAAGCCGAGCTGCGCTTGCCGTTGAGCAGGAGGATACCGGCGAGCAGCAGCGGATAGGCGCACAAGTAGACGGCATCTCGCCAGGTTCCTGATGGTGCGTGATATCCAAGCATGGCATCGTCGATAGCAAAGATTATGTCGCCGAGCGTGGTGCAGCCAATGCCACCGGCAATGAGAATGGCAGCCCACTGGCGCCGCGAGCGCACCGGCTGCCCGCTGCCCCCTGCAGCCGCATGTCGGGGGGCATGCCGCAGGCCGAGCAGGCACAGCAGGACGCCAAGTGCTTCACAGGCGACGGTGCCAAAGTCGTCTCCGGCAGTCAGCACGTGCCCGGCTGGCGCCAGCACTATGAACGCGAGGAATCCGCCGCTCAATAGCAGTACCAGCGCACCGCCAAGCCAGAGCGCGCGTTTCATGTCCACTTGGGCATACACGTCGGTCGATTCGTTTGGGTGCGTGGAGCGGGCCATGAAGTCTATGGTCAACTGGCGGAGCGATCTCGGTGGTTGCTCTCGCATTCTATTGCACTGCGCCGGCGAACCATATGGGACATGTGGGGCTGGCACGGCCCGCACATTTTGGTAACTCGGAAGTATGTGACTATACCGTTAGCAGAGGTGCGGGCTGGCTAGCCCTATCGCCGGCCCGCGCCGCGCCGATAGGCGCAAGCGGAAGGGAAGCACCAGCGATGAGTCTTTCGGCCATTAGTGGCGCCTCGGGCTCGGGGCAAGTGGACCAGCTGGCTCGGCAGCGGGCTCAGCCTGCTGGTGCCGAAGCGGGATCAGCTGCTGGCAAGAGTGCGGCTACGGCGGACATCTCACCCACAGCCAGAAGCCTGGCGGCCGCAGCCGCCCACTCGACTAGCGCCGCCACTCAAACCGCCGCCCCCGCGGGCGCCATTACGTTCGACGGCACCACCTACGTCCCTGCCGCCTGGCTCACAGCCATGGCTCCCTCGCCAAGTAGCCTGGCCACTTCGAGCCTTGGCGCGCTTGCAGCGGCCACGGGCGCCAACCAGACCACCTCGAGCCAGGAGTCGGCCGACGCCTTGCTGCAGGCACTCGAAGGCGGCGGCAGCGGGAGCCCATCGTCTGCCCTCACCGGACTGAACGGCAGCTCTTCCACGACCCAGGACCTCATGCAGGCCATCGCGCAGGTTGGCGCGTCCAGTCCCTCCGCGGCAAACTCGAGCACGCTGCAGAACCTGGTGCAGGCGCTGCAGACGAGCATCGGCCTGGACAGCATGTCGCTGCTCTCGGGTCTGGATGGCAGCGACGACGATGCTTCGTCCGGCTCGCAAGACGTGCTTGGCTCGCTCGGGCAGGATACCGGTGGCGACCAGTCAGCCTCGGGTCTGAGCAGCCTCGACTCGCTACTCCAGACATCCCAGACCGGCAGCACCCCGGACGTTTCGTCCCTGCTGCCCGATGCTGGCGACCCGACCACGACGAGCCAGGGTAGTCTGGCCGCGCTCATGCAGGCGTACCAGCAACAGGCGCTGGGCTAGCGCAGCCGCCTATGACCGGCACGGGACGCCAGAGTGCCAAACAGTGCCCCGTACTCAGCGCCCGGCGCGGGGCGACACAGCATCGAACAGCGCCCCGTACTCAATCGCGGTTTGTTCCCAGCAATGGCTATCGGCGAAGCGTCCTTGTCCCAAACATGCCACCTGCACCAGGGCGTCCCGCAAGGCGCTGGTGTTTCCTGGCTGGAAGAGAATCGCGCCTTCATATCCGGCAACAGCTTCGGCCAAGCCGCCCACAGGCGTGGTGACTACCGGCAGACCGAGGCTCATAGCTACGTGCAGTGGTCCGCTAGCCGAGGAGCGATGGTAGGGGAGCACCACCGCGTCGGCGCCCGCGAGGTAAGCCGCCGCCTCCTTGTCGGTCACGTAGCGATTGACGAAGGTGATTCGACTCCGGTAGCGGCTGGAGGCAATGGAGTCTGAGGGAAGGGTCCAATCCTCCCAAGTCTCGCCGACGATGGTGAGCCAGAAGCGGTCGATTTCATGCTCGGAGAACCCGTCGAACGCGGCGACAAGATCTTCGAGCCCCTTGTAGGGTCGTATCGTGCCAAAGAAGAGCAGATTGCACGCCGATGCCGGCGCGTCTCGGCGCGGCCGAGCGTTTTCAGCCAGCCTGTATTGGTCGTAGGGACCATGCTGAATGACCGCTGTTGGCCTGCAGCCCAGGTCGTAGTGTTGCGCCAGGAGCGGGCGGTCATGCTCGGAATGTACCACGAAGCCATGTGCCAAGCGCACAAGAAGCTTACCGAGAACGCCTGCATACGCGTTGGCGATCTTGATGCGCACCTCGCCGCTGTCAAGCACTTCATGGAATTCGATGACTATGCGCGCGCCGCGTAGCCGCGCAATCATCGCCAATGCCAGGTACGAATGAAAGACGGTGCCCGTCCACCACTGCAGTATGAGTACCTGTGGTCGTTGCCGGATCAGAAATGCGGCGGCGCGAAGTATGCTGGGGATCCAGAACCAGTCAACACCGTCGCACACGGGAACAGCGCCATAATCCAGCCGTGTCAGCTTCGCCCCCACGCGCTTGCGTCCAGGGTACAGCCTGGTCGGGAGCAGCTGGCGCATCAGGACTACCGACACGGGCTGCACCTGCGCCAACGCGACCGCCAAATGGTGCGTGTAGTACGAGATTCCGCTCAAGAATCGCGTTCCAGAACCCACGACGCAAATCCGCCTGGGTGCCGCGACCCGATCGCCAGCACTGCACAGCGCCTGCAAGGGAACATCCGACGGAGGTACACTTACAGCTCGCTTCCCAGGCGGTGAGGCGACCGCCATTAGGCGATGCTGCTTTCCCTGGCTAGCACGACAGGCCCGGGCTCCATAGACGTCTTGGATGCCGCCGCCTCCTGCCCACTCGGCAGCAGCACTCCCAGGCGCTCCCGCATGATAGTGCCGACCACTCGCCAGCCGTCGCGCCAGGCGTTCAAGTTGCTCACGCCGTGGATGCGATTGCCCTCGAAACTGGGCACTTCCGTCACCTGCAGACCGGCCTTGGCGATGCGGATGTTGATGAGCGTCTCTACTTCAAAGCCATCGCTGTCGATCTCCATGTGCGGCAAGCAGTGGGCCCAGAACGCGTTGAGGCCGTAGCACAGGTCGGTGTAGCGCACGCCGTAGAGCCGATTGACCAGGGTGGTCAGGCCCCAGTTGCCGAGGCGACGGAGGCGAGTGATGTCGGCGCTGCCGCCGCCGCGCAGGAAGCGGGAGCCCTTGGCGAAGTCGGCGCCCGCCAGCAGTGCGTCCAGGAAGCTGGGGATCTCGGCCGGGTCGGCTGAGCCGTCGGCATCGAACATCACGATGATGTCGCCGGTGGCCGCGGCGAAGCCGGCGCGCAGCGCGTCGCCTTTGCCCCGCCCTTGCTGGGTCACGAGCCGGAGCGCTATTCCCGAGCCCCGCCTATCGCGACCCTGCCCACCCCGCGCTTCGCGCCGCCGATCCCGGCGCCGCTGCTCGCGTGTCACGATGTGGTGATTTGGCCATAGCTCGCGCGCCACGTCGGTCGTGCCATCCCAGGAGTGGCCATCGACCAGCACGACCTCGTGCGCCCACGCGGGGATCCTGGGCAGCACATGCGGCAGGTTGGCCGCCTCGTTTAGCGTCGGGATGACCAGGCTGACCTTTGGCATAGCAGTTACCGGCGCCCGATCCCTGCCAAGCAACGGCAAGGAGTTCGGAGACCCCGTCTTGTCGATGCCATTCTGGATCGCGAGATAGGACTCCACAGGGAACACGAAATCAAGCTGACGCTCCTCAGGAGCGGCCTTGGGTTCCACCAGGTTCGGGACGCACACAGCTATCTATCCAATCCACGCACCACCTGCGCAGAGACAACTTTCACTCTCAATGAGACGCACGCCAAAGCCTCGTGCCCCCGCGGAACACGATGTAAATCACATTCGCAGTATGTCGGTCACCACTGTCCGGCGACCAGCCGCGTCGACTTCGAGTAGCATGCCGTGTGCCGTTTCATAGCTCTGCTGAGTTCGCTTTTGCCATAGTTAGGGTACTACGGTCGCATCCGCTCGTCAATGGTGGCGATATGTAAATGGTGGTGATGTGGCAAGCAAGACACCGCCAGGGTACTATAGCTGGTGCCTTGCCCCTATGCAGGATCTACCCATTGTGTATGGTTGATCCCGGCCATCTACTCATGCCCGCAGGGATGGGACGACCTGCGCGACCAGCGCCCAGGTCAGGCTTGCGCGCTGCGCAGCGTGATAACGGTGACCTCAGGCCGGCAGTTGAGGCGGATATTGAACCAGCAGGTGCCCACGCCGCGGTTGGTATACTGGAACATCTGGCCCAGGCGGTAGAGTCCGATCGGGTAGCGCAGCCCGTAGGGCTTGAGGATCGCCGGGCCGTATAGCGGCAGGTTGACCTGGCCGCCGTGAGTGTGGCCCGAGATCTGCAGATCGAACCGGCCGCTAGCGGCAGCGGTGTCGGCGAAATCGGGCTCGTGAGCGAGCAGCAGGGCCGCGCCGCTGCGCGGTAGTCCCCTGAGCACCTTGCTCAGATCGTCGAGGTGCTCCCACACGTCGTCTACGCCGGCAATGTGGAAGGTCGCGCCACGGCGCGAGACTGAATGGACAGCATTGCTGAGATCGAGCATGCCGCTGTCATGCATCACCCGCCTGACGATGGCCGGACCGGCCCAGATGTCGTGATTGCCGAGCACGCCTGCGACACCATCGGGCGCTCGCAGCCTGCTGAGCTCACCTACCAGGTCGCCTATCGACTGCTCTGGGCGGGCCGTGACGAAATCGCCGGTGATGGCCACCAAGTTGGGCCGCTGGGCATTGACCGTGTCCACTATCTCTGCCAGCATTGACCGGTCAAGCGGGCAGTTCATGTGGATGTCGCTAAACTGCACCACGCGATAGCCGTCGAAGGCCGGCGCCAAGCGCGGCAGCGTGAGCGCGACGTGCTCGACGGCGAGCCAGCGCGGCTCGACTTGCGTCGCGTACTCGAAGCCGGCGCCGCCGCCCAGCGCCACGCCGCCGGCTGAGGCAAGCCCAAGCCGGAGGAACCGACTGCGCGATAGAGTCCTTCTGGCCGAGTTCATCGGCTTCGTCGTCATAGCTTGAGTCTATCACGCACCCGACGTGCCACGAGCCCAGCCGCATGGCGACACTGCTGCAACTCATCGACGAGTCTATGCTGATTCTTGGCTGCGGGCGGCGTTCGGCCGCGCTGAACGCTATGCTGCCGTCGGTTACGATCTGCAGGTGATCGGCAAGCACGGAGTTCGCAAGGCGGAAAGCGAGGGGCCAGATGAGAGTGGCATTCCTGGGACTCGGCGTGATGGGCCAGGGCATGGCTCGCCGGATCTTGAGCAAAGGACACGACCTGACGGTCTACAACCGCACCCCGGAGCGAGCGGCGGATCTGGCGCAGGCCGGCGCCCGAGTTGCCGCTACGCCACGCGAGGCCGTGTCCGGCACGCAGATCGTGGTGACCATGGTGGCCAACGATGCCGCGTTGCGAGCGGTGGCAGAGGGCGACGAGGGATTCCTTGCCGCGCTAGCAGCGGGCACCACCGTCGTGCAGATGAGTACTGTGGGGCCGGACACCACGCTCTGGCTGGCAGGCGAGGTAGCAGCGCATGCTGCCCAGATGCTCGATTGCCCCGTCTTGGGCAGCCTGCCGGAGGCGCAGGAAGGCCGGCTGTCGCTACTCGCGGGCGGCAAGGCGGAGGTCATCGAGCGGGTGAGCGCACTGCTGCTGTGCCTGGGCCGGCAGATTTACCACGTGGGCGAGCTGGGACAAGCTACCCGATTCAAGCTGTGCAACAACCTTGTTTCCGGCGGCTTGGTGGCCGCGCTCGCCGAGGGCGTGGCGCTGCTGGAGACCGCGGGCCTGGACCCACAGCTCTATATTCAGGTGCTCAAGGACTCCCAGCTGCCGGAACGCCTGATGATTGGCAAGGCCACGCTGATGGCGACGGGCGATTTCGAGCCGCGCTTCAGCCTGGACAACATGGCCAAGGATATCCAGCTGGCGGTCGCCATGGGCCAGGAGTATGGGCTGGACCTGCACCAAGGACGGGCAAGCCACGCTACGTTCACACGCGGCGCGACCGCCGTTGGAGGCGATCGGGACATGGCGGCCGCGGTTGCCGGTGTGCCGGTAGGGCGGCCCACGTCACGGCCTGGCGCGGGACCAAGCTAAAGCCGCTACCAGAGACATTCCAGCGCTCCGATGTTGCTGATGATCCCAGTGCAAGGTGCGGCGATCATGCTAATTGGCGGCGACAAGTAGGGACGGTGGAGCACATGGTATGCAGAGTGCATCCCGACTGCGGAGCAGCTGTATCCAAAGACAGGCTTTGCCGGATACACCTGATGTGTGCGTTGACTTCAGCGCGTGGCAATTCGCGCCAGCACCGACACAAGGAGATCACAGTGCGACGACGACCTTCCGCGCGCCTGCTCCTGCTCGATCGAGACGATCGGGTGCTCATGTTTCGCTTCGTATTCAACGTTGGCGCGCTCGCGGACCAGGACTACTGGGCGACGCCCGGCGGCGCACTGGAGGCAGGCGAGTCATTTGCGGATGCTGCCCGCCGCGAGCTGTCCGAAGAGACCGGGATCACTGTTGACTCGGTCGGTAGTCAGGTAGCTGCACGCGAGTTCGTGCTCCAGCTGCCCGACGGTGAACACGTGCTTGCCGACGAACGGTTCTACCTTCTTCGGACTGCCGATCAGACGCTATCCCGGGACGGTTGGACGCCGCTGGAGGTCGAAGTAATGGTCGATCACCGATGGTGGTCGATGGACGAGCTCCGGGCGACAACCGCGGTGGTCTACCCAGAGAATCTGGTTGGTATGCTGGCGACCCTGGTCACACCTGCGTGCTAGGACTAGACGAGGTGCCTTTCAGCAATCCAGGACCGCTTGTAACGATCAAGCAGGCTGATCGCTATTAGCGTACCGATGCTCTAGGCGCCTTCGTCTTGCGGCTTCAACGCCGACATAGATGCTCCCTGCGGTCTGCGCGACGAGCCAGGCCCAGCCGGCTGCGACGATGCCGAGGACGGGGAGCAGGAACCACGTCAGCAGGATGG
>Ga0187876_1002623_pt1 | contig 13072 bp, 9 predicted proteins | sample June2016WEW_17_4_FD_133000 | JGI IMG/M metagenome (GOLD analysis project Ga0187876, IMG submission 133000) | Peatland microbial communities from SPRUCE experiment site at the Marcell Experimental Forest, Minnesota, USA - June2016WEW_17_40 | ecosystem: Environmental > Terrestrial > Soil > Wetlands... | reverse complement strand
TTGCGCTCCTGGAGCGAATCTTCGTCGATCATCCCGCAACGCTACGACGCCGCGCACTCGCCGGGAATCCCATATCCGTTCCCTTAAAGAACCGATTCAGCTATTTCCTGACGGGCCCTTAGGCTTGTCATGGCGCAGCGGAGGGGCAGGTGCGATTCGCATCTGATTAAAAGTTTAGAAATCGTTTCCAGCTTCAGGCAAGATATCGGGCGTAACGTGCAAGTCTCTAGAAGGAGATGCCGAATGCACGTTTCCCTGCAGACGCGATACATCGCCGAGACGAACACACGCATCCAAGCCCGCAGACGGTTGGGAGACGACGGCGACGGCCGCGAAATCCCGCGGATTTTTGAAAATCCCGGCGAGGGGCGCAGGCAGGGCAATTTCTCGCGAAGGCCCCGGCCGGACAATGCCCGCGCGCGGGATCCGAAGGATTACGCAACCGAAACGCGCCCGTCCCTGATGCGCTCCGCCGCACAATCCAACGCCCCGTTTTCGCCAACCGCCAAGGCGGCCGAATTCTGGACTTTGTTGGGAGCCGTCGCCCCGGACGAAACGTCGCATGGGGCTGGTGAAAACCTAATTCCCGCCGGCACGAGAAAAGAACCGTCGCTTCAAGAGCTTTTGGCTCGCGTGATCGCAACGCACTGAGCGCTTTCCACTGGAGTGGACCCGCTCCAGGCGATTATAAATCATTCTCTTTCAAAGAGTTGAGCACGCTCTGACGCAAACGCCGGAGCCGCTTTTGCTTCGATCGCCAACGGCGCCAGGCTCAGGAAGAAAAGGGGCCGCCGCCAACAGGCAGGCGTGACAGCGGCCCAGGCCATCACGATGGTGGGGACGAGATGGCGTTGAGAAATTAGGCGTTTCTCCAGCGCGACGACATATCTTTCTCGTGGGGATTTCGCTCGAAAAACATCAATTCAACGTGTGGACTAACATCCAGGTCTCGCTGCGTGAGCGCATATTTCGCCGCGGAGGACTCTGACCGGAAGCCAAAAATATAATAATTTTCAAGATGATAGCGATCTAGGGCCCGAACAGGACGGCCTCGGAATAAGCGAGGTCGCCAAGCCTCGGCGCCGCCGGGCCGCGGAAATATTTCGGCAAACGTCCGGGCAAATAACGGCCGGGCAGGCCTTCCAGCGGGCCATTCGAATCGACCATGACGATGGGAAGCCCATGCCGCAAGAGATAGCGGCCAAGCGGCCGGGCAAAGCGGATGAAATCCGCGATATCCCCGCAATAGATCAATTGCGCGCAAGGCAAGACGGTCTTCGGAATCCGGCGCCGTAGGAATACAAACGGATAAGTCCGGCCGCCCGCCGTGCAAATCAGACTGAGGCATCCGTATCGCGCATGATCCGCCAACAAAGCGGAAACGGGCCCATCGCCGGGATCGGCAGCATCGGCTGGAGCGATTTTGGCGGCCTCGCGGCCCGGCGCGAGCGCCGCCACGGCAAAAAAGACCCCTTGAGCATAACAAGAAAAGCCTTGCGCCGCGATCGTGCCGCGGGTGTGAGAGGCGGACGACATATTGAGATAGACAGCCTGCTTCTGCTTGAGCGCGCGGCTAATCAGCCAAGACGCATAGGCCCGGAATTCATCTTCGACATACCAGCTCGACACAAAGCAGCGCGGATCCGCACCCGATTCGCGAGGCTCCGTAAAGATCAGAAGAACGACACCGGCCAAGCGATCCCCGGATACGAGAACGAAGCCGAACCGGGGACAATCCGTGGGAACGGAACGCTGAGCCATCGCATCAAGCGCATGTTCCCAATAAGATCGCGGCCTTGATGGAAACCCCCGCGTAAGAAGACCGACAACGGCGGGAAGATCGGCTCCGGCAATCTGGCGGCACACCAATTTCGGCGGCAAGGCGCCGCCCTTGTCTCCACCGGCCCGATTGGATTCGTCTTGCTGCATGGCAAAACACTAGCCAAGGCCGGTTAAGTTTCCATTCAAGCCGGGCTCGCCTTTGGCCGCATATGGGCCGCCATCCTGCCCGGCCTACAGCCGCGCGTTAAAGGCACGCGCCGGTCTCGTCAGGGGCCGTCATGCTTCGGTTCCAAACTCCCGGGCGGCAATACCGGCCGGCATGGTTCCAGGGCTCGCGAAACATCGCGCGAACCAGCCAGAATGGCGCTGGTCCCGCGCCTTGCCCGGAATGTGATAGATGACGGGTAAAGCCGCGATCCACGAACCCGCCAAAATGACGATTTCCGAAACGAGAATACCGGCCAGCGACCATGCGGGCGAAGCGAAAATCAACAAGAGCACGACGATGGGCAAGCCAACCGCCCCGCCAACCGCCGCAAGTACGGCGTTCTCGCGATATTTTTGCACTGTCTCGAGAAGAGTGCGGGGAACGGAATAGAGGACCGCGACCGTCGCGATGCACCAAACGAGAAAAGCAATGAGATTAAGCGGCGACGCATCAAATCGACCCGCGAAGGCATGGAGCGCCAGAGCCGGGAACGCCCACAGCATCATGAGGCCATAAAGGCCGCATACCACCGATATCATCCCGGTCGAGATCAAGAGAGTCCCAATGACGGCGCGAGGTCCTTTGTAGGCCATCGTGCCCGCGAAGTCCGGCTGCGTCATATTGGAAAGAGCGACGCCGGCAAGGCGTAAGGGGGAAAAAAACGTAATGGTGGCGGCGATTGGCGCGTAAGCCGCCGGCCCCGCGATGACCGCGAGAAGAAGGACCGCCCCCTGCCCCTGGATGTTCGCGGCCGTCACGCTGACAATGGACCATGTCATGGACGGCAACAGCTTCAACAACCTTGTCCGGACAGCCCGGCTGAGCGAAAACCGGATGGGTTTGCGCAAGACAACAAAACTTAACCCGGCGCCGATGAGATGCGCCGCCATCAATGCCAACAATACAACTTCAAGAAGATGATCGCTCGGGACCACCATGATCAAGGGAAAACAAAGAGCCGCCGCCGAGATCGTAAAAGCGAAATCGCTCGCGGTGGCGAGCGCAGCCCGGCCTTGAGCAAACAAAGCCATACGGACGTAGGAACGTAGAGCCCAAGCTCCGGCGAAGGCGCCCCCGGCAATGGCGCCGGCCGGCTGCCAAACAGCGAGCGACATGCCTGCGACACAGGCCCAAATCAACGCGGCCACAAGAGCCGCGGACCCAAACATCACGTTATAAAAGACAGCAATCGAAGGGCGCCGGCTCTGTGGAATAAAAGTGCAGGCCGGCACGCCGACTAGGGCACGCATATATAATATTCCAAACGCGCCAATCAGAACGACAATCGCGAAAACGCCGTAGCGCTCAGCCGAAAGCGAACGCAAAAGGAAAATATTCAACGCAAAACCAAACGCGCTTTGCAGCATCTCTCCGCTCAGCATCATCAGAAAGCGGCGGCTGAAAGCATGGATCCTCGCGATCATGCCGTGTTGCCTCGAGCTAATTGGACTGGCACGCCGCCCGGCGAAGGAGCGGCTGCCCTATCCAAGACCTCGGAAATCAGCGATGTCAGCGCCGCTTGAAACGCGGATTCGCTGAACAGTTTCTCGTAGCGCTCGCGTCCCGCGGACGGCATATCGTTCCAGGCCGCGGGGTTCTCTATGATCGCTCGAAGCGCTTGCGCCAAAGCAGCGGGCTGATCAGGCTGCACGAGCCAACCCGTCCGGCCGTCTTCGACAACCTCTGGCAGACCGCCAATATTGGAGACCAACGGCGGCCTGCCATAGGCCATCGCCTCGATCGCGACACGTCCCAGCGATTCCGGCAAGCGCGAGGGAACAGTCACAATATCGGCCCAGCGATAAAGCGGCGCGGGATCGTCGACAAACGGCAACAAGCTGACATTCGACGCCAGCCCCGATTCGGTGACGAGATCCGCGAGACGCTGCTCCCGCTCGTCGTCCTCGAACGCCCCGCCGGCAATACGGACATCCGGCCGCAGGTGCGCCGGCAATAAGGAAAGGGCTTTGATGAGGACCTCTTGACCCTTGATCCGGCTAAAGCGGCCAATCATGAGCAAACGGAGCGGACGAGTTCCGTCGAATGTCTTCGGCTCGATCGCGGCAGGCCCTTTGAGGCCATTATAGATCACGCGGGAATTCTGGCTCGCTGGCAGAGCAAAAGCATCGCGCGTCGCGCAGGAGTTGAAGATGATCCGGGCGCCGCTGAAGCGGACGAGCGCGCGAAGGACGGAACGCGTCAGACCGGTTGCGATCTCGTGAACATGGATGATCGCGCGTTTCGAGCTGAACCCGCTCGCGAGCATATAGTCGGCGACGACAGAGGTATTGACGTAAACCATATCGCTGCGGCGCAGGCGGGCACGGGCGCGAAGAATCGCGGCGGGCAGACGCAGGAGACCAAACGTCGCAAGGCGGGGCAAATCCTTGCGCCGTAAAATCCATAAAGGCTCAATCGTGATCCGCGAGGCAAACGGTTCGAGCGCGGGAACAATGGGCCCGTGCCGGGCGAGAACCACTTCGATCATGGCAGCGGGAAAGGCCACGCGCAGCGCGCTCACGGTTTCCACGAAGCTGCGGTCCGAACCATAGAGTTCGAACCCCTGATGAACGCAGGTGATGATCATTGCCGAAACCCGCTCCGCCCCAGTCATATGCCCGGATCCCACGTCAGCGGATACCGGATCCTTGTCAGTTACCTACGCTAGGTCTTATCAAGCTCTAAATTCAATTACATAAATTAGGCTAAAGTACCTCGTATTTTTCGAACTGCGTAAATTTCTTCAAGTTAAACATTTTTTTAACCTTAATATTTCACGACAGTAAAGGCCGGGCATTCTCCCCAGCGCCTCAACCCTGGTGACACCGGCGAGGTGATACGACATCGCTCCGAATGCTCATGTCAGAGCGGCAACACGAAAATCCGGAGCCCCCGGACAGGCAACGGCGGACGGAGATTGGAAACCATGACCATGTCCCTATCCCGCCGCGAGACCCTCGCTTTTTGCGCCGGCCTGACTTACTCCATGTGTCCCAGCCTCACCTCCGGCAGCCCCATTCCGGGACCGACCCATGCCACTGGAACCGTCCCTGCCTTCAAGCGGGGAATAAACACCTGGCCATGGTTTTCTCTCACACGTGAATATCCCGCGCCGCGAACGGACTATGCCTGGCCTCCATATCAAGAACATCGTGCGGTGCCGTCGGCACGCGATCTCGCCCGTCTCGCGGCGGCGGGCTTTGATTTCATCCGACTTCCCGTCGATCCCGGCCCCTTCCTCGACGCCAGTCCAGAACACCGGGCGATATTGCTCGATGCCTTGCTCGATGCCGTGAAGCAAGCCCATGCGGCGGGTCTTGGCGTTATCGTTAACGTCCAAACGAACGAAGCCACGCATTTCTGGAATTCTCGGACGCTTGTTTCCGGCACGGCGGCGCCAAAGTTCGCGTCCTACCGTTCGCTCGTCGCGGCCTTCGCGAAGTCATTGGCTGGGCTCGGGCTTCCACGCCTAGCGCTTGAGCCGGTCAACGAGCCCCCGCAAGAATGTGTGTCGAGCTCTTGGAGCGCGGTGCAGATCGCTTTATTGGATGCCGCCCGGGCCGCGGCTCCACATTTTACCTTGGTGGCGACAGGCGCCTGCGGCAGCATGGTCAGGGGCCTCGACGCGCTCGACCCAGCCCCACTCCAGCGGTTCCAGCCCCTGCTCTTCACCTTTCATTTTTACGAGCCCTATCTCTTCAGCCATCAAGGCGCGCCATGGCTGCACGAGCCGGTCTACCGCGCTTTGAACGGCCTGCCTTGGCCAGGCTCCGCAGGCACGCTCGATGCCACGCTCGCGGCCGTTCGCGCGCATATGGAAGCCGACACTGGAATTTCATCGGAGGCCAAAAGAGAAGCCTATGCCGTCACCGAGCGGCTGATGGCGCAATATTTCGAGGCCAACCCCGGACGGCCCTTTATCGACGGATATCTCGACACCGTGAGCGCATGGAGCCAACGGCATTCGATTGCGAAGGACCATATTCTCATGGGCGAGTTTGGCGCGGTCAAAACGACTTGGCGGTTTACCGCCGCTCGCGATGCCGACCGGGTCCGCTATATCAGGGATGTCCGCGAATCCGCCGAAGCGCATGGATTTGCCTGGGCCTTCTGGAATCTCTTCGACAGCATGGGGCTGATGGACGATACGAGCCGCGCCATGGATGCCGAGGTCATTGCGGCGCTCGGCCTCGAAATGCCGCGATGATCGCGGGATCTCCGCCTTCAAAAAAGGTCCGCTATCGACCACGGAACGAACATAAGACCGGGGGCTGCGACCCACTCCGGCTTCAGGAGATTAGGCTTTTCAGTGAAAGGCCGGCCTAGCTATTGGATAATTCCGTATCCATGCGCTGTATATGATTTGACCAAACCAAAAGCCCGCTCGATTTGCACTTTACAGTTTGGAAGCAACCTTGTGACCTCCCGCTTTTTCAACAAATTCACTTCGCTGAAATAATCGTCCATCTTTTTGCTGCTGGGCTTTTCGAAAACAGCCCAAATTCCAAACGGAACCAGCTTGCGTCCGATTTAACGCGGAAGCCAATGAATAAAGGGAAAAACAAAATGGGGTTCGATCGGGAACGCGTAGGCCGGCGTTTGTACGAAGTAATACTTCGACACCCTTCGAATTTCATTGCAAAGCTGTTCCCGCAGATCGATGGGCACATGCTCGATAACGGAATTGCACATCACAACATCAAAATAGCCATCGGGAAATGGAATATGCTTTCCGTCATATAAGCGGACTTCGACATTAGCAAAGCGCCCCGTATGGCTTAAGGATTGCCCATCATCCGCAATATTTAACAAGAGGAGGTCGCTCGGGACAAGATCCTCGGGCATCATCTCCCAGAAATGACGCGATCCCCCGATATCACAAACTCGTTTCCCCGCGAGGTCAGGGCACTGAATGCGATAGAGCTGGCTCCGCCGGCGGCGAAAATAACCCTGCACAAAATGCACGAAACTTGTCCAGTTGCTCATTGCCGCCTCAAGCTCCCCGCGCTTACACGAACTAAGCTTCGCATAAACGAGCCTAAACCAAATAACAGAGGCTGAGCAACGCATTGAGGAGACGTTTAGAGACTTTCCAGAATTTCCGTTAATACGGGTCTGCTGGGCATTCCGGCATCTTTCGACAGTAAAGCGCTAAGCCTCGTAATGCGGCGATAGCCGCGCTGGCGGCCGGCGAAGCTGGCCGGACTGGAAGCTTTCCCGGCGCGCGGAATAACCTGCTATCGCGCGTCCCACCGGCATCGCCCTCGCGGCCATGAGCCCGGCGGCGGCTCGCCCCGCGAGCGCGGATTTCAAGGCAATGGGACGAAACAAAACCAACATCACCAAAGCGAACTTGGTCAAGAGCGTCGACTTGCTGCCAAGACTCTCGTACGTATTGATGATGATCAAAAAGCCCATCATCGGCAACAGCATGCCCGGCCGCGAATAGCGCACCAATTCACGGAGGAACAAGCCGACCGCCAGGACCGAGAAGGCTGTCACGATCGCGCCTTGATACAAGATCAGCCGCGCAATGGGGTTTTCGATGCCGAGCTCGAGCCCATTGATCCGGCGTAAGTCCTCGACCAGGGCCGGGTCGGGCCCCATGAGGAGATCGCTCAACGGAATCGCGTTAAAGAGATTCATGATCTTCACACGCGCCACGGCGCTGCCGCCGTCATCCGCGAAACGCAACAAAATCGCATCGAAGAAGCCCTGATTAACAAGTGCAAAAAGTGCAATCGGAACGAGCGTCGCTGCCAGCACCGCCACGCCGGCGGCACGGAGCGGGATACGTCCGGCGTAAAGAACCCGGAAGAGTCCCCTGATTGAATAGAGTCCGCCAAGCAAGATTGTCACGACAAGCGCACTGCGCCCGCCAAACGCCACGAGGGCGGCGAGTTGCAGAAGAATGACCCCGAGGCGCGGCCATGTCGCAAGGGTGCCGCCGCCGCTGAGTAACGCGAGCGTATACATGGCCGTTACAACGGCATTGACGAGCGGGTGCCCTTGTAAAGCATTGGGCCGCATATCGTAGATCGAAAACTCACCGTCGAAACGGTACGGGAAAATGGGATGTGTGAGTCCCAATTCCACGAGGCCCATTGCAGCATTGGCGACCATGATGACATGAATGATCCGCTCGAGCTTTTCGCGCGTCCATTGATCGGTTTTGCTGAACATCATGACGGCGAGCGGCGCCAACACGAAACTATCGACGACACCCGCGGCGCCGGGACCGTTGTGAGACACAATGCTCGCGAATTGAATGAGGGCCGCGACAAGCAACAGCAGACAGGCTGGACGCCTGCGGCCCATGTCCACGCAGGCTCCAATGGGGTTGGCATGTTCGAAGCAGAGGTAAAGAAAGGCGAGAACGACGAGATAGGTCGCGGGATGAATCTTTGTGAGAGGACTACCGGTCAAACCCGCGTAATTATACCCCAGCAGCCATAAAAGTCCGCCTTCCAACAAAAACATGGCTGCTCCGGCTGCAAGAAAGATCACGAATGGCGGACGAGGCCGCGCGATCCCGCCGGAGCGCGCCGCACTCCATCCGATGCCGTTGGCGCCTGCAACTCGCGGCCTTGTCATATCACCCCCTATGCTGCCGCTTGCATCAAAAGGGAAGCGGAAACCGGCTGGCCCGTGGAGGCGATGATCGCGCTGCTCATGTCTCGCGCCGCCTGCTGAGATGTCACGCCCTGAACGGCGACGAGCAAGACATCGTCGGCACGCCCGGCCAAGGACGCAAGGCCGGGATTCTGCTCGAAAGCGCCCGCATCGAAAAGAATCAGATCGAAATAGCGTCCGGCGTCCTCGAGAAAGCGGTCGATTTGGGCCTCCTGCAAATCCCGCGAAGCGGCATTCCGTGCGAACCCGATCCCAAGACGTTTCGTACCCCGCCCACCATAAGCTTGGACAGCCGCGCGGAGCGCACATTCTCCGTTCACGACATTCAAGAAGCCCCTTGCCGAGCCGTTTGAAATGTCCTCGGATGCTTCGATCAAGAGGATCGATAGGCCCCGCTCTTCGGCGGCGGTGACGATGCGGTCGATTGCCTGCAAGCGCGCGACGGTATCGCCCTGCGCCGAGACCAAGAGAAGGGAATACGGGTCGGGAATGCCGCGAAGCGCTCCGATCGGCCCGCAAAGACGGCTCAACGCCAAGGCGATCTCGTTGTCGGGACGCGGAGCCGCGCTCGGCCAGGGTGCTTTTCGCTGGCGGCGCGTTTGCAACGACGTCTGGCGGCGCGCGTGAAGAACCCCAATGACCGGTGCCTCGGCAAGACGCTCCAACTGGCTTGGCGAAAGGATTGTCGGCGAACAATATTCGAGCAGCAAGGCGAGGCCCGCGCCGAGCCCCAGGCCGCCGCCGATCGCACCAAGAATGATGAAGACGCGCGGCGGCCAGCTCGGTTTTCCCGGTGGAATCGCCTTGGAAATGATGCGGTCGTTCGTCGTGTCGATATCGGCTTGCGCCCTCGTCTCGGCCGCTCGCGCGAGAAAGACTTGATAGAGCGACCGGCGGGCATCGAGTTCGCGGTTGAGCTCGTGAAGCTCGACCGAATCCTGTTCCACGGTCTGCGTCTTGAGCTTCGATTTGTCGAAATTCGCGCTCAGCGAATGTTCATAGGCTAACGCCCGCTCGTAATCGCTTCGCGCCCCGCGCGCCAAACGATCCAGCTCCGCGTTGATTTGGCGCTTGACCTCTTGGACCTGTTCGACCAAGGCGATCAAATCGGGATGGCGCTCGCCAACCCGTGTCCGCAGGTCGCTTTCGCGGCGCAGAAGATCCTGCGCCGACGCGCGCAGTTGCGTGATGACACTCGATTGCAAGGCCTCCGGAATGGACCCTGCATCGCCGCCGCTGCGCCGTAAAGCTTCGATCTGATCCAAGCGCGCGCGAAATTCTTGCGATTTCGTGCGGGCATTCTCCAGTTTGGCCCCGCTGTCGTCGAGCTGTTGATCGGTCACGAGCTCTTTGTTCGTTCCCACGATATCATGCGCGGCTTTGTATTTTTCGACACGCGTTTCGGCGTCACGTACGCCATCGCGCAGATCGGCGAGGCGCGCGGCCAAAGCATCCGACGCCCGCCGCGCCGACTGGCCACGCGCGGCGATTTGATCCGCAATATAGGCTTCGGCGACCGCGCCGGAAATGCGCGCGGCCTTCTCCGCGGTCTTCGCCGTCACGGTCACGTCGATGACGAAGACCTTATCCGCGCGCTTCACCGAGAGGTTCTTTCGCAGGACGCGCAGGGCTTTATTTTTTTGAGCAGCCTCGCCAGTTCCATCTTCGCCGAGAACAAGACCGAGAAGCGTGCCGATCGGCGACGTGCTCCGGCCACCAAAATCCGGGTCTCTGTCCAGCCCGGCACTTTCGACCGCCCGCAGAAGAACCGCATCGGACCCGATGACCCTGGCCTGGGTTTCCACTTGCAAAAGGCCGCCATCCGCCGCCAGCGTGTCGGGATTGACGTCTTTCGTGAGAATCTGGCGGTCGCGCGGATCGATAAAGATCTCAGCTGTCGAAGCATATTGCGGCGGCGCGGTCATCGCATAGGCGAGAGCCGCAAGGAAGCAGCCGGCCACGACGGCAAGAATCACCCGGCGCCGGCAAAAAAAGACCCGCCAGATGTCACCAATATCGGCCATATCCCCGGGATGCGCGACGCCTTCGCCGCTATCCTCGGCCGGACCATAAGGCAATCGAGCTCTCACCGGCGAACGCCTCACAGGGACAAAGAATTCAGCCCCCGCGCGCGCGGCACGGGCAAACTGCTCAAATATTATCGCGAGTTAGGCTTAACAGGTGTTTAACGCCGCCTGGCCGCGTTTATTAATAATATATAAGCTATAAAAAGCATAACGGCCCCGAGGATAAGAGTAGAACGGTTAATTTATTCACCCTATGATGCCTGGCGAAACAAGTTAGCGTGATCATGAACGTAACGATCCATATCGGCCAAACCACGGCCCGGCTCTGGCACGTTCGCTTGCTCGAACGCCTATCACGGCGGCCAGGGCTGAAGCTGAATGTGACGGACGCGCCGGGGTCCGGAGGCTTGCCTCGAGGCATGGAGATTTTGTTTCGCTTCGAAACGCTCCTTCATGGCCTCGCGCGGCCAGGCCTCGCAACGCTCGCCGCGCCCGGCAGCCTCGCGCATTTCCATGGCGCCAACGCCGGCCCGCCGGACCTCACGCTCGATCTCGCGGGCACCATTCCCCAAAATCAAGGCAATGTTTGGCGTCTGACCTTCGATGGCGCCCCCGGCGAACGGAGCCTTCTTGCCTCGATCGTGGCCGGACGCGCACCGGTCGCCGCCCTCGATAACGGCGTGGATATCGTCGCGATCGGACGGCTGGGGACTGAACACGACGGCATCACCCTCGCCACGTTCGAGGATTGTTTGGCACGGGCCATCACCCTGATCGCCGCGGCGCTCGATGGCGCGGCATCGCGCGGCTTACCCTCCCAAGATCTGGCGGAGGCGCCAACGAGCCCAGCCGCGCGCCGCTTTGGCCTTTGGGCCACCGGAAAAAAAGTGGCGAAAGATCTAGCGCGAACGCTGGCGCGGCGATTTTATACCCTGTTTTATCACGCGCCGCATTGGCGGGTCGGATGGCGCCGGGTGGATGGCGAAGATACAATCGGCCTGCGCCAACATCCCGCCAGCGGCTGGACCACCCTAGCCGACGACCAGAAGCGTTTCTTCGCCGATCCCTTTCCATTTGAATATAAGGGTGCCGTGACCCTTTTCGTTGAGGAATTCGATCACCGGCTGCAAAAAGGGATCATATCCGCGATCCCTTTCGGTCCCGACGGACCGATTGGGCCTGCGGAGCCCGTGCTCGATCTCCCCTATCATTTGTCCTATCCGTTTGTCTTCGAACAAGAGGGCCAAGTCTGGATGATTCCAGAGTCCTGCGCCGCAAGGTCCATCGATCTCTACCGCGCCACGGATTATCCGCGCGGATGGGTCCATGCGGCCCGGCTTGTCGATGGCGTGGTCGCCAGCGACGCGACAATCGTCCAGCATGGCGGCCGCTGGTGGATGTTCGCCACGGTGCAAGATAACGGCGGCGCTTATTCCGACGCCTTGTATCTTTGGTCGGCACCCGATTTCCGCGGACCTTGGACACCCCACTCCCGCAATCCCGTGTTGATCGATATCGCATCGGCGCGGCCGGCCGGCCGGATCGTCGAGCGCGGCGGCTCGCTCATCCGGCCTGTCCAAGATTGCCGGCTGGGCTACGGAAACGCGCTCGGCCTCGCCCGCATCATCCGTCTCGACGACGAGAACTTCGAGCAAGTGGTGGAAGCGACCCTGCACGCGGGCCCCGGCTGGCCCGGAAGGCGCCTCCACACCTTGAATACAGCGGGCGGCCTTGAATTCATCGACGGCTCCGGCTCCGCGCGCCGCGGGTTTACGGACATGCTCCGATTTAACGTGAAAGCAATCCCGATGCCTTCGTCCCGCGAGGACGAAAAGGCCGGGGCCGTTTGATATTTCGATCCTTCGCCGCTCGAGCATTTTGTGAGTCCGCCCAAGGGACAAGCGCTTTAACGTCGAAGCACGAACCGTCGGGGGAATAAGATCCCGGCAGGGACGTCTGAGCGCTCCGGACCAATAGCCGCAACGGCGAAATTTCCAGCCATCGGACAACACGAGACAGAGCCGGACCGGAATCTCCACCGTCTGCCGCGGCTCACGCAATGAGATTTATGTTCGGGCCGGAGCCCGACGCCCAGCCCCTTGCCCCAGCCGGGGATGAACCGGGAATTTTTCCCAGTTAAACCGGGAACTATGTGCAATATAGTGAGGCGCCATACTGCGGCAAGACTCACATAAGACTTTAATAATGATCAATAATCGGCAAAAATATTTAGATTCGTATTGAACCCTTCGGTCTTTCGTGCTTTTTTACTCCGGCCTTATCTTCGCTTCTGAATATCATACCAACCTGCAGTGATCAACATTGGTGTGCCCAATCTCGCAGTCCGATGGACATGATTTTCCACGGCATCTCAACCAGCTTGTTCCAAGCCTCGCAGCATTTATCGACGATATCGGTATAG
>Ga0187876_1002622_pt1 | contig 13080 bp, 11 predicted proteins | sample June2016WEW_17_4_FD_133000 | JGI IMG/M metagenome (GOLD analysis project Ga0187876, IMG submission 133000) | Peatland microbial communities from SPRUCE experiment site at the Marcell Experimental Forest, Minnesota, USA - June2016WEW_17_40 | ecosystem: Environmental > Terrestrial > Soil >... | reverse complement strand
TGCTGGGCAATTCCGGAGAGCAAACGGAACCGGCGGCAAAGACCGCCGGCGTTACCCGCTTCCGCCGCAACCGCGGCGATTGTTCTATACTGTGCGAGTCTGGAAGGCAAATGAATCGTGAAGCTCAAATGCGAACGGTCGTCTTCGCGGCTACTTTGCTGACGATGCCGGCGGTGTTGTCCGCGCAATGGCTGAATTATCCGACGCCCGGCGTCCCGAAGAAAGCCGATGGCTCGCCCAATCTGGAGGCGCGCACGCCCCGCACCGCCGATGGCAAACCGGATCTCTCGGGCTTGTGGCTGCTCGAAAGAAACTTGCCGTGTCCGCCGGAGGGCTGCTTTGACATGCAGGTCAGCCATGAGTTTTTTGACATCGGCTGGAGTATTCCGGGCGGGCTCCCCTACCAGCCTTGGGCTGCGGACCTCAGAAAAGCACGCATGGCGGAAAACGGAAAGACCAACCCCTGGACCAGTTGCCGGCCCAACGGCATCGTGAAGCTGACCATCAATCCTTTCTTCCAGAAGTACATCCAGCTTCCGGGACTGCTGGTGATTCTGGTGGAGCGCGACACCGCCTACCGCCAGATTTTCACCGACGGGCGTCCCCTGCCTGCCGACCCCTTGCCCACGCCGAACGGTTACTCGGTGGGGAAATGGGACGGCGACACGCTGGTGGTCGAGACCAGCGGCATTTCCGACGGCGAGTGGATCGACCAAAACGGCTCCCCGTTGACCGATGCCGCGAAAATCACCGAGCGATTCCGGCGCGTCAACTACGGCCGCCTGGAGATCGCGATCACGGTGGACGATCCGAAGGCGTACACCAAGCCGTGGACTGTCAAGGTGAACGAGTTCATCCAGCCCAATACTGAGCTGATGGATTATTTCTGTCTGGAGAATGAAAGGGATGTCTCGCACCTCGTAGGCAAGTGAGGGGTGGGCCGCTAGACTGGTGGGCGGCTTATGTTCTCACTGAAATCGAAGGCAGCTCTTGTCACGGGCGCGGGTCGGGGTATCGGGCGCGCGATCGCGCAACAACTCGCCGCGGCGGGAGCGTCCGTCATGCTGAACGATCTCGATCGGGGTCCGCTGGAGGAAGCGCGGGGCGCGATTGCCGGCTCGCGGATACTGGCGGGCGATATGACCGATCCGGCGTTTCCGCAGCAGCTTGTCGACCGGACGATCGGAGAGCTGGGCGGGCTCGACATCATCGTCAACAATGCCGGTTACACCTGGGACAACATCATCCAGAAGACCACTGATGAGCAGTTCCAGGCCATGCTCGATATCCATATCGTCGCGCCGTTCCGGATATTGCGCGCGGCGGCGCCTTATATACGGGATACGGCGAAGCGGGAGGCGGCGGAAGGCCGGCGCGTCAATCGCAAGGTGGTCAACATCACGTCGATTTCGGCGACGGATGGCGGGGCGGGGCAGGCGGGGTATTCGTCGGGCAAGGCGGCGGTGATCGGCCTGACGCGGACCATGGCGAAGGAATGGGGGCGGTACAACGTGAACGTCAATGCGGTGGGATTCGGATTGATCGAAACCCGGCTGATTCAACCGCTGACCGCTGAGTCGAAGATCGAAGTGAAAGGGCGTGAGATCAGGGTGGGCGTGCAGCAGGCGATGCTGGAGAAGGTGATCTCGGCGAGTCCTCTGGGCAGGGCGGGGACGGTGGATGAGGCGGCGGGAGCGGTGATGTTTTTCTGCTCGCCGTGGAGCGATTTCGTAACCGGCGAGGTGCTGATGTGCACGGGCGGGATGCGGTTTTGAACGGTTGGTAAGAATATCGATGCTTCGGTCTTTTCAAACTCGTGCATGTGCCGTTACAATTGCGTAGGATGCCACGGCGGAAGCCCTCTCAACCCACTCAAATTCCTGAAATCAACCCGGAATACGCGAACTTCAAGCTGGTGGTGAAGCCGTCGAAGATTCATCGCTGGGGAGTTTATGCGGCGGAGAACATCCCCGCGCGCCGAAAGGTCATGGAGTATACCGGCGAACGGATCAGCCGGAAAGAAACCAGACGCCGCAGCGAAGAGCAGGGGCGTATGATCTACCTTTTCACGCTCGACAACTACTGGACACTCGACGGCGCGGTGGGGGGCAGCGGGGCGCAATACATCAACCATTGCTGCGACCCCAACATCAAGACGGTGATCCAGCGCGGCCACATCCTTTATATGAGCAAACGCGCGATTCGCAAGGGCGAAGAGCTGACGGTGGACTACCATTTCGCGAAGGATATTGAGGAAGTGCCGTGCAAGTGCGGTTCGGCGCGGTGCCGGGGCACGATCAACCTTACCGAGTGAGTTCGCGGCGGGACGGATTGAGTCCGCGGCGCGGGGTAACTGCGGGAAATAATTGAGATATTCCGTTTAGCGGGGCACTAAACCTTCGGCAGCATTCCGCCGATGTTATCAGTGTGAGGTTAAACGAAATATGAATCCATCCGCCGCCAAGCCGATTCTCGTCTGTGACACGCAACCCATGGCTATCGAGGGAGTTCGGGGCGTGCTGTCCCGCTGTGACGACCTGCGGTTCGCGGGAGCGGTTTCTTCGCTCGATGCCGCCGTTGAGTTGATGCGGGGGCTGAATCCAGCCGCCGTTGTGATCGATAAGGCCCTGGGTACGGCAGCCATTATAGAAAGCCTGCGCCGGCTTTCCACCTCGGGCGTGAAGACCGCGGCGGTTGTCTGGGGGGTCGGAATCAGTGAATCGGAAGCCCTGCGATTGCTCCAGGCGGGCGCGCGCGGAGTTCTGCGCAGGACTTCGGAGACCGAAACGCTGATCACGTGTTTACGGTCGGTCACCGACGGTAATACGTGGATGGAGGACGGCATTTTCGGAGACTCGGATAAGCTGAGCAATCCGCGGCGTTCCCAGTTGACTCCGCGTGAGCATGAAGTCGCGGAACAGGTCGAAAAGGGGTTGCGCAATCGGGATATCGCGCGGAATCTGGGCATACAGACCGGCACCGTCAAGATTCATCTCAAGCATATTTTCGAGAAAACCGGTGTGCGCGGGCGGTATGGCCTGGCGCTGAGCGGGTTACGCGAAAAAGGCACTCTCGCGCCCGTGTGTTAGCGCACCTTCGGGCACCAAATCCGCCGAATTGAAACCCCGGTCGCCTCCATGCGTCGAAAACAATGGAGGGTGCAGAAATGATGAAACGAATTGCAATTCCCCTCATCGTTTTGCTTGCTTTGCTGATTTTGGTTCCCGCTCCCCAGGCGACAGCGGCTGTGCGGTTTGGTGTGGGCGTGGGAGTCGGCGTGCCTGCGTATCCCTATTACGGATACCCGTATCCTTACGGATATTACGGTTATGGCTATCCGTACCCCTATTACGGTTACGGCTATCCTTACGCCTATGCTTACGGCTACCCCTATTACGGCTACCCATATGGGTACCTGGGATGGGGCGGCTATTGGGGCGGCGGCTTCTATGGCGGCTACCGCGGTGGTTATGGATATCGTGGCGGCTACGGCGGCTATCGTGGCGGAGCCGGTGGGTTCCGTGGCGGCGGTGGCGGATTTCGTGGTGGCGGCAGCGGACGTCGGTAAATGGCTTGAAGCGACTACCAGGCCCGCCCATACTGGACGGGCGGGAAAAGCGGCGATCCCAGCACTCTGGCAGCGTGTAGCGGCCAGTAAGGATCTCTGAGAAGTTCACGGGCGAGCAGGACCATATCGGCCTGCTCGCCTTTAATTATTTTGTCTGCCTGAACGGCCTCGGTAATCATTCCGACCGCTCCCGTCAGGATGCCGGTCTTACGGCGAATCTGCTCTGCAAAGGGTACCTGGAATCCGGTCATCGGGTTGATTTTGGCCCATGGCACCATTCCTCCTGCAGAGCAGTCCATCAAATCGACTCCCAGTGGTTTTACGCGGCGAGCAAGTTCCACGGAATCGCCGATCTCCCATCCGCCTTCCGCCCAATCCGTGGCGGAAATTCGCAGAAACAGAGGTAACGACTCGGGCCAGACCTTCCGGATGGCCGTGACAACTTCAAGGACGATTCGGATGCGATTATCGAAACAACCACCGTATGCGTCGGTACGGTGATTGGCGAGAGGCGAAAGGAATTCGTCCAGCAAGTACCCATGGGCTCCGTGGATTTCTACTACCTGAAACCCTGCCTCGAGTGCGCGTCCGGCCGCCTTTCCGAATGCCTCGACGATCTTCGTAATTTCGTCGATGGTCAGTTCCATGGGCGTAGGCGACTGCTCCAGAAACGGAATCGCACTGGGGGCTACCGGAATCCATCCGCCGTTCTGGGCGAGAATTACCGCACCGCCATTCTGCCAGGGCCTGGATGTACTCGCTTTCCGCCCGGCGTGCGCCAACTGGATGCCCGGGACCGCGCCCTGCGACCGAATGAATTCGGCAATCCGGGCGAGAGGCGCAATGTGTTCGTCTTTCCAGAGACCGAGATCGGCCGGTGAAATCTGCCCGCGTTGTTCGACAGCTGTCGCTTCGGCGATTACGAGCGCGGCGCCGCCGACAGCCCGGCTGCCCAAATGAACCAGGTGCCAGTCCGTGGCAAAACCGTCTTCGCAGGAGTATTGGCACATCGGCGATACGGCAATTCGGTTGCGGAATTGGACCCCGCGAATTTCGAGCGGCGAAAACAGATGCATTAGAACAGGATAAGGTGCTAACCTCTGCGCGTGTGGGTACGAACGTCGTTGCGATTTGCAATTATCCTGAAGAACACGCGCAAAACGGGTCGCGTCCGCATCACCACTGTGGAAAGTTTCTTGATTTGGTGGTGGCGAGGGACAGCGCCCTTTGCGCTTTTGTTTGGATTCCTGATGCCGGCTTTTTGTATTGACGAAGGCGTATCGCGGGAACTGGCGCGAGAGCGCGCGGGCATTGTGTCCAACGTCCGGTATCGAATGAGTGTCACGTTGCAGAAAAAAGCGGCGCGAATGCCGGGCCACATTGAGATTCAGTTCGATCTGGCGAAGGTGGCCGATCCACTGGCGCTCGATTTTCGGGGCGATGGCGTGGCGCGGGAATTGAAGGTCAACGGCTCGGCGGAGGAGATCCATAGCAGCAACGGGCACATTCTTGTTTCCGGGAAACACTTGCGGCGTGGGCATAACCAGATCGAACTGGATTTCGAGTCCGGCATTGCGGAGGCGAACAGAGCGGTCACGCGCTACGTCGATACCCAGGATGGGAGCGAATATCTGTACACGCTGTTCGTGCCGATGGACGCGAGCCTCGCGTTTCCGTGTTTCGACCAGCCGGATCTCAAAGCACGCTTCAGCCTGAACGTCGGAGGGCCTTCCGATTGGGTTGTCGTCTCGAACACTCCAGTCCTGGCGCACAACATCGTCGGAGGGTGGGGCACGACTCTGTTCGAAGAAACGAAGCCAATCAGTACCTATCTATTCGCGTTTGCAGCGGGTCCTTTTGAAGCTCTTGAGAGTTCCGGGCTGAGATTGTACGTCCGCAAATCCATGCTGGCGCGCGCTAAGGAGGAGTGGCCGGGCGTGGCAGAAACCACTCGCAAAGGGATGGAGCGGATGGCGAGTTTCTTCGCGCAGCCGTTCCCTTTCCCGAAGTACGATCAGGTGCTGATTCCGGGATTCCCTTACGGGGGGATGGAGCACGCAGGGGCGACGTTTTTCAACGAAGATGTGGTCTTGTTCCGAACCGTCCCGACCGTCAACGATTACAACCGGCGCGCGGAAACGGTGCTGCATGAGCTCGCCCACCAGTGGTTCGGCGACCTGGTGACGATGCGATGGTTTGACGACCTCTGGCTCAAGGAAGGTTTTGCGCAATACATGGCGTATCACACGATGGCGGAATTGAATCCACCCGAGCCGGTGTGGAAACGCTTCTATCAATCGATCAAACCGCTGGCTTACGAGATCGATGCGACGCACGGCACGACGCCGATTTATCAACAGATACCGAATCTGAAAGACGCGAAGTCGGCCTATGGGGCGATCGTTTACCAGAAGGCGCCCGGCCTGCTGCGAGTGCTCGCATTCGATATCGGCGAGGACCATTTTCGCGAAGGCGTGCGGACGTTCTTGCGCGAGCACGCGTATTCGAATGCGGAGTGGAGCGATCTGATCGGGGCATTTTCACGAGCATCGGGGAAGGATCTGAGGCCGTGGGCGAAAGCATGGGTCGAACAGCGTGGAATGCCGAAGGTTGAAATCGATTGGGCCTGTGATTCGCAAAATCGGATCTCGTCATTTCAGATCCGCCAGAAAGATGCGCTGGGCGAGGGCCATCTTTGGCCGCTGCGGACGCAGGTGCTGTTGGGTTACGCAGACGGACTGTCCGAGCGCGTCGCCGCGTCGCTCGATGGCGCGCAGGCTTCGGTCCCCGGCGCGATCGGGAAGAGTTGCCCGGCATACGTGTTCGGCAACGATGAAGATCACGCGTACGGCTTGTTTCTGCTCGATGGGAAAAGCCAGGCGGCGGTGATCGCCGAATTGCCGGGGATCCAAGACCCGTTCCTGCGGGCGCTCTTATGGGGCGCGTTGTGGGACAGCGTACGGGAGTTGAGGATGGCTCCGGTGGAATACGCCGAGCTGGGTCTGCGGCTGCTCCCATCAGAAAAGGATGCCGAGTTGGCGGTATCGATTCTGGGCCGGATGAGAATCGCTTTCACCGACTACCTTTCGGACAAGCAGCGCGCGGCTATCGCCGAACGGTTTGAGAATCTGCTGATCCAGGAGATTGCGGAAGCACCGACCACCGACCTGCGGATCACTTACTTTCGCGGGCTCATCGCCATCGCCACCACCGCTCACGCGCGGGATGTGCTCAAGGAATTATTTGTGGGGCGCATGACAATTCCGGGAGTTCCGCTGAAACAGCGCGATCGCTGGAATATCATTGCGGCGCTGATTGCGGGCGGGGATGCGTCGGGGCCTGAGTTACTTGCAGGGGAAAGCAAACGGGATACGTCGGACGACGGTCGCAAGTATGCGTATGTTTCGGGCGCTGGGATCGCAAAGGCGGAGAACAAGAAGAAGTATTTCGCGGAGTATCTTGCCAATTCCGGAGTCAAAGAGGACTGGGTCACGGCCAGCTTGCCTTATTTTAATTACTGGAGTCAGTCGGACTTGACCTCGTCGTATCTCGAACCGGCGCTCGAAGCGCTGCCGCAATTGAAGCGCGAACGAAAGATTTTCTTTGTGGTGAACTGGCTCGACAGCTTCGTCGGAAACCAGCATTCGCCGGCGGCACTGCAGACTGTCGATCGCTTCCTGCAGGCGAATCGCGCCGATCCGGATCTGCGCCTGAAGATTCTCGAAGTCAGAGACGAACTGGAGCGCACGGTTCGGATACGGGGGCGTTCAATGCCTTAGGAAACGCGATTTGAACCTTAAAGTCGCGTCTCCTTAATCGGCGACCATTAACTCGCCGGGGAGGATCGCGCGGGTGCGAGGCAGCAATCCGGATCTTGCCGACAGACCCAGCAGCGCGAGCGAGATCAAGTAAACAACCAGCTTCACGATATCCGCCAGGTGAGTGCGCGGGAGCACTTTCCACAGGACCATCAATAAAGCCTGTGCGAGAGTCACTGCCCACACGGAACCATAGAAATAACGGCGCTCGGTGCCTTCGCCTTTGGTCGAGGGACGCACGCGCGGCAGGATTCCCATCGCACCCAGAGCAAGAACCACAAGGTACACCGGAAAGTAGGCGTACTCGTAGATCTGCTTGAGGTACCATGCGCCCGTGACGGCCGCGATAGCGAGTCCCGCGAGATTCAGCAGCGCGAATGCGATGATGTCGCTCCACGCAAACGTGTAGCAGATCCGGCGGTAAAGCGGGTTCGGTTTATCCTCGGTGAAGCGCAGGATATAGGGCCGCGGCTCCACGCCGGGGAGTTGCCCGAAAATACCAGCGATACCCGTTCCGATCATCACTACAACCAGCCAGGCCATGTTGCGGGCGCTCGGACCGTGTTCGAAAAGATCGAACGTCAACGGCCCCGGCGCGAGGAAAAAGACCCAGATCCAGATCGGCCAGTGCGCTACCCGGTACATCTTCTTGTTGCGTTCGCGGATGCGCCGCTGGCCGGCATACTCGTAACGCATGGCTCAGGATGGGTTGCTCAAGATGGCGTGCTCCCGAAAATCTGGCCGTGACGTTCCCGGCCAAGGCCGGCGACGATGCTTCCACCGATGAAAACCACGCAGGTGCTCAACGCCATGGTTGCCGCGTAAGAGAAATGCTCGGCGAAGAGGGCCTGGATGTAAACGATCGAAGAGGAGAGCAGAACGCCGCACTGATAGGAAAATCCGGGAAGAAAGCCGCGCACGGAATCGGGAGAGAGTTCGGAGAGGTGAGCGGGGATAACGCCCCACGCGCCCTGTACCATGAACTGCATCAAAAACGCGCCGGCAACGAGCAGCGCCGTAGTTGGAGACAGCGCCCAAAGCGGGATGACCGCGACTCCGAGAAGAAGCGCCGTGATGATGGCGCGCCGCCTGCCTTTCAGGTCCGAGTAATATCCGAACAGCGTGCCTCCGCAAATCGCGCCGAGACCTGCAACCACGGAAATGGCCGAACGTTTCGAGGCGTCGAAGTGCCAGTAGCGCTGCAGGAACGTGGGGTAGAGATCCTGCGTGCCGTGGGAACTGAAGTTCATGAACGTCATCAGCAGCGTCAGATAGAGGAAGAGCTTCCAGTTGGAGAGAATCGATTGCCTCAGCTGGCTCCAATCGTGCTTGCGCGTTTTCTCCCACACTTCCGATTCCTTGACGCGCATGCGGACGAAGACGGCGAGCAGCGCGGGCAAGCCTCCGATAAAGAACATCGGCCGCCAACCCCAGCGATCGAACAGAAAGAAAAAGCAGAGCGCGGCAAGCAGGTTGCCCAACGCGTAGCCCTGCTGCAGGATGCCGGATATCAGGCCGCGGAAGTGGGGCGAAACCTTCTCCATTGTCAGCGACGCGCCCACGCCCCACTCGCCGCCCATGCCGATTCCGAAGAGCGCGCGCAGGACCAGGAAAGATCGGTAGCCGGGCGCGAATGCAGTGGCAACCTCGACCACCGAATAGAACACGAGATCGATCATGAGCGGCAGGCGCCGGCCATACCGGTCGGCGAGGAGACCAAAAAGAAAGGCGCCCACCGGCCGGAATACCAGTGTCGCCGTGATCGCGAGGGTCATCTCCGCGTCGGATTTGTGGAAATCCCTGCCGATGGCGGTAAGGCAATAAATCACCAGAAAGTAATCGAAGGCGTCGAGCGTCCAGCCGAGAAAACCGGCGAACACGGCGGCATTCTGATCGGATGGAGCCTGCGCCACGGCAGCGCGGTCAGAGTTGGTCACTCGGATGATTGTATCGTTATACGCGTCCCAGCCCGGCGGCCGCAATCAACGCCCATGCGGTTTCCGGTTTCACGATATCGGCATGGGCCTGAATAATACGGTCGGCCCGCAGATTGAAAATGCGGCCGGGCGTTAATGAATAACCAGCGCCTTCAGGGAGAAGATCGCCGTCCGAAGCTTCCGGCGTATGGAGCGCGCCATTGCGTCCCAGTGCGCCATAGAGATCGTTGGCATCACCGAGCGAACTCGAATTCTGGCCCAGGATTCTGGAAGCGATCGGATAACAAAGTCTGAGGGCTTCATCATTCACACTATGGGTGACTAACATCGGGCCCGCGCATTTTCGCCCTGTGACGACATCGCGAAACGCGCCTGGCTGATGCGTGGAATCATAATCCGGGCTGAAAGAATTATGCGAGAAAGCCGCCTGCAATAGCGTCATGCTGGCGACCGGTTTTGCAGTAACGGCAGCGGCCGCGGTAATCACCCGGCATCCGAAACTGTGCCCGGCGAGATGAATGCGAATGCCGGGGAAAGCGCTCTGAATCCGGTCCAGCGTCGATGCGACCCCACCCCGGCCAACGATACCGGCACGGTCTTTCATCAGATGGTACGTGGTGGTTCTGAGTAACATCCCGGCATCGCTGAGAAGTCCGGCCGCGCCGCCAGGAATCTCCGAAGCGTCGACATATTTTTCGGACGGCCAGAGGATCCCCATGACGGCGCACTGTTGCGATGTTACTCCCGCCGCGGCATAAGTCCCCAGGGTTTGGCTGAATTGAGTGAAGAAGCGCGTATAGAGATCCCTGGCGTCGCTCATATCCGAATTCCAGCCGTGAGACATCACGAACAGGTCGTGCTTCCTTGCCAGAGGGAGTTTGTTCACCGGAAAAGGGTCGACCAGGTTTCCGAACTGATCGATCTCTATTTCGAAGTAAGGCAGGTTGCAAATGTTAGTCATATGGATTGGATTGCCCGCATCAGATCCAGAAGGCCGCTGCCCTGGAAGGTGCGGTCGCGTTTCAGGTCGGTCGCATTCTCCATGAAGATCTTTTTCACTTCCTTCGGCTGCCCGATGTATTCGCGGCGAATCGAAAGGAATGCGGCAATGGCGCCGGAGACGTGCGGCGCGGCCATGCTGGTACCGCTGTCTTCCACGTAGTGAAAGGTTGCATCCGGCCACGTTTTTCCGGCCGCGCAGGATAAAATCCGCTCGCCCGGCGCTACCAGGTCCGGCTTCAGACGACCATCGCCCGTGGGGCCTTTGGATGAAAAGTAAGACACGCCATAGGTGTGCGGCATATCGCGATGCGTGGATCCCACCGTGATGGCGTTCTCGGCATTGCCGGGGTCGTTGATGGTGAGCGGCAGGCCGGCGGCAGTTACGCTCCCGGACATCGCGCCGATGGATCCGTAGCCGCTGTTGCCGGCGGCAGCCACTACGACTACGCCCGATTTCACCAGGCGGTTTACCTCGGCACACAGAGGGCTCTGGCCGCAGGCGAACCACTCCGGCATGAATGGATAACCCAGACTCAGATTCACTCCGTGAACGACGATCCGGCGGCCGAAGTCATTTAGTTTTTGTACAACCGCGATCGCTTCAATGACCGCGCTGGCCTTTCCTTTCCCATCGGCATTCAGCACCTTGAGACTCAGTAGCCGGCATTGCGGGGCCACGCCGCGAATGGTGCGGCCAAGCGGTTGCCTGTCGTTTACGAAAACGCCGCTCTCACCGTTTCTGGTCTGAAGAATTGCCTGGGGACTCTTCGATTCATCCATCCTGCCGGCGATGATTCCGGCCACGTGTGTTCCATGTCCGAATTCGTCGGTAAGAGGCGAACTGCCACCGGGAGTGAAGTCTTTGTGCTCGAGCGGCAAGGGCAACGTCAGATTGCAGTGCTGGGTGAAATGTTCGTGCCGCCGGTCGATTCCCGAATCGACAACCGCCCAGACAATGTCCTTGCCATCGGCTGCGAAAGCCGCCTGTGCTGCGTCCGCTTTGACGGTCGCAACTGAGTTTGTGAGCAGAGCCGCGACTTCCGTGTCTTCCCATATCCGATAGATCGAGCGCGCGCCGCTGTTAAGCCTCTGCTTCCCTGGAACGGGGGCAGGCACGGCATCATGACCTTCCGATTGCATCGAGTCCTTCGCAATGATTTCGCGGATCGCGCGTCCGCTCAGCGTGGCGAAAATGTATGGGTGCGCGCTGTCGACGCGAACAGCCGGATTTCCTATTAGTTCGCGGATACGTTCGCAGGCCTGGTCGCGCCCGCCGTTGAAATCGAGGTTCGGGTCGATGATGACGTCGTAGAAAGTATTGGGATCCTGCGAGGATTCGATCTTATCGATGAGAGGCCGTCCGATGACGGTTTGAGTCAGGTTTCGGCGCACTTGATCCCGGGAGGTGTTCATTGAAGTCACCCGGAGGATACAGCCGGCATCGCCGCAGGTGCGCTCTCATACGCTGCCTTCGGAGCGCTCCCAAAGCCAACATCAGAAGTGAATTCAACTGTTTACATACGAGAGCCGGGAAACGCTGATTATTTTTTGGGGCCGTGACCGGCTTTCCGGAAATGAGAGAATTTAGCTATGAGCCCCGTAGATAAAACATCCGAGAAGGAAAAAGAGGTCGCTGAGATTGAGGACGACCCGCGGCACGATTGGGTGGACGAAAATATCGTAATAGAAGACCGGAAACCGAGTCTCGAGGAGATCGAAGAAGATACGTCGGAACTATGAGGTTGCGCGGCGCCCTATTGCGGCAACGCGAACGTGAAAAGCGAACTTCCGGCGGCAACAGCGACAAATTGTCTGCCGCCGACTGAGTAAGTCATGGGGCCGGAGGCGACCGTGCCACCTACCGCGGCCTTCCAAAGCGGTGCTCCGGTCCGGTCGTCGAGAGCAAAGAAATAGCCTTCCCGCCCACCGCTGAACAACAGATCGGAATCGGTTGTCAGGATGCCCGCCTCGGTAACATCGTTCATCTTGAACTCCCATTTCTTCTCACCCGTCTTTGCATCGACGGCCCGCACCGCGCCATATCCTTCGTCTTCCTTGCGGAAATTCTGAGCATTCCGGCCGAACGGGATCGGCGATCGCGGAACGCCGCTGCCATAGGTGCGGCCTTCGACATATTCCTGTTCCGTCTTGACGTAAATCGAGGAATAGTTCACCCACGAGGGAATGTAGAACAGGCCCGTTCGCGGACTGAAGGATGGTGAATACCAGTTCGTACCGCCCTGATTGCCGGGGTAAATAAGAGTCCCTTCCTTGCTGGGTGTTTTCCCGGGAACGCGCATGGGCCGGCCCTTCTCATCGAAGCCATTCATCCAGTTCACTTCGACAAAAGGCTTCCCCATCAGAAACTCGCCGGAGGTGCGGTCGAGCGCATAAAACAGGCCGTTCCGGTTGGCCCAGAACATGAGTTTGCGCTGCGTCGTCCGGCCGTTCTTATCCGGCCAGGGCATATCGGCCAATACGGGGACTTGCACCGAGTCATAGTCGAATTCATCGTGCGGCGAAAACTGGTAATACCATTTCAACTTGCCGGTATCCGGATCGAGAGCAACTACGGAATCGGTGTAGAGATTGTCGCCGGGGCGAGGGTCGCCATTCCAATCCGGGCCGGGGTTGCCGATCCCCCAGTAAGTGAGGTTCAGCGCCGGATCATAGGAGCCGGTTACCCACACCGAACCGCCGCCGGTTTTCCATGCGTCGTTCTTCCAGGAGTCGCCGCCCGGTTCGCCCGGTGCGG
>Ga0187876_1002610_pt1 | contig 13135 bp, 9 predicted proteins | sample June2016WEW_17_4_FD_133000 | JGI IMG/M metagenome (GOLD analysis project Ga0187876, IMG submission 133000) | Peatland microbial communities from SPRUCE experiment site at the Marcell Experimental Forest, Minnesota, USA - June2016WEW_17_40 | ecosystem: Environmental > Terrestrial > Soil > Wetlands... | reverse complement strand
TGCGCTCGGTCATTTCAACTGCCCGCAAGCAGGGATACAATATCTTGCAAACCCTCACCGCAGACCCCGCCCACCTCATCCAACGCCTTGCTCCTTAGGGGCGCCTTGGGAGTTACTGCTAAACAATGGTACAATTTATTTTGCAGACGGGGAAGCGAATGAAGATCGTCTTCAGCGTTGGGCACTCCAGCCACGACTGGCCGACATTCAAGCGCCTGCTTGACGGGGCGGACATCGTAGCCATCGCGGACGTGAGATCAAACCCAGCATCGCGCTTACCGCACTTCAACCGTGCTGCGCTACGGGAAAGCCTCAATTCTTTGGGCATTGCCTACCTGCCTATGGGGAACGTGCTGGGAGGGCGCGCGCATGGCGGCGGCGTTCTCGACTATGAGCGGGCAGCTGAAGACCCTCACTTCGCAGAGGCCATCAAAAAGGTCGAACAGATCGCGGCGCGCACCCGGTTGGCGCTCATGTGCAGCGAGCACGAACCGCTGACCTGCCATCGCTGCCTGCTCGTCGGCCGGCGTCTCGCTGAGCGCGGCGTAAGCGTCGCCCACATTCTCCGCGATGGGAGCATCGAGCCCAACGAGGTCACCGAGGACCGCTTGCTCGTCCTCACTCGCCAGACGGAGCGCGATCTGCTCGCCACCCGCGAGGATCGATTGCGGGCCGCCTACCGCATCCAGGGGCTGCGGATCGCGAGGGCGAGACGATGATCTTGGACGCCCTAACTCGTGATAATCCCCACTTATCACGACCCACAAACAGCCTTCCCGACGACCCGAACGGCCCACCAAGCGAATGTCAGACGCTCACGCTTGGAGATCATGTGTGTGCAAGTACTTGCACGCACGAGGTCCCCGACCAGGTCGCGGCCCTGGTCGAGGCCAGCATCTCGGAGAACACCCGCAGGGCGTATCGATCCGACCTCAAGGCCTGGGGCGGCCAGCTGCCGGCTGACCCGTCGACCGTGGCTTCCTACCTCGCCGCCCACGCCGAGACACTGAGCGTCGCTACGCTCGTCCGCCGTCTGGCGACGATCTCCAAGGCGCATCAGGCCAGGGGGCTGCCGAACCCCTGCCGGTCGGAAATCGTCCGAGCCACGTTGCGCGGCATCAAACGCACGCGGGGGATCGCCCAACGTGAGGCGAAGCCGCTGCTCAAGGAGGACCTGTTCCGGGTTCTCGACGCCATGGGCGAGAGCATGAAGGCCGCGCGCGACCGGGCGCTGCTGCTCATAGGCTTCGCCGGCGGGTTCCGACGGTCAGAGCTCGTCGCCCTTGACTTCGCCGACATCGAGCGCGTTCGGCAAGGCATGATCATCGTGCTGCGCCGGTCGAAGGTCGATCAGGTTGGTGCCGGGCGCAAGATCGGTATTCCCTACGGCCGAACCCGGAATTGCCCTATCGTCGCGCTGGACCATTGGCTTGCCGTCTCCGGGATCGACAACGGCTCGATCTTTCGACCGGTCGATCGGCAAGGGCGCGTCGCCACCGAGCGGCTGTCGGGTGAAGCCGTGTCGATCGTCATTAAGGAGCGCGTCGCCGCCGTCGGCATGGACGCTTCCGGTTTCTCCGGCCACTCGCTCCGCGCCGGCTTCGCTACGAGCGCGGCGCAGGCCGGGGTCCCGTCGTTCAAGATCAGGGCGCAGACTGGCCACGCCAGTGATGCCATGCTCGCCCGGTACGTCCGCGACGGCGAGCTGTTCACAGGAAACGCCGCTGGGGCGCTGTTGTGATGGCCTTACACTCGTGTCTGTGATCTGAGGGAGAACGACGAACACGAGTCGTTAGGCGTGCCGCTCGACGTGTTCGCTGAGGCGTGCCGGTTTCGGCGGAAAGACACAGCTCTTGAAGAAAATCATAGTGATGTTCGTACTCCTGGGCTCTCCCGTGTTCGCCCAGACTTCAGTCGATAAGGTCAAGGATCAGGTTTGCGACGCTCGAAGGGAGTTGCCCAAGCGAAGTTCGGCGTCATACTCGATGACACCAGAGGGAAGGCAGGCGTTTACAGACTACACAATCCTTCGGGCGCAGTGGTGGGGGGATTGCTACAACGGCCAGAATTGATCGAATGCTTGGCGGGTAACGGCGCGTTTCAATCGGCTACGGCAAGGTCGCGAATGCTGTCGGGCGTCGTGAGGGTAGCCTGGCGCGCTATGTGCTGGACGGTGAACTATTTATTTATAAGCACTTCGCGGTGCTGCTTCGAACATATGCCGCGTCGCAAATTTGAAGAACTTCGCTTTTGATCGCCCCCGCTGCCAAAACTTGAACGGATGCGCGCAACGTCATGACCGAGGAGGGCAACATTTCCGAGGCGCTTGCCGCCGTGCCAGGGCGACGAGTGTGGCTTCGAGCTGAATGGGGCTTTGATCCCCAAGAAGGCGGCTATCTCGGCTTTACTCTCGAAGGAAACCGAACGCGGTTCATTCGGGAGTTTCGGGAGGGCGACCTCGTCCTTATCTATGGCGCAGACCAGGAGCAGACCCGTCGAGACCAGCGTCGGCAATTGCTCGGTTTCCTCGAAGTGGAGCCGATCCCGATCACGGACGTGGAAAGGTCCTCAGAAGTGGATCGGCGGCGAAAGATCGAAAACGGGTGGCAGGAGCGTTGGACGTATGGCGTCCCCGTCAAGCGAGCTTGGCGCGTGAACCGTAAGATCGAGGCGCAGCACCTCGCGCGCCACACATTCGAGACGCATAACCCCATTCTTATCGCGTCGCGCTGCGAACTGCTCACCCCGGAAGAGGCCGAGGCCACTTTGGCGCTGCCCGTCACGCCTGTTAACGTCTTCGGTGAGCCGCCCTTATCGCCCGAGCAGCTAATTGGCGAGGTGGCGATGCGGCGCTATTTCGAGCCAAGCCGAGGGGTGACACCGAACTTTGGAAACCGGGCATTCTCGATCGAAGACGCGGAGAACCGGCTCTACGTCTTGAAGCTCGAAGGCAACGCCGCTGCCTTTCTTGGTCGCCCTCCCTTCGAAGTCATTCGCAAGGCGATCGTAAAAGTGGGGCACGCCAAGGACCCTCAGCTCCGATGCGACGCCCACAACGCGCACCTCCCACCGGCATGCGCATTTAAGTGGCGGGTCCATCTTATATCTCCAGCTTTTCCGGGCGGAGCGGAAGCGAAGAAGGCCGAAGATGAGTTGAAGCAGAAGTTCGCTGCATCATTCGAGAGTCTTGGCGGTGAGTTCTTCCTTGGGGACTACTCAGCATTACTCACGGAGTTCACCCAAATCACCCGGGAACTGAGCTTTGTCATAGCGGCGTCCTAATGGAACCAAACGCAGCGCGATTCCTCGGGATCAAGAGGCCGCTTTCGGAGGCGTCAGCGAGTGGCGCATCCGAAATCTGATGGCAGGCAAGGAGCGAGTGTTCTTAGTCGACGAAAGCGGACGCATATCCGTCAGTAGACCGGGCACGCCAACGACGCCATGTTGTCCCGTTACGTCCGCGACAATAAGATCGCCAATTAGGATGGCGACATCCGAGACCTCGCGCCGCCTAAATGATGCAATCAATTGCACCTACGCTGAAGCGCCCGGCTCGGGATGAAGGTGCTCCGCCGCCCCCCAAGGGCTACCAAAGCGTAAGCTAGCCCGCCGCGCTCGGCCGGCCGGACATTCTGCGATTAGATCTGATATCGGAACGGCGTGACGTCCCGGCATCACGAAATTGGGCTAGCTTTCGCTCCCCTGACGTGGCATCTAGATACGGGACGGCGGGATGGCTCGGCGTCACGAAGCGAGGCGCTAGATGTCAAGTTCCATTACCCAAGCCAATGCCGACGACCTACGTGAGGAGTTCCATCAGCTCTACGGCGACGGCCACGACTTTGAGGGCGAAAAGCTGATTGAAATTCTTGTCACCGTGGGTCAGCTCGTAGGCGAAATCGTGGGACGCGAAGATGCGGATGCCGCCTTCGCCACGCTGACCCGCCGGCTCGACTACGAGTTCAGCGTCGATGCCGATTGGGCGGAAACCTTGAAGGACCGAGCCAGCGGTGACGCCTATTGCTGGCCCATGGGCGCGCGACTGCATAACCTCAACGCATACGCCTACTGGGGGATCGCGCTGAACGGCGGGCAGACCGCCGGGGAAAGAGAAGCCGCCCTACGGGCTGAGATCGCCGTCGTCGATGGCTTCATGTCTCGGGTACCATTCAGCGCCTGGGGCTTCTCGGATGGCGACGCGGGCCGCACTCTGCGACGCGCCAAAGGACGATTTGCCCTGGATACGGGAGCGCCGATCGAGCCTGAGGTGCTGGCCTCGTTGGGAGGGGTCAGCGAGAGGCGCATCCGAAACATGATGGCTGGCAAGGAGCGGGTATTCACGGTCGACGAAAGCGGTCGCATACCGGCGGCGGAGGCGCTGTCCTGGCTTGCCGGTCGGCCGAAGGAGTTCAGACCGTCCCGGTGGCGCGACCAGAATACCTTCGAGGATTTGGCGCGGTCGACGGAGATCGAAGACGTGAATTTCGTCCCCGTCGCCGCGGACAACTCCGTCTTCCATCCGGGATTAGTGCGGGACGGCGTCTACACCGTCGGTCGCGGCAATCACGAAGCCCGGCACGAAACCTACGAGACGGCTCTCTTAGCCCTGCAACAGATGACCGACCCCGCGTGGCCCAGGCCGACGCCTCGGGGTCTATGGACGACCGTCACCGCCGTCCGGTGGGCTCGCTACGGCCGCGCCGAACTCGACTACATCGCCGCAACCCCGCGCACCACCGAAACCGAAGGAGCCTGAAAATGAGCCTGACCCCCACTGCTCGCGCCCGTATCGAAGAGATTGCAGGGGACCTGATGAAGTGCCCGGCGTCCGAGATCGCGAGGGCGTTGAAAGGCGACGCATCGTCGCCATTGCACGGACCACTTCACCTCAACCAAGAGGGGGCGTTCACAGCTGCCTACGCACCATTCGACTGGATCAACGATCAGGCCGACGTGATCCTTGTCGGTGTCACGCCGGGATTGCAGCAGGCGATCGAGGCGCTGGCGACCTTGCGAGGCCGACTGGCGTCTGGTGCGACAATCGAAGCTGCCGCCGAAGCAGCCAAGAAAAGCGCCTCGTTTAAGGGCATGCGGACGCTCGCCGCACGTCTGATGGACAACCTCAAGCTCGCCGCCGTCTTTGACCTACCCTCATGCGACGATCTCTTCGGGCCAGCGGCCGGGCGCGTGCACAGCACTTCGGTGTTGCGATACCCGGTGTTCAAGAACGGCGAGAACTTCGCAGGCGACAAGCGCATCTTAAAGCGCCCCATGATGCAAACCATGATCGAGGATCATCTCGTCCCTGAACTCGCGCGCTTCTCGAACGCCTGGATCGTCCCGTTCGGCATAAACGCGCTAACCGTATTGGAGAACCTCGCCACGCGCGGGCTGCTCGACGGCGAGCGCGTGCTCGGAGGCGTTCTGCATCCCAGCGGCCAGCAATGGAACCGCTACAACGTGCAACTGGGAATGACCACTGGCGCGGCGGCGCTGACGGTGCCCGGCGGGCGAGACGTGCTTCTACGCAGCGCCGCCCTGCGCGAGAAGGCCACCCGGATTGTCGCACTTAGGAAGGCGGCCTGAGCCACCAAATGCGGGCAGGCTGTGACGGCGGGAAAGACCGCGATCTCTTGTGTCTAGACTTGGCCCGGCGTCTCGTCGGGTCATTTTTCTTGAACGGTTCATCTCCGAAATAGCCGACACGAGACCAACTTCTATCACGGAGCAACCCCAGTGACCTCATGTAATTAATTGCATAAATCGCTGAGATTGAATTTCTGCGGCCCGCTCTGGCCAGAGGTACAGCAAACTGGTACAGCATTCCGCCAACAGGAACAGAGCTTCCGGGCTAACGTTCTGAAAAGACGGCAGAGGCGGTTTCGGGGTTCTTCTCCCTCTCCGCCGACCCACCCTTTTATAGAACTCATCGGTAGCACCGCACCCATGGCGCGGTTCGAGGAAAGCGTCGCCATACGGTGTTAGTGCAAGTAATTGCACACAGGAGACAAGCTCGGCCGCCAGACCTGTCAAAGGACCGACGCATATCCGTCAGCAACCCGGCCACGCCAGCGACGCCATGCTCGCGCGGTACGTTCGTGACGGCGAGATGTTCGTCGACAACGCGGCGGGTGCGCTCCTGTAGCCCCGGAAGATTGGGGGGGCGAATTTCTTTGCCACTATACTGCGGCGAGGATACCGCTTGCCACTCTTGCCGTCGGCTCCGATAGTGATCCGAAAACGAGTCGGGCAATAGGGGCAATGGTTGATCGACGGGCGTCTATTCACACACGACTTCTTGTTGGAGGGCATCCGGGAGACGGACAGCTGGGGATTAGTCGACGATGCGGCCTTCAACGTGTGCTGCGGTCAAGCCGAGGCGCTGCTTGACAAGCTCGCGGCGCGCAAAAGCCCGAACGAAGCGCAGACGGAGGACGATCTCGTCTACCCGCTCCTTGAGCTGATCGGCTGGGTCGATCGCGAAGTGCAGCCCAATGCTTCGGTGAAGGCGCGGCTCGATGTGCCGGACGCGCTGCTCTACCCGGACGCTGACGCCAAGACACTAGCCGGCGCAGTGGAGCCCTGGAAGCGCTTCCAGCTCGGGCTCTGTGTCGTGGAAGCCAAGCGTTGGGGCCGCCCGCTCGACCGCCATGAAAAGGGGCGGAAGGGGGAGGAAGGGACGCCCTCCTCGCAAATGCTGCGTTATCTCCGCCGGGTCGAGGAGAGGACCCAAGGCAAGCTGCGCTGGGGCATCCTAACCAACGGTCGGCTGTGGCGGCTCTATTTCCAGGGCGCGACCTCTATCGCCGAGGACTTCCTGGAGATCGACCTCGGCAAGGCGTTGCAGGTGCCCGGGTGTGAGCCGGAGCTTCTCGATAAGCGGCCTGATCTCTTCCCGGACGACGCGGCATGGCGCTATCACGTTCTGCGTCTTTTTGTCGTGCTTTTCGGGCGAGCCGCGTTTCTACCGGGCTCTCAAGGCGAAACTTTCCATCTTTTGGCGTTGCAAGAGGGCAAGCGCTGGGAAGCGAAGGTCGCCAAGACTTTGTCGGACAAGGTGTTTGGCGAGGTGTTCCCGACGCTGGCGGACGCGCTGGCCAAGTCCGATCCGCGCCGCTCGGAAGACCTGACACCAAGCTACCTTGACGAGGTCCGGCAGGGGGCGTTGTTCCTTCTCTACCGCCTCCTATTCATCCTTTACGCTGAGGACCGGAACCTTCTTCCCGATGAGAAAGGGCCCTACGCGCCCTACTGCCTAACCCGTGTGCGACTCGACATCGCCGAGAAAGAGCGCTCGGGCACATCCTACCCGAAGGGCGTAGTCACCCTCTGGCCGCGCTTGACGACGATCTTTGCGGCCATCGCCGAGGGCAACGACGACCTCGGTATACCGCCTTACAATGGGGGCCTGTTCGACCGTAGCGCCGCGCCGATCCTGGAGCGTGTCCAGCTTCCCGACATCGTAATGGCGAAGATCATCTTCGCGCTCAGCCACGAGCCTGATGACGGGTCAGGTCGAGGTCCCCGTTACATCAACTATCGCGACCTCTCCGTGCAGCAGCTTGGCGCAGTGTATGAGCGGCTTCTGGAATATCAGCTCAAGGCTGATGGCACGAATATCGCGGTGACGCTCAATGCGTTTGGGCGCAAGTCATCCGGCAGCTACTACACGCCCGATGAGCTTGTACAGCTTATTATCGCCCGAACGCTCGGACCCTTGGCTGACGAGGCAGAGCAATCGTTCCGCAAGAAGGCGGAAAGCACCAAGTCCAGCGCCGATCTGCCCAAGCTGGACCCTGCCGAAGCGATCCTCCGGTTGAAGGTCTGTGACCCCGCCATGGGCTCGGGCCACTTCCTCGTCAGTCTAGTCGACTGGATGACCGACCGAGTTCTGGAAGCTATGGCGGCGGCGGAACTCGTCATGCCAGGTTATGTCTCGCCAGTCACAAGCAGGATCGAGGCGATCCGCGAGCGCATCTTGGCCGAGGCCGTCAAGCACAAGTGGCCCATCGTCGCAAGCCATCTCGACAATCGGCAGGTGGTGCGGCGCATGGTCTTGAAGCGCTGCGTCTACGGTGTCGACCTCAACCCGATGGCAGTCGAACTCGCCAAGGTGGCGCTCTGGCTTCACTCGTTCACGGTCGGCGCGCCACTGTCGTTCCTCGACCATCATTTGGTCTGCGGGAATGCTCTGTTCGGAGAGCGCGTGCGGCCGGTCATGGACTGGGCCTATGGCGGCAACCTGCTTATCAACCAGATCGTGCAGAAGGCGCGCGGCTCAGCACGCGGTATGGAGAAGGTCGAGGAGCTGACCGACGCGGACATCGGCGAGGTAAGAAGCTCCAGAGCGCTGTTCGGGGATGTCCAGATGGTCACGAGGGACCTCAGGGCATTCATGGACGTCGCGCAGGGCGTTCGCTGGGCCGGCAGCGGCGATAAAGTGTGCGTCCGCGCTATCAACCGGCTGCAACACGGCGATTTCGGTGACCCGATCGGCCTACTGACAGGCGAGATCGCTCCGCCGGCGGTTTCGGACGCCCAGCGCGCCCTGCTCGGCGGGTCAGAGAAGAAGATCAAGCTCAGCCTCACCGAGAAGAAAGCCTTGGCCGATGCCGAAGAGCGTGCGGCCATTCCGGGTATCCTTGCCGATGTGCGCGCGGCAATCGCGCGCGAGCGCTTCCTGCACTGGGAGGTCGCGTTCCCCGGGGTTTGGACCGACTGGGAGAGCGCCGAACCCAAGGGCGGCTTCGATGCCGTGATCGGTAATCCCCCTTGGGATCGGATGAAGTTCCAGGAGGTCGAGTGGTTCTCTGAGCGCCGCCCCGAGATCGCCATGGCCACCCGGGCGTCGGATCGCAAGGAAAAGGTCGCGGACCTTCTCAAGGGCAATGACCCCATCGTCGCGGAATACCAGACGGCGCTTGCGCGAGCGGAAGGGTCGGCCCGCGTCGCTCGAGGATGTGGCAGCTACCCCCTGCTCTCAGGCGGGGACGTGAACCTCTACTCCCTGTTCGTCGAGCGGGCGCTCTCGTTGGTTAAGCCGGAGGGCATCGTCGGTCTGCTTACACCGTCCGGGATCGCCTCCGACAAGTCGGCCTCCGCCTTCTTCAAGTCGGTGGCGACGACGGGGCGGCTCGGCAGCTTAATCGACTTCGAGAACCGGCGCGGCGAGCTTGAACCGTTCTTCCCTGATGTCGATAGCCGCTTCAAGTTCTGCGTCATAGTGATGGGAGGAGCAAAGCGCAGCTTCCCCGAAACGACCTGCGCCTTCTTCCTGCAATCCGTCGAGACCTTGGCCGATCCCGAGCGCGCCTTCGTGTTGACGCCCGGCGACTTCGCCAAGGTGAACCCGAACACCGGCACGGCCCCCGTCTTCCGTACAAGGCGCGACGCCGAGATCACGATAGGCATCTACGACCGGCTTCCGGTGTTGGTCGACCGACGCAGAGCGGAGCCCATCGCGGTCTATCCCGTGCGCTACTCGACCATGTTCCACATGACGAACGACAGCGATCTGTTCGTAACCAAGCCAGAGCTGGAGCGATCTGCCTACCCCGTCGGCGGCGGGCGCTGGCGGCGCGGCGCGGAGGAGTTCGTCCCGCTGTATGTGGGCCGCACCATCAAGCAGTTCGATCACCGGGCGGCTTCCGTGCTCGTGAATGAAGAGAATTTGCACAACGCGGCGCTCTCGGGCGATACGACGCCCGCGCAACATGCCGATCCGGCCTTCACCCCCACGCCGCAATATTGGGTGTCGAGCGGGGCCATTGGGTGGCCCGGCGACCTGTCCGCCGTCATTGCCTTTCGCGACATCGCCCGACCGACCGACGTGCGCACGATGATTGCAGCGCTGGTGCCCTTCTGCGGCGCGGGGAACAAGCTACCGCTCCTGGTCCCGGACATACCGGAAACAGGAAAGACTGCCAAAGCCAAGGCCGTCGCAGACTACAAGGCCAGCGCGACACTTCTTGTTGCAAATCTGAACTCGGTCATTTTTGACTTCGTCACTCGCCAGAAGGTCCATGCCGCCAACCTTAATTGGTACATCGTCGAGCAGCTTCCCGTCGTCCCGCTGCCTGCCTATACCCGCGCCTTTGGGCCGAAGACGGCGCGCGAGATTGTGCGGGAGGAGGTGCTGGCGTTGACTTACACGGCGCATGACATGGCTTCATTCGCCCGCGACATGGGGCATGTGGACCCCACGTCTGGCGAAGTGAGGCCGCCATTCGTGTTCGAGGCGCGGGACCGTCTTCGCCGCCGCGCTAAGCTCGACGCCCTGTTCTTCGCGCTCTACTTCCCGAGCGCCACGCCAACCGAAATGGCCGCGCTGCGCGACACGGCAAGCTACATCTACTCGACCTTTCCCATCGTCGAGCGCGAGGAGATGGCCGCCTACGGCCGTTACCTCAGCCGTGACTTGTGTCAGCTATATCTCAACGCGCTGGCGGCGGGAGACCCTGACGCCGTGATCGTGCTTTAGCGAACCGGGCATGGAGCACGGCCGCCTATGATCCAGATCGAGCGCGTCGAGGCCGTACAGTTCAATGCGATCATGACGGCTGGCCGGGTTCGAGGAGCACGTCGCCGCGTCATATCCATGCAAGTAATTGCACACCAGCGACACGAAACTCGGCCGCCAGACCTTGCAAAGGACCGACGCATATCCGTCAGCAGACCGAGTGCGCGAGCGATGCCATGTTGGGGCGATGCGATGCATCCGCGACGGCGAATTGTTCATCGGCAACGTCGCTGGCGCGCTTCTATGAGCGTGCATAGTTGTCGTGCCGTGATAAGCTAGTGGTGCAACGAGGAGCTTGGCTTGGAGCGCCCCTTGGGCTCAAACAGCGATGGCTTGCCCCCAGGAGAAGCCCTCTATTGGATGGCGGAGAAGCTGACGTGGGGCTATGAGGACGTCGAGCCGGCCCCGGCAGAGGGTCTTAAGTTCTTCCGGCAGTCAGCTGACTTGGGCTTCTCGGACGCGCTCATCAGGATCGGCCAGCTCCAACAACAAGGCAAGGGTACGCCGCGCGATCTGGACGCAGCTCTCAAAAGCTACCTTGCGGCGGCGAAGGCCGGGAACATCGTGGCGTTCGCTTTCCTTGCCAAGCTGTTGTCTCGAAGCTCCCACTTGGAGAAGGCGGACGCTCTGTGGAACCGCTTCTTCGCTGCGCTTAACGCCGACCGCGAGCATATCTTCCTGGCGGCCGGTCGAGGCGAATTGCTGCACGACTACATTACCAACCAGCTCCAGCTGGGGCTTGAGCCCGGGCACATGGAAATGCTTCAACGGCATAGGATAGAGATCGCGGGCCATCACCAGCTGCTTCTGGAACACGCCCCCGTCGATAATCTTGACCGCCTGGGCGGCGCGATGAAGTGGATCAAATTGAACCTGGGACCATGGCCGATCTAGGGAGCAACTCTTCCGGCCCAAGGCGAACGGCGGACATAGGACGATCATGGCCATCCCTGACTACCAAACTCTCATGCTCCCCGTTCTCCGACTTGCCGCCGGTGGAGAGCAGCGCGTCGCGGATGTTGTCGATCGCGTCGCCGACGAGTTCGGCCTGAGTGAGGAAGAACGGGAAACGCTGCTCCCGAGCGGCCGACAGCGCGTGCTGCACAACCGCATCCACTGGGCCAAGTTCTACATGTCCAAGGCGGGGCTGATCTCCTCGCCTGGGCGCGGCCGGTTTGTGGCGACGGAGGAAGGGCGCAAGCTGCTCGCGACTAAACCCGATCAGATCAATGTCGCTCTGCTCATGAAACAGTCCTCATTCCGTGAGTTTTACAAGAATGAGCGGGACACTGGATCGGACAATGCGGATTTGACGTTGGACGGCAAGGCACCGAAATCCGACACCGTAACGCCCGAGGAGCAGATCGAGGCAGCCTACCAGGCCGTTCAGTCAGCCCTGCGGGCGGACCTGCTGGAGCGTATCGCGCAGAATAAGCCGTCGTTCTTCGAACAGCTAATCGTCGATCTGCTTGTCGCGATGGGCTACGGCGGGTCTCGCAAGAACGCGGCGTCTCAACTTGGTCGGTCCGGTGACGGAGGCGTGGATGGCGTTATCAATGAAGATCGGCTGGGCCTCGACCAAATTTACGTTCAGGCGAAGCGTTACGGGAAGGCTAACACGGTCGGTCGCCCAGAGGTGCAAGCCTTCGTGGGGAGCCTCGTGGGCCTGGGAGCGACGAAGGGCGTCTTTGTGACCACATCGACGTTCAGCCCGCAGGCGCGGGATTTCGTGCAGCACCTATCCCAGCGCGTCATCCTGCTTGATGGCCAGAACCTCGCGGACCTGATGATCGAACATGGGGTCGGTGTTCGCACAAGCCGGGCAATAGAGTTCAAACGTCTGGATGAGGATTTTTTCTCCGAGGACGATTGATCGCTCATAATACGTCACGCCACCGACGCCATGCTCAGCCGTAAAGCCCCTTATTACTCTTCGCTGCCGTTTCCGGCGTAGGCTCTCGACTCGCCCCCGGGAAGTTGCCCATGGCCAAGACCCGTAAGACCCCGAAGCCCGAGAAGCCGCCCTACAAGCCCATGGCGGATCATCAGAGCGTTGTGCCGAACGTATCGCATGAGCAACAGCTGCTGGTCGGCCGGGTCGTTGTGACTTGGGCGAAGCTCGAAAACGCCATGCAGGATACCATCTGTCAATCGGCTTGCAAAATTGACCCGCTGTCGGCGTCCAAAGTTGACCCCCCTGATGTCATGCACTGAGGGTAGCGTTCGCCCCGGCGGAGCTGGTCGGGGTTGCGCAGCCGGGGCGAACGCGGTGGGGTGAGGCACTTTCTTTTCGAAGGTCAGACGCGGTTCTTGAAGCGCCAGCTCTCGTTGCCCGTCTCGACGATATCGCAATGATGCGTGAGACGATCGAGCAACGCGGTGGTCATTTTGGGATCGCCGAAGACGCTCGGCCATTCGCCGAAGGCGAGATTGGTCGTGACGATGATCGAGGTGCGCTCGTAGAGGCGGCTGATCAGGTGGAACAACAACTGCCCGCCGGACTGCGCGAAGGGGAGATAGCCAAGCTCGTCGAGGATGACGAAGTCGAGGCGCGTGAGATAGTCAGCGAGCCGCCCCTGACGGCCAGATCGCCCCTCGGCTTCGAGCCGGTTGACG
>Ga0187876_1002607_pt1 | contig 13148 bp, 10 predicted proteins | sample June2016WEW_17_4_FD_133000 | JGI IMG/M metagenome (GOLD analysis project Ga0187876, IMG submission 133000) | Peatland microbial communities from SPRUCE experiment site at the Marcell Experimental Forest, Minnesota, USA - June2016WEW_17_40 | ecosystem: Environmental > Terrestrial > Soil >... | reverse complement strand
CGCGCCCAGGCGCGCGACGCCGCCTTCTGCCTCAGCGAGGCTAGCGCCCAGCCGGTGGTGGAGATCTGCAGTCGGCTGGACGGGCTGCCCCTGGCCATCGAGCTGGCGGCGGCGCAGGTGGACCGCCTGCCCCTGGCGGCGCTCGTCGCCGGCCTGGACGACCGCTTCCGCCTGCTCACCGGCGGACCGCGCCGCGCCCCCAGCCGCCAGCGCACCCTGCGCGCCACGCTGGACTGGAGCTGGGCGCTGCTCCACCCCATCGACCAGACCATGCTCGCCCGCGTCTCGGTGTTCGCCGGTGGGTTTACCGCTTCCGCGGCGGAGGCGGTCTGGCTGGGCCCGGTGCCCTATGGGGACGCGCTGGCGCCACTGCTGCGCCTGGAGGACCGCTTGCTGCTGCAGGCCGGCGACGCTCAGCTTCGCCCCCTGCGCCTCACGCTGCTGGAGACGGTGCGCCAGTACGCTGCCGCGCGCCTGGCAGAGCGGGGCGAGACGGCCCAGATCCGCGACAAGCACCTGGACTGGTGCCTCGCCCTAGCCGAGAGGGCCGAACCTGAGCTGAAAGGACCCAAGCAGATAGCCTGGCTGGAGCGGCTGGATGTCGAGCACGACAATCTCCGGGCGGCGCTGGTCTGGGCTCGGGAACGGGAGGCGGTAGAAGGGGGGCTCCGGCTCGCCGGTGCCCTCTGGCGGTTTTGGCACAAGCGAAGCTACTTTGCAGAGGGGCTGACCTGGCTTGAAGGGCTATTGATTGGCAGCGAGGGAGCGTGTCTTGAGGTGCGCGCCAAGGCCCTCAACGGGGCCGGAGCTCTGGCGAAGGCTCAGGGCGACTATACTCGAGCCTGGGCCCTGCATGAGGAGGCTCTGGCCGCCCGGCGCAAGCTCGGTGATCAGGTGGCCATAGCCGCCTCGCTGGGCAACTTGGGCGCGGTAGCGAGATCACAGGGTGACCGCACGCGCGCGGCAGCGTTTCACGAGCAAGCACTGGCGGCTGCCAGACAGTCCGAGGACAAATGGACGATCGCCACCTGCCTCCTCAACTTAGGGCACCTGGCCTACGAATGTGCCGACTACACGAAGGCGGCGGCACTTTGTGGGGAGGCTCTGACACTCAAGCGCGAGCTGGGCGACACTTTGGGCACAGCCCTTGCACTGTACAACCTCGCGCATACGCCTTTTCGGCGGGGCGAGTACGAACGGGCTGCATGTCTTTACGCGGAGTGTTTGGCGCTCATGCGCGGCCTCGGGGACAAGCTACGAATTGCCGGCGCGGCACTCAGCCTCGGCACTGCGCTGTGCCGGCTAGGCGAGCACAGCCGGGCTGTAGTGGTGCTGCGCGAAGGCATCAAGCTCAGCCGCGACATTGGCGCTAGGGACGCGCTGAGCGAAGGGCTTGATAATATGGCCGAGCTAGTCTCGGCTCAGGGCAGGTCTGGACAGGCCGCGCGGCTCGCCGGAGCGGCCGAGGCGCTACGTGAACTGGTGCGCAAGCCCATACCCCCAGCAGATCGGGCCGAATACGAAACGCTGATGTTGAACCTGCGCGCGGCATTAGGCGACGAGGTCTTCGCGGCAGTCTGGGCCGAGGGGCGGGCGCTGTCACTCGACGAGGCCGTCGCCCTGGCCATGGCATAGGATCCGCCCACTCCAGGGGCGCAGGTGCCCCATATCTAACCGGGCCCATCGTGGGAATGCGAAGTCGCCGGATCTCGTCCACCAGGCGAGCCCAACCGTCGACGGATCGCTATCGTGCACGCTTGTACGATCGTAATGGCCCGTAGATCGACGCCAAGCTGGTTAGTGACTTGCGGAGGTCCACCATGAGCAGTACGAGCACCCCCATCCGAGCCGGGAGCAGCACCCATGTCGTGCCGGCCTCCGCAGCGCGCGAGCTACAATCCTCTACACGCGCAATGTTCTTCCTGCTGCTCCTACAGTTCCTCTTGGGCATGATCGTGAATCTCTATGTCACGGTCCCCTCCACCCATCCAGGATCCTCTGCCTCGAACTACTTCGGCGGTCTGGTCCAGGGAGTGCCGTGGGCCATAGCGCATGGCGCTCTGGCCCTGCAGCTACACGCCGCACTCGGTCTCGCCCTGGTGCTCTTCGCAATCAGGCATGCCATCGTGGCGATTCGTTCGCGGCAACGGCTCTGGCAAACGGCGTCGTTGCTCGGCGCGTTCGGCGTCATCTTCGCAGGCTTCAATGGCGGCAGCTTCGTCAACTACGGGCACGACGTCAGCTCCCTGCTCATGGCGATCGGCTTTGCCGTGGCCATTGCCGCGTATGCAACAGGGCTATACGTCGCTCGGGATGCAGACGGACTCGGACGTCAGTAGCGCTCGTGACGTGGGCACACCCTGATGTCAACCCCTACAGTCTGCTGTTGGTATTGTGCGACCAGTAGGGCGAGCGTAGGGACAACTGCTCCGGCTTTGTCCGCCCTCGTCATCGTGCCTGCACGGGCAGCCCAAGTGCACGCTACTGGGTCGCTTGCTGCACGACGATGCCAACCACCAGGGGATTCGAGCCGCTGCTGCTGCGGAGGTACACTTCCACCACCTCACCCACGGTCACGGACGCGACGGTGCCGCGCTGCCCGTTCGCCAGCCGCACGCTCACTTGCGCTGCCAGCACGAGCGTGCGCGATCCGTCGCTGTTGGCAAGCGTGAGGCTCGTCGAGTTGAGCGCCGTGATAGTGCCCGTGAGCACGTTGTACACTGGGCTAACGCCAGGAGTAGCGGGCACTGCGGTGGGCGATGCCGTCGCCTCGCCTCCCACTATCACCCCGACCACCGTGGGGTCTGCGCCGGCTACGGCGCGCAGGTACACGCGTGCCTCCTGAGGTGGCGTGATCTGCGCCAGCGTGCCGGTCTGCCCGTTGATCCGCACGCTCACCTGCGATGCCAGGGCATACGTCTGCGTGCCCGAAGACGTGCTCAGGGTCAAGCTGGTCTGGTCGAGCGCGATGATCGTCCCGTTGAGCGCGCTGTACGTCGGTTTGGTGGCAGATGTCGTCGGTGTGGCCGTGGGCACGGCACTCGCCTCGCCGCCGACAATTACGCCGATGATTACAGGGTATGAACCCACTATCCGCAGGTAGACGCGCGCCTGCTGAGGTGGCACGATTTGCGAGAGCGTGCCCGCCTGCCCGTTGATGCGCACGCTCACCTGCGAGGCCAGCGCATACGTCTGGGTGACCGCTGACGTGCTCAGGGTCAGGCTGGTCTGGTCCAGCGCGATGATCGTCCCGTTGCAGGCGGTGACGGTGCCGCTCGGTGTGCCCGAGGGCGTAGGTGTCGCCGCCGCGCTGCTCACAGCGGGAGGTGCAACGCCGAGCAAGACGATTGCCGTGACTTGCGGAGTCGCCCCATAGGCGCCATGAATATACAGAAGTGCGTACTCGCCGGACTGAACTTGGGCAACCGTGCCCAGGCTGCCGTCCAGCAGCAGCACGAGAACCTGCGAGCTCAGCGGCACGGTCCGCGAGGTGCTGCTGGTCCGGAAGGTCACGCTGGCCTGATCGATCGCCACGATGACGCCGGAGACGCGTGCCACTGAAGCCGTGGGCGCGGCACTGGAGCCACCAGTGCCGGTTGAATCCCCAGCGATCGATCGGGCGGGGCCGAAGCCCAGCGCCATCGCCAGCATAGCCAAGAGGCAGCCACAGTTGATAAGTCCACGACGCAGTGCCATCGGCCTCTCCTTCGATCCCTCGCGTAATCAAGTGCGCCAATCGCTCAGCAGTGCTGGACGCAGTGGGACACGCTCAGCCTAGCTGATGTGTCACGCTACGTCTATGCCAAGAAATGGCTGGCCCAAACGGCCTGGCCCGCAAGAGGCACCCCGAATGGACGGGTACGCCTGCTACCTTTCTCAGCAGTTCTCTCAATGTTTACAATCTGTTGATATTTACGATCGCGGCTGCTAGTATAGGAGTCGCGAAGGGTCTTACAACGGTGTATACAGCGGTGAATTGCTGGGCTTGCACCGATGGGAATACGACGATCCGCGCCGGCAGACGGCGCGGACTCGGGTTGGACGGTTGCGCCGGAGACCTGGCGACCGAGAAAGGAGGGTATTTCTCTAGTCCATCATCGGAACTCATCTCTCGCCTGAATCAACGGTGAATCACGAATAGGGGATGAAAGTGAAGAACAAGCTGGCAATTATCCCGGCGTCATTGGCCATGGCGGCCATTCTGAGCATCACTCCCGCTCTCCCGTTCAGCAGCCATGCCGCCTCAATCCAGGCCGCCTCGCCGGCGGTAACGATGGCGGCGCCGCCGGTCCCGAACGCGGCTGCCATCATGAAGAAGTACGGTGGCACGTCGATCACGTTCGTCGGTGACTCGGTAGGCGGCGGACACCTCCGCGATCTGACCCTCGCGGCAAGATTCCAGGCCGACACCGGCATCGACGTCAATATCGTCGAGCACCCCTCCTCCTCCACCGATTCCTACTCGCAGTTAGTGCGTGACTTCCAGGCGAAGTCCAGCGCGTTTGACGCGATGATGATCGACGTCGTGTGGCCCGGCGACTTCGCTCCCTACCTGCTCAATCTCACGCCCTACTTCTCGGCCTCCTATCTCAAGCAGTATGCCCCGAACGTCATCGCCAACGACACCGTCGGCGGCCACCTGGTGGCGATACCCTGGTTCGGCGACTTCGGCCTTTTGTACTACCGCACCGATCTCCTCAAGAAGTACGGATTCAGCGCCCCGCCCAAGACCTGGGACGAGCTGACCTCTATGGCGCAGACGATCCAGGCCGGCGAGCGCAAGTCCAATCCAAGCTTCTACGGGTTCGTCTTCCAGGGCAGCGCCTATGAGGGCCTGACCTGTGACGCGCTCGAGTGGTTGGCTTCCAGCGGCACGCCCAACTTCATCGTGAACGGCAAGGCCGACCTCGACAACCCCAACGCGATCAAGATGCTCAACCTGGCCAAGAGCTGGGTCGGCACCATCAGCCCACGTGGCGTCACCACCTATCAGGAAGGTGATGCCCAAGTAGCATTTACGTCCGGCAACGCTGCCTTCGAGCGCAACTGGCCCTATGCCTACAGCCTGAACGCGGCCGCGGGCAGCAAGGTGGCCGGCAAGTTCGGCGTTGCCCCTCTCCCCGCCGAGCCCGGCAGCGTGCCGGTAGCAACCGTCGGCGGCTGGCAGGTAGCAATATCCAAGTACTCCAAGAACCCCGGCGCGGCGGTGGAGTGGGCGCGCTACATTACCAGCCCAGCCGTCGAGAAGTTTGACGCCATCACCAACACTAACGTGCCGACCATACCGGCAGTGGCTGTGGATCCGCAAGTCCGCGCCACCAACCCCTATCTCGATCCCGCAACGGCGGATGCCCTGCGTGTTGCCCGCCCGTCCGGCCTCTTCGGCATCAACTACCAGAAGGCCACCACGGACATCTACCAGGTCATCAACCAGATTCTCAATGGTGCCGACCCGACCTCTGTCCTTCCGGGCCTCGACACCAAGCTGAACGCGCTACTGCCAAAGATGTAGTCATGTAGGCTGGTTTTCATCCCACGTTGGAACGCCGGGGCTGGGAGGCAGTTCTTCCCAGTCCCGGCGAGTGGTCGGAGGGGAGATGAACAAGGAGTTCAGCTTTGCCGCAGGTACAGTAAGACATCGCGGCGGGTTCACCCTTCACGCGCGACAGGTGCGGCTGGCCTGGCTGATGCTCGTCCCGGCCCTTGCCGTCCTGATCTTTGTGGCGTTGTACCCGCTGGTGCGGACAGTTTACTCCAGTTTCACCGACGAGCAATTCCTCGGCGGCACAACGCACTGGGTGGGATTCGCGAACTACTACAACATATTCACCAACAACACCAACACCGCCGCCAGCTATCCCGACTTTTATTCGGCCACTATCGTGACGCTGAAGTTTGCCGTCATTTCGGTGGTGCTTGAGTTCTTGATTGGCCTGGGCGTTGCGCTGGTACTCAGCTCTCAGTTCAAGGGACGAGGCGCCATGCGCGCGGCCATGCTGGTGCCCTGGGCTATTCCCACGGTGGTCTCGGCCGAGATGTGGAAGTGGATGTTCAACGACATTTCAGGGGTGATAAACGACTTCCTGCTGAGGATCCACGTGATCAGTTCGCCCGAGTCCTGGCTGGCGGATCCCAGCACCTGGCTGGGGTCGGTGATAGCGGTAGACGTGTGGAAGACGACGCCGTTCGTGGCGCTGCTGCTGCTGGCCGGGCTGCAGGTCATTCCGAGCGACATCTACGAGGCCGCGGCGGTCGACGGGGCTACCGGGTTCGGGAAGCTATGGCGCATCACGCTACCGCTGTTGCGACCGGCAATCGCGGTTACGCTGATCTTCCGCACCCTTGACGCCATTCGCGTGTTCGACATCTTCAACGTGTTCTTTGGCAACACTCTCGGGAAGCTCACCATGGCTACCGCCATCCAGACGACGATTGTCGCCAACAACGAGGTGGGCTACGGCGCCGCCTTGAGTGTGGTCATGTTCGTACTCATCGCAATCTTCGTCGTGGCATACACGACCATATTCAGAGTGGAGCAGCAATGAGCGCCAATGTGACTCCGACGGTCAGCGTGACTCCGCCTGCGGCGGGTGCCATGACTCCCAAACTCGCCAAGGGAGGGTCTCGCCAGAATCCTTGGCTGCGAGGCCTATTCTACTTCCTGCTCGTCGTGATCGCGTTCTACATGCTGTTTCCCTTCTACTGGGCAATCCGGTCGGCCCTGACGCCCGAGGTAGATGCAGGCAACACCCCCGTGCAGTACTTTCCCAGTGATGCCACGCTGAGCAACTTTGGCGACGCGCTGACCGGCGGTGTTCTCAAGCAACCCCTGATCAACTCGTTCATCGTGGCCGGCTTGGTGACGCTCTTGTCACTGATAGTGGGCGCCTCGGCAGCCTATGCGCTGGGGCGTATCCGGTTCCGCGGGCGCACTATCATGATGTACGCGATACTCTCCATGACGATCTTCCCACAGATTGCCATCCTGGGCGCCCTGTATACCCAGTTCAGCAACTGGGGTCTCATCAACACCCGATGGTCGCTGGTGATCTCGTACCTCATCTTCACACTGCCGTTCACGATCTGGGTACTGCAGAGCTTCTTCGCCTCGTTGCCACGCGAGCTCGAAGAATCGGCCTACGTAGACGGCGCCTCGCCGTTCCGCACGTTCTGGGCGGTCATGCTGCCGCTTGCTGCGCCTGGGCTGGTCACCACCGGTCTCCTTGCATTCATCAATGCCTGGAACGAGTACCTCTACGCGGTGTCGTTCCTGCAAACAGCCGACAACTACACCGTTCCCGTGGCTATCGCCAATTGGCCGCCGGCGACCTCCGGTAGCGCCTTCGCGCAGCCCTGGGACCACATCATGGCCGGCACTGTGGTAGTCACCCTGCCGCTGATCGTGCTGGTGCTGATCTTCCAGCGGCGCCTGGTGGCCGGGCTTACATCCGGCGCTGTGAAGGGGTAGGCACGCCGTGCAAACACGCGATCAGTCCGATCGATCGGACTGATGGGAGGCGTAGCGATCCTGCGCGCTCCCCAACCTGCAAACGCTAGGGGATCACTGTGGACGTCTGGCGTATCAGCGAGACGACGTTCGACGCGCGCGCCAACCTGCTCGGCGAGACGCTGTTTTGCGTGGGCAACGGCTACATCGGTCTCCGGGGGGCGCACGAGGAAGGTAGTTCGGCACCATCCGGCTTGACGCTGGACGGCGCATACCTGAACGGGTTCTATGAATCCGAGCCAATCCATTATGCCGAGACTGCCTATGGGCTGGCGAAGCACAACCAGTTCATGGTGAACGTACCCAACGGCAAGCGCATCGATCTTTTCCTCGAAGACGAACGTTTCGACCTTCTACAGGGTACGATTCTGGCCTATGAGCGTTCCCTGGATTTCCGTACCGGCGTGCTCACCAGATCCGTGGACTGGCTCTCGCCGGGCGGACGGCGCGTAGCCGTGCAGAGCCGGCGCCTGGCCTGCTTCGTCCACAAGCACCTGTACGCCATGCAGTACGCAGTGACACCGCTGAACTTCTCCGGCACGATCGCGCTGGTATCGATCCTGGATGGCGACGTCCAGAATCTGGAAGCCCGAGATGACCCGCGCGCGGGATCCACGGTGTCCGGTCCCGTCCTCCAGCTGCTAGATGCCGAGCGAACCGGCGACTATGTCGCCCTCATCCACCGGACCCGGAACAGCGGCTTCACCCTGGTGAGCGCCGTCGCATCGCGGCTGGATACGGGCGACCTACCCGAGAGCGCAGACTCCGGGGGCGCTGGCGTCTCGCCCGCCCTCGTCACGGACGCCGCCAGTTCCGGCGCGAGCCAATGCGTCGAGCAGCGCTACCGCGTCCAGGCGCTGGAAGGCCACACCATCTGCCTGACCAAGTACGGCACGTACTTCACTTCGCGCGACTATCCGGCAGCCGAGCTACTGGAGCGCAGCAGGGAGACACTCAGACAAGCCCAAGCCGAGGGTTTCAGCTCTCTATGCGCCCAGCAGCAGCGGTTCCTCTCCGACTTCTGGCAGCAGGCGGACGTAGAGATCACGGGCGACGACGCGCTCCAGCAGGGCATACGCTTCAATCAATTCCACCTGCTCCAATCAGTGGGCCGGGACGGCAAGACCAACATCGCCGCCAAGGGAGTCACCGGCGAGGGCTACGAAGGGCACTACTTCTGGGACTCCGAGATCTACGTCATTCCGTTCTTCCTGTTCACCAAGCCCGACATTGCGCGCAAGCTCTTGGAGTATCGCTACCAGGGCCTGGACCAGGCACGGGCCCGAGCGCGAGAGATGTCGCACGTCAAGGGCGCGCTCTATCCCTGGCGCACGATCGGCGGCGAGGAGTGCTCGGCGTATTTCCCGGCCGGCACCGCACAGTACCACTTCAATGCCGACATTGCCTACTCCATAAAGCTGTACACAGAGGTAACCGGCGACGAATCCTTCCTCATCCCCTACGGCGCCGAGATCGTGATGGAGACCGCCCGCATCTGGATGGGCATTGGCGGCTACGTCGAGAGGCGTCAAGGGCAGTTCTGCATCAACGAAGTCACCGGGCCAGATGAGTACACAGCTCTGGTCAACAACAACTACTACACCAACGCCATGGCCAAGATGCACCTGCACTACGCCGCCGTGCTTGCCGAGACAATGGCCGCAGCGCAGCCGGAGGCGTTCGCCAACCTGGCCGCCCGAATGGCCTTGCAGCCCGAGGAGCCCGCGCTCTGGCGGCGTGCGGCAGACCGTATGTACCTGCCGTACGACGAATCGCTAGGCGTGCATCCGCAGGACGACAGCTTTCTCACCAAGCAGACCTGGGACTTCGCCGGCACGCCAAAGGACCACTACCCTCTGCTGCTGCACTACCACCCCCTGGTGATCTACCGGTACCAGGTGTGCAAGCAGGCCGACGTGGTGCTGGCGCTGCTCTTGCTCGGCAACTGGTTCTCCCTGGAGGAGAAGCGCCGGGATTTCGACTACTACGAGCGCGTGACAACGCATGATTCATCCCTCTCATCATGCATCTTCAGCATCATCGCCTCGGAGATTGGCTACCACGATACAGCCTATGACTATTTCATGCACACGGCTCGGATGGATCTAGACAACGTGCAGGGCAACACCGAATACGGCGTACATACCGCAGCCATGGCCGGCACCTGGCTGGCAGTCGTCTACGGCTTCGCCGGCATGCGCGTGTTCGACGGCAGTCTGGGCTTTGCTCCACACCTGCCCAAGCACTGGAGTGGCTACCAGTTCAAGATCCGGTTCAAGAGGCGGTTGCTCCGCGTGCGCGTCTCGGATACGGCGGCCGAGTACTCTCTGCTCGAGGGTGATGCCATCGCGCTGCAGCATGAAACCCAGGTTGTCACCTTGACCCCAGACGCACCGGTGCAGGCCGCCAGCCTGGATTAGCCATAGGCAGAGGCCTCAAGGCAGGCAGTCGTTGACCCCGCCCCAAAGCTGTTCTACGATATAGGGGAAGAAAGGCGAGGCTCAACCATGTACACAATCGCACTCACGCCGGAACGCCAAGCACAGCTGCAAGAGTATGCCAAGCGGCGTGGGCAGGACCCTGCGGCCGCCCTTGATGAGGCGTTGGCCACCTACCTGGAGTGGGAGCGGCAAGACTACGAAGAGGCCGTGCAAGGCGTCCATAGGGGCTATACGGATGTGGCCGCAGGACGTACCCGCCCCGCTACTGAGTTTCTCGCTGAGATGCGGCACCAGTATGACGTTCCGCGTTGAGATTTCGCAGGAGGCAGAGCGAGATGCGAACGCGATACGGGGATGGCTACTCGCCGAGGGTGCTGGCGAAACCGTATATGTGTTGCATATTCGTCACGGCCGCCGTCTGCCCCTTTGGAAACCGTGACCTGAGTTTGGAACCATGTCCACGATGCAAGCCGTAGTCTTCGATCTGGATGGTGTGATCACCGACACGGCCCACTACCACTTCCTCGCCTGGAAGCGCCTCGCCGACAGCCTGGGTATCCCGTTCGACGAGCATTTCAACGAACGGTTGAAGGGTGTCGACCGCATGGGTTCGCTGGAGCTGATCCTTGCCCGATCCGATGCGAGCTTTGGCGTCGAGCAGAAGGAAGCGTTGGCCGCGCAGAAGAACGTGTACTACCAGCAGTTCATCGCCACGATGTCGCCAGACGATCTCCTGCCCGGTGCGCTCTGGGCACTAGAGCAGGTACGCGAAGCTGGACTGAAATCCGCTCTCGCCTCGGTGAGCAAGAACGCTTTCGCCGTGCTGGATCGGCTCAATATAAGAGATCGCTTCGACTACGTGGTCGACGCGAACGCCATCATACGGGGCAAGCCGGACCCGGAGATCTTCCTCGTGGCCGCGCAGCACCTAAGGGTGCCGCCCTCACGCTGCATCGGAGTGGAAGACGCGGTAGCCGGCATCCAGGCAATCAAGGCGGCAGGCATGTACGCAGTCGGCGTCGGCGACCCGGCTGTGCTCACGCAGGCCGACCACGTGATCTCTGGTCTATACGCGTTTCACTTGGCCGAGTACACGGCGTAGGTAGGCGCGGGGCAAAGCCGGTACTCGTGCGCATGGCACGCATCCGCATACTCGTAGGGGCGAACCGCATGCGACCTTGCAGGGCCGGGAGGACACATGCCATTCACCACTACGCACTGCCCACGAGCACCATACCCAGCCCATGATTAACATGTCTAGGCCCGACTTGAGCCCTCTTCCACCGGAGGAAGTGTCGGCACGCCGCTGCGGCGGTACAGCGCGGCCATAGAGAAACGAACCTCGGGGCTGGTCAGCTCTACGGCATCGTCCGGCCCGTAGATACTGTACAGCCCCCAACCTTGCGCCGTGCGGCGGTAGATTTCGACGCGCTGGTACTCGGTGCTCACGAGCACGTATTCCTGCAGGCTCTCGCACTGCCGGTAGTAGTCCCACTTCCTGCCCCGGTCGCGGTGCTCTGTGGAGGGCGAGAGCACCTCGATGACAACGCGCGGCTCGCTCACCTCCGTCGTGTCCAGCGACGGCTGATCCTTCTCCGAGCAGGTGACCACCACGTCCGGGTAGGTGTAGCGACTTGCGGAGACCCTAGCTGCGGCGTCCAGCATATAGGCACGGCACGGTCCATCGCCGAACGCCGCGTTGAGCAGGATATCGAGATTCGAGGCAATAGCCATGTGGGACAACGAACCACCTGCCATGGCATACACGTAGCCATCAATGTACTCGTGCTTCGCATCGTCACTCGCACGCTCCAGCGCGCGCCACTCATCTACGGTGATTGGCTCGGTTCGTTTTTCGGCAAACATGACGTCCCTCCGCAGCTTCCATGCTACCGCACAAAGGCGACCTTACAGCAGGTGCAGCCCCTGGAGTGTCTTTAGCGACTCCGCCCGTACGAAGTCGGGTAGCGGTACATAGTTGAGCTGGCCCGCGTAGCTCTGCCCGGCGGTTGTAAGCCACTCGAACAGCTCAATCAGTGCCTTGCCTTTCGACACATGGCTGTGCAGCGCACGCACCAGCGCCCACGAGTAGCCGGTAATCGGGTAAGAGTTTGCGCCCGGCGCATTCGTGATCGAGAAATTGGTCGCAGTTACGCCAGGGTACTGGTCTGCAGCCGCAAGAATACTGGCCGACGAGGGCACCACGTAATTCCCAGCCGCGTTCTTCATGTTCATGTACGACAGCTTGTTGTCGAGGGCGAACTTCAGTTCTACGTAGCCGATGCTGCCCGTGTGGTGCAACACGTAGTTAGCCACGTTGAGGTTACCCGACTCGCCCGCACCACCCGGCCAAGGCACGGTCAGCCCCGGCCCAACGTTGAGCTGGAAGTCGGTGCTCGCCTTACTGAGGTAGTCGGTGAAGATGTACGTCGTACCGCTGCCGTCGGACCGGTGCACGGTGGTGATGGGCATGTTGGGCAGATGCACACCCGGATTGAGGGTAGCAAGTGCCGGATCGTCCCAGTTTGTGATCTTGCCCATGAAGATAGCCGCGAGTGTGGGTCCATCCATCCGCAGTTGCGTGCTCGCGGGCAGATCCAGATTATAAATGACAGCCTCACCGCCAAGCAGAATCGGCAGCTGTAGCACGCCACTACCGTTGCCGTTGGCTGCAAGTAGCTGGGCGGCATTCATCGGCGTATCGGACACGCCGAAATCGGTCTGGTTATTCGTAAACTGCTTGATGCCGGTACCGGAACCCGTAGGATTGTAGCTCACGGCGACAGGGTTGTTCTCGGCGTAATACGGGAGCGCGGCTGCCAGGAACGGCTGCGCAAAGGTCGAACCTGAGCCGCTGATCAGCACAGCGCCCGCGGCACTGCCGGCATGGACGATGCCCACCGGCGTCTCGATTATCGTCCGCACCTTCGGCGCCGCACCCTTCGAGCCGAACTCGAGGGCAGTAACGCCCACGGCCAACAGTGCTACCAGCACGACCGCCGAGGCCACGATCCTGCTGCGCGTCGACGACAGGAACGTTTTGGGCCGCAGCAGCGCGTCAATCGCCGCCTTCATGTCGTGCGCACCTGAGCATTGTGATCTCCCATAGGCAAGATCAGGCGGACTGCTTCGGGCAGATCGGCACCCGGCCCCAGTAGCCCTTGCCTTTGCCCCACGGCTTGCCGTCCGTTTGCATGCGG
>Ga0187876_1002604_pt1 | contig 13159 bp, 8 predicted proteins | sample June2016WEW_17_4_FD_133000 | JGI IMG/M metagenome (GOLD analysis project Ga0187876, IMG submission 133000) | Peatland microbial communities from SPRUCE experiment site at the Marcell Experimental Forest, Minnesota, USA - June2016WEW_17_40 | ecosystem: Environmental > Terrestrial > Soil > Wetlands... | reverse complement strand
CATGTTCCCTACACTCATCGGAGCGAACTGACCCCTCACTCCTCCGGCAGCACCGGAAGCGTTGCCGCATTGACCGCCGCTGGATCGTCGCGCAGCTTCAGATACAGCAGTGTTCCATTCGGACGCGGCACGGCAAGCGTGGAATCGGCGAATCCCACCGGCACCGGCACGGCATGCGTGAATGCCGCGTCGGAGGCGACCGAATCGATCAGGTACAGGTTCGTCCCCGACAATGTGCATTGCTTGTCCGGACTATCCGGGCAACGTATCTCCTTGAGTGTGGGAATCCGCACAAGGTTTGCCAGCGGCTGCCAATCGCCCGCCGTGCCGTTGGCGTCAACCGGACGGAAGCGCAGCGGTCCGAACGCGGACGGCCCGAAGCTCTTGAGCGGATCGAGCACGGCCAGCACGGTCTTGGGGTCCTGCAAAGTCAAATTGCCGTCGGCGAAGCTCAACAGAACGTGGAAGGAGTCGTCTTCCGCAGCGACTTCGATCTTCTCGCTGCGCGGAAACGTCGCGGGCGTCTCCGCCTTGAGGAAGAACGACAGCAGCCCGTTTTGCGGAAGATCATCCTGGTTCGCCAGCCGAATGGCCGAGCGGCTTGCGCCCTGCGGCGTCTGTACGCTCTTGCCGATGATGGAAACCTTGGGCCGCGCCGCTGCGACGGTGGTTTGCAATTCCAGAACCCGGCCATCCTTGAGCGCGACGCGCGCCAGCAACTTCTGGTCCTGCTGCAAAACCGCCGGCTGAGCGCTCGGCGCAGATACTTTGAGTTCGTCTTTCTGTTGCGCGCGCCTCAGCCCCGCCGGAGCGAAATGAACTCCGTTGACTTCCAGGCCGGCCACTTCGTCCAGCCGCGTTCCTATCAGCACGCCATGCTGGTCGCCCGCGTGTATCACCAGATTGTCAAGGCGCCCCGCTTCGGAATAGGTCTGTAGCGGGATTTCATCCGGCTGCGCCAGGCCGTGCTTCTTTACCAGCATCGTCAGCCGCCCCGGAGTGGCGTCTTTCAGCGGCACCTTGACCTCAAGCTCATTCGGTTTCGTCAGCTTCCACACTGCCTTGGCGGTCTTGCCGTGCTCATCCTTGATCGAGACCTGATCGACGCAGGCGGCATCGTCGGCCTGCATGTGCAGCACGTCCTCGCGGCCCACCACCAGGGCGCTCGCGTCGGCCGCGGCCATCGTCCATTTCGCCGTGTGTGCGCTGCGCAGGTGAAGATTGGGTCCGTCGAAGGCTTCAAACCCCCAGTAACCGCGCACCGTTCCCGTCAACTCCGCATCGAGGCCGGCGCGCAGCGTGTGCGTGTCGATCACCACTCCACCGCGCGCGGCATCCGCATGCACGGGCAGATCCGCGCTCAGACCGGATTTCTCCTTCACGCGCAGAACAAGATCGTGTGCGTACCCGGTGGAGAACACCAGCGGAGCGCCCTCCACCGGCAATACCAGCGCGGGCTGTTCGAGGCAAAACACCTGCTTCGAATCCACCGGACGCAGTGGCGGAAACTGCGCCGCTTCCACCGCGGGCAGGCCGACCACGATGACCGATTTCGGCTTGCGAAATGACGGCGGATTGTTCAGCTTCAGCTCCACAACATCGTCCTTCGATAACGCCAGAGCCGGAATGTACTGGAACTCCGCCGTATGCAGGTTTTCCATGATTCGCGCCACATCCATGAACGCTCCGACGTAAGGGCTATAAGCTCCTCCTCCGGCCTGTTTCGTCGTGCTGAGCACGCCGATCAGATCGGAGTTCGGCCCGGAGGTGAGCGCGGCCACCATCGATTGACTGTGTCCGTCCTCCAGCACGAGCTGCCCGGTGTTTTGCATCAGGCAGGGAGCCTGCTGCTCGCTCGGCTTATCAAAGCATTCCTTATCGAGCTTCATGTTCAGGCTGCGGGCGAGCAGCACGGAGCGCTCATGCAGCGCCTCGGGTTCGGTGCTGGATGTCTGCTTGATGATGTCAAGATATCTATCGAGACGCGAGCGGTCGAGGCTCGCCTGGTTGAGGTCCTGCGAGGCCCTCACGAAAGCCCCGGGCTTGCCGCGCACGGTGGAACGCAGGGTGTTGAAGTCGCCTCCGGTCTGCGGCGCCAGCAGCAGCAGCGCCTGCTGCGCGTCCTGCGGAACGGTGACGAAGATTCCCCCCTCCCGCACTAGCTTGTTCCAGGTTTCCGCCCGCGTGAACCAATTTTCCGGCGGCGGATTAGTCGAGCCCCTCAGGAACGCAACCACCAGCAGATAATGCACGGACTGGCTGGAAGGCAGCAGAGGGTGAATCCACATCCGGTCGCCGGGCTGGAGGTTCGGCACCTGCGAAACCGGCAGCGTTTTCCCCGCCCGCGTCACCTTCACCTCCAGACGAGGTCCTGAAAGATCGAAAGCGGGATTATCGGCGCGTACGAAAATTCCCCCCAAAAGCACACTGACAAGAAAGAGACGCAAGTAGCCGGATTTTGCAAGCATGCTGCTATTTTACGAGCTTCTCGCGGCTTTGGCGGCCTGCGCATTATCGGACGGTTCGGAGGGGAAGGTACATCCCGGGACATAGCCGGGCTTCCTAGCCCGGCGGTGATATTCAGGGATACACCAACTCACTAACTGCTCTTCATCACGACGCCTACGCCGCCGGATGAGTGGCTTGCCGTGGCGCCTTTTGAATTCTCTGCGACCCCGAATAAATGACAAAACGCCGCCCGCGCAGGAAGCCGATCAGCGCCATGCCGAACTCGCGGGCAAGATTCACCGCCAGATCGGAGGGCGCGGATACCGAAGCCAGCACCGGGACGCCGGCCATCAAGGCCTTCTGGACGATTTCGAAACCCCCGCGGCCGCTGACCAGCAATACGGAGTCGCTTAAGGGCAACTGATCGTTGGCCAGGGCCCAGCCGACGACCTTGTCGACGGCATTGTGACGGCCCACATCTTCGCGAAGCACGATTAACTCACCGTGCAAGTTGAACAACCCGGCGGCGTGCAAGCCTCCGGTCCGTCCGAAGATCGCTTGCGAGGCGCGCAGTTGATCGGGGAGCCGGCAAAGCACTTCGGGGGCGAGTTGGAAGTCGGGGTTCGGCGGTTCCATCCCCTGCGCCCGCACGGCGTCAATGGAAGCCTTGCCGCAAACACCGCAACTTGACGCGGTGTAGAAGTTGCGCCGCATCGCGTCGGAATCCAGCGTCACTCCCGCAACCAGGTCCACGCGCACGCGATTTGCGCCGTTTTGTTTCCCGTCTGGTTCATGCCGCACGGACGCGATCTGGCCTCGGCCCCTGATCAGGCCTTCCGTGAAGAGGAATCCCGTCGCCAACTCGAGGTCGTGACCGGGAGTTCGCATGGTTACGCTGAGAGCGGCATCTCCGACGCGTATCTCAAGCGGCTCTTCGCCGACGAGGTAGTCATCGACGCTGCGCAGCTCTCCCTCGCACCACTCTTTCACTCCGGTAACAGAAACCATGCGCGGAATTGCCATGTGCTCCTTCCGCGGACCAGTCCAGGTAAACATCCCCAGGCGCCACGAGTAATTGCGCTGCAGGTGCCCCCTTCCGGAGAAGCCGGAGGGTGGGGTCAGCCGATCTCGGCGCACAGCGGCGTGAACTCTGAGATTTGTTCACGAGCAGCGCAACTGTATCGCTCTACGAGATTTAGAGAAAAGGGCAGCGGAAAAGGTTTTCCCGGCGCTGGAGCGGTATCCGAATAGGTATATTCCGGAGCCGCTCTGGCCCAAGCACCTGGACGGGAAAGGGGGTGATGTCTTTCAGAGCGATGGTCTTTCGGAAGACGCACCGAACCCTGCGCCATGCGTGGGCCCGGTGCTCGGACTACATCACTCCGCGCGGCGGTTTATGCTGGTTCCCAGTAGGTATATCCCGATATCAGATTGTCATGGCGAGCGAAGTCGAGCCGGGGTCCCCAGCATGCGCCGTAGTTGCGCATGTTGGGGTGGACGAGCCACCTTTTGTTCCTTATTGCTGAAAAACAAAGGGTGGCTCCACTCCGCGCCCGAACAGCTTCTTGCTTACCCCACAGGCGCTCGGCGCTCCGGTCGCCATGACATCCCCTTAAGGGTTTTTGGCTACACCTACAAGGGAATTGCTTTAGAAGTTCGCCGCATTGCGCTGAGTCAGGCGCATCGCGACATTTGCCGCGATCACGTTCAGCACCTGCGGCTTGACCAGGTTGTGGTAATCGTTGTACGCCATCCTCAGCAGCTCACGATGCGATCCCGCATTGAAGGCAATCTCGCTATCCTCACTTAAGCTCTGGTCAACGTAAACGGGCACGTTATAGAGATTCCCAAACGGCGGCATGGCGCCCACTTCGCAATCAGGAAAGACGTGAGCAAACTGGTGCTCGTGGGCCAGCGAGACCTCTTTCGCGCCCAGAGCCGTTTTCAGTGCGCGGAGATCCACATGCTTGGAGCCGGGTACCACCATCATCGTCAGCGCCCCGTCGACAAGCACCATTACCGATTTTGCGATCTCCTTCCCCGGTGTGTGCGTCATGGCGGCGATAGCGGCGGCGGTGTAGGCGGTGGAGTGGCTCACGATAACGTAGCGAATGTTCTTTCCGTCCAATATCTCTTTCAGTCGATTGATCGGCACAGCGAACCTCCTTTGAATGCTGACGCTGAATGCTCACAGGCTGCCGAAAAAACATTGGTCGTGCAGGAGAAGGCCCCGGCAGCTCGATGAAAGTGCGAGCCGCCGCAAATTGCCGCAGCGGCTCCGCCGGAGCTTGCGAAACGGAAACGGTCTGAGTTTCCGTACCAGAAAAGGATGATCTCTGAATGCCGTTGCCGCGCCCGGCATCTTCCACCCCAGCGCGCGCAACCACGGCGCGTACCGGGGACCCCGGCTGTGCAACGCACGGTGACCAAAGTTCAGAGTTTCCGGAGTTATTCGAGGATCACGGGTAGCTGACGTGAAGACAACAGCTTCCGCCACATGATCGCGCAGCGATAGCGACTTTGGCCGTACGCACATGCTTCACCACATCCGGCCGGACGCCTTTGCGGATCGTTCCGCGGGAACCAATCCCGTCAGAGTATGCCACTAAGAATCTGGGAAGGAAAGCGAATCCCATTATTTCAGCGGAGGTCCCGGCACGCGCCGGCCGCTTGCACGCCGGGTATGGGCGACGGATCGCCCTCCGGCTCGCGGCGCGGGTGGTTGCGCGTGTTGGGGTGGAATTCACCCTTACCCCGACGCGGGGAACGCGATGAGTTTTCTCTCGCCCTTGTAGTGCTGCTGCTTCTGCGCGTACATGCGCTGATCCGCCACCGCCAGCAATTGCTCCGCGTCTTCGCCGTCTTCAGGCAGGAAAGCCGATCCCACGCTGACAGTAAGCGTTGGCTCGCCACAGACGCGCGTCCCGGCTTCCATGGCGGATTCATTCATGCGTTCGGCCCTCATGGCTGCCGCATCCGGCTTTAACCCGGGAGCGATGATCACGAACTCGTCACCGCCCATGCGGCCGACATAGTCGTAGTTGCGCGATGCGGATCGCAGCAGTTGGGAGAATAAATGCAGCACCTTATTGCCTTCCAGGTGGCCGAACTGGTCGTTGATCAGCTTAAAGCCATCCAGATCACAAACCATGATTGCCAGCGAGTTGCCTTCGCGTTTGCAGCGCGAGATTTCCTCGTCCAGGTGCACAAACAGTGATCTCGCGTTGGGCAGCCCGGTCAGGTAATCGGTAGTCGCCGAGCTCTCCGCTTGCTGGAAGCGCAGCGCATTCTCCATCGAAAGAGCAACTTTTGAGCTGATTGCCAGCAAGATCCGCAGGTCGTCCCGGTTGAACGACTCCGTGTCCGCAGCGCGGTACAGCGTAAGCACGCCAATAGTGGCGCTGGGACTGTTGAGGGGCACCGACACGGCGGATGTCAGATCTGGAACACGGCTTCGGTCGGCGATCGACCCGAATTCCAAAGCCGGGTTTCCGTTGAGAATCGGGGTCCCCTTTTCAGCTACCCAGCCCGAGAGGCCCTCGCCGACATGGGGAGTGAGCGTGGAGAGCACCCGGAAGTGATCTCCCGCAATATGCTGAGGCAGAAGCTGATTGTCGCTCTTCACATAGACAACAATCGAGTTGTATGGCACCAGGCGGCGCAGACGCGCCGAGAGCAGCGACAAAGTCTCGTCGAGGCTCAGCGAGTTCCCGAGATCATGACTGATCTCGAACAACATCTGGGCCTCTTGTCGGGCAGCGGCGATGGAAGTCAGGAAGCTCCCGTCGGCTTGCATCGCGTTTTCATAGCGGTCATCTCCTGCGGCGGCTCCTCGTCGATGCGTGCTCACGGCCGTTAGTTCCCGCAGGTGCGGCCAATTCTCCTTAAGCGCTGCCACCACTTTGGGATCGTACTGCGTGCCTGCCAGCGTCGCCACCTGCTCCAGCGCTTCCGTCAGGGGCAATGCGCGGCGGTACGGACGCTCGGAAGACAGTGCATCCAGGCAATCCAGCACGGCGAGGATCCGTGCACCCATCGGAATCTCCTCACCCTTCTTGCCGAACGGGTAACCCGCGCCATCCCATCGTTCGTGATGCGCTTCCACAATTGGGACTACCGGATAGGGAAAGTTCACGTGGCTGAGAATCTCCGCTCCGATCAGCGGATGAATCTTCATTTTCTCGAACTCTTCCGGGGTCAGACGGCCAGGTTTGTTGATGATCTGCTCGGGAACCGCCAGTTTCCCGATGTCGTGCAGCAGTACAGCCGCTCCAAGCGCCTCCATTTCCTCGTCGCTTAGCGACAGCACCCTGCCCAACTCCATCGAATAAGCCGACAGGCGTTCAAGATGTCCCTGGGTGCTCTGTTCCTTGGCCTCGATGGCCAGAGCCAGGGCTTTAATGGTGCGCAAGTGCAAGCACGACATCTGCTCAGCTTGTTTACAGCGGACTTCCAGTTTCCCCCTCGACTGACGATAGTAAAGACAAACGGCATAGACGAGTGCCAGGATACCTACGCCCAGGTGACAGCCGAATTGAATCCACTGGCCCCAAGTCGCGGATAAAACCGCGGCACAGAGTCCCAGGACTCCAACGCTAACCGCCAACCCCACAAGTAGCTTCGTCCGCATCAGTAATCGGGTCTCGCCCTCTACAAATGTAAGTTACAGGCTTTGCACTGCTTGACGGTTGCCTACTTGGGCACTGGCACGGACCAGTCCTGCTCCGATAATGAATCAGGCCCACCCCCATCAATGCACGAAGCCTTCCAAAACCAAAGAGCGGCAAGCACTTGGGTTCCAGGTTCCGGAAGGTGATGGAAATGCAGGGATTGAGACAAAATGGCGCAATTTTCCAGCCAGATGCGCCAAGCTGTCGCATTTCTCGTATTACTCATAAGTTACTTTCGTTACTTCTTCTTGCGTTTCGGATGATTGGATTGGCAGTCGTTTGAGCGATACTGTTGAATCAGACATAGCGCAAGTGCGCGCAACCCGTGCCTTAGTGGTCTAAGGCACGGCAGGCGATTTGGGAACGGCATGGCAACTGACAGCAGCGAAACTCAGTTCATCGTCGCAAGCCCGTGCATGCAGAAGGTGTTGCTGCTTCTGCCGCGCGTTGCCGCCAGCACCGCCTCGGTCCTCATCACCGGAGAGACCGGAACCGGCAAGGAATTGATCGCGCGCGCAGTGTACTTGAATTCAGCACGCCGGAACCGGCAGTGGGTTGACATCAATTGCGCGGCCATCCCGGAACACCTGCTCGAAAGCGAGCTTTTCGGATACGAGAAGGGGGCCTTCAGCGGGGCCGAGAGCAGCAAAAAAGGTTTGTTCGAACTGGCCGACGGAGGCACGATCCTGCTGGATGAGGTGGGTGAGCTCGACCCCAAACTGCAAGTCAAGCTACTGCGTGTTTTGGACGGTGCACCCTACTACCGGCTCGGGGGTAATCGCAAGATCAGCGTCGATGTCAAGGTGATCGCCGCCACCAATCAACCGTTGGAGCAACTCGTCCAGATGGGCAAATTCCGTCGTGACCTTTACCATCGGTTGAGCCAGTTTCACCTGAAGATTCCGCCATTGCGAGAGCGCCCGGAAGACATCATCGCCCTCGCCAACCATTTCCTGAGCAGGCTTGCTCCCGAAAAGCGCTTCTCGCAACAAGCCAAAGACCGCCTCCTGTCTTACCACTGGCCCGGAAATATACGCGAACTGGAGAGCGTGGTGCTTCAGGCGGCAACTTTTCGCGAGGAGCAAGAGATCAGCGCCGACTCTCTGCCGCTGGAAAAGGCACTTACGGCTGAACAGGCTGGCGTGGGAGCATCCGGATTCGCGCAGGCAGCGGCAGCCGGAGCCGGAACGGCGCCGGAAGGTGACGTTATCTCCGCCGCACGGCAAGCCGGCCCGCACGATCTCAGCAGTCTGGAACGGCAAGCCATTATCGATGCGCTCGCCAAGTCCGGTGGTCATCAGGGAATGACCGCTTTGGAACTGGGCATCTCCCGCCGCACCCTGAGCCGCAAGCTGAAGCTCTACAATGTCGATCCGGTGCGCGCGCACGGCCAGTTGCCAACCGACGTCGCCGAGCTCGGAGGCGAGCAGCAGTTGCGCTTCCGTTACAGCGTTGACATTCCCATGGAGATTGCAGCCGGCGGCGAACACTATCAGTTCAGGAGCAGGAATGTGAGCTGCGGCGGAGTGTGTTTGCAGGATGCGCATCATCTTCCCAGGATCAGCGGAATCCTGTCGATCAAGTTCCAACTGCCCGAGTGCAGCGTTCCAATCGAGGCGACCGGCAGAATCGTCTGGACGGACCGCGAGGGCACGGTTGGCATTCGCTTCGTCAACGCCGCGCACCACTCACAGATGGCCCTCAATCAGTGGCTCAAAGAGAAACAGGAAGCCGAGGGCTGGCTGTAGGGCCGCACTCCGGTGACCTTGCCAAAGGTTATTCCTCAAGCTGCCGCATAAGAATTGCAACCTTCTTCTGGTTTTTGACTCCAAAATAACAACGGAATTCTTGATTTCCACAATGGGAGTCGTCTATGTCCATGCCAGAATCTTTGCTTGCGGTTTTGTTCCTGATGCTGCCGATGGCAGGCTTGATCGCCTGCAATACGGCGAATGCGTCCAGCACTGCCCTACCCGCCGCCGAGTTGGATGCTCCCCTGGCTTCCACTCACGGCCAGCAGAGCGCGGTGCTGGCCGGAGGCTGTTTCTGGGGCATACAGGCCGTGTTTCAGCATGTCAAGGGCGTGATCAGCGCAACCTCGGGCTACTCGGGCGGTTCGGCGCAGACGGCCAATTATGAAAGAGTTTGCGGCGGCAATACCGGCCACGCGGAATCCGTGAAGGTTATCTTCGATCCGTCGCAGATCAGCTATGGACAGATTCTCAGAATCTTCTTTTCCGTGGCGCACGACCCTACGGAGTTGAACCGGCAAGGTCCCGACAGCGGAACCCAGTACCGCTCGGCGATCTTCTACGATGGCGAGGAACAGAAGCGCATCGCCGAGGGCTACATCGCTCAACTCGACCGGGCAAGCATTTTCCCGCGCCGCATCGTCACCCAGGTCACGCCTCTCGAGGCTTTCTATCCCGCCGAGGATTATCACCAGAATTATGCCGAGACTCATCCCAACCAGCCCTACATCATGTTTAACGATGCGCCCAAGGTGGTGGCCCTGCGCAAATTGTTTCCGGAGCTTTACACCGAGAAATGAGAAAACCCTGGGCAATGAGCAACGAGCACCGCAGTGAGTTATATTTTCGGGTCGGATATTCTGTTACCCGCTCGGTGCTCAATGAAAGCTTGCCTGCTGTATTCGGTAGCGCCGGTTGAAACCAATCCGCTGGTCTTCACGGACACGGCCACGCCAAGGCCGGGCAGAGGCGAAGTGCTTGTCCGCGTTCGCGCCTGTGCGGTTTGCCGCACGGATCTGCATGTCATCGAAGGCGAGTTGCCGCCCCGCAAGTCCCCACTCATTCCGGGTCATCAGGTGGTTGGAACGGTCGCCGAACTTGGCGAAGGTGCGCATCGCTTCCCGCTCGGCGCGCGGGTGGGCATAGCATGGCTGCATCATACCGACCAAGTCTGCGAATATTGCCGGCGTGGGCAGGAGAACCTGTGCGATCAGCCTGCTTTCACCGGCTACACGGTCGACGGCGGCTATGCGGAGTACGCGGTTGCGCCCGAGGAGTGGGCTTACGCGATTCCCGAATCATTTCGTGACGAGCAAGCCGCTCCGCTGCTCTGCGCCGGGATCATCGGCTTCCGTTCGCTGCGGCTTTCCGCGATCAAGCCGGGCGGCAGGCTCGGGCTTTACGGCTTTGGCGCCGCCGCGCATATAGCCATTCAGGTGGCGCGCCACTGGGGAGTGGAAGTCTACGCGGCGACACGCGACCAGCGCCATCAGCAGCTCGCGCTCGAACTCGGGGCGGTCTGGGCCGGCGGCACGACGGCGGAGCCTCCCGCAAAACTCGACAGCGCGATCATCTTCGCGCCCGCCGGGGAGATCGTTCCGGCGGCACTGAAAGCCTTGCGCAAAGGCGGAGTCCTCGCGCTGGGCGGAATCCACATGAGCACGATACCGCCGCTCGACTATAACCTGCTCTACCAGGAACGCGTGGTTCGCAGCGTGGCCAACAATACCCGCGAGGACGGCGCGGAATTCCTCCGCATCGCGGCGGAGATTCCCATTCAGACACAGGTGCAGCTCTACCCTCTGCGTGAAGCGAACCGCGCCCTGAACTCACTGAAGAACGACGCCATCCGCGGCGCCGCAGTGCTTGATTGCAAGTAAGAGGGTTTCAAAGTTTCGCAGGTTTCAAAGTTTCGCAAACGAGGTCGGCGAATTTGCCTTCGAAACCTTGAAACCTTTGAAACCTTGAAACCTCCGCAATTCTACGAAACCAGGTGGTAGTACCCGTCTTGCGTGGTGACGTGCACCGGACATCCGAACAGAGAACCCAGGCGGTCCGCAGTCAGCAGCTCCGGCTTCGAGCCATCGCCAACAATCCGGCCATCGCGCATGAAGATGACGCGCTCGATCTCGGGAACAACGTCGGGCAGATGGTGCGTGATTAACAGCAGGGCGATACCGGATTGCGCCAGCTTGCTCATGGTGCGCCGCAGTTCGTTTTGCGCAACAACGTCGAGGCTGTTGCTCGGCTCGTCAAACAGCAAAGCCTTCGGCTCGTGAACCAGGGCCCGGGCAATCATCACCCGCCGAACCTCGCCGGACGACATTTCGGCGATCACCCGCCTGGCCAGATGCTCAATCTCCAGCCATGCCAGCAGTTCATCGGTCTTCTCACGCATCTCGGGCTTGATTTTCTGATGCCGCCACAAGCCAACGCTGCTGAAAAACCCGGACAAAACAGCGTCGCGTCCGGTAATGGGACGCAGGTAAAAAGCGGCAAGGTCGTTCGTCATGATTCCCAGCAGCGAGCGCAGTTCGGAGACGTCCCAGGTCTCTTGCCCGAAAAGCTTCATCGAGGAATCTTCGTCTTGAAGCGGGTAAAACTCACGCGTGATGGTTTTGATCAGCGTCGATTTACCCGAGCCGTTCGGACCCATGATCGCGACGTGCTCGCCGGCTTCGATGCGTAAGTTCAGGTCATGCAACACGACACGGCCACTGCGGGCGACAGAGACGTTGCGCAGTTCAATTAATGGAGGGGTATGGTTGGTCATCATGAAGTCAGAGTAATGGGATTCTCGTTTTCGATTAGAGCAGCTTAGGAATAGCGCATCCCATGTTCGCCACGGCTTTGGCGACTACACCTTTCGCTAAATTGGTAGCTGATGGGATTTTGCCCCAACACGCGCAACCACGGCGCGTGCCGGGAACCCCGCCCGATCCTGATTAGCTGCACTTATTGTAATCCGGCATCCTGCGGGCGCAAAACGTGATGTTTTGGAAATCGAGCGCAACCGGCTCACGCGCGTTCCGGGCCGGGCGCTCACCTATCGTTCTCCGCCCTTGTCTTCCTACTCAACTCCGGCTGCCGAATCGCTGCTTCCGGCTTGCTATCGGCATCGAATGCCTAGCAGGCTGCTGAAAGCTCGAAGAAGTGTCATCCTGAGGCCGCGCCGGTTTTGCGCGACCGAAGGATCTGCTTTTTTCGGCACGCGCAAACAGCAGATCCTTCGCTACGCTCAGGATGACACCTCGAAAAACAGCTTTCGCGAAACCAATTATCATGCCCGGTCTCTGGACTCGTCGTTTCTCATCCGCCTGAGGAGCGTCCGTTAGGACGCGACGTGAGGGTCCATGTATTTGCTTTTCCGGCCTCCGGGTTGAGGCTCGATGAAATGCATAGATCGTCACGTCGGTTCGCAAAAGCAGCGAACCTTCTCACGATGACACCCGCTGCGAAAAATACAGTATCTCTGGTACCTACCCGGCCGACTCGGCATCAGGCATGCGGACGTGCTTGAACGGCTTGGCGCCCTTGCCTACGTAATCGCGAACCAGTTGCCCGCGGCCACTGAGCTGGTACCTGTAAGTGACCAAGCCATCGAGGCCCACTGGCCCCCGCGCATGCAGCTTTCCGGTGCTGATCCCGACCTCCGCGCCGAAGCCATAACGGAATCCGTCCGAGAAGCGAGTGGAGACGTTATGAAAGACATTCGCCGAGTCGACCGAATTCAGGAAGCGCTCGGCTGTCTGCTGGTCGCGGGTGATGATGCAGTCGGTGTGGCGCGAGCCAAAGTTCTCAATGTGCTCGATGGCCTCTTCCAAGCCGGCGACGACCCGAATTGCCAGCGTGAGATCGCCATACTCAGTGTGCCACGCTTCCGGTGCAATTTCCACGATCTCGCCCTTGGCTAACTCGACCGACCGCCGGCAGCCGAGCAGCTTCACCCCGGCCGGTTTCAAATGGCAGACGAGCCGCGGCAGAAACTCCCCGGCGATAGCCTCGTCCACCAGCACCGTTTCCACGGCATTGCAAACACTCGGAGCCTGCACTTTCGAGTCCAGCACGACCTCCAGCGCCATCTCCTGATTCGCATTGCGGTCGACGAAAATGTGGCACACTCCGTCGGCATGGCCCAGAACCGGGATGGTCGAGTTCTCCATCACATAGCGGACCAGATCCGCGCCTCCGCGTGGCACAACCAGGTCAATCCATTCATTTAGACGCAGCAGTTGCCGCACGGCATCGCGACCCTTTACCAATGTCAGCGCGGCGGCCGGAACTCCTGCT
>Ga0187876_1002597_pt1 | contig 13181 bp, 10 predicted proteins | sample June2016WEW_17_4_FD_133000 | JGI IMG/M metagenome (GOLD analysis project Ga0187876, IMG submission 133000) | Peatland microbial communities from SPRUCE experiment site at the Marcell Experimental Forest, Minnesota, USA - June2016WEW_17_40 | ecosystem: Environmental > Terrestrial > Soil >... | reverse complement strand
GTAGTTTCAATCCTCACCCGACCCGAAGGTCGGGTGCTACGCCCCTTCGCCGCCGATGGTCCAAAGTTCCTGCATGTTTCAATCCTCACCCGACCCGAAGGTCGGGTGCTACCTGGTGCGCTTGATGGCCCCTGCCCTGGCAGCGTGTTTCAATCCTCACCCGACCCGAAGGTCGGGTGCTACTGCCGTTTCGGAAGGTGTAGGTTCCCAGGCCGTCGTTTCAATCCTCACCCGACCCGAAGGTCGGGTGCTACGGCCGCACAGCTATTTCAAGAGTACGTCCAGCCTGTTTCAATCCTCACCCGACCCGAAGGTCGGGTGCTACGCGCCAGAGCGACGCCTGGCACGCCCTGCAAATGTTTCAATCCTCACCCGACCCGAAGGTCGGGTGCTACGCAGTTGGGCAAGGCCGAAGCCTACGTTGTACTCACGTTTCAATCCTCACCCGACCCGAAGGTCGGGTGCTACGACGTCTTCGATCATAACGAGATGTATGCTTTTATGTTTCAATCCTCACCCGACCCGAAGGTCGGGTGCTACGACGCGCGCCGCCGTTCTGGCCTGTGCTTCTTCAGTTTCAATCCTCACCCGACCCGAAGGTCGGGTGCTACGTGATGCGCTCCGCGGGCACCTCGAGTTGCGAGAGTTTCAATCCTCACCCGACCCGAAGGTCGGGTGCTACGTGTCCCAGGCAAGCTTCACGGACGCGCCCTCCACGTTTCAATCCTCACCCGACCCGAAGGTCGGGTGCTACGTCATTGTCTGCCTCGTTGCGCTGCACGCCTGGAGTTTCAATCCTCACCCGACCCGAAGGTCGGGTGCTACTTCCCCCATGGCCGAAATCGACAGCCGGATCGTGTTTCAATCCTCACCCGACCCGAAGGTCGGGTGCTACCGGGGTACTTCTGGGGAAGTCGGTCTTTGTAAGCGTTTCAATCCTCACCCGACCCGAAGGTCGGGTGCTACAAGCGCGGGACCAACTCCGTCCCCATCGTGCATCCGTTTCAATCCTCACCCGACCCGAAGGTCGGGTGCTACCAGGCTCCCGCTCGTACAGGCTGGCAAATATAGGTTTCAATCCTCACCCGACCCGAAGGTCGGGTGCTACTGGGGCGATTTACAGCCTTACGCCGGTTGACGAGTTTCAATCCTCACCCGACCCGAAGGTCGGGTGCTACCACGGCGCCCGATGGAGACTGCCTCGTGGGATTGTTTCAATCCTCACCCGACCCGAAGGTCGGGTGCTACAACCGCTACATGGGTCAAGGGCTGGGCATCGGAAGTTTCAATCCTCACCCGACCCGAAGGTCGGGTGCTACTTGGGCTAAAATTCCAAAGCGAAAGCACACTAACTGTTTCAATCCTCACCCGACCCGAAGGTCGGGTGCTACGAACGAGTTTCACCATGTCCACGACGCGCCCCTTGTTTCAATCCTCACCCGACCCGAAGGTCGGGTGCTACAACCGCGCAAGCGCAGATTTGGGCGGTCCCGGAGTAGTTTCAATCCTCACCCGACCCGAAGGTCGGGTGCTACGTAGCCGTCTTCCACGCTGCCAACCGAACATGCTCCGTTTCAATCCTCACCCGACCCGAAGGTCGGGTGCTACGGAGGTCGGCTCCCCGGAGGTCGGCTTTTGATTTGTTTCAATCCTCACCCGACCCGAAGGTCGGGTGCTACGTTTCACCTCCTCAACCCATCCCGTGCCCTTACATGTTTCAATCCTCACCCGACCCGAAGGTCGGGTGCTACAGTCGTACTCAAACACTTGATTTTTCTTAGTATTGCCAATGGTTTTGAGCGAACCCCGTAGTTTCGCACCCCACTCATCTTCGCCTCTTGAACACCCGAGCATGATCCCCCTACAGAAGCAATGGGTTGCGGCTGACGCGAACCCCCCACCCATTTGCCCGTCGCTAGGGGTTCGCGGCGACGAACTCTCAGACGACTAACGGGCCATCAAAATCGACATAAGCGTCGCGGCCAAAGCTTTCCACGTGCTTTTCCCGAGGTTCAACCAACCGGTAAATTCGCAAGCTATCCTTTTTCTCGTCGATGCACTTCACCAGCCGGTCGCGCAATTCTTCCATCTGCAATTCGTTAACCGAACATTCGAAGACAGATTTCTGCACGCGCTGCCCATACCCGACACAAACTTTAGCAACTTTCCTCAACCTTCGGCGTCCAACAGCATCTCCGGTAGCTACATCATAGCTCACGAGCACATCCATGCGGCCCTCCTAACCCCCATACAGGAAGGGCGGGTAATCTTCCAGATCGCCTCGCAGGTGGCGCGCCAGAAGCCGCGCCTGGACGTGCGGGACCATCCCGAACGGAACCTTTTGGCCGATCAGCTCGTGCGGGACCTCATCCTGCTTGCGTTTCTGATAGGCGACGACGACGGTTTTTCGCGCCTCGTCCTTGAAGTGGACTGCGCCACCGGGTTTTTCCTCGAAATCCTCCTTGCAGATTTGCTTCCGATTAATCAGCGTCAAAGCCAAGCGGTCCGCCAAGGGCGCGCGGAGTTCTTCCATGAGGTCGAGACCTAAGGCGGGCCGGCCCGGTCGCAACTGGTGGAGGAAACCGACTTGGGGGTCCAGACCAACGCCTTCGGCTCCCGCCACGCAGTCGCCCAGCAGGAGGGTGTAAAGGAACGACAGCATAGCGTTCATGGGGTCGAGCGGAGGGCGTCGGCTACGGCCCTGCATGCGAAAAGTCTCCCGATCTTCGCGGACCATGCGGTCGAGGACCGCAAAATAGGCGCGCGCCGCTTCCCCCTCGAGGCCGCGGATCTGGTCGAGGTCGTCCAGGCGCTCCAGGCGGGCGAGCACCGCAGCCTGCTCGCGGCTGGTTCGTTCAAGTCGCTCGGTGTCTTCCGCGTTCTCCGCCTCGCGCGCGGCCCGCAGAACCACCTGCCGGGCATTCTGGACTTTTCCGGCGACGATATTGCGGGCAATGCGGGTGGCCCGGTGGGGATCGCCGGATGCGGCGTATTGTTCCCGGCGCAGCAGTACGTTGCCGCTCACGGGCCCTTCCACGCGGGCCGCGAAACGGCCATTGCGGGCCAAATAAGTCACCGAACGGCCTTCTTCGGCGCAACGGCCTAACAGCGCGGGACTGATCAGCACGTCACCGAAGCAGACGATCCCGCCCAGGTGCTGCAACGGGACCTGAAGCTTCGTCTCCCCATTCACCTCGACCCGCAGGGTGTCGTGGTCGAGGTGCGCGTAGGAAGGCTCGGTCGTGATATAGAGCGTGTTTAGGATCTGGTGCATAAGAACCGCCTTGACTCGACGCTCATGAAATGCCCGCCAAATCCTTCGCGCAGAACAATCCCTGTTGTGCCTTGCGGAGTCGCGCATGTGCGGCCACCAGCTCCGGCAGGCATGATTCCTTGAGCGAGCAGAGGTCGCAGCGCGCATCATTGACAGGCTCCGGCAGGGTCTCCGACGATAGAAGCGCGCGGACGGCGGCCACGGCTTCTTCAACGCGCCGCCGCAGATTCTCGTCGAGGGTTATTTCCGTGCGCCGCCGCGAGCCCTGGTGAAAGATGGCGCCCTTGGGGACCGGCTGCCCCGTCATCTCTTCCAGGCACATCGCTTGCGCGCAGAGTTGGATTTCCGCCGCGTTCCGTTGTCGCTTGCGGCCATGTTTGTATTCGACCGGGAAGGGAGCGGAGCCGTGAAACTCCACAACATCCGACTTGCCCACCAGCCCTAAGCGGCGGGACCACAGCGCCAGCCCCCGCTCGATCCGCACGTCGCCCTGGCTCTCGCCCGCCGCTTCATGTACCCGCTCGTGCTCCATCCGCCCCCGTAACGTGTAAAGGTTCTCGTCAAACGTCTGCTCGATATGAATCAGGGCACACTGGCGGGGGCAGTACGCCCAGTGTTCGAGCGCGGAAATCATAACGAGTTCGGAGTCGTCCATCATCGACGTCGGGGCGGGCCTCGTGTCCCTTAAAATCCGTCAATCACCTCGGGATCAAGTCCTTCGAGTGGCGCAAGCTCAATCCCCCCGTCAGGCTTCACGGTCAGAGAGCGGTGCACCTTCGCAGAGGAGTAGCGCCCTGGTTTGCAGTTGTGCTTCCACCAGACGACCTTCAGCACTTCCATACTCCCCTCTGGTCGGGCTGAGGAAGCATCATTCTCGAACAACCGCGGCAAAACCCTTTTGATTGCCTCGGCGTCGTTGTCACTGAACAGGGTTTTCTCGGCAAGCTGCGGATTCATGGCCCCGAAGAAAACGTAAATTCCATGATCGACGCGATGTTTCATGCCCACCGTGTCAGAACTACGCTTTAGGTCACTATCGCCTTCGAGATTCACGCTCTTGGTGATCTGAGTGCTCACTATCTCGCCCTGTACAGGTTGGACACTGAAGGCGGACCTGACGGTCACGGGGCCGCGGATGGGGATCGAGACGCCTCCCCCCTCTCCCTCGTCATCCTTGGCCTTCCCCTTTTTCTTGAATGGGAATATCTGCCCGAATGCGCGCACGTCAAACCACGTCGTACTCGCGGCTTCTACCGTTTGTTCGATCGAGCTTAGCTTATTTCCGAGGGCTTTCTCAGCGCGCTCCCGCAGACACTTCGCAGAATCGTTCCTGCGATCATTGGATTGCACGAAGATTGCTTCACCAAGCTCCTGCAAGCGGTCCCGCATCTTTCGTTTTAGGCAGACGTCGGTGATCTCGCCGAAGCCGTTGTAATCCGTCCGGGGCCGATTTCCATTGAGTGGGTCGCCGTTCGGATTAGCATGATCTACTCGCAATACAACAGCGAAGTCTATCTTGGTCTGTAGAGTCGGCATCTATTCCTCCTTTTGGTCATGATTTGGTTTTCCGGGGGTCTCGTCTTGGGGCGCCCCAGCCCACAGCGGAGCGCGTTGACAGTGGTAACCCAGCAAGAATTCGCCGGAGAGTTTGCGGTCGTCCGTGAATTCGCCCGCCTGGAATTTGCACACAACCTCGTCAAGCAGTTTCTCAATTGTCACCAGGAGTCCCGGGCGGTTGGAACGCAGTCGAGCTTTGTAAGGGGTCAATGCAAGCTCGATTGTCCGCCATGTCGAACTGGGTCTGTCCGCGAAGCGCTGCATTAACCTGGCCACGTTCGTGTCCCGTTCCTCGCCCGCCAAATGTAGGGCTCTCCCCTCGACGAAATCGGCGACGGCCAACAGGCGTCCGAATAGATAATCTCTGGTGTTCCGATCCGGTTCGAGCGACATTTTGTAGTCCTCCTTCTTGTGATAGCCCCTAAATAGTCCACAGGCGATACCAAGAGCTTTCTCCCATTCCCACAATTTCAGACCCATCCGGTTACAGGCTTGTCGCACGCAGGATTCAACGAGGTCCCTTGGGACAGGTCGGCCATCCACTATGCAGGGCAAAAGCCGCTCCACCGTTGCCGCTTGCAGCCTAGCACCCGACTTGCCGCTCAGGCATCGTCCGTACGCGCATTCGGCAATTTCCTGCGGAGCGGGAGAGCCAACGAACCGCAATTCCCTGGAGTAAGCCTGTGGCCATGCATGGGACTCGTGCCACGCCACCACGCGATCAAGAAATTCCGAGCCATTCAACTCACGGTAGTAAGTCATTGCCATGCGACCGGGAGTGGCTGCGTCCAAGCCGATCACCACAATGTGGTCAGCTTCGGTTAGTTCCCCCTGGTAGCCCTTGCTCAGCTTTCGTAGTTGCACTGCCAGATATTGCCCCGCATCACCGCTATACTCCAGGTTGCTAGCTGATCCCTTCGGCACATCGCCGGGGAGCCCGAGTAGCTCTGCTGTGTTTTTGAGGGGGTCGGGAATCTGTTTTCCGCCCACATCCCACGCTACAAAGACCTGACCGCTTGCCTTGTCGGCGTATCCCTGGCGACCTATCAACCAACGCAAGGCGTTGTGCGCTTTCTGGCTGATCTCAAATCCAACCCCGCATGCTTCCTCCGCGCTTTCGAAGCGGCCGCGGAAGGTAAAACCCTCGTTGTCGTTCGACGAGATCAGTTTTGCTCCATCACCAGGCCACCTCACGCCTCTTGGGTGTTTAGTTGCCAGTGGAACATCGTCATACCCGGTAACAAGGTCCACGCCGCGCTTAGCGTCGAGGCTGGCGCAGTAATGCACCCAACAGTCTTGCAAGTCAGTATCTTCCCAAACCTTCGAAATCGGATCACCTGGCGCCTGCACTCTCCAACGAAGGAGCGCGTCTCCTTGGTCTCGCCTGCCGTCCTTGGCTAGTAGCAGCTTGAACAAGGCGGGCAAGGGATCCTGAGAGTCCCAGGTGTCCGCCAACCTGCCACCATGGTCTACGACGAGCACCTTTTCTCGTGCTAAATCGTCAAGGAGTTTGTGTCCTAACAAATAGTCAAGAACGGCCTTCGCCTTGGGGTGTGCACAGGGGGAGGAGCACCATTGCTTCAATTGAGTACTAAAGCTCTCCCAATAAGGTTTCTTCCGTCCCCCGCGTTGTACGTAGTCGGAAGCACAATACTGAATCTTGTCGCAGAGTGCATGAGGCGCGTCATTGCTTGTACGAGATGCAGAGTCTTCGGTGCAAGGAACCGGCGTCGATTGCTCATTTTTTTGTAGAACGCGAGCACTTCGAAATTTGCCAGTGACGTCAATCACTACTTCGATGTGCGCCTTCTGGGGAACATGACACATCGGCATTAGGGGATCGCTCGCGAACTGGGGTGCATCATCGCACTTCTCAAAGGTGTCATAGAGTTTCTGTATCCAACTCATGCTTGGCCCTCCAGTTCAGCCAGTTCGGCCTCCACATTATTCAGGCTGCGGCCCGACTCAAACTGCCTCGGTTTCATCTCATGTACAAACTTCCTGACAGGGCATTCTTCCGGCCGGGCGAAGTGGATTACACCATCGGTCATTTTGGGCGTCCAGAAACGGGTGTAGAGCTTGTCCTCACCGGTCTCGTCCGGATAGTCGAAACCGTGAAATACCAATCCGAAAGCCAGTTCTCCACTGCTGTCATAGTGGCCCGGCCCGGACCCGAATTCGCGCGGTTCCACGTAACCCTGGCAATCCCGAGTGCCGAGGAAAATGTCCTGCCGGCCTCCACGCTCCAGCATTCGGGCGGCAATGTGGAAGTGCTTGTCTTCGAGGCGGTCGCTGGCCAATTCCGGCCGATGCACGTTCCATTCAAAATGGGCGCGCACCTGATACTCGACGCCGGGCTCGCCCGTAGCGGGATCGGGATCTCCCGTGAGAAACGTGTAGATCGCGAGCGTGGGGAAGGAGCCGATATAATCCAGGGGCTTGGTGCCTTTCGTTTGCGTCCGAACCCGCTTCATCACCCGCACCTCGTCGACAATCCAAATGAAGGTGGGCTTCCAATAGATTGACTTGGCGATGCCCTTCAGAGCCTCGTAAGTCGGCACTTGATATGAGCACTTCTCCCCACCGATTTTGCTAAGCGGATCGGTAAACATCGCGTACCGGCCCCAGACTTTGAATTCAATGCTGTTGCGTAAGGGTCTAAGCAATGAGCACCTCCATCGCTGCCGACGCGCCCTCTGTCAATCCAAGGTCATTGTGGTAGAAGCGCGAGTCCAAGTGTAGAATGCCAGTTCCTTCCTGTACCTCATGCACGGCGCGTAATTCATTCAACCGTTGCAGCACCTGCGGGAACACATTTACCGCAAATTGTTGCGCCTGTTTCAGCAGTTGGAATTGCTTTTCCGGTTCCGAGACAGAGCACAATTCATTAATGATCGCTTTCCCGGCTTCGGTATACGGGACAACGATCCCCTGGGTGGGTGCGTCGATCGCTTTGAATGCCCTCGCGGCTGACATGAACGATTGGCGCAAGTATATGGGGGGTGGCATCTTGCTCATCTGTACTGCCATGCTGTTCTCTGACAGCATGTTCAGGAGATTATCGTCCCTCCCGATGTCTTTGGCAACCACAGGATAGTCCATCGCCCTGCTCCGGTCGAAGAAATAATACTGGAAATACCTATCCATGATTGCCGGGCTAAGGAGGTCGCTGCCCTCGCCTGTCGTTGCCAATTCATCCAGCACGCGCTCCGCAGCTTCCTTGCCAGCGCGGATGTCTATGAGCATGTCCGCCTTATCCTCAGCCGGATTAACGATGTACACCTCGCCTGGCGGTCTCAGCCCATGGCGGTTACACCGCCCGGCGGCTTGGGCGATCGAATCCAGTCCCGCCGTGAAGCGGATCACCGAGCCGAAGTCGATGTCAATGCCAGCCTCAATCAACTGAGTGCTGACACAGAGGACCGCCTCCTTACCGAGGTGTTGGCGCATCTTGGCCAAGCGTTCCTTCCGGTGAGCTGGACACATGTTCGTACTGAGGTGAAAAACATCCGCCGTTGCGGCTCGCGTCCGGCAAAGTTCAAAGACGACCCGCGCAGCCGCCTTGGTGTTGACAACCACAAGGCAACTGCCACTCGACTCCGTTCGAGCAAGCGCAAGTTCCGCCACGTCTTCCTGCGTCCATCCCCCCGGCTTGCGCCGATCCATCACCTCAACCCGCTTGAGATCGCTGAAAAGTTTTGCGACATCCGGCATGATCTCTGCATCCGACGCTATTAGCCGGATGGCCCCTTTCTTTTCGTCTACGCGTCCAAGGAGGGGTTGGGTAGCAGTGCACAGAACGACCGAGGTCTCGCATTGCTCGACAAGGAAATTGATGGCGTTGTTGAAAAGGTGCACACAGTTGATAGGCAGTGTCTGGATTTCATCGAAGATGATCACAGTGTTTGCCAGATTGTGCATGCGCCGCGCGCCACGCGTGCCTGCGCCAAAGAGCGCTTCCAGGAAATGCACGCTCGTCGTGAAAATGACCGGTGCATCCCAGTCTTCCGAGAGAATCTTGTTGCGCCATGATTGTTTGTCGGGTGTCAAATTGGAGTGATGCTCCAGTACCACGCTGTCCGGCGACACGCCTTCATCCAAAGGCTCCAAAATAGCGCGAACCTTTTCGGCATTCTGGTCGATGATCGTGGTAAAAGGGACCACATAGATGATGCGATCCATTTTGTATTTTTGGGCGTGGTGCAAAGCAAGACGCAGACTTGCGAGGGTTTTGCCACCACCTGTGGGAACAGTCAGCGTGAATGTTCCCTTGTCACGGGAAGCGGCAGCGAGGCACCGATCGGAAATGCTTCGGCGTACTTCATCAATTCGTTCCCGGCCATTGAAATTCCCCAGCTTTCTTTCCAGGCGAGCGGCCAGCACTTGCCATCCCTCGTAGTGACCATGCAGGCGCTGCTTTGCGGCTATTGGCCGCTCGAAATCTGCCGTGTTAACACGGTCGGCATCAACTAGACAACTGAAGAGATATCTGGTTAGCAACCCAACCTTGAATCGAACGATGTTTTCACATTTCTCATTTCTGCAAATTCCTTCGATGATGGGGCGAAAGGCTGAGACGAGATCTCCGGTATGTACCAGTTCTTCGTGGCGCTTGCGTACTCGTTGGTCTGCCTTCGTCCATGCTTCGTCCGGATGTGATAAGGCATGAGACTTGCCCATTCTTTTCGAGAATTGATCAGTCCCGTCAGCACCAATGCAATCAATCAGCCCAGAGTGATGCGAGGCAAGACAAAGCGCCAGCATCTGGCCCACAATCTGGGCCAACTGACCGCGACGCGATAATTCCAGCCAGAGGGTTTGCGCCCCGGCTGTTGAATGATCGACTTTCCCCTTTTTGCTGGCCGGATCGACATAGTCATCATCTTTGTCCTGCTCTAGCAGTCCGACAGCCGACCGTAGGTACTGTTGAAACTCGTGGCTATACTTGCCCAAGTCGTGCAATAGGCCAATAAGTTCGCCCGAAAGGCCTAGGCCGATTTTCGCTGAAAAACAGCCCGCCAGTGATGAGACTTGGAGTAAATGCTGGGCGAGACTCTGGCAATCACCATCTTTCCTGCGGTGAGCAATGAATTCTCCGAGATCTAATCCACCCATTAAGCCTCCCCAGGGTGTCAGACCTTCAGGCTTGATACCCTCGAGTGAAAATCACGAACCTGCGATGGCGCTCAATGGAGCAGCATCCTGCAGGTGGACGCCAAACTCCGGGCCGTGCTCCTCATGCACTCGGCGCGGCTCACGCCCCCCTTCATTGGTTTTTTCGCGTAGCCAGTTCTTCAGGTCCGCGCGGGACAGCAACCCTCCATGATGACCGGCGACCAGGAACGCCAGCGCGTCGCAGAGCTTTGAGGCCTGCACCGCTCCGGCGCCCTTGTGGTCTGGGCCATGATGCGCAGCCGCGTCGCTCAGGTAAGCCTGGAAGTCGGGATGAAATTTGCCGAGGTCGTGCCACAAACCGACCCAGCGGCCCAGGTCCCCAGCTCCGAACTTTTCCGCAAATTTCGACGCGAGCTCGGCGACCTGTTCCAAGTGGGCCGCGAGGTCGTGCTTGAAGCCAGCGCTGTTCTCTGAATGTGCGAAGGCCATTGGCGAAAACCATGAAGGCCGGCGGCGTGCACGTAGGCCCGAGGCAAAGGGATTGATGCCGCCCCAGGGGTTCGGATTCTAAAGCAGGTAGGGGCGCTTGTCCTCGAGACAAAGTTGGCGAAGCGAGTGCGAGATGTCTTGAAACGCCGTCATGGTCAGAGGTGCGATTATACGCCTAATCTCAGGCTGAAATGCAACACAGTACCGGGTCTTTGTTGCAACCACGCAGACCCATCTTCTGCCATTGAGGGCATGCGCAAGGCGGTTCCGTGACTAAGTCGGACTTTTTGTGCCCTGCGCATTTTTCTCTTGACAAACGGGACGACATAGGCTAGACTTCTTATGTGGGGTTGGGCAGGGGTCAGGCCCTGCCGGATAGGTTATGCGTCCTCTTTTGTTTTCGGTTCCTGCCTGTGGTTTCTGCCTCCAAGTGCAGTCGAGAAGTCGAGGAGTCAAAGAGTCGAGGAGTGCAAGAGCAAGGGCAGGTAGGCAGATGGGCAGGTGGGCAGATCGTTGTCGAGGAATTGGACACCAATTGCCGACCGCAAGCGACGGACCGCAGGCCGGAAGGTGGCGGAGGGCTCCCCAACGTCTCGACTCCTCAACTTATCGACTGCAAAATCGGGGGAACAAAGCGAGAATGTCTATGAAAACAAAGGAAGAGGTCAAGAAGTCCAGAAACCCCTCACCCGGCTCGCTACTCTCGCCACCCTCTCCCCAGGGAGAGGGCCGCTGACGAGGTTCATTCGTGAACCCGAAGTAATGCGCGAAATACGAAAATCGAGGGAACAAAGCGAGAATGTCTATGAAAACAAACAGTCGAGCAGTTGAGGAGTCGAGAAGTCGAGCAGTTGCGAAGCCGAACCAGGAAGTCAAGCGGTAGGATGCCGACTGCTTGTCACCCTTCGACTCTCGACTCTCGACTTCTCGACTTGAATTCGACGGAACAAAGCGAGAATGTCTATGAAAGCAAAGGACAAGTACAAGATGTCGCTGAGTCGTGCAGTGCCTCGGCGTAGTTTGTTGGTGATGAGCATGCGCCGGCGTCGAGCTCACGGTACCGCCTTTCCGTGTCGTCATGCCCCTGAGCGGTCCCGCCAAGTCGAGCTGCACGTGTCCTGCTCCGGGCGTTTGTCAACATATCCTTGCCGCCGGACTGTACCTGCAAGGCACCGCCGGCGCCGCGATTGAAGCCAGGCAGAACGCGACGCCGGAGTCGATTCGGGAGGAAGTCGTCTCGATTACCGCGGAGCGGTTGAAGGAGTGGGCCGGCGCCGCGGAGTATCGAGCCGGCGCGTCCCTCCTCGAGAAGAACAGCCTGCTGCCGGTTATCGAGTACGGCGAGACCGTCGTCATCCGGTTGATGCCAAGCTGCATCGAGGCCCGCTACGTCCCGGGCGGCGGGCTTGATGGAATCGCGGGGCCGCGCGCCCGCGGAAAGCGCATGAGCGTCGCGGCGGTATTGGTACTTCGACGATCGCTGGGGCTTGAGACCGCTAAAAGTGGCGTGCAGCAGGCCCTGATCGAGGTCTCCGGCGCGCCACGCACGCCGAAGGAGATCCTGGCATCGGCGCAGGCCGTGCTGGAGGGCGCCGTCACCGTCGGACTGAGCCACTTGTCGCCGGCTGTGGTCGAGCGCCTTCTGACGCTGGCGGTATCGGCGCAGGCGGCAAACCTTCCCCGCGTGTCCCTCACCCTGCGCAGTGTTTCCGACGAAGTGCGGGCGATACTTCAGCGCGAAGCCCGCGCGGATGAGTCTCGACTTCTTCTCTCCGCAGCCTCGCTTTACGCGTTGATCGAGGCGAGTAGCAGGTGTGATGATGCAACGGCCACGACGCTCGCGGGCGTGGCTCGGCGGCAGTACGTCGAGGTGCCGGAGATAGAGTTGCTGGGGGTCGGCGCCTACCCATGGAAGACAGGTTCGGGATATCGCGGACTCACCGTGCTCTTCTGGTCAAGCCAAAGCCGGGAGTTCCTGTCGTGGTCGGCCGCGCGCCCGGCGAGCCAGCAGTTCGATCCGCGCCAGCGCTTCGAGGCCGATGGCCCCTGGGACGGCGCCCAAAGCCCCCGCCAGGTGGCGTCATCGCAGATCAAGGTGCGTAATGCGCGACGGACCGGCGGCGGCAGGATCTCCGCCTCGACGCGGACGACGGCCCTGGTGCTCGCGCCGACACCTGCCGGTTCGATTGACTTCGGCGAGCGGCGATTCCTGTCGTGGCACGAGCTCCACAAATACGTTCGGCGGAAAGAGCCGCTGGGGCTGCAGGAGTCGAACCCCTTGGACATGGTGGTTGTGCTGGAGCCAACGGCCTTCCGCGGCCGGTCATTCGACCGGACGACCCAGACGTTCCGGTGGGACCTGCACGATGCCGTGGGCCTGGCCTTGTCCATGTCATTGCCGTTTCGCGAGTGGACTAAAGAGGCGATTCGAGCGCTCGAAGGCTTGGCGCCGCCGGAAGGATCGCACTGGCGGGTGGTCGTCCGCGTGGCCCGACGCGGCGAGGGACTGGTTGTGGAGCCCATCTCAATCTTACGTCCCGAGAACCATGAGGCGCCCGTGTTCCATTTGGCCTTCGATGTCCTTGCGACGGGGACGTCACCAAAGGAGGCAGAGGCTTCGGAGGAACCCGGTGAGGCCGACGCCACGACCATCGAGGAGCAGGACGCTGATCTCAGTGAGCCGCGCGGATTGGCAGGTGGTTACACTCAGCGCATTCTTGGCGAAACAATCCGCCGGCTCGACGCG
>Ga0187876_1002595_pt1 | contig 13192 bp, 10 predicted proteins | sample June2016WEW_17_4_FD_133000 | JGI IMG/M metagenome (GOLD analysis project Ga0187876, IMG submission 133000) | Peatland microbial communities from SPRUCE experiment site at the Marcell Experimental Forest, Minnesota, USA - June2016WEW_17_40 | ecosystem: Environmental > Terrestrial > Soil >... | reverse complement strand
CGCGCTGAATTCCATCGGCCGGCCGGCGCGCGGTTCCCATCGCCGCGACGCGCTCTGGCAGGCGCAGCGCGCCACACTGCCGGTGGGCCCGCTGCTCGAGCCGCAGGAGGAAACCGGCGAGGGATCTCCGCTCGCGGCGATGGACACCGAAGAGCGCCTGTGGGCCGATTACCGCGGCACCGGCCTGACCATCGGCCGCCATCCCATGGCGCATCGCCGCGCGGAAATGAACGCATTCGGCGTGACCCGCGCCGCCGATCTGGCACGCCTGCCCAACGGCCGCCTGGTGCGGATTGCCGGGTCTGTGATCGTGCGCCAGCGCCCGGGCACCGCCAAGGGCTTCGTCTTCCTCAGCGTCGAAGATGAAACCGGCGTCTTCAATGTCATCCTCGATCCAAACACATTCGATCGCTTCAAATTCGTGGTGCTGAGCGAGCCATTTCTGCTGATTGATGGCGTGCTGCAAAACATTGATGACGTAGTCTCAGTGAAAGCCGCCCGTGTGGCTGCCCTGCCCGAAGGCGCCGCGGCGGAAGTGCACAATTTTCGGTAAGGCAGTTTCCGGGCCCTCAGTCCGATTTACCGCTCTTCGGTTCCGCCAGAAGTTTGAATGACTTGTTCTTCAGATCGCGCTCGCGCCCGGCCTGTTGCGCTTGAGCGAGCCGCTTCACGCACTTCTGCAGCTCCTCACGATCGGCGGCGGAGGTTGAATGCCGCAGAGCGACGATCAGGTGGTAAATGGCTGCTTGATCTAGAGGATCCTCCTTCAGCGCCAGTTCCGATTGCTCCTTTGCGAGCTGATACCGTTCAGCGCTCAGATACAGACTCGCAAGAAGGTCCCGCGCCGATACGAAGGTTGGCTTCAGCTCGACAGCCTTCAACGCAGCCGCAATCGCTTCTTGCGAGCTCCGGACATCACCAGCCGACGCGTCCTGCTCAAGCAGCTTTCCAAGCAGGTAGTAGAGCTGTGCGCTGGTTGGATGAGAGCGCAACTGGGCACGCACCTTCTCTAGCGCCAAATCCGGACGGTCCTTCTCCACTTCCGCCAGATCCATGGCGTATGAACTGAGACTCTGCTTCAGATCGAGACTCCCGGCCATCTTGAAATCGGCTTCCGCCTTATCGTATTGGGCGAGTTGAGCGTACATTAGTCCGCGAGACACGTAGAGAGAAGAATCTCCGGGGATCTGCTGAAGTCCGAACGTGAGCATCTTGATGCCTGCTTCGAAGGACTCATGGTCAAGGCAGAGGATGGCGAAGGAAGTATAGTAAGCGGCGTTTTTGGGATTCAGAACAATGGCCTGCCGCAGATGAGATACGGCATTGGGAGTATCCCCTGCCGCTTCGTAGGCTTCCGCCGCGAGGGTGAAGGCGTCAGGATCTGACTGATCAGGCCCCAGTAAGGGCTCAAGCGTTGTGAGCGCGGCAGTATGTTGCTTCATTTCCATCTGCAGGACGGCAAGATCGTACCTTGCAGAGGCTCGTTCAGGAACAAGCGAAACCAGCTGCTGGAATGCCGCCAGGGCTTTCTGCACTTGCCTCGTCTGCTGCAAACAGTGGCCGTAAAGTTCAAGTGAGGCGGCGTGGCCGGCAACGCTTCTTGCGCTGGATTCGAAATGGCCGACCGCGGTTGCGCAGTTTCCTGCTCTGGCCTCCACCACGGCCAGCATTTCATGCGCAACCTCATCTGTCGGGGCGAGCTTTACCAATGTCCGCAGGGTTGGTAGAGCCTGACCGGGCTCCATGCGATAAAGGATCTGGGCTTTGCCTTTCAGTGCGGAAATCAAGTTTGGTGACAAGCGAAGAGCCGCGTCAAATGCAGCTAAAGCGTCATGGCTGTTGTTCTGGAGTGAAAGGGCTATGCCCTGCAGCGTCCAAACGCGCGCGTCGCCCGGGCTCTCCCGCAATGTGGAGCGCGTGAGTTGCAGGGCTTGATCCAATTGGCCGCTGCGGATGAGGGACTCTATGGACGCAACGGGTGCCGGGCGTTGCTGACCGGTCGCGGTGGCGCTCAATACGGCAAACAGTGCCAGGCAGGGAAGATGAAGTGGTATCCTCTTGTCCCCCAAGTGTACGCCTAGGACCGTGCCCAACCGAAGTTCGGAACAATCCCTTTGCCTTCCCGGATCGTAATAAGCCGATCGCACTTTATAGACCGATAAGTTTCGGTTGCACCGCTTGGCCAATGGACCGTTATGTCCGCGGCCGTCGCTTCTCCCAAGCCAAAATGAAGGCGGGAATCGCTGCAAGAATAGTAGCTCGACTGGCTCAGAACTGGCTGCGCCTGAGTTCGCCCGCTGTAGCGAACCAGCGCTCGAGCGCCGATGGCGCTGCGGTTCGACTTCGTCCCAATCAGCTTCACCTTTAGCCAATGGTGATTGCTCTTCAAATCGTTTCGCAAGAGCGACGGTGGCTCGTTCATGTTGAAAATCAGGATGTCCATGTCGCCGTCGTTGTCAAAATCTCCGAAAGCACAGCCGCGACTTGAATGCGGAGTCGAGATGCCCGGACCTGCGGTTTCGATCTCCTCAAACGTTCCGTTTCCCAGATTCCGGAAAAGAATCCGAGGAGATTTGTCGGGGTTTTGCGGCAGAATCTTCTCCACCTCGGGATACACGCTGCCGGTTACGAAGAAAATGTCTGGCCACCCATCGTTATCCAGATCGCAGATGCCGGTTCCCCAACTGATAAAGCGGGTCTCGACGCCCAGTTTTGCGGCGTACGTAACATCGTCGAAATTGCCTTTGCCGTCATTTCGATAGAGGACGTCGTTATCGTTGACAAAGTGGGTTTTGAAAATGTCGAGATGCCCGTCCGTGTTGTAATCGCCAACCCCAATACCCATGCCGGCCTGTTCGCCTCCGTCGCTGCTCAACGCAACACCGCGAGCAACGGCATCTTCAACGAAAGTTCCGTCATGCTGGTTCATGAAGAGCAGGCTTGGAGTGGAGTCGCACGCGACGTAAATGTCGGGCCAGCCATCTTCGTCGAAGTCTGCGGCTACGACTGTCATGCCATAGCTTGGCCACGGCTTGGCAATTCCAGCCTCAACGCTCACATCCGTGAAGGTGCCATCGCCGTTGTTCCGGTACAGCGAATGCCTCCCATAAGGAAGGCCTCGCGGACCACAGTTTACCGGAATTCCTTTCCAGTTGCAATTGACCGAAGCACCGGGCCTTGGCACGTGCTCCAGGTCAAACTTGAGATAATTCGAAACGAAGAGATCGAGGTGGCCGTCGCGGTTGTAGTCGAGGAAGGAACAGCCCGCCCCCCATCTGACCTCGGGACTCTCCAACCCGGCTTCTTTGGTCACATCCTTGAACGTCCCATTTCCCAGATTGCGATAGAGGCGATTCTGTCCCCAGTAGGTGCAAAAAAGGTCTTCGTATCCGTCGTTGTTGTAGTCGCCGATACAGACAGCATTCGCCCAGCCAACTGCTTCGAGACCCGCTTGCGCAGTCACATCCGTGAAGGTCCCGTCACGATTGTTCTTGTAAAGGCGATTCGAAGCTCCAGGAGGAGCTCCTTCGAGACGAGTTCCGCTGAGCAGAAAGATGTCAATCCAACCGTCGTTGTCGTAGTCGAGAAAGGCGCAACCGCAGCCGTCTGCCTCGATAATGTATTCCTTGTGATCTATGCCGCCATAGACCATGGTCTTCGTCAGACCCGCCGAGGCGGCAACATCGGTAAAATACGCGTTGAACGGCCGGCCGGATGCCGCGGCTCTCTTTTGAGCGGCTGCGACGTGACCGCCCATGCCTTGCTGCGAATAGCATCGGGGTGTCACGTACCCGGCTGCTGCGGCGAGTGAAAACGAAAGAAAGTGACGTCGTCCCAAACGCATTTGAGCTAGTGAGACTCCCGGGAATGGATGTCTAAACGCATGTTTCTCCAGCGGCGTGCCCGGCGACGTCCCGCACACAGCAACGTGGATGTTCCACCTCGCCCAACAGCACCGCCCTTACCAGACGTACACGGCGGCTGCACGAGGAGGACCAGGTACGAAATCAGTCACCTGTGTCTGCAGAAGAATCTCGATGTTCTTCTTCTGCCAACCCGGAGGAAGCGTCCGCATTGCCGGCTCCAACAACTCTGGACGGGTAACCAATTCGCTTGCCGCCTGCGTGCCTTCCGTGCCAATACCGGCTACGATCATCGTAAACTGCCCAGTGGCCGAGTCCAGCAGCCGGGCCACTAGCGCAGTGTCGTCGACGGGTTCCCGGTTCCTTCCGTAATGCCGTTCCCAGTATCGGCCATTGGCGCCCTGTTCGCGAATCCCGAAGCGAGCGCCATCGGTGACAAACGCAAAGTGCAGAGCGGACGTGATTTGCAGCGTCCAGCGGTTGTTAAAGGCACCTACAACCACCGCGGGCGAGTTCTTCAAGTCGCCGAATGAATAGTCCGAGCCAATCCGGACCTGGTCTGGCTTACCAATCTTGCCCATGAGAGTTGCGAGCGCGATGGCCGCGTATGTGTCACCCCGCGCGACTCCGTAATCCGGAGTCCTCGCCATATCGCCCCAGGCGATCTTCTGGTGCGGATCCAGGGGCAATGCGCCGAGTCTCTCAATCGGATTCTTAAATGTTCCGGGATGCTGCCGTGCATACTCGTCGTATAGCGCCTTCGCCGGCCGGTATACCACCGGCATGGACAGACAGACGAGTACTGGCTGCGGGGTCGCGAACACTGGTGCCCAGAACTCATCAATCGCTGCCTTCTTTTGGGATGCGCGCGAGCCCCGGACCCCGACCGCGACCGCGCCAGCGACCAGCAGGATCGCGCATATCAAAGCAGCCACCCAGGATTTCGCCAAGCTGCCCAAGCGATCAGCCAGGCCGGCATCTGGAGGCCGGGATGGCGTGAACGGAACGGGACTGAGTGGCGGCTCAACCGGCGCCTCGCTGAAGACTGGGGAATAGGAGCCCACGGGGAGTTGAACGCGGATTGCCGACGGAGTGGTGAGTGCTCGATAGTACTGGTCAAGCCTGCGACGAACTTCGGCCGCCTGGACGCGAACTACCGGGTCATCGCCCGTGGCGTAGTCGCGGCGACGCCCGAACAGCTCCACGCCGATTGTGCGTTCCTTGATTGGCTCAGTGCCATCCAGGGCGTATTCAACCACATATCGAAGGAACTGCTTGGATCGTGCAGCCTTGCGAAAGAAACGGCTTTCCAAGATCTGATTCAGCTCCCGGAGTACCAGTTCACGGCTTCCAAGCTCAATCGGAACTGCGTTGCCAAATGCCATTTCAGCTGTCAAAGTCACTTTCCGGACGGCTTGCGCGTCCGAAGCGCTCTTGGCTGCGGTAGTGAATGCTTGCCCCCCACCAGGCCTCGCGGGCCATTGCGAGAGAAATTGTATCAGAACGGAGGGCATCCGTAAAGGTCCATTTTATTGCGTACGGTTACCGTTCCAAATGTGGTTATAACCGACTTACAATCAATGACGTACATGCCACCCCGAGCGGCTGTTACATCGACAAGAAACATCTGCCAAGCCGACAGCCGACACGGACCTCACCAAGCACGGAGCGGCTTCGCCCGGTGTGCTGAGCCAGGATCCGAAGGCACCCCCCGAAATGGTAGCGGTGCTGGGTCGCCCCCAACGCCACAGATCTTCCATATCTTGGAGACAGCACTGCCACTTGACAGTCTCGCTCCTGAATTCCATAAGACTTCAGGGCCAATGCCGCGCTTCGTTGGCGTTGGCGGGAGCGTGGACTTCCTCTTACTGTAAAAAGACTGTTCATTACGTTGCGCCCCCGAGTTGGGTGGGCTACGCTCGATCACTGTTCGTCCGAGCGACATTAGGGTCGTGCCTCGGCCAGACGAGGGGTTGGTAGAGTCTTTTGGCGACAGCGCCGCTAAGAGGAGGTTCCATGGAAGTTCAATTGAGACGTTCACTCATTGTAATGTCGATGCTTTGTCTTGCCTCATTGACCGCTTTCGGTCAGTTCTTGAGCGGCCTGGAGGGGATAGTTCGCGACAAAAGCGGCGGTGTCGTACCTGGTGCGAAGGTGACCATAACGGACAGCCGCACCCAGGTGTCGAAGAGCACCACAACCAATGACTCCGGCTATTTCCGAATCGAGAGTATTGCGGCCTCGACGTACGGCGTCCAAATCGAGAAGTCTGGCTTCAGAACTTTGGAACTGAAGGATCTTGAGATTCCTGTTGGCCAAATTCGAACGGTTGAGCCTACATTAGACATCGCTTCGATGGAACAAAAGCTCGTCGTGACGACCGAGGCGGCAGGGGCCGTCGACCTTGTCAAGGCTGAAACCGGGTCGGTGATCCAGGCATCAACGGTTCAGGAAACGCCCTTGTTGGGACAGAACGTTTACAGTCTGACGACCTTGGCGCCCGGCCTCACCGGCAGTGCCGTCACCGCTAAAGGTTCCGACAGTTACACGAACGAATACGCCATCAACATCAACGCTGCCGGATTGCGGCAGGAGGAGAACGGGTACGATATCGATGGCGCCCAAACAAATACTCCGTCACGCGGGGGCGGCACGTCCTTTTCCCCTAATCCGGCAATTGTCGAATCCGTCGAGGTACGAACCAATGACTTCGACGCATCAAAGGGGAGAAATGGCGGTGCGATTGTGGACGTCTATACGCGCTCCGGCAGCAACCAGTTGCACGGAAACGTCGATTACTACTTTACCAACAACGACTTGTCCGCCAGAACGAAGTTCGATCCGTCGCAACTGCCTTCGTCCCACCGGGACGAAGTAAGCGCCGCGTTGGGCGGTCCAGCGATCAAGAACAAGCTATTCTGGTTCGGAGCCGTCGATGTTCTTCGGTCGACCATCGACAGCCCAGGCAGCGCCACAGTCGAAACACAGGATTTTGTTACCTGGGCAAAGGCGAATCTCCCGAATACGGTCGCCCTTCAAGCCCTTACCGCGGCTCCACCACTCCACTACGCCACCGCCAGCAGCCCCGATGTCGTAACCGTGGGCCAGATCACTGGAAGCTATTTCCCCCTGCCTGTGGGAATCCCCGCGGGCCTTGACGCGTACGGCAACATTACCTACACGAACGTGTCGCCAAAAGACGGCGTTCAGTGGAATGGCCGCGGTGACTACTACATGAGCGACAGCGACCGCTTCTATCTCGATATCATGCGGATGTCCACCACCTCTACGAGCACCAGTGTCAGACCGGCATTCGCAGCGCCCAGCGCGGGCCATTCCACGTTTGCGAACGCGGATTGGACCCATACTTTCAGTCCGACCCTCTTAAACGAAGGTGGGGCGAACATCATTCGCCCGTACGGACAAAACGGATCGAGTCCCGAATTCGCCGTACCCAATATCAACGTGAACGGGATTTCGGGCTTCGGCAACTGGGGGCCCGGCAACTTCACCCAGCAGACCGTTGGCTGGCGCGACGTCCTGACCGCGATGGTTAAGGGCCACACGCTCAAAATCGGTTTCGCGCAGAACGACGTCCGCGAAAACGATGAGCAGGCCGGAGCCTTTGACCGGCCGTCGTATAACTTCGATAGTCTGCTCGACTTTATCCAAGATGAGGCGGTAAGCGAGAGCGCAACTCCGGTCAGTCTCGTGAACCATCAGGAAGCGCCCTATTACCGCAACTACCGTGCGCTCATCAGCGGCGTCTTCATTCAGGACGATTGGAAAGTGGCCCCTCGTCTCACGGTGAACCTTGGCGTTCGCTACGACATGATGAGCAACTTTTTCTCTATCTATAGTCCTCAGTTGAGCGACTTCAACCTGGGACAAGGCTCGGGGTTGTTTGGCCAAGTCGCGGCTGGCACGGTCGAGCTCAGCCCGAGCTCCAAGGTGCTCGACCACAATATCTGGGCTCTCACTCCACGCGTAGGGTTCGCCTGGGATGTCCTTGGCAAAGGCAAGACGTCGATCAGAGGCGGGTTCGGCATGTTCGCCGACCAGCCGCCATATCTGCACCTCACGGATATGACAGCAGGCAACCTGCCAAACTACTATTACCCGTATCTCGCCGTAAGTCAGGGACAGACGATTAACTTCCAATTGTGTCAGCCGCCTGCTGGCTTCACAATATCGTGTCCGGTGGTGCCAACCAACAACGCCACCATCAATCCCACGACTGGTGCGCTTTACATCAATGGCGTCTTGTCACCCGCGGGAATCGGTGGCATCGACTCGAACTACAAACTGACGCAGGTGGAGGCGTGGAGTTTGAGCGTGCAGCAGGAGCTGATGAAGGGTCTTGTCCTCGAGGTTAACTATTCGGCAACCGAGGCGCACCACCTGCCCGTGTTCAACCAGGACGTCAATCGCTACACAGACAGTCTGATCATCAACAATGGCACGTTGGGCCGTCTGAACCCCAACTTCTCGACGATACAGTACGCCACTTCCGACGCCAATTCGATCGGTAACTTCGGCTCGGTTAAGTTGCGCCGCCAATACTCGCACGGACTCACGTTTGGGGCGGTCTACACGTATGGAAAGGCGCTGGACGACTTCACCGGTTCCGGTTCGTTGGATAGCGGAGCAGCAGCTACAGGTACAGGAGCCAATGGTGCAGACCAGGTGATGACGAACTATAACCTGGCTGCTCAGCGCGGCCGTTCTGATTTTGATATTCGCCAGCAGTTTGCATTCGACTTGAGTTGGACCACACCGAAGACGTACGACGCGCACTGGGAAAGGTCCTTGCTGGGCGACTGGCAAATCAGCGGAATCTGGCTGCTGCAAAGCGGGCTGCCTTTCACGGTATTCACTAGCCAAGGCTTTGTACCCGTGTACAATGCTGCCGGTCAAGTGATCGGCAACAAAGGCGGCGATTACAACGCCGATGGAAGCAATTTCGACTCTCCTAACGCACCCTCGTTCGGAACCAATGTCAGCTCAGGGAAAAATAACTACCTGAACGGCCTGTTCCCGGCTTCCGCATTTCCGGTTCCCGCGCTCGGGCAAGAAGGTGACCTCGGCCGGAACACCTATAACAACGAGGGCTACAACAACATCAACCTGACCGTTGGCAGACTGTTCCCGATTCGCGAGAGGCTGAAGATCGAGGCGAGAGCCGAAATATTCAACCTCTTCAATCGGACTAACCTCACTGGGGTCAATGGGGACCTGAGCTCGGGCACCTTTGGACAAGCTACGGGCCAGCAACCGGCGCGCAGCCTCCAGTTGCATCTAAAAGCAACATTCTGAGTGTGCCGGCAGACAAGCATGGACACGCTGCGGGGCAGCGTGCTCCATGCCTTCTGGTGAGGAGTTTCGTTCGGTTTTTACCTCTTTTGCGTTGTGGTTGCGGCTCCTCTGGAGGAGCCGCCTTCTTGCTTATGGCAATGCTGCTGTTGTCGTCGTTTGACCCCGGCCATCTGTATTGCTGGCTGAGCAATCCCCGCTGGCAAACGCCGGCCGCGGCAGCCGATGCACGCAACGAACCGAGGCGGTTTCGCACGCGGGCCGTACCGGTGCTAGACTGCCATTGTCGTCCGCGTCCTGCAGAGCCGCTATTCTAGCTTCCGTGAACAACAGGACCGAATGAAACTCCAGTCCGGGGCAGAGATGCCAGAAGGGAATAGAAGGATGAGTTCATCGGGCGGTTCTTCCTCGTCGATGGGAGAGGCGTAGATTTCTCGCGCTCGGCTGCGTTTGCGGGGGTCTCGTCATTGGCGCAGCGGCTTGAGCTTGCCGAGGCGGCGGCGACGGAGTATGTCTGCCAGTCGACATATTGCTTGACCCAATTGAACCACTCGGGATGCTGGCGGCCCTGCGCTCGTGCTCGACACGTTGCGGAAGCTCGTTCGGAAGGATCAACCTCCGTCCGGACGCGGCTGTCACCCCAATGCCGCCGGGCCGAAAAAGCAAGGCGCATGGCGGTTGTCAACACCGTTCCGCCTTCTAAATCCATTACAACTTCCGCCGCCATTCGCAGACCACTCACGCCAGATCAGCATACTGCCGGCAGAGCCATCCCCGATTTGCGGAATCGCTGGGTCGAGATCAGAAGCCATTGCATGACCGGAGAAAGTGATTTAGAATCAGACAAGTAGAATGTCGGGGCGTAGCGCAGCCTGGTAGCGCACCTGCCTTGGGCGCAGGGGGTCGGGCGTTCAAATCGCCCCGCCCCGACCAAACAGAAAAAGCGGGGCTCTACGCCAAAAACGGGGGCAGACCCCGATCCCAAGCCTTGGCCCTGATCAAAAACGGGGGCAGACCGTGATTGACCTGCCCCCCAAAAACTCTACCAGCGATAATTGAGGATTCTCCATTATGAGCGAGGAGTTGTCGCCTTCGCCTCTTCGCGCAGTGCGGCGATCCGGTTCTGCAGCGTCCGCAGGCTGATCCCCAACATCTCGGCGGCGAGTTTGCGGTTGCCGCGCACGTGATCGAGGGTGAGCTTAATGTAAGCCTCCTCGATCTTCGTGAGTGGCTGGCCTGGCTGCAGCATGATAGCACCCTCATAGTCGGATGATGGCCGGGAATGCGAGCCGGGGCCCACAGGGAACGCAGGGGAGGGAAGGCTCGTCAGCCGGATCAAACCCTCGCCCGCGACGACGACAGCCCGCTCGAGAACGTTGCGCAGTTCCCGCACATTACCCGGCCAATCGTACCGCTGAAAAAGATCCATCACTTCGGCATCCACGCCGGTCACGCGCGTCGAGTGCTTCTTGTCCAAGTTTCGCAGCATGACTTCGGCGATCGGCGGGATATCTTCTTTATGTTCGCGCAGCGGCGGAATTTCGATCTGGAATACGCTCAACCGATAGTAAAGCTCTTCGCGCAAATGCGTGCCGAGTTGGTGACTGGTCGCGGCAAGCACGCGCGCGTCCACCGGGATTTCGTGCTTACCGCCAAGACGCCGCACTCGCAAGTCCTCGAGAACCCGCAACAGCTTTGGTTGCGTGGACGGTGGCATCTCGCCGATCTCATCGAGAAGTAAAGTGCCCCCGTGAGCCTGCTCGAAGCACCCGGCCGAACGCTCCATGGCTCCCGTAAAGGCGCCCCTCTCGTGGCCGAATAGCTCGCTCTCCACAAGAGTCTCGGGCAAGGCGGCCGCATTGATCGCGACGAAAGGCCCATCAGCGCGCGGGCTGCATTTGTGGATCTCCCGTGCCACCAACTCCTTCCCGGTGCCCGTCTCTCCGGAGATCAATACGGGCGCCGATGTGGGCGCCACCTGCCGGATCAGCGAGAAGATCTGCTGCATCGCCGGGGAGATTCCTACCAAGTCTCCGAGTACGCCATGAAGGCTCAGTTCGCGCTGCAGCACGTCGGTTTTCTGCAGGCTTCTTTTGTACCGGATCGCGCGTTCCAAAAGGGTCTTGAAAGCGCGCGGTTCGACGGGCTTTTCGAGGAACCAGAATGCCTTGAGATCATGGACCGCCGACAGCGCCTTTTCCATACTGCCGAAGCCAGTGAGCGCGATCGCCGGCGTGAGGTCGCCGCGTTCCTTCAAATGCCGGAGCAGTTCGAAGCCGTCCATACGCGGCATGATCAAATCCGCGACGATGACGTCCGCGTTGAAGGTAGCGAGCCGCTCCAGCGCTTCCTGCCCGTCGGCCGCCGCCTGCGTCTCAAAGTCAGACTCGGAAAGCATGGCCGACAAGGCGGTACGCTGGCGTTCCTCATCGTCGACGATGAGGATCCGGCCTGGAACCGCAGGCAACCGAGGCATTAGGTCCTATTTTACCTCAGGCAGGCAAGCAACTTCGGAACAGGCGTGGCGATCCAAATCGCGGCTCTCTTCACGCTGAACGAAGTTGAGGATGTCGAAGGGCTGCTCCGCTCGATCCGGAAAGAAGCTGTTCACCGCATCGTGCTCATCATCGAAGAACTCAAAAGCAATGGCCAACCTGGTCAACAGGAAGAGCTCCAGGTGCGACCGATTGACGTTCAGCAGCGCCAGCCTCCCACCGGCCTTGCGCAGCCTGGCTAGCCCAAATACCAGCGTTCCCAGTCCAGTGCTGTCTATGATGCTGACGTGTTTGAGATTCAAAACGATATTGACTTTGCCGGATTGATGCAGGCAGACAAGTCTTTCACGCAGTTCCAAATCTCCCGGTCCCAACGTGAGCTGGCCTTTCAGGTCAAGAATTACGATGCCTTCACTCTCCCGCTGCTCGATGTGCAAATTCAGGCTCATCCTTTTCTGGCGCTGAGGCTCGGCCAATCACGGTTTCTGCCGCCGCATCTTCCGTTTGAGGTCCGGTCCGAACTCGGATGCCAGGTTCCTGGCCAGGTCGAACCCGAACTGGGAAGAAACCCTCGGCGAATCCGAGGCCCGCCGTGTTGAGGCGGCCCGGATGCAACTGGTTGGACAGATAGGCAGCCCCGTAAGCGCTGCCGAGGCGCCAGACGGACACGGTCTCAGCTCCTTGTCGGTATGCGTGAGAATGGTGCCGCGGAACGTATGTCCCGTGCGGCGCCAGAACCCGCCGCCACCAGAACGGAAATAGCGGGGATCTTCATGCAGGGTTGAATCCAAGCCAAACGCGAGAGCACTATGAATCCCGGAACACGCCATCGTTGACCCGAGGCGCTTACCGTACCCGGACCCGCCCTGTCCCCATTCCGTCGGCGTATCGAGTCCTTGAAGGATTCCGGCGTACGCCGCATCCCCGAGGAGCGCCAATGGACCAATCGACTGCCCGATCTGGTAATTCAGTTTGTCGCCCACACTCAGCGCAATGACGGGCCGGGCGAATCCGGCCATGGGAATTGCGAGGGCCAGGCCGATGCCCAGTATCAAACGCACGACTTCTTTCCTTTGGACCGTTGAGGATGTCAGATGACCTGTATTGACGTAGTTCACAGTTTATAACTGGTTACTCGCCCCCACATTCCAACCGCCTGCAAGACCCAAACGGCGACCGCAACGACAACCACCACATTCAGAATCGTCTTGATGCTGTGCGCCATCGGGATAAAGTTATTGATCAGCCACAACCCGACGCCGACCACGATCAGCACAATCACGATGTTGATTAAAGGCATTTTCTTTTACACTCTCAATGTTAAGCAGCATTCCGATGCCCAGTCGACAGTTTGGTGCACTCGGCTGAAGGTATCTTAGGGACTAAACAATCCTGCGCCCCTGAAACAGGCGGATTACCAGTACCACCACAGCAACGGCCAAAAGGATGTGAATCAGCCCGCCACCGGTGTAGGAGGCTGCCATTCCCAGCGCCCACAAAACCAGCAGAATTATGCAGATT
>Ga0187876_1002593_pt1 | contig 13196 bp, 10 predicted proteins | sample June2016WEW_17_4_FD_133000 | JGI IMG/M metagenome (GOLD analysis project Ga0187876, IMG submission 133000) | Peatland microbial communities from SPRUCE experiment site at the Marcell Experimental Forest, Minnesota, USA - June2016WEW_17_40 | ecosystem: Environmental > Terrestrial > Soil >... | reverse complement strand
TGCGCCGTGGATGAGAACGCCTTCGATGTCGGCGGTGGCGGAGGGACCGGTGACCAGCACCGCGTAGCGTGCGGTCTTGAACCGGGGGTCGCGGTAAGCCTGATGCAGGTTGCCGACGATGCGTGTCGGATCGAGCATGATGACGAGGTGCTGGGCGAGATAGGCCAGCGCGTTCACCTGCAATTCTTCCTCGCTGAGCCAGACCGAGCCGGTTTCGGCGACGCCAAATGCGCCGCGGACGACGCCGACATCGACGTCGGCCAGCTCGGCCGGCTGCGCGCCGCGGTCGAGCGGCCGCGTGCCGCGCAGCTCAGGCGTGGCGGAGCAGATCACGGCGGCATCGGGGAACAGCGCCCGAACCAAGGCATCCAGCCCGCCCGCTTCGAGGGCCGGGGCGAGTTTTCCGCCCATGCTTGTCAGGTTTTCCTGGAACTCGTCGAGCAAGGATCGCGAAGCCCGCTCGAACAGGGGAATCGCCGGTATGGGTGGCGTTGACGCCGGCTGGTTCGCGCGCACGGCGGCGAGGATGGCGTCCCGGCTGCTCACTGGCGCCTCCTGTTCTCGAGATACCAGCTGCGAAAGCTCTGTTTTGGCGGCTCCGGCACCTCGCGCTGCCGTCCCCATGGATTGAGCCAGTTGTAGATGGCGAAGCGCGGCAGGCGCTCGATGGCCAGTCCCGTCGCCGATATCGCCGCGCGGTAAAGCCGGGGATCGCTCAGCACTTTGCCGATGATGCGGATGGCTTCTTTCTTGACCAGCGGCAGCTGATTGCGCTCGGCCATCACCTGCCGCCATTTGTAGATCTGATCGTGAATGTTGATCTTCACCGGGCAGACGTTGGTGCAGCTGCCGTTGAGCGTCGAGGCGTAGGGCAGGTTGCTGTATTTACGGATATCGAAAGCGGGATCGATGATGATCCCGATCGGGCCGGAATAGGTCGCGCCGTAGCTCAAGCCGCCGCTGCGGCGGTAGACCGGGCAGGTGTTCATGCAGGCGCCGCAGCGGATGCACTTGAGCGAATACCAGAAGTCCTTCATGCCCAGGCGTTGCGACCGCCCGTTGTCGACCAGCACGATGTGCAGTTCGGTGCCCGGCCGCGGCGCGCGGAAATGCGAGGTGTATTGTGTGATCGGCGAGCCCAACGCACTTCGCGACAGCATGCGGATGAAGACGGCGAGGTGCTCGAATTTCGGAATGATCTTCTCGATGCCGATGCAGGCGATGTGCAGCTTGGGCACGTTGGCGCTGAGGTCGGCGTTGCCTTCATTGGTGCAGACGACGAAGCTGCCGGTCTCTGCGATCGCGAAATTGGCGCCCGTCATGCCGGCCTCGGCCTCCAGAAAATACGGTCGCGTGTCGCGGCGCATCGCCTCGGCCAGGTAGTGCGGGTCGTTGTTGCCCGGCTCAGAGCCGATGGTTCTGGCAAATACTTCCGAAACATCGCCGCGCAGCTTGTGGACCGCAGGGACGACGATGTGACTTGGCGGCTCGTCGTCGAGCTGCTGGATGCGCTCGCCGAGATCGGTCTCGATCACCTTGACGCCGCGGATCTCGAGGAACGGACGCATGTCGCATTCCTCCGTCAGCATCGACTTGCTCTTGACCAGCGTCTTCGCGCCATGCGCCGAGAGGATGTCGTAAACGATCTGGTTGTGCTCGCTGGCATCACGCGCCCAATGCACTTGCGCGCCATTGCTCTTTGCCTTGGCTTCGAACTCCTCGAGATAGTCCGCGAGATGCGACAGCGTATGCTCTTTGATCGCCGAGGCGAGGTTGCGCAATTCCTCCCATTCGGGGATGCTGTGCGCCTGCCGATCGCGCTTCACTCTGAGGTCCCAGAGCCGCCGATCGTGGAATTCCAGATGCGCCTTGGCTTCGATAAAGTGCGACGACGCCTCGGCGTGGTCGACCGGCTTCATCCGCGGCTCCCATTCAAGACCTGGGCGATATGGATGAAGCCGATGTCGAGGCCGAGGCGCTCGGCGCAACCTTTCTGGTGCATGAGGCAGGACATGTCGGCGGAAACGATATATTCGGCGCCGGCGCGGTGATGATCCTCGACCTTGTCGTAGCCCATTTTGGCCGAGACCGGCTCCTCGAATACCGAAAACGTGCCGCCGAAGCCGCAGCATTCATCCGGCCGGCTCGGCGTCACGAACTCGATGCCGCGCACCTTGCGCAACAGATCGAGCGGCTTGGAGAAGAACGGCTCGTCGATCTCCGAAGCGCTGGCGGTGCGCAGCTTGCGCAGCGTGGTGCAGGTATTGTGCAGTCCGACCTTGTGCGGAAATTCCGCCCATGGGAACTCCTCGACCTTCACGATATCGTGCAGAAATTCGACCAGTTCGTAGGTGCTGCGGCAGACCTTCTCGACCGCTGGTGTTTGCGGGATGGCGTCGAGATGTTCGCGTACGTGATGGGCGCAGCTGCCCGATGGCGTAACGATGGTTTCAAACTCCTGAAAATTGGCGACGAACAGTGCCTCGGCGCCAGCCGCATCCTTTTGACAACCGCTATTCGCCATCGGTTGACCGCAGCATGTCTGGTCGAGTGGATAGACCACATCGAGTCCCAGCCGCTCCAATAATTGCAGGGTCGCGATGCCGACATCGGGGAAAAAGGCATCGACATAGCAAGGAACGAACAATCCCACTCTCATTTCGCTCCCCTTTTTAGCACCCGGCCGGCGTTTGTTTGCTCGCGTCCGATCAGCTGCTTGTGGTGAACGCCGCGTGCCGCCTGGATGCCATCGGCCGACGGCTCTACCGCCTGCCGTAGCACAGCCGCATCACGCTCCGATCGATGAATAGAAAGCGATGCCGATCACGATCAGATACGCCAGCAAAACCGGGTACAGCCGAAATTGCGACGAAATGGCTTCTTCGCCCCGACCACTGCAAGTCTTTCGCCGTTGCTGCCGCAAGTATACACCAAAGAAAATACAAAAGCGCCTTCGGCGAGCCTTGATTCAAATCAATGATCGCCGTTTGGCGGGTGCGCCGCAATTTATGTTTTATTTCATGCTCCAGGCGTTTTGCGACGCCCGCGCCGATGTGCCCATGGCCAATGGCATGCTCGGCGAGCTGCCGCCGTCGTCGCTCTTACCGGGAACCGGGAACGCGTAGCCGATGATGGCTTTGATCACCAGCCCGTCCGATCCCGGTGTAAAGCCGTAGCCGACCCCGAGTTCGACGTCGACGGTGTTCACCTTGAAATCGGTGACGGCGTACAATTGCTGACTCTGCTGCTGCAGGGGCAGGAAATTGCCGATCCTGCCGAAGTCGCCGTAGTATTCGAGGCCGATAAATCGGTCCTGACCGAGATTGCGAGCGAGCCGCAACGCCGGAGCAAAATCCGCCTCGCCGCCCGGCCCAAAGCCGACATCCACGATCGGATTGGCGATCAGCTCCCACTCAGAGTTACGCACGCCGATAATCGGCCGTATCTCCAGATTCCACGGCGTCAACGAGAATTGCGGCATCTCGTAACCAAGCTCGAAATTGACGCCGTAGAAGAAGCTGCGTTTGGCGGCGTCAGGGACCACGAACAGGCTGCGGATCTTGGCCCCATCGGAATAGGTTTCGCCGGCGCCGTTGACCGCGAATGGCAGATAGAAGCCGGCCTCCCACCACTTGGTCATACCGTAGGCAAACTCCGGGGTCCCCTGCAGGCTACGGTTGGAGGTGAATCCGCCCGGGAATTCCGGCTGCGTTTGTCCTATCGCCGCATAGTTGAGGTGCTGCTCGTAGGTCCACTGGCCAATGTCCGCGATCTCCGCGTTGTAGACCTGGATCTCGTCGTGGACCTGATCGATGGCCAAGGCCGGCTGGGCGGTCATGATAAAGGCCGCGGCGGCGGCGGCGATAACGCCGGCGGCGCAAAACTGCGGTTTCAAGCGCCCGTGCATTGCTATGCAATCTCGAAATTGCGCTGATTGTGACACAGAATTTCGAGAGCAACACTACCCGCGCGCCGCGCACCGGGGTTGCAGCGGACAAAGGGTCACCGCGGCAGCAAGACCTATAAGCTGCCGGTGCGGAGCATTCTCAACCACAGACCCACTGGTAACCCCACGGCGACGCCGCGAAGCAATGATCGGGCTCGCCGCTGCCAGGGGGAGAATAGCTCCCAGCGGGTGCTCCGCCGCCCGCGGTTCCGCCGGCACCCTTTTTTGCAGCACCTCCATTACCTTGCGCCCATGACGCCGTCGCGGCGCCTAGCGCGAGGGCTAACCCAAGTGCGATGACTCCCAGGTGTTTCGTCATGTTCCAACTCGCTGTTTGGCTACGTTTGCAGTCGCTTTCCAGTGTGCTCCGGAAACCCGCCAGCGCGGCGGGAGTTCCGCTGCCGCGCGGCGCGTGTGATGCAGCGCCCACGGACCATAGGTCATGTGGTGCCGTGGAGGGAAACTCAGTGGCCGAGTAGCGTATTGAAGATACGCGCCAATCAAAAAGGACAATTAGCCGCGTACCCGCATTCATACCCTCATCCCGATTCGTTGGCCGGTACCGTGAAAGGAAGTGCGACCCCTTTACTGCACCAGCCCCCTCGTCCGGGGCGACATTTAAGGTGTTAGCGCTGTTTTCCAAGCTCGGGCGCGTACTCGCGAATAACCAGTATCCCGTTGCGGAGCGTGAAGCGTTGGTCTGGGTAATTCGCAATGGCTGCATTTAGTGCCGCGTGTCCGATCGCGACACTCGACGACGCGGCGATTACCCACCGGATGTGCTGGTCGTTGCGGTCCCATAGCTCCACCCGAAACGGCAGCCGGGTCGGGATATCGTGTAGGTTCGGGTTCGCCAACTCGCGCAGCAATCCGTCGACGCGGTGGTAGAGGTTTGAAGACTCGCCCCACAGCTCACTGCACTCGGCGCGTAGCTGCTCCAGGAGGCCAAGCGTATAGAGCTGGCCCTCGCCGTCTGCGGGGTCATGGTTCATGCGAACATAACGTGAACGATTTGCGCGGATGGAGTCAAGAGGCTGATGCCAGTTGGCTGCGATGTGTGGTTGTGTTAATTGACGCGGCCCGCCGGTTCCTGTGCACGGGAATTCCGGCAAAGGCACAGCATGGGCAACTGTGACGGCCGTATGGTCAATCAGCGCGACGGCGCCAGAGAACAAGAAGGAGAAAGCGCGCCCTGAGAATTACCATTGACGTGGACTTAGTCGAGCTTGCGATTGCAGCCGCTATGTACCTTAACTCCTAATCAGAGCGGGAAGAGCGCCCGGCCGGCGACGGTCGGGCATCTTCTTTTGGTGATTAGCCGCATATCACACGGCCAAGCTTGTTTTCAGGGTAATATGCGGTATGCGACGGGGAAGGGCATCGGCCTAAAAACGTATGCGATTATCGTGGAATGAAATTCGGGCGCGAGCTGCACACTTCGCGGATGAGTGGAAAGACGCGCATTACGAAAAAGGGCAGGCCCAAACCTTTTACAATGAATTTTTTGAAGTGTTCGGCGTGACGCGGCGCAGGGTCGCGAGCTTCGAGGAGCCGGTCAAAAAACTCGACGGCAAGCACGGCTTCATCGATCTGTTTTGGAAAGGAGTCTTGCTCGTCGAGCAGAAGAGCGCCGGGGGTAACCTCACCAAAGCCAAAGAACAAGCCTTGGATTATTTTCCGGGGATCAAGGAATCAGAACTACCGCGGCATATCCTGTGCAGCGATTTTCAAACCTTCGAGCTTTATGACTTGGAAGGAGAGCACCCGCCAGCTCACTTCGCCTTGAAGGACCTCCCGAAGCACGTTGAACACTTCGGCTTCATTCTCGGCGTCGAAAAACGCACGTTCCGCGACCAGGACCCGGTTAACATAGAAGCGTCGGAGCTGATGGGGAAGCTCCACGATGCATTGAAGGACGCGGGCTACACGGGGCACGATCTCGAACGCTTTCTTGTCCGCCTCCTGTTTTGTTTGTTCGCCGATGACACCGGCATATTTGAGCCGCGCGGAATTTTCTTCGATCTTATCGATCAGCGGACGCGAGAAGACGGAAGCGACGTTGGTCAGTGGCTCACACAGCTTTTCGAGGTGCTTAACATACCGATCGGGCGCCGGCAGAAAAATCTCGACGAAGATTTACAAAAGTTTCCGTATGTGAACGGCGATCTATTTCGGGAGCGGCTGCAAATTCCTGCATTCGATGCTCCTATGCGCCAACAGCTGAAAGAGGTGTGCGAGTTCTCGTGGGATGCGATCTCACCGGCTATTTTCGGTTCGCTGTTTCAGTCGGTCATGAACAAGGCGGAGCGGCGTGCATCCGGCGCTCACTATACGACTGAAAAGAACATCATGAAGGTGATTCAGCCGCTCTTTCTCGATGATCTACACGCAGAGTTTAATCAGCTGAAAGCTCGCCGTGACACCGGACGTCGCAATGCGTTGCTTGCTTTCCATAAAAAACTGGGCGAACTGCGATTCTTCGATCCGGCATGCGGATGTGGGAACTTTCTGGTGATTGCCTATCGCGAATTACGGGAGCTGGAGATCGAGCTTTTGAAAGAACTTCACGCGGGGCAGCGGACGCTCCTCGATGTATCGACGCTCTCAAACCTCGACGTAAATCAATTCTACGGCATCGAAATATTTGAGTTTCCGACGCGGATCGCGGAAGTGGCATTGTGGATGATGGATCATATTATGAATAACAAGCTTTCTCTCGCGTTCGGCGACTACTACGCGCGTATTCCGCTAAAGGCATCCCCACACATTCATAACGCGGACGCGCTGGAAATCGCGTGGGGGGACGTCATTCCTGCGAAGCAATGCTCATACGTCTTCGGCAATCCGCCGTTTGCGGGCGCAAAGTATCAAAGCCCTAAACAAAGGGAGCAGGTTCGGCGAATCGCTCGGCTTGGTGGGACCGGAGGAACGCTGGACTACGTTACGGCATGGTTTTTGAAGGCCGGCGACTACATTCAAGGAGGAACCTCTCACATCGGCTTTGTTGCGACAAACTCGATCACGCAAGGGGAACAGGTCGCCCAACTTTGGCCCTTACTTTTTAACAGCTATCGCCTTGAAATCGCGTTCGCTCATCGCACGTTTGCATGGGGATCAGATGCTCGGGGGAAGGCGCACGTACATGTTGTGATAATCGGACTAACACGGCGCGCCGACGAACCGAAGGATAAGCGTCTGTTTAGCTACGACGATATCAATGGCGATCCGGTGGAAAGCCGACACGGGGCGCTCTCACCCTACCTCTTCGACGCGGGGGGCTTAGCCAATCGCCATCTTGTCGTCGAGGAACGTAGCAAACCTCTTTGCGACGTGCCGCGGATGATCACGGGAACGCAACCAATCGACGATGGGCAATACATATTCACAGACGAAGAGCGCACAGCGTTTTTGGCGACAGAGCCCACCGCTGTTAAGTTTTTGCGTCCGTACATGAGCGGGGTCGATTTTCTTGCAGGGGAACAGCGGTGGATACTCGCACTTCAGACTGCGACACCGGCTGAGCTTCAGAAAATGCCGCACGTGAGGGCCCGCATGCACGCTGTACGCAAATTCCGAAGCGTGAGCGCGAGGAAGAGCACGCGGGCGCTTGCGGACTATCCCGAGCGGTTCAACGTTGAAGCGATTCCAACATCCCCATTTCTAGCAGTGCCCGAGGTAAGCTCGGAACGGCGCGAATATATCCCTATAGCCTGGTTAGAGCCGCCGATTATTCCGTCAGGAAAGATACGGTTCATTCCGAATGCGAGCTTGTGGCAGTTCGGCATTCTTACCAGCGCGATGCACATGGCGTGGACCCGCGCGATTGGCGGCCGACTGAAAAGCGATTATCAGTATTCAGTTGGAATAAACTACAATGCATTTCCTTGGCCACAGGCTACAAAACAGCAGCAGGCAACGATAGCGAAGCTGGCGCAAGCGATCTTGGATGCACGAAAGAAGTTCAACAACGCGACGCTTATCGAACTGTATGATTCGGACGTAATGAAGGCAGAACTTCGAAAAGCGCATCGTGGACTCGATACTGCGGTCGATAGCTTATACCGAAGCGCGTCATTCAATGGCGATCGAGAGCGGGTCGAACACTTATTTATGTTGTATGAGCGTATGATCGCGCCGCTTATAGTCACGAAGGCGCGACCCAGAGGAAGGGCACGGCATTGAGTCTGGTTGCGAGAAGCCCTAGCAGCGGTAGGTGGGGTGATTGCACGAAGCGGATGGTGGAGTACAGTTGGATTGAATATGCCTGATCCGTATACCATTCGCATTTACGTGCCCGGCGGCGATCCCGAGGGGCTGCGCATTATCGATCGAATGAATTGGACCGGACTGGGAATCGTGTTCCCGCGAGAAGATTGGCCGAAGATTAAGAATCGTCCGGATTTCGGGAAGCCCAGCGTATACATTCTTATTGGCTACGTGACGGAAGACGACTTGGCGACACTCTACATTGGTCAAGGTGATGTACTGCGCACTCGGCTGGACAGCCATTTTGTAAATAAGGAGTTTTGGTCGAGGGCAGTTGTCTTTGTATCGAGTGCAGCGAGCGGAGGCCTCAATCGTGCGCACGCGACCTGGCTGGAGCATGCACTAATCAAAAGGGCCATCGAAGCTAAGCGCAGCCATCTGGAGAACGGAAACGAGCCGCAAGAGCCGCAACTGTCAGAGGCGGAAAAGGCGGACACCGAGGCATTCTTACGCGAGATGCTTCAGATACTTCCTTTGGTCGGGTTGAATGCATTCGAGGCACCCAAAGTTGTTGCTGCGCCTATGGCTCACGGCGTGGACGGCGGAGCCGTTGTGCGATCTAAGGGAGAGTTGGACACAATAATCGTTCCTGCTCAAAAAGAGGGATTCGAAAGAGTATTCCTGGGAGAAAATGCTTGGTGGGCGATACGGATCGGCGGCGGAATGCTGCCGAAGATCAAATACATCGCTGCTTATCAGAGCCAGCCTGTATCCGCCGTTACCCACGTAGCTCCGGTCGCGCGTATCGAGCCGTACGGCGATGGGGGCAAATACAAACTGATTTTTTCGGAGCCAGCTAAGAAGATCAGACCAATTCCGTTCGGCGACGCGCCGTCCGGGACAATGCAAGGGTCGCGGTACACGACGTACGAGAAACTTCAAAAAGCAAAGACGGTGATGGACCTCGTAGGAAAGACGTAGCGGCTACGTATGTGGGTCTTTGGATATGGATCGCTGATGTGGGACGGCCCGCCTTGCCATCAGCAGCCGCTTGATCCGCTCGACGGCCACCAAAGGAGTCTTCTTCACCTGACGTTCTCGGAAACGAAGCACGACCCAGCCCTCCATACGCAGTCTGCGATTGACCTGCCTGTCTCGCCGCATGTTGCGCTTTATCTTCTCCGCGCTCATTTCCGTGGTCGTTCCAAAAGTCGGAGCGAATGAATGCTTTGCCGGTGTCTCTGGCCCGATATTGAGGAAGTCGAAGCTGGACCTCTCATCGAAAGTCGCGAGGAAGGCCCGAGGGATGGCGAGGGCCTGACGAGCGGACGAGAAGGTCCAGCAAGACCGACGAAGTCACGTTCGTAATTTACACGGGTCAATTCGGTATCGAACTGAAACGGTTCTCGAATTCGGGGTGCCCCTATGGATACTGGGTATGGATACGGAAAGAAGGGGCGTAGGAATAGGTGAGACGCAGGCTGGGCTCTATCAGGGTCATACGGTGACCGCGCTGAAAGGCATCAAGAGCGTGCGATCGATCAGAAAGGGCGAATTGGCGAGGACAGTTCGTCCCTTCTCGGCGGCCTGCTCGTGACCACCTGGCCTTGCCGGCTACAGCCGAGCCGACGTTGACCCCGAGCAGCGGCGCGACTTCTTTGTGTATGCGGAACGACGAATTTCCGGCACGTGTCAGCTTCAGTGAGCATGGAGGAGATTCTATAATGGAATGAAGAAGTTCTCTATCATGCCCTATCGGACTGTCGAAGTGAGCGCCTACGCTTATGCAAGCTCCAGGTGTAGAATAGCCTGGAAGGTAGATTCGCATGTGGCCCGATAACGAAACAGAGCAAGATTTTTTGAATTTTTCCGGCGTCGCAGGCACGGTGGCCGAGATCATCGTGCAGGCGCAGGGGCGTCCGATATCTATCAGCGTATCCGGTCGTTGGGGCGTTGGCAAGTCGTCGATGATCAAGCTCATCCGCAAGGCGTTGTCCGGACGGACTGACCAGGGGGGGTCCCCATTCATTTTTGTCGAATTCAACGCGTGGCTCTATCAAGGTTATGACGATGCCCGCGCCGCGCTTATGGATGTGATCGCGTCGAAACTCTCAGAGGAAGCAGAAAAGAGGAAGACGGGAATCGAAAAGACGAAGGATCTTCTGAAACGCATCGACTGGCTGCGGACTGCGAAAATTACCGCAGGCTCGGCAATCGCCCTTACGACCGGCACTCCACCCGTCGGCCTCATTGGAGAGCTATATGAGGTAGTTAAGAAGATCGCAACAGGGCAAGTCGATGCGGCCACTATCAAGGAGGCCGAGAAGGCGGCGTCGGACGCTGGTTCCGCGATGGGCGGCATCTGGAAAGCGAAGAGCACATCATCGCCGCCGAAGGAAATTCAGGCGCTCCGCGAGAGCTTTGAGGGGGCGCTGACAGAAATGGGCGTCACGCTCGTCGTTCTCATCGATGATCTTGACCGATGCCTACCCGAGACGACGATTTCGACGCTCGAAGCCATCCGACTGTTTCTCTTTCTGAAAAACACAGCATTTGTCGTCGCGGCCGACAACGAAATGATCAAGTACGCGGTAAAGCGCCACTTCGAAGGTGTCACGGACGACGAGCTGGTGACAAGTTATTTCGATAAGCTGATCCAGATTCCGATCCGCGTTCCGCCACTCGGCACCCAAGAAGTTCGCGCATACCTGATGCTTCTCTTCGTAGAGAACAGCGACATAGATGCAGCGGAAAAGGAGAAAATTCGCGCGAAGGTTTGCGTGCGGCTGGGCCAAACATGGCAGGGCAAGCGGGTCGATCGGGCGTTTGTCCAATCACTCGGCACGCTGCCTGCCGATTTGGTCGCGCAACTCGATACTGCAGACCGCCTCGCGCCGCTAATGACTAAAGCATCCGGGATCACCGGGAATCCTCGACTGATCAAACGCTTTTTGAATGCGCTTGCAATTCGAATGGCGATTTCGCGAGCACAGGGCGTTGGCGTAGACGAAGCTGTACTTGCCAAGCTGCTCCTCTTTGAGCGTTGCGGCAATCCGAAGGCTTACGCCGCGCTTACAACGGCAGTGAGTGAAGACCAGGGAGGAAAGGCGCGGTTTCTTTCGGAATGGGAAGAGAAAGCAGCCGCTGGCGAGACACTCAAACTGGAAGAGCCGTGGAACGACCCATTCGTGGAGGAGTGGTTGCGGCTACCACCGCGTATTGCCGACCAAGACCTTCGCGGCGCGCTTTATGTGAGCCGCGAGCACGCCCCTCTCATCACCCCAGAGGATCGGCTTTCCTCGGAGGGTGCGGAGGCGCTCGGCGCGCTTCTGGAGCACCCTGACATGGCGGCAAGCTTAAAGCCTCGTCTAGTCGCGGTGCCCCGGATTGAGATGTCGATCATCATGGATCGGCTCCTTGACCGGGCTCGGAAGGAACAGGAATGGGGCGTTCCGGATATTCTGGAGGCATTACTCGTCGTGTCCGCAAGCGACCCTGCACAGGGATCACGGGTAGCGGCCTTCTTGTCTGAGCGCCCGCTTTCACAGATCAAACCCAGTATAGTGCCAAAAATCTCGGATCAGCCGTGGGCCGCAGGGGTTTTCGAAAAGTGGAGTAGCTCCAATGTGAGTGCCACAGTGACGAGGGCTTTAAAGACGATAAAGGCGCAAAAGTAATATGGGCACCTCAGGTTCAAGCAAAGGATCGCCGGGTAAGGTGCCGATGGTGCCGTCATGGGTGCCTGATGTCCCTGCCGCGCCGCCGGCCGATCCGGCTTCGCCGCCAGATTCCTCGCCTCCCGCAGACCACGCGCCCGCCAATCAACCAGCCCCGGATACAGGGGCTGTTGCCGCACCGGCCGCACCGGCACCTCCGATTCCTATCGCTCCCGCCGGGCGGTTCACAGCGGCGCGGCGGTCAGCGGGAAACTTTGCGCAGACAGGAAGCTCAAGCGATTTAAAACGCTCGATCGGGCACTACGTCAGAACCGGATATGGCGGCGCAAGCACCGCAGCCCGAAGGCTTGGAGGGACCGCTCGCACAGCAGGGTCGTTGTATGGGGCTCTTTCGCCGACCCCGACGCCAACGGCTCCAGATGCGGAAGCCCGATTGGATCGTGCGCTGCTCGCCGGCCGTTCGGCCAACGAGATCATGGACGCCGTCGTCGAAGCTGTCCGTCCCGTAGATGGAACGCAAGACGCGGAGGCAAGCCGCACGGCGATAAAGGCCTGTCTGTCAGAAGTGCTCGTTCGTTTTCCCGGCGCCGACTTACTCGAGCTGTCAGAGGAGCAGCGCGCGTTTGCCATCGAGCGATACGTCGCGTTGGACGTGTTCGAAAGATTTGTGTTGGACCTCGGGAAGACAATTCAGGATAGAGCGCCCAACGCGAGCGCTGCGTTGGCTCGGCTGAAAGATGTCAAAGACTACATTAGGGAAACCGTATCGTCAGCGTTTCGAAGGCTGAGGGATGCCGGGCGTATGCTGAGCGCCGGCGGGGTATCACAGATAGTACAGAGAACACTACTCGACGCGTTGCACGTTTTTGAACAATCGAGCGAATGAAAATCATCTGCGCGCCGCCGGATTTTGATTTCCCCAGCGCAGGGGGCGACCTTGACGTGGTGTTATACGGCCACTCGGATAGATCAATTCGCGGAAGCGTTGGCGATGAGGTAAAAGATACAGTTCGACGGGAGAAGTTGTATCCGGCACCGCGAGCGTGGGACTTCCTCTCGATAGCCCTTTCGATCGTGGCAGCTGACCTCGCGGGTCACCGGAACAGGAGCCCGGATGGTTGGACCCGAGAATTCGACCTTAGCATCGCGGTTGCCGATCCGGACTTCTGGAATACCCAGATCGCTCCGTTAGAAGGCTTGCTCCGCTTTCTCACAACAGATCGCTGGAACCTCCATTTTCTCGATCGAGGATTGTTGCCAGCGCCCGATCGTAACCCCGTGATGCCGGAGGAGGATTGCGTGGTCCTACTCTCAGGCGGTCTCGACAGTTTTGTTGGGGCTCTCGATCTCACGTCTCTCGGTCGTCG
>Ga0187876_1002584_pt1 | contig 13223 bp, 10 predicted proteins | sample June2016WEW_17_4_FD_133000 | JGI IMG/M metagenome (GOLD analysis project Ga0187876, IMG submission 133000) | Peatland microbial communities from SPRUCE experiment site at the Marcell Experimental Forest, Minnesota, USA - June2016WEW_17_40 | ecosystem: Environmental > Terrestrial > Soil >... | reverse complement strand
TGCAGCTGCTTGCCGAACACGCCGAGTTCCACGTCAATATCAACTCCGTGGTCGGGGGCGGAATTCATCATCCGCACGACGCGATCGAGGTCGCGAGGCGGGCCGTCGCCATGGGCTTCACGTCCAGCGTCGGCATCATTCACGATAGCGACGGGCAGCTTCAACCGCTTTCTGAAGAAGAGCAACATATCTTCTTGCAAGTAAGGGACATGGGCAAGAAGAATTATGCCCGTATGAACTACTTTCAGGACAATATCGCGGCCGGGAAAGAGAATAAATGGAAGTGCCGGTCCGGTGCCAGGTACCTTTACATCTGTGAGGATGGTCTGGTCCACTATTGTTCCCAGCAGCGCGGTTACCCTGCGACGCCTCTGGATCGTTACACGGTCGAAGACATCCGGCGCGAGTTTATCACCGAAAAAGGCTGCGCCCCGCGTTGCACGGTGGCGTGCGTGCACTACACCTCATATATGGATTTCTGGAGGGCGCCCCAAACGATTCCCGCGCCGGAAGCAGCTCAACCGGATAAGCAGAAACTGATCCAACTTCAAACGAGATAAGGCAGCCGGGCAGGAGCCGGCATCCGAAGCCGCGCACTATGATTGGCGAAGCAGTCTCCCATTACGAGATTCTCGACAAGCTCGGCGAAGGAGGCATGGGCGTCGTCTACAAAGCCCGCGACCTTCACCTGCATCGCCTGGTCGCACTCAAGTTTCTACCCCCGGAAATAACCGCGGCAGCCGAACGAATCGCGCGTTTCGAGCAGGAAGCCCGTGCCATTTCGGCGCTGAATCACCCGCACATCGCCACCATTTATGCCATGGAAGAATACCGCGGCCGGCGGTTCCTTGTTCTGGAATACCTTCCCGGCGGCACGCTGCGGCAGCGGCTGAAGGATTTCCGAGCGAGGAACGAACCATTCCCGCTGCGTGAAGCCCTGAGGATTGGAATCCAGACCGCGGAGGGACTTGCCCACGCCCATCGAAAAGGCATCGTTCACCGCGACATCAAGCCTGAAAACGTAATGTTCACGGCCGAAGGCCTGCTGCGCATCACCGACTTCGGCCTGGCAAAATCCGAGACGTCCGGGCTGACCAGGGACGGAACGACTGTCGGCACGGCCGCGTATATGGCGCCCGAACAGGCCATGCGCAACGAGACCAGTCCGCGTTCGGACCTGTTTTCGATGGGCATCGTGCTGCACGAAACGATCGCGGGGCAGCGCCCGTTTCGAGGCGAGAGTGAGTTCGCCACCATGCAGGCGGTCGTGAGCGAACCGTCCCCGCCGCTGGGGCGGTTTCGTTCCGGCGTGCCACCTGGCCTCGAGCGCATTCTGTCGCGCCTGCTCGAGAAAGACCCGGCGCGCAGATATCAGACCGGGGAAGAGGTAGCGGCGGAACTGAAAGCGCTCGATCCCGATGCCGAAGCTGGTACGGATGAACTGAACTACTCCGGCGTTACGAAGACCATGCCGGCGGCCCCGCAACTCGCCTCGCGCCGACCATTGTGGCGTCAAAACGGGGCCCTGGCCGGTCTGATAGCGGCCTTCACTCTGACTGCAGGAATAGCGTGGATGAAACTTCGCCCGTCCGCCACGGCGCCGACCGGAGCTACTCAACTCGCCGTGCTGCCGTTTACCGCGAAATCGGGCGTCACAGAAGATACGGCTTTCGGCAACGGATTAGCGGGGATCGTCTCCGATAAGCTTGCAGCGCTGGGCACCAACGTCTGGATTATTCCCGCGAACGATCTGCGCCAGAATCGTGTGGCCACCCCCGCGGACGCGAGGAAGGTATTCGGTGTGGCGACCGTGTTGACCGGGGAAGTGGAACGGCAGGCGCGACAGGCCGGCGAGGCGGGAGTCCCGCCAGCGATGAATGTTGCGATGAATGTAGAGATGCACCTCGTCGATACGGCCTCCGGGAGAACGCTGCGTTCAGCGTCGGTCAAATCGAGCGATGGCGCGACGCCCGTCGAAGAGGAAGTCCTGAAGCAAGCGGCGGCGATGCTCAACCTGCCGCTCGATCCCCTCGCGGTGAGCAAGCTTCGCGCCGACGCAACTCAAACGGCCAACGCGTACGATTACTTCGTGCTCGCCAATGGTTACCTGCAGAGATATGACCAGGCTGGAAACATCGGCTCCGCTATCGCCGCGTTTCAGCGCGCCATTCAACTCGACCCGTCCTATGCGATGGCGTACGCCGGGTTGAGCGGCGCTTATATGCGCCAGTACCGCAACTCGAGCGATCAGCAAAATCTCGAAAAAGCCCGCGACGCAGCAATCCAGGCGCTCTCGCGTAACGAAAGCCTCGACTCGCCGCACATTACACTGGGCACGATCGCAATGGTGACAGGGCAGACAGACGAGGGAATACGCCAACTGCGCGCGGCGCTCGATCGCGATCCGGTGAATGCCGAGGCTTATCGCGAACTGGCGGCTGCGTATGTTCAGGCGGGCAAGCCGGCGGAGGCGGAGGCGACTTACAATCGCGCGATCCAGTTGCGGCCCAACTTCTGGCTCGGTTATTTCGACAGCGCGACCTTCTACAACAGCCAGGGCCGCTATGGTGAAGCCGATAAAGCGCTCACCACCGCCGCTCGTCTGACGCCCGACAATTATCTTGTTTATCGAAATCTGGGCGGCGTTCAAATGGCACGGGGTAAGTGGGCCGATGCCGAGCATAGCTTTCGGGAAGCCATACGGCTCAGGCCCGGGGGGACTGTCTACTCAAATCTCGGAACCCTCTACATCTACATAGGGCGCTATGCGGATGCCATACCGGTTCTGGAACAGGCAGTCGCGCTCAGCGGCAGTCACGAAGTCTATTCGTATCTGATCTGGGGAAACCTTGGCGATGCCTATCGCTGGGCATCGGGGCGCGATGCGAGTGCCAAAGCCGCATATGGGAAGGCGGTGGAACTCGCGGAAGCGCAACTGGCGGTCAACCCGAAAGATGCGACGTTATTGAGCCAGGTCGCGGTCTATGAAGCCAAGATGAGAGATTTCGGAGCGGCCCAGGCCAGGATGGGGCTCGCGCTGAAACTGGCGCCCGCCGACCCGGCCATCCTCTACCGCTCGGCTCTGGTGCTGGAGTTGTCCGGCCAAAGGCGGCGTAGCCTCGATGCTTTGAGCGCCGCTCTGGGCGCCGGTTATTCTTTAAATGTTGTGGAACGCGAGCCCGAGTTGATTTCGCTGCGCACCGACCCTCACTATCGGGAAGCCAGCGCGCACGCCAAGGAGAAAAAATGACGCCGAACCCGCGAAGAGAAGCGAAGTTGCATGCCGTCCACATACGGATCGACGGCAAGAAATTCGTCTATACGACGCCCGACAACCCGAACGCAACCACAATCGTCGTCCAGCGGGGCGACCGGGTGAAATGGAACTGCGGTCACGGGAATTATTCGATCCTGTTCAAAAACGAATCTCCATTTACCGGTATCGGCGCCCATGGCCGCCGCGGCGCAGACACGGAGGTTCTCGAGATTGTGGGCAAACCCGGCAGTTACAAATATGCCGTGAACGTTGTCCTCCCGGACGGCCCGGTCGTGGACGATCCCGAGATTATTGTCGGCGGCGGCGGGGATTAAACCGCATGTCTGTGGGCTGGATCCCACGGACCTCGCACCAGTCGGTATAGAGCTGGCCGTAACTGGCGGTGATGTATGCATCGCGCGAAAAGCCGAGGGCTTTCGCCGTGCGATCGATCCATCGGGCCGGACCTTCCAGTTCCATGTAAATGCCAATGGGCGTCTCATCGAGCGTGGCGATCCCGGGCTCGCGATCGCGCGCGAATTCCGTCCGGTATTTTTCGTAGCGGAATGCTTCGTGAAAACCGAGTCCCGCGAAGACAGCCAGACAGGAATCGAAATCGGAGGCCGTGAACTCGTTTTCCACGCGGCGCTTGTGGCGGCTGGGCATTTCGGGGCCTTTGAAGGTACAAGTGACGGTCTTGCCCGCGCTGCGAACCCGCAGCAACATGCGACGTTCGCGCAGCGAACCGCGCCCGTCGTCGAGGACCAGATTCCGTTCGAAAATCCTTGGGGCTATCGTTTTGAAGCCGAGGCGGCGTAGCAGCGCGCGCCCTTTGGCGGCGCTCGAGAGGGCGAGCTTGATTTCGGTTTCGATGGGCGCCTTCAAGCGATCAGGATAGCGGATTGAGTGTTAAACTCGTGTGTACTTGCAGAGAGCGTGCGCCCGTAGCTCAGTTGGATAGAGCGGCTGGCTTCGAACCAGTAGGTCGGGTGTTCGAATCACTCCGGGCGCACCAGATAACAAAGCTGAAGGTTTTACGAAGGACGCCTTGCAGGTTGGCGTCCCTCAGCAGTTGGTTGATGACTGCGATAGGTCGCGATATCGTTCGCACGATCAACAATAACCATCTCTTTAGTCCTCAGGTCATTGCCGAGAAAGCGAGCGTAAAGTCGATCACAATTGCGGGCAAGCAGTTCCAGGGTGTAGTGTCCGACAGCAAATAGGGCGGCTTCCCGACTTGCCTGCGTCACATCGTCTGTTGGCCGGAGAAAACCAACGGTCAACAGTGTCTTAACTGCTTGTCTCAGGCCAGGGGCAACCCCAATCCTTCCCTTCCGCGCGGACTCGGTGCTATACTTCGGCGAGCGTAATCGAACACTGTCCGAGCGCGTCAGGATTATGTCCTTGGTTCGATGCTCCCTGTCAAATTCCAGCCGCCAAACACAAATGTTGTTATTTATGGCTGGACTTGCGGTTGCGCTGGGAACCGTGGCCGTGGACGTAGCCGCGGCAATAGAGATGCATCCGGCGCCCGTCGATGGGGATGGGGCACAATACGTCGCTCTGGCCCAGTCCTTGGCGGCGAACCGTGGCTATTATCTCGATATCGACGTCTGGCCGGATCGACCGAATGTGGGCCGCGCGCCATTATGGCCCGCGCTCCTGTCTGTTCCGCTGCGTGTGTTTCCCCGTGCGGATCCGAGTTTCATCGCGCGCTGCACGGGAGCCGTTCTTCACGGCGTCTCGGCGTACCTTCTGGTCATGCTCACCTTCCAATTAACCGGCGATGTGAAGGCGTCCGCCTTTGCCGGGGCGATCCTGGCCGCCTATGCGCCTGAAGCAGGATTGGTCATCGGTGGCTATTCGGAAGTCGCATATGTCGCGGCCACGCTGGCTGGGCTGGTTCTGTTTTTCGAAGGCGGGCTCTTGACGTACGCTGGCGCGTTGCTGGGCGGAGCCGCGGCTCTGGCCCGCCCCAATTACGCTGCTCTGCCGATTGTCCTGACTTTCCTGCTGGCAGTCTTTCGCCCGCGCGCGTTGTTCCAGGGGCGCAGCATCCTCTTCGCGGTAGCGGCGAGCTCCCTGTTCTACCTGCTCCCGGCACTCTGGATCGCGCGGAATTACGCAGTTTCTGGCCATTTCCCGATTCTGAGTGCGACCGAAGGAGAGGCGCTGTATGGAGGAAACAACCCGGTGGTCGAATCCGAATTGAATGTTTGGGGGTACTGGATACTTCCGCCCGACATCCCGGGTGAGCGGAGCAAGCTGGAGTTGTCGCGTCAGAAATCCGAGGTGCAAGTCAATACTTATTATCACGACAAAGGCGTGCGCTACATCCGCGAACACTTGCCTTTACTCCCGCGGTTGATTGTCGGGAAAGTTGTCCGCGGATTTGTTCCCGTTGCTTGGACCCAGGTTCCGGCCACGATCGTAGTGGCATCCTTCCGGTTCTGTCTCTATGGGGTCTTCCTGGCGTTCTTCCGGTTTTGGCGTCCGCGCAACGAAGCCTTCGATGCCGTGGTCGCTTCGATGTTCCTGATCACACTGGGGACCACGGTGGTTTACTATGGCTCGTTCCGCTTTACCTTTTGCCTCGAGCCATTCCTCATCCCGTTCGTCGCGGCTGGTGTGTCGGCAGCGCTACGCACGGAAGATCGGAGCGCCGCGATAGCAGCCCGTTAGCACGGGACGAACTCCACAGCGTACACTCTTGGGTCGTACGCGAGAACTTGTCCAGCAACCTTGAACTTACCGCTCGACCTGGTACAAAGGGCATCTTTATCGGCAATGCCCTCGCCGACTTCCCGTGCGGTGTCGTATAGCAGCGTCCCTGGCAAGTCACGCTGCCGCGAACGAAATGTTGATGTTTATTTCGGCTTTGTACATCTTGTGGGCCAGGTCCCGATTGAGGTAGCGCACCATGAACGCAGCGATATCCAGGACATTGCGTATCTCAGCACAGACACATTGCGCATGGCTATGCGCTGGCCTTCCTTACTGACCTCTAGGTGGTACAGTTCCCGGGAACCGGATTTCAGCAGCATCGCATTCCGAATCCTTGGCGATGAAATCGTAGATGCTATCTATGATCGGGGCCGAAAACCAACAGGCACAGCGAGTGTCCGCCGGAGATTGCGGCATCGAGCGCAGAAACGAGTACATCGTCGACTGTCAGGCGGAAGTCGCTGCAGAAGCCATTCCAGGTTCGTTGACTAATAAGCTTGCGTAAATCCGATCATAGTTGTTGGCGAGCAGTTCCAGGGTGTAGTGGCGGGCAGCAAACAGGGCGGCTTCCCGGCCCATAAGATCGAGTCGGCACGGATCCCTCTGCATCTGGCATAAAACCGAAGTGAAAGCCCGCGCATCCGGTTCCACGAGGACGGCATTGCCAAACCACTGGCCGCCGGCCGGCTCGCGAACGCCCGAGCCAGCCACCATGTCGACGACGCCTCCGGCCGGCGTTGAAACAAACGGCCGTCCCGCCGCCATCCCTTGTATCAGGGCGATTGGGGTGCCCTCATTGCGCGACGTCTGGATGAGGAGGTCACAGCGTGAAATGACATCTTCAACATCGCGAGTCCAGCCTTGCCACTCCAGACGCTCGTCTGGCCAGCATCGTACGGCCTCCTCCATCAGGGAGCGCTGCGGTCCGTCACCGGCGACAATGAATCGAACTCGATCGTTGACACGGAAGGTCTCACGCATTACCTCGATCAGAAGCGCGATATCCTTGATCGGAACTAACCGCCCGGCCCAGCCCACTGTCAGCCAGCCGTCCGTTCTGCTCGGCGGCGCGAGCCGCTGGAATGGTTCGAGATCCAGGCCGTAGGGGACCACGTGGACTTTTTCGTGCGAGGCGATTCGAAAACGCTCGACGAGGTCCCGCTCCTGCTGCGGACCAAGAACGAAAATCGTGTCGGTGAACTTCGCCAGAACTCGTTCGGCGATCCGCGTTGCAAAGCTGACCAGGCGCGAGAAATAACCACGCATACTGTGGCCGTGAAAGGTGTGAATGACTATCGGAACTCCGGCAAGCCAGGCCGCGATCCGACCCAGAACGCCTGCTTTGGCCGTGTGGGTCTGGACGATGGCGGGTTTCGCCGCGCGCATAAGACTGTAGAGTCGCCAAAGAGCGATGAGATCGTTCTTCACGGATACCGAACGGGACATCTCGGGTATCCACTCAACGGAGTCGCTCGGCGTCAGCAGATAAGACATGTCCAGTCTCGGGTCTTCGCACGTGCCGGTAACGAACTGAGTACGATAGCCCAGGCGGTGGAGCTCACGGCAAAGAGGAATGACGATCAGGGGTGGTCCTCCCTCGAGGCGCGTGAGCACATGCAGCACCAGTGGTCCTGGTTGGGTCGTCCGCTGCGCCGCCCGCCTCAGGACGGTCATTCAACGGCCCGCTCTCTGGCGGAAGGAAGATTCGCAAGAAAAATACCAAAAACAGTGAAGAGCAGCAGCACGAGGGCTGCGGCCGCACCGAGCACCAGGGGCTCCCACTGAATCAGCAGACCGGCGAACCCGCCGAGTGCTGTGAGTGTCCAAAGGATCCACACGGTCCGGCGTTCGCCTAAGCCCGCCAGCGCAATCCGATGCGAACTGTGATCCCTTCCGCCAATCGAAATCGACCGGCCCGCGATGCTCCTCAGGATGGAAACCAGGGCCACATCGAAGATGGGATACACGAAGGTAAGTACTGGATAAGCGAGCTCCAAAGCAAATACTTTGGTGTGGGCCAGAGGGCTTCCAATGGTTAACGTGGCCAAACTGAAGCCGGCGAGCATACTGCCGGTATCACCCATGAAAATCTTCGCCGGATTGCGATTGAAGATCAGGAATCCCGCGAATCCCCCGGCGATCACCGCGAGCATGCCGGCTTCGAGGGCATACCCGCGGCTGACCAACAACCCGATGCGGAAACAGGCGATGATAACCGTGACGCCCGCGCAGAGACCGTCCATGTTGTCGATCAGGTTAAACGCATTCGTGATCCCGAGAATCCACAGGAACGAGAAAGCCGCGTTGGCAATCGGCCACGGAGACGCATGGAAGACGTACCCGGATAAAATCATCCATGCGGCGGCGCAGATCTGAACCGTAAGCTTAGTTACGGCCTTCAACTTCAGCCGGTCGTCGATGAATCCAGCCATGCTCAGCAGTAAAGTGCCCGCCGCCATGGGTGCGAAAGCACCGCCGAGCGCGCGGCAGTAGACCAGACCGCAGGCCAGCAAAATCGCCAGACCGCCGCTGGTGGGAGTGTCGCGCTTGTGCCATCGATCAACCGTGGGAGCAGCCACCAGGCCGAGTCGCGCGCCGAATCTCGCCAGCGCCCATGTCAGCAGGGCGCTGAGCAGCCCGGTGAGGGCGAAGAGCAGCAAGAGATGAATTATCGTTCTCATGTGCGACTGAGGATCGGAAACCGGGCCATGGTGTCAGTCGTAAACTGCTCGCCCGCAAGCCGCTCCAGTTTCAGGCGCCGGCGCATGTCGAGCGCAACCTGTTCGATGATTTCGGTGACAGGCGTATTCGGACGGAAACCTGTCAATCTCTCGAGTTTGCGAAGACTGGGTACGCGACGGTACACGTCCTCAAATCCGGAACCATAAGCTTCGCGGTAAGGTATGAACTGCAAATTGGAGCTGGAATGGGTTACTTCCCGAATCAGCATGGCCAGGTCGCGAATGCTGATCTCCGAATCGTTCCCAATGTTGATTACTTCCCCCGCCATCGATGAACCACAGGCGACGCGCACCAGAGCCTCCACAACATCTTTGACGTAGCCAAAACACCTCTGCTGTGCGCCCGTACCGAAGATGGTCAAAGGCGCACCGAGCAGCGCCTGTCGCACGAAGGTTGGGAAAACCATCCCATAGCGCCCAGTCTGGCGAGGACCCACTGTATTGAAGAATCGGGCGACTGTCACGGGAAGGCTCTGCTCGTTCCAAAAGGCCAACCCGAGGAACTCGTCCAGAGCCTTCGAGCATGCATAGCTCCACCGCCGCGTTGTCGTCGGCCCGAGAACCAGGTCCGCCCCTTCTTCGAGTGGGAAGCACGAACTCTTTCCATACACCTCGGAAGTCGATGCTATGAGGACCGGCCTCTTCTTTTTGGCTGCGGCGCGAAGGACCACTTCGGTTCCGTGTACGTTGGTTTCGATGCTCTGTAGCGTCGAGTCAACGACAAGCTTTACACCGACCGCCGCGGCCAGATGAAACACATAATCGGCGGAATCGACCAGATCGGAAACAAGCGACTCGTTGAAGACGGTATCGATGGCGCATGAGAACCGCTTACGGGATTCGAGATGCCGGATATTATCGAGTGAGCCGGTGGACAAATCGTCGATCACCGAAACGGTCCACCCCTCTTTCAGGCAGCGGTCGGCGAGATGCGAACCGATGAACCCCGCTCCTCCGGTAATCAGCACTCTCATATGTGGGTTCCCGCTCCGGCCCGTATATCGCGCATGATGTTCATGCGGCAACAGCCTCCACTCTCCGCAATCGGGTGGCGCTCCACGACTCTGTTGCATCGCGAACGTGGGCTAAAAAATCGCGCGTGCGCACACCAAGCTTGTGCTCCGGAAAATCGTTCGCTCGCTCCAGGCATCGCCGCGACATCCACTCCATGCGGCCAGGGGATTTGCCGACCTCGATAATCTTCGCCGCGAGGTCGGCGGGGTTGCCGGGAGATACCAGATTCTCGGCATCCAGCAGTTCGGGGATCCCTCCCACCCTGGAACCAATGCACGGCAACGCTCGAGCCATGGCCTCGATCATCGCCCGCGGCATTCCCTCCAGCCGCGATGGCATGACGAAAAGGTCACATTCGTCGAGAGCGGCAAACACGCGCTCTCCCGCTGGGAGAATACCTCTGAAGTCCACCAGGCCATCTACGCCTAATCGCGCGGCGAGGCTCGCGAGCGCGGGACGGCGGCGGCCCTCGCCGACGACAACCAGACGGCAGTCGAAACCCTGATCAAAACACAACCGAAGGGCGCGCAACAGAACGTCAATCCCTTTGTACGGCTGTTCGAGTGATCCAATCGCGATGAGCCGGAGGGGCGTTGGAGCATTCGGTATACGGCGCGGCGCTCGAACCAACGCGACCATCGGAAGATGGACATCCGAAACGGCTATCTGAAAGGCGGAAGGATTAGGTGCATACCGTGCCTGCAAATGGCTGCTGACATAACGAACAGCGCAGGCATGCCGGCATTGAGCCTGCGTACGCCAGGTGAAAATCGACCGCAGCAGAGGCCTCAGAGGATGGTTTATCGATCCCTTTGAAAACATTCCCCACGGATCGCCGATCACCTCGACAGCGAAAGGTCTGCCACGCCTTCGAAGCATGGACTCAACGAGGCACGAGATTGTGGAAGGCGCCTTCAGAATCACTGCGTCGCCATCTCCGATCCCGCTGAGCGCGGCGCGCTGGACAGAGCGCCAGTGAACACAAAACTGCTCGAATCCAACGTAACAGGGAATCGGGGCGAAAGAGATACAGTCGCCGTCGGCGCGGAGTCCCTGAGAAGGAGGAGCTTCGACATCGCGCACTCTCGCCAATATGCGGACGCTGTCGAAAACATCCAGATATCTCCTGGACTCTTCGTAATTGTGATTGCTGCGGGTCCACACGGCGCCGTCAGACGTGCGCTCGAAACGATGCTCGACTATCACGCACGCGTTCATGAGAATCGCTCCCGAAGCGGGTCCGGCCCGCGCAGCGCCAGTGCCGCCAGCAGGAAAAACCACCAAACCGTCGAGACCTTAGGGTGCATGAACACGATGGTGTCGGCAAGCATACCCAGAGTCGCACAAGCCACGCCAATGGCGGCGATGGAGTTCTCCTGTCGCGATACGGCCCGGGAAACAAGCCGCCACAGAACGATCCACAACTTCGCAAAAAACAGCACTCCCAGAGCGCCCAACTCGACCGCGAGCAACAGGAACACGGAATGAGGTTGAAACAGCGTGGGCCCATAGTCCGATGAAACCGTCCCGTGGCCGGTAAGGACGCGATCCCCGAGTTCCCAATCCAGCATGTACCAGGGCCAGACTGAGCCATAGCCAGAGCCCCGCAGGCTCGCTACCGGGTCACGTTGCTCCACAATATTCAATGCCGTCGTGTAAGTCGCCGCACGCTCGCTATCGAACGACTGCAGGCGTTCGGTAGACGCGTATTGGAACACCGCACCCGCACTCAGGGCAACGCCCAGTGCGGCTGCCGCCGCAATCCGGCGACTGCGTTCACCCCTGGCGGTTACGGCAATCGCGACAATGAACAGCGCAGTTACAATCAGGGCGAAACGCGATCCCAGGGCAATAATCGATATGGAAAGTGACGCCAGGCCCGCCGCGTTTGCGAATCCGTGACCTGGCACATCGTCGAACCAGTCCTGCAGGAGAACTGCCGCTGCGGGCAGTAAAACCATATGCCCGGTACTGGGTGCGTAAAGCGGACCCTTAAGTCGCTCGATGCCGAAGCCGGACGTATAGAAGTGGCCCAGTTCGGTGCGCACGCCCGGGTCGAAATAAGACACTGCGAAATATACGGCGCTCGCAACTGCCAGACCTAACGCGATCATTCTGGTCAGAGAACGAATCTGGCCCGGCGTCAAAGAGGCAATCACCGAAAACGGCAAGACAAAGGCAGCCGCCGCAAAGCAAAGGCCGTAGAACATCCCACGGGTGTTGTACAAATCCATTTGAGACCAGAGAGTAGAGGCGGCCGCATACGCAAGAATCAGCGAGAACCACATTGGAATATTCATGTGCCACCGGGGACGGGCCGCCGAAAAATCGCTGGTGCACAACCAGCCCGCGAACGATGCCAGAGCCGCGAAGAGTACGATGAGTTCCGCGCCCCGAACGGGAATGTCAAATATCACGGGTTTTGGTGTGAGCGTGTCCGGCAAAAACGACACCACAAGCAAACACAGGGCGAATGGCGCAACCGACAGCCAGGCCCCCGGACGCGCCCTCTCTTCAAATGTGATTGCCGGGGTCATACCGCCACGGCCTCCTCGCAAACAGTTCGGTTTCGCCGGCCCGCACCGTAGAGATCACGGAGTTGGCCCGCAACGGCCTCCACCGAGAATTGCCGGGCCCATTCTCTGCCCTCTTCCCTGAGCCGGTTTGCGAGACTCGGATCGGCGAGGATCGCCTGCGTATTTCGGGCGGCCGATTCCACGTCATCCTCAGGAAACATATACGCCCGCTGGCTTTCGCAACAAGCTTCGCGGATAGCAGGCAGATTCGCCGCGACGACCGGAAGTCCCGCGGCTGCCGCCTCAATCGCCACGGTGCCGAAGCCCTCCTCGCGCGAGGGGAAGAAGAACAGGTCCGCGCATTGAAGCAACGGGGCGACGTCCGCGAGGTCGATAAAGACGGAGAAATCCGTGCGGCCTGAAATACTCTCCTCGAAAGACTGGCGGCTCGATCCGTCCGACCCGGCAACGGCGAAGTGCGGGTGGATACCCATGCGGTTCAGTTGATCGGCCAGCGCGCCAAGGAAAAGATGGTTCTTATGCGGTTCGAACCGTGCGACGTAGACAATAATCGGACGGTCCACCGGCAGACCCAACCGCCACCGCGTCTCAATCTTGTCCCGCAGAGCGCCATAGACACTCGTATCGACGCAGTTGCGTACAACAAATCGGGGTTTGCCGCTCAGATCGGCGTACTTGGAGAAAGCATCGAGGCTGGCTTGAGATGGGGCGAGGACGATATCGCTATAGTCGCGGATGTAACGGCCCATCGAGCGCGCGTATAGAGCGCGAAACGGGCGTCCTTCTTCAATGTCACGTACCGGGTGGAGGTGAGCGATGCGTTTCCCGACGCCCGCAAATGTTGCCAGTCGCAAATCGAAGCCGGCGAAGAAATAGTTATGACTATGCACAACGTCATAAGGTCCGTGATCGCGCAGGATACGAACGAAATTTCGTGCGTACCGCCATGGC
>Ga0187876_1002582_pt1 | contig 13225 bp, 9 predicted proteins | sample June2016WEW_17_4_FD_133000 | JGI IMG/M metagenome (GOLD analysis project Ga0187876, IMG submission 133000) | Peatland microbial communities from SPRUCE experiment site at the Marcell Experimental Forest, Minnesota, USA - June2016WEW_17_40 | ecosystem: Environmental > Terrestrial > Soil > Wetlands... | reverse complement strand
TGATTGTCGGCGCCGGCGGCGCTCTGGTGCTCTTCATCTACGACGAGGGCGATATATTCTTGAAGCTCTCACGACAGATAAAGCAAACGGCAGAGCGCTACCGGCAATCGCCGTAGCCGCACGCGCCAAGCTCCTTTTGGTGGGTGCTGGCGTGCTCCAAGGCCAGCTTCGGAATACGAAGAACTGCGCGTTCACGACTGGACTGTGCGCGGCCACAGAGCAATGAACAAAAGGAGGCGCTTCGATCTTGTCGTTACACTTCTGGCGCTGTTCCTCAGTGCGATAACGTCGATCGCAATCGCGGGCCCCGCATCAGAGAGCGCAACGTCCGCGACGATTCTTGTCTACCATCGGTTCGGCCCGGTGGTTGCCGATAGCATGACGGTCACCACCGCGGTCTTCGCATCGCAGCTCAAATATCTTCATGACAATGGCTACAGTATCGTGCCGCTTCGTGCCGTAGTGAATTTCGCCGCGGGTCACGGCGAGTTGCCGCCGCGCGCCGTTGCGATCACCGCCGACGATGGCCATCGTACCGTGTTCAGCGACATGGCGCCGTTGGTCGAGCGCTATCGAATCCCGGTGACACTGTTCATTTATCCATCCGCGATTTCGAACGCCTCGTATGCGATGACATGGAAACAGCTCGCGGAACTGAAAGCCACCGGGCTCTTTTCGGTGGAATCGCACACGTACTGGCATCCCAATTTTCGCATCGAGAAGCGCCGACTCTCCGCCGAGGATTACTGGAAATTGGTGGATAGTCAGCTCAACAAATCGCGACAGGTGCTCGAGCGCCGGCTCGGTGGCCACGTGACGATGCTGAGTTGGCCGTTCGGCATCTACGACGATGAGCTGATTGCCGCCGCCACAAAATCCGGATACGTCGCCGCATTCAGCATCGAACGACGCAAGGTCTCGCGCGGCGACAACGTCATGGCGCTTCCCCGCTTCATCGTTACCGATGGCGACATCGGACAAAGATTCGGGAGTCTGCTACCGGCTCGGACGCCAACAACCAGTCGGTGACAGTTGATGTCGAGACCGATTATTTTCACGCTGTCTTTGTTCGTCCTCACATCTTTGTTCAGGCCTCTGCCGGCATTGGCGTACACCGGGACCATCATCGATGGCTCGACCAGGAGGCCGGTGGAGGATGCGATCGTGACACTCGGGGACGTTGTGGTTCGAACCGATCACGACGGCAAGTTCCAAATCAGCGGCCACGGTGACAGGATCGGCTTGAGAGCATACGGCCATCAGCGGGAATCGATCTCCATCGGCGAGTTGAAAGATCATTCCGGACCGATTGCGCTCACGCCGATGATGCCGAAGGCGCTCTATCTTTCATTTTACGGCATCGGCAGCACGAAGTTGCGCGAGGCGGCGCTCGGCCTCCTCGACAAAACCGAACTTAACGCCGTGGTGATCGACGTCAAAGGCGACCGCGGGATGATCGCATTCAAAACCTCGCTTCCGCTCGCCGAGCAGGCTCATTCGAACCAGCTCACGACGATGCGCGATGCGAAGGCAATGATTGACCGGCTCCATCACGATAACATTTACGCGATCGCACGAATTGTCGTCTTCAAGGATGATCCGCTCGCGACCGCGCGACCCGATTTGGCGGTGAAGCGCGCCAGCGGCGCAATCTTCAGGGACCGCGAACGCCTGGCGTGGACCGATCCCTTCAACACCGAGGTGTGGGACTACAATATCGCGATCGCGCTCGAGGCGGCGCGCCTCGGCTTCGACGAAATCCAGTTCGACTATGTGCGCTTTCCCGACGCGCCAGGGCTGAAGTTCTCGAAGCCGACCGACATGAAGAGTCGCCTCGCCGCAATCTCCGGCTTTCTGGCCGAGGCGCGGCGGCGCCTCACTCCCTACAATGTGTTTCTCGCCGCCGACACCTTTGGATACGTGACGTGGAACCTCGACGATACCCATATCGGGCAGCGGCTCGAGGAACTCGCGCCCATCGTCGACTACATCTCGCCGATGCTGTACCCGTCGTGCTTCCAGTTCGGCATTCCCAATTATCGCAATCCGGTCGCGCATCCGTATGAAATCGTCTTCCTCTCGCTGCAGAACGCGCGCGAGCGTGGAATCCCCTCGATTCGGTTTCGCCCGTGGCTGCAAGCATTTCGCGATTACGCCTTCGACCATCGAGAGTTCACCGGCACGCAGATAAGGGCGCAAATTTCGGCCGCCGAAAAGTTCGGCTCCGACGGCTGGATGCTATGGAACCCGCGCAACCAGTACACCGCCGCCGGCTTGAAGGTGGAGGGCGCGGCCTGCAAGGATGACGTTCCGGACGTGGTACAATCGTCGCAATGAGAAACCCGACGGCGTCATTCTCGCACCGTCTGATCGCGGCACTCGCGTTCCAGTTGCTCGCCGCGATCCTTGCAACATTGGCGTCTGCTGATGCCGCCTCGTCCGCTCGCTTGCGCGAAGCGGATTTGCAACAAATCGACACCATCGTCCAGTCTGAGATCAAAGCGGGAAGAATCCACGGCGCCGTGGTTGAGATTGGGCAAGGCAACCAGGTCGTTTATCGCCACGCTTTCGGATATCGCGCGCTCGAGCCCCGGCGAGTCGCGATGACTCCCGACACAATTTTCGATCTCGCCTCGCTGACCAAACCCGTCGCGACCGCGGTCGCGATAATGCAGCTTCGCGAGCGCGGCAGGATCGACCTCGACGCGCCGGTCGCGACTTACTGGCCCGCCTTCGCTCGCAACGGCAAGGAACGCATTACGATTCGCCAGTTGATGACGCATTATTCCGGCCTGGCGCCGGATTTGGACCTGCGCCGCAAATGGACCGGCTACTCGACCGCAATGAAGATGACCGCGGATGCGAAGCCGCTTCATCCTCCGGGAACGCACTACGAGTACAGCGACATCAATTTCGAGGCGCTCGGCGAGGTGGTTCGGCGCGTCGCGAAGCTTCCGCTCGACGACTATTGCCGCATCAACATTTTCACGCCGCTCGGAATGGCTGACACTGGTTTCAGCCCGCCGGCGCGGGAACTCAATCGTATTGCGCCAACCGAATACGTCGACGGCAAGTTGCGCATCGGCGAAGTCCACGATCCGACCGCCGCGCGAATGGGAGGCCTCGCGGGTCATGCCGGACTGTTCTCCACCGCCAACGACCTGGCGATCTTCGCGAGGATGATGCTCGACGGCGGACGCGCGGGCGCGGTCACGATTCTCTCTCCGCGTTCGATCGACGAAATGACGACCCCCCAATCGCCGGCCGACGCGGTTGATGCGAGCCACCTGCGCGGGCTGGGATGGGATCTCGGCGCACCGCTGTGCGCGAATCGCGAGCAGCTCTTGCCGGTCGGTTCGTACGGCCATTTCGGATTCACCGGGACGATGCTGTGGATCGATCCCGTATCTTCCACCTATGCGATCATCTTGACCAACCGCACGTACCCCGGCGGCGCAGGTGATGCGGGCCCGTTGCGACGCGAAATTCTCGCGCTGATTTCAGATCGCCTCGGCGCCCTGTCCGAGGATCGCATCGTGGAATGCCGGCCTTGCTTGAACTCTTTCTGCGCATTGGCCAAACGCACTGCCGCTCACACAAGGGTTCTGAGCGGCGCCGACGTATTGGCGGGTGACGGATTCGCGCAACTCAGAGGCACGCGCGTCGGATTGATCACCAATCAGACCGGCGTCACTCACGCCGGCACTCGCGATATCGAAGCGCTTTCACATGCGCGCGGACTGACGCTGCGCGCGATCTTCAGTCCCGAGCACGGCCTGCACGGCGATGTCGATGAGAGCGTCGCGCCGGGCGCCGAGCCCGTCACGGGTCTGCGCTTCTTTAGCCTGTACGGAGAGACGCGGCGGCCGAGCGCCACGATGCTCGATGGCCTCGATGCGGTGGTGTTCGACGTTCAGGACTCGGGCGCGCGCTTTTACACCTATGTCACGACGATGGCCTATGCGATGGAAGAAGCGGCGCGCCGCGGCATCGACTTTTATGTGCTGGATCGTCCGAATCCGATTTCGTGCGCTGTCGTGCAAGGCCCGATCATGGACGCCGATTTGAAATCGTTCACCGGATATTTCCCGCTGCCGACGCGCCACGGCATGACGGTCGGCGAGCTTGCCGGGATGTTCAATCGCGAAAACCACATCGGCGCGCGCCTGCACGTGATCAAGATGCGCGGCTATGCGCGTTCCGAATGGTTCGATCAAACGGGGCTGCGATGGACGCCGCCCTCGCCGAACCTGCGAACGCTTACTGAAGCGACGCTGTATCCGGGCGTTGCGATGATCGAGGGCGCCAATGTGAGCGTCGGGCGCGGGACCGATACCCCATTCGAATTGGTGGGCGCGCCGTGGATCGATTCTGCGGCGCTGCTCTCCTACCTGGACCAGCGAAAGATCCCCGGCGTTCGCTTTCGGTCAGCCGATTTCACGCCATCCGCCGACACCTATGCCGGCCGGAGCTGCCACGGAGTACGGATTTCTCTCGACGATCGCCTCGCGCTTGATTCGCCGGCGCTGGGAATCGAGCTGATTGCCGCGCTGCATCGTTTATATGCGAATGATTTCAAGATCGACGCGACGCTCTCGATGGTTGGTTCGCGTCGAACGCTGGAGGAAATCAAGTCGGGCGTGGATCCCAAACAGATCGTCGCGGGTTGGCAACCGGAGCTGGAGAATTTCCGCATCCTGCGCGCGCGCTATCTGCTCTACTAGTCTTCGCTTTTCTCTTCCGCCTCGAGCGCTACCAAAATAGACCGAGCCGTCAGGAAGCCGATAGGCGTGCGTGTACGGCGACCATCCTTCGACGCGCTCGATCAGATGTAGCTCGCCATCGAGTTCCTCCAGCATCTCGAATATCGAAGGCGCTGATGTGAGTGGTGCGATTGGAGACAGTTCCGCCGGAGCATTCGGACTCATCGCCATCTTCTGCGTCACACAAGAAGTGCAATAACCGGCCCAATCCAGTTAGTCCCGATGGCAAGCGATTTGCTCTCCTTCTCTGTGAGTGTTGCATTGCAGGTTGAGATCCAGGAGAAGAAGCAAATTGGAGAGTTGCAGCGCAGCCGGATCGGGTCGGCGCTGTAAATCCGGGAGGGAGCAAATGTTGGCGAATCAATTCACAGAAGTCTTCCGCGAGGAGCACCGCCAGATGCGCGATATGCTGCTCGGCCTGATGGACGCCATCGAGGCCAATGACATCGAGGCGGTTCGACAGGGAGTTGGCGAGATGGCGGCGCATGCCGGTCCGCACTTTCATTACGAAGAGCAGGTTCTCTACCCAGCTCTCGCCGAGATCGATGGAGCCGACTACGTTGAGAGGCTCGGCGCCGAGCACGATGCTGCGCTCGAGGCCGTTCAGGAGCTCGCCGAATTGGCCGAGGCTGAAGAAATCACTCCGGAGCAGGCGGGATACGGCCTTGAACTCATCCGTCGACTCCTTCCACATGTCAGCGATCGCGACGGGCTTGCGGTGATTGTAGAGGTGCTGCCTGAAGAGACTGTTCAAGAGATCGTGCGCGGGCGTGAGAAATCGAGGCGTTCCGGTAAGACTCTGCTCGATCTGGCCCGGGGAAAAAAGAAGCGCCGGCCGGTTGCACGCCAGGCTCGCGGGAAGGCGAGCAAGGCCGTCGCGGCGGCGAAATCCAAAGTAGTCCCTCGCAAGGCCAGGGCGAAGGCGAAGCCGGCGCGAAGGAAGCCGTGATTTGATCCGGGCTGGGAGTTCATTTCAAAAGCCCGACGCTACGTCGTGGCGGCCGGCCAGGTGGCGCAGGAGGTCCTGGCTACGTGGACCGCGCGAAGCGACGAAGGGGCGTTGTCGGAGCTTGTGCAAATGGCTCAATTCTTCGTAGGCACTTCAGGCTGGAATTACTACGGCTGGCGCGGCAGTTTCTATCCCGAGGATCTTCCGTCTCGACAGTGGCTTTCCTACTACGCAAAGCATTTCAACACCACGGAGGTCAATTACTCCTTCTATCATCTGCCGCGCTTGACGACCTGCGAGAACTGGCACAGCCAAACGCCCGAAGGTTTCATTTTCGCTCTCAAGTCGTCGCGCCTAATCACGCATATGAAGCGGCTCAAGGGTGTGAGGGCAGAATGGACCGAGTTCGTCGGACGAGCCGTTGCCCTCAAGGAAAAACTCGGCCCCATTCTTCTTCAGCTTCCGCCGAGCTTTCACGCCACACCGCAGAATCTGAAGCTGGTGGAAAGGTTTCTCGGCTACGGCGCTTCACGGCCCCCGCTGCGGCTCGCGATGGAGTTCAGACACGAGTCATGCTTCAGCAAGGAGGCAGTCGCGCTGCTCAGCGAACATAGTGTGGGCCTCGTGCTCTCTCATTCCAGCCGCTATCCCTTCCCCGGCGTGATTGCTACTGCGCCGTTCGTTTACTTCCGCTTCCACGGCCCCAAGGCCCTTTTCGCCTCGTCGTACTCGGAAAGTGAACTCGAGCAATGGGGCGCCCATATGAAGGCTTTTCTCCAGAAAGGCCGCGACGTCTATGCCTATTTCAATAACGACGCCGGCGGATATGCTGTCGCCAACGCGGCAACACTCATGCGCATCGTGGCTTGAAGACCGTGACCTCAGCTGTTCGCGACAAGGTTGCGGGCGGTGAACGTCCTTGTCTCGCCATCGTAAGTGAAAAGTTCCGCATAGCGCCCCCAGTCGATGACGGCGCGCAGAGTCTTCTCCGTGTCGCTCGGATTCAGATGGTCCTCAAGTTCGGACTCGAATCTTACCCTGGGTGCGAGATGACCCTCGCGCTCATTGAGGACATGATGGATATGGGCGGCGAGAGGCACAAACTGAAGCAGATGCTCGCTGAACAGCCGCTTACGCTCTTCCATTCCGCTCTGGGCGAAAACGCGCCCAGCCGCGGTCAGCTTGATAGCGCCCTCCTGTAGCTCCGCGAACTCCAGGATGTGAAGAGCTTCGGCAATCAGGAAGAGTTCCCCGATGTCCAGGGCCAGCGCGCCGGCGATCCTGGCCAGCTCGGCACGCCCTTGGTAAGGGGGTGAAGCCAACGCCTCAATGAACCCGGCGAGCAGATTGATCGGGACCGGTGGCAGCGGCTGCGCCAAACCCCCGTGAATTTGTCTTTGTGCTCCGATCGACTCCGTCGCGCGCGAAGTAAGAATCGAATAAAACTCGTCAACAATATTATGAAACTCGGTATCCAATCGGTTGCGTGGATGCGCCAAGGGGACCGGAATCTCGGCCGCGATACGCCCGGGATTTGTGGAAAGGACAAGGATTCGGTCGCACATCATGATCGCTTCTTCGATGTTGTGGGTTACCAGCAATACCGACTTGGTGGGAAGCTGACGCTCTATCCAGAGATCGAGGAAGTCGGTCCGTAAGGTCTCAGCCGTTAGAACATCGAGGGCTGAAAACGGCTCATCCATGAGAAGCAAAACTGGCTCGATTACGATCGCCCGTGCGAAGCCGACCCGTTGGCGCATTCCCCCTGAGAGCTCGCGAGGATAAGCGGATTGGAACCCGTCGAGACCGATCAAGTCGATGGCCGACATTGCCCGGCGGCGAGCCTCGTCATGGGCCAACCCGAGCGCATCGAGGCCGGCCTCGACGTTCTCGAGTACGGTAAGCCAGGGGAATAGAGCAAAGCTCTGAAATACAACTGCTATACCTTCGGCCGGCTCAGATAACGGCTGCCCGCGATAGAGCACCTCACCGGAAGTCGGCCTAATAAGTCCTCCAGCAATGCGCAGTAGGGTCGACTTCCCTGAACCTGAGCGGCCAAGGAGGCCGAGGATCTCGCCTTCTCGCAATGACAGTTCGATGTCGGCCAGCGCCGCCAGCGGTTCGCCGGATGGCTTGGCGAAAACTTTGCAGACCTTGTGCATTTCGATGACGGGCTTGTTCGCCGGGCTAGCCATTAGTTCCTTTCAATCGAGCCGCGTTCGCCGTTGGGCAAAGGCGTAGAGCGGCCGCCATAGCAGCCGGTTCATCGTGATGACGAATACTGACATGACCGCGACGCCCAGCGCGATCCGAGGGTAATCGCCCGCTTCAGTCATCTGCGCGATATAAGCGCCAAGCCCTGACCCACTGAGCTTTGTCGGCCCCCAACTGACCGCCTCAGAGACGATGCTCGCATTCCAGGCGCCGCCGGACGCCGTAATCGCGCCCGTCACGTAATAAGGGAAGATTCCGGGCAGCATCACCTGGCGCCACCAGTGCCAACCGCGGATTCGGAAGCTCGCTGCTGCTTCCCTGAAGTCGTTCGGAAACGCACTCGCGCCGGCGATAACGTTGAAAAGGATGTACCATTGCGTCCCGAGAATCATCAACGGGCTAAGCCAGATCTTGGGATCCAGGACAAACTTCACGATTAGGAAGACCGCGACCGGGAAGAGCAGGTTGGCCGGAAAGGCGGCGAGAAACTGCGCGATCGGCTGGACCTTCTCCGCGAGCTTCGGCCGCAGCCCTACACCGACTCCGATCGGAACCCAGACCACTGACGCCAGGGCAATCAGGATCACGACCCGAAGGAAGGTAAGGACGCCGTTGTTTACGGCGATAGTAACGTCGCCCCAAGACAGTTCGGGTTCGGCAAATTCCATGAGCTTCCATCCCACATATGCAAGGCCGGCAAGAAGAAGGCCGAACCAGGCGACATCAGCTGCGCGGCGAGGTAGCGCGAAAACTGGAAGCCAACGAGGTTTTCGGGGGAGAGCAAGCCGGGCTAGCAGGGTGGCCTGCACGGCCCCGCCGATCGGCTTGCCAAGGAGTCTAAGGAAGCTCGCGCCTCGAAACAGGTCAAGCACCCAGCTCCTCGGCACGACCACCGCAGCCGTGTGCTCGAACCGGAACTTGTCGGCCCAGGCTACCAGCGGACGGAAGAGCAGCTGATCGTAAATAAGGATCGTGACGGTCATCGCGACGATTGCCCATCCAACTGCCGCGAGGTCACGTTGCTGGATTGCAAGGGCGACGTAGGACCCGATTCCCGGAAGCGTGACCTGGATGTTACCAACGGAGATAGCTTCGGAGGCGACGACAAAGAACCAGCCGCCGGACATCGACATCATCATGTTCCAGATGAGCCCAGGCATGGCGAACGGCACCTCGAGGCGCCAAAAGCGTTGCCAACCCGAGAACCGGAAACTGCGGCTCACCTCGTCGAGATCGGTCGGAATGGTTATGAGCGACTGATAGAAACTGAAAGTCATGTTCCAGGCTTGGGCCGTAAAGATCGCGAAGATCGCGGCAAGCTCCGGCCCCAGAGAAGTGCCGGGAAAAAGCGAGACGAAGAACACGACCGTGAAAGAGAGATAGCCAAGTACCGGCACCGATTGGAGGACGTCCAGCAGCGGTATCAGCACTGTTTCGGCCCGCCGACTCTTGGCCGCCGGCGTGGCGTAGATGAACGTGAAGATTAGCGAGGCGACGAGCGCGGCCAGCATGCGCAACGTCGTGCGGAGAGCGTAGACCGGCAGGACAGCCGGAGAGAGGGAGATCCTCGGCTGTTGCGCGGCAACGAAAGGCGCCACCATCTGGTGAGCGCCGGATCCGAGGAGCATCACAATCGCCAGCACCAACAGCGTCGCAACGGCGTCCCGCCAGGTCGGGACCCGTTGATGCCACGGTCTGCCGATCAGTACCTCGGCATGCTGCTCCACACTGCCTCACCTTTCGGCATCCGCCGACAAATCATGTGCTCCCCTAACCAATCGGGTGACTTTTATCCATCTTGCACGAAAGAATTGCTGCAATCGGGCCCGCCGAAGCGGAGCGCGGACGTGCCAGATCCGCAAAGCGCCATCATCCCTGAACCTCGCGAAAGTGCTCTGGGTGCGCGAATGCTATTTGCAGTTCGCAGAGTCCGCTGTGTCAGTCGAAATGGATCTATTCGGCGTGAGCAATTCCAGCGCGGCCAGGAGCTGAACTTGAGGCTAGTGCGGCGGAGCCGCTTATCAGGTCGAGAATTTCGGTGGTTACCGATTCCTGGCGAAGGCGCTGCATCAGTTTTGTGAGGTCACGGGATTTGTTCTGGATGTTCTGATGCGCCGCTTCCATCGCGCGAAAGCGGGTCGAGTTCTCGCTGAAGAATGATTGCATCGCGGCGTTCTCCAGCGTTGCGAAAAAATACTCCCCAACTATGTCATCAAAGAGACGCTGCGGCCGAAGGTTGATGATCGGGGGCAAGTTGGTGGAAGTCTTTTGCACGACCGGCGCCTCGAGCGGCAGCAGGCGACGCTGCTCGATGCGCGCCGGCTGACCCCCGGCATATTGTGCGTAGACGACCTCGACGCCCGCGATGCGGCGCTCGCTGAACATCCGATAGAGTTCTGCCGCGACACGGCGTGCAGCGCCTGTGACTCCCGCGCAATGCGTCGCCATCGGCAGCACCAGGTCCGGACTCAATCCGCGTTCGCGACAAATCTGGGCGCCGCGGGTTCCGACTACGATCAACGCAAGCCCGCCGCCGGTCGCGCGCTCGGCCGCACGCAATGGATGCTCATTGAAGCCGCCGCACAGGCCGTGCTCGGCGCAGAACACGACCAGGCCGGATTTGTTTGGTCGCGCCGCAGCTTCGATCACGCCGGCGGGCGGCAGCAGAGTTGCGGATTCGGACAACGCCTCGCGAATCTGCTCGGCATAGCCGCGAATCGGTTCCAGCGATCTGAGCGCCTGCTGCATCTGCGAGGCAGCCATCGCCCGAATCGCCGCAACTATCTCGAGTAGCTCGTTGAGCGAGGTGATTCGGGTGGCGATTTCGCGTTCTTGCGCCATCGAGTTATCGCTTCGCCGGCGCAGTGCCCGCGTGATTCAAGCTTTCCACCAGCTCTCCGACCGCCGTGACGAGCGCCAGCCGCGTTCGCGGCTCCAACTCTCCGGCTGTGTTGATTCGCCGCACGGGTTCCGCGGCGTGCTCGTTCAGCCAGGGGCCGAGTTTCAACCGGAGCTCGCTCACTTTGTCCAGCGGCAGGCGCTCGAGCAGCCGTTCGTCGATCGCCAGCAGCAACGCCACCTGGTGCGCGATTGACAGCGGCGCGAATTGCGGCTGCGTCAGGACCGCGCGGATTCGCCGCCCATGCTCGATTATCTCGCGCGTGCGCTGATCCACCATCCCGCCGAAGCGTGTGAAGATTTCCAGTTCGAGGAATTGCGCGTATTCGAGGCGGAGATTTTCGGCCAGCTTGCGCATCGCATGCGACTGCGTCTTGCCTCCGACGCGCGATACGCTCTTGCCGACGTTGACGGCAGGCTTCTGTCCTTCGTGAAACAACCGCGGCTCGAGAACGATCTGCCCGTCGGAGATCGAAATCAGATTGGTTGGTATGTAACCGGACAGATTGCCTTCCTCCGTCGCAGCGATCGGCAGCGCGGTCAGCGACCCGCCTCCGCGATCGCGATTGAGCTTGGCCGCGCGTTCGAGCAGCCGCGAATGGATATAGAAGATGTCGCCGGGGTATGCTTCGCGTCCCGGCGGATTTCGCAACAGCAGTGACAGCTGCCGATAGATCACGGCGTGCTTGCTCAGATCGTCGATGATCAAGAGCGCATCGCCACCGCGTTCTGAGAAATACTCGGCCATCGTGCAGGCCGCATACGGCGCCAGCCATTGGATTCCAGGCGGGTCGTCCGCGGGTGCGAACACGAAGATGCATCGCTCCGGCGCGCCGTAGCGCCTGACCGCATCGATCACCTGGCTCACGGACGAGGTCTTCTGTCCCACCGCACAGTAGATACAAACCACGCCGGTATCGCGTTGATTGATTATCGTGTCGATCGCGATCGCGGTTTTCCCGGTTTCGCGATCGCCGATAATCAATTCGCGCTGGCCACGTCCGATCGGCAGCATCGCATCGATGACGAGAAGGCCGGTATTGAGCGCGGTGTCGACGAAATCGCGATCGACGATCGCGGGCGCCGGCCGCTCGACCGGCTCGACTCCCGCCGCTTCGATCTCCGGACCTCCGTCCACCGCAACGCCGAGTGCGTTCACGATTCGGCCCAGCAGGTTGTCGCCTACCGGCACGCTTGCGACTGAACCGGTTCCGTGCACCAGGTTGCCCGCCTCGATACAGCTGGCGTCGCCGAGCATCGCGCATCCGATTAGGTCCGGATCGAGCGTCAGCACGATTCCGGCAACCGGCTCCCCGCCGTCCAATCGGTCGAAGAGCAGCAGTTCACCCAGTCGCGTTTCCGGCAAACCGCCTACCGTGGCGACATTGTCTCCCACTCGTTCTACGCGGCCGATCAGGTCGAGTCGGGGCTCGGCCTTGAGCTCACTCAGAAGCCGGCCCGCCGTGCTCAGACGATCCTTTACGGATTCAGCCAGCGTGCTCATTGCGATTGATCTCCCTGGCGGCGGTGGTCAGCGCGTCGCGCCAGTTGAAGCGGAGAGTTGCGCTCGGCAATGTGATTTCGGCGCCGGCGATAAGCGCCGGATCGCTGTTGAACTTTATGCCCCCTCCGGCGCCAATCCGTTTCCCGAGTTGTTCGCGCCATTGCGCCTCTTCCCGCGCGTCGAGCGGGTGAGCCGTCGTGACCACGAGAGCGGTCTCGCCCAGATGCGAAACGAGCGCGGCCCGCTCCGTTGCCGACAGACGGTCCAAATAGTCTAGGACGCGGGTCAGGAAGGCATGCTCGATCGAAGGAAAGGTCAGCCCGCGAAGCAGCCGTTCCGCGAGGTTCACGGCGAGCTCGATTGTCCGGGAAAACAGCTCTTGTGTGGCGGCGGCGCGCTCTTCGCTGATCTGCGTGGTCGCGTGATCGCGGATTTTCTCGGCTTCCGCGCGGGCTTCGTCGAGCATCTTCACCCGTTCGGCGGCCAGTTGCGCGCCCTGCTCTTCAATCGCCTTTTGGCGCGCGGCTTCGATTCCCGCCCATTGTGCCTGGAGGTCGCGCTGCAGATTCAGCGCTTTTTGCTTTTCAGCTGACGCTTCCGCCATGCCGCGCGCAATCTCCTCCTTACGCCGGGCGACGATCGCACTGACCGGCTTGAACAGAAAGCGCTTGAGCAGCCAGACCAGGATGAGAAAGTTGGCCGCCTGCAGCGCGAAGCTCCACCAACTGAAATTCATCGCGCGAAGGGATTGGCGAATAGCAGCAGCAAGGCGACCAGCAGGCAGTAGATCGCCATCGTCTCTATCATCGCCAGGCCAACGAACAGGGTGCGCGACAGCGAGCCCGCGGCCTCGGGCTGCCGCGCGATGCCTTCCATCGCCGCCGCGACTGCGCGGCC
>Ga0187876_1002580_pt1 | contig 13230 bp, 11 predicted proteins | sample June2016WEW_17_4_FD_133000 | JGI IMG/M metagenome (GOLD analysis project Ga0187876, IMG submission 133000) | Peatland microbial communities from SPRUCE experiment site at the Marcell Experimental Forest, Minnesota, USA - June2016WEW_17_40 | ecosystem: Environmental > Terrestrial > Soil >... | reverse complement strand
CGCAGCAAAGTCCCCGTCCACTCCGCAACCGGCAAGACCGCCACCACCACGGGCTGACATCCAACCCCACCCCGGAAAACCGGCCTCTGTTCAAATTTCTACGTTTTTAAATGCGCGCCGACAACGGAAGTCAGGGGCTCCTCAATTGGGGTCTGTTACACTGCGGGTATGCGCATTGCATGGCTATTTCTTCTGTTGCCCCTCACCACCGCGCAGGCACAGGTGACTCATTACAAATTAAAGTTGACGCCAGACTTCGATCACCACCTCCTGCGGGGCGATGAGACCATAGAATTTCATCACGACGCGGGGACTATGGAATGGCAAAAGCAAGCCGGTTTGTGGATTTCCAGCATAGGTTTAGCCGACGGTGAAACTGCCTTGAAAGATGAGGCTGTGGGCGTCCGCTTGCGTACTGGCGGCGAGCATATGCTGCACTTCAAATACACGGCTGCTCCGGCTCGCGGCATTTCCTGGTTTGCCGGTCAGGATGGATTCAATACCCAGTTCTATTGTGAGGAAGGGGCTTGTGGACGAGGCCATGAAGAACGCCCGAGCAGCAACAAAGGTTGACCCGAAAAACCGCCCCGCGCATTACCTGCTCGCGCAAATTACCCAGAAGAATGCAGACGAAGCCACTGCCCGGCGGGAATTGGCCATTGCCCAGTCTCTCAGCGAAGCGGAGTCCGAGCACGATATTCTTCGCTTGGCGGAAGAAAGCCAGAATCCCGTGAAATGACTGTCCCCCGGACTTCCATTGCTCTGGCCCCAAGATTATCACGGAGCAGCAGCCAATCAGACGTCGCAAGTTGTGGCGGGATTTTCCCGGTTAAGGTGCGTTCACGTTGAAGGCGATATCAGAGTCGAACGCGGTGAACCTGCGTGATAGCTCATCCTGTAATTCCGCACATACACTCATATTTCTGGAGGCCTTATGAATAAACGCCAGCCCATTGCGCGCCGCAGGTTCCTGAAAGAATCTGCCGCACTTCTTGGCACAAGCTCGCTGTTAACAGAGCCCGGGAATTCTTGGCCCGGGGATTCAGCCGGTGGATCGAATGCCGCCCTACAGGGGAGGCAGACACTCTCTCTCGATGGCAATTGGCAGATCGCGGATAGCGTATCGGCGGATGATGTTCCCCACGCCTTCGAACACTCCGGGCCTGTGCCCGGCATGGCCAATCTCGCTACACCACCTTTCCCTGATGTTGACGCCTATCTCAGTCCGGAGAACATCCTCGACAAGCGCGATTTCCATGTCCAGCCCGAGGAGGAGATTGCAAAACTCGTCCCGGGCCCGAAGCAGAAGCGTAACTACCTCTGGTACCAGAAAACCTTCAGCGTTCCTGCCAAAAGAGAAGTGGCCATTTTGAAGATTAACAAGGCTCAATTCGGGACGGCGGTTTGGCTGAACGGCAAGGAGATCGGTGACCATTACAGTTGTTTTACGGCGGGGTACTTCACCGTGACCGAGTCGGTCAACTGGGAGGGCGAGAATCAATTGCTGGTCCGGATTGGTGCCCACCCCGAGGCCGTTCCGTCGTTTGTTCCCACTGGGATCGACTTTGAGAAAAACAGGTGGACACCCGGCATCTATGACTCCGTGGCGTTGCACCTGTGCGATAACCCGGTGATTGAGACCATTCAAGTTGCCCCCCACCTTACCCCTCGAGAAGTTGTTGTGCAAACGAAGATCAAGAACTACGGGAAAGCCGTCTCCTTCGTCCTGACGCACAAGGTGAAGGAATGGAAGGGTCAGCACCCGGTAACCGAATCCAAGCCCCAGTCCATCAGTCTGGGCGCAGGCGAAGAGAAGACATTCACCGAAACTATCCCGCTGCCGGGCGCCAAGCTCTGGAGCCCGGAGAATCCTTTTCTTTATGACCTGGACAGCAGTGTAGGAGGTGACTCCGCCTCGACGCGTTTTGGCGTGCGCGAGTTTCGCTTCGATACCGCCACCAAGCGCGCCTATCTGAACGGCAAGGTTTACTTCATGCGGGGTTCGAACGTCACCTTGCATCGTTTCTTTGACGATCCCCAATGTCGCGCTTTGCCTTGGGATGAAGCGTGGTTGCGAAATCTACTGATCGACGTTCCCAAACGGATGCATTGGAATAGTTTTCGTTTTTGTATCGGACCCGTGCCCGAAAAGTGGTTTGACATCGCCGATGAGGCAGGATTGCTTATCCAGAACGAGTACTTCATATGGACCTTGGGCCAGGGCCAAGAGAAGAAGTATAGCAAGGAAGAGATGATTCAAGAGTACAAGGAGTGGATGCGCGATCACTGGAACCACCCCAGTGTGGCCATATGGGACGCCACGAACGAGACAGTGGCCGATGTTTTCGGGGATGAGATCATCCCGGAGGTGCGGTCGCTGGACCTCTCGAATCGCCCCTGGGAGAACAGTTGGAATATCCCTAACGATCCCAACGATCCGGCGGAATGCCATCCCTATCTGTTTGCCACGGAAGGTCAGCCGCCGTCCTTCAAGCTGTCCGATTTGGAAGAAATGACCGGCGGTGAAACTCCCCAGTATTCTGGGGTCCTGACGACCGCCCACGCGCGAATCCTCAACGAATACGGCTGGCTCTGGCTCCTTCGTGACGGAACTCCCACCCCTGTCTCGAAGCCCGTCTATGACAAACTGCTCGGGCCCAATGCCACTGGCGAGGAGTGTCTCGATCTCGATGCCTATATCCTGTGCGGCGAAACCGAATTCTGGCGGGCACACCGGAATTTTGCCGCTGTCCTCCACTTCGTTTACCTCTCATCCAACTACCCGGGTGTTTACACGGCGGACCACTTCAAAGACATCCAAAACCTGATACTGGACCCGCATTTCGAGGACTACATGCGCCACGCTTTCAAGCCGCTGGGCGTCTACCTTAATTTCTGGCAGCCCACACTCGAGGCGGGTTCGAAGCGACGGGTCTTTGTCATGATGATCAACGATGAATATGCGGAGGCGAAGGGAAATCTCGTGCTATCACTGCAAGGAGAGGATGGAAAGAAGGCCCTCCATAGCGAGTTGCCTTTTGCCATCCCCGGTTTGGGCCAGCAGACCTACAAGTTTGATGTGGTGATCCCCGACGCTCCCGGAAAGTGTTTGCTTAGGGCGGCAGCATACCGCAAAGGGGGAGAACAGGATCCCACGGTGAGCCGTCGAAAGTTGTCGATTGTGAAGAAGACCAGTTGAAGAGTGGAAAAGGTTAAACCATTATGAAACTCAAAAGGCGCATAGAACGTCGCAAGTTCCTACGTGATTCGGCCTCGATAGTTGGGGGAAGTTCACTCTTGCGGGATGGATTTCGGTCATGGGGATTGGAACGGGGTGGGGGATTGAACGCCATCGAAGGACGGTTGACTTTATCCCTGAATGGCGAATGGGAGATTGAGGACAGCGTTGCAGCAGATGAAATCCCTCAGGCTTTTCATCACACCGTTCCTGTACCAGGACTGGCGCACTTGGCCAAGCCCGATTTTCCAGACGTGGACATGTTTGAGGGGCGGGAGTACATCCAAAACATGGTCAGCTACCGCCAATTGCCGGAATCCACCTTGGAATCATTAGGCGAAGACGGGGTAGGTATTTCACGCCAGAAGCGAAACTCCTTCTGGTACCGAAAAACGTTTCGCGTTCAGGCACGAAAGGAAGTGGCCATCCTGAAGAATGGGAAGGCGCAGTTTGGTACCGCCGTGTGGTTGAACAAGAAGAAGATCGGCGAGCACCTGGGATGGTTTACCGCGGCGTTCTTCAATCTCACCGAGGCCCTCAATTGGGAAGGTGAGAATACCCTGCTGGTAAGAGTTGGCGCCCATCCGGGTGTGCTTCCCAAAGGAGCGCTGGCGGGGACCGACTTCGAAAAAGCCAAATGGACTCCTGGTATTTATGACACGGTTTCCTTGCGACTGAGCGATAATCCCGTCATCGAGACCTTGCAGGTCGCACCCCGCATCCATAGTTCCGAAATCGAAGTACAGGTGGTGGTCAGGAATTATGCCCAAACTACACGACGATTCGCCTTTTCTCACCGGGTCAAGACCTGGAAGGGTCAGGAAGAAGTTGCACAAGCCACTCCGCCGCAGTTGGAATTACAGCCGGGCGAGCGGGGGACCTGGACGCATAAGATATCCATCCCCGCCGCCACTCTGTGGACTCCGGAGGATCCCTTCCTTTACACGCTAGAGACCAGCACCGGAGGCGACAGTTTTGAGACGCGCTTCGGCATGCGGGAGTTTCGCTTCGATACGGCCACAAAACGCGCCTATTTGAACGGCAAGGTCTACTTCCTGCGAGGTTCCAACATCACGCTGCACCGTTTCTTCGAAGATCCGAAGGCGGGCGACCTGCCCTGGGACGAGAGGTGGGTTCGCAAACTGCTGATCGATATTCCCAAGCAGATGCATTGGAATTCCTTCCGTTTTTGCATTGGGCCGGTGCCGGACCGGTGGCTGGACATCGCGGACGAGGCCGGCTTGCTGATTCAGAATGAGTTCTTTGTGTGGACCGGCCGCCCGTCGTGGGACCGCCTACACAAGGGCCGGCGGTGGGATGCCGATGAGATGATTCGACAGTATAAGGAGTAGATGAGAGACAACTGGAATCATCCAAGCGTGGCCATTTGGGATGCAAACAACGAAACCCTGGATGATATCTTCGCGGATAAGATCATTCCCGCGGTGAGGTCGCTTGACCTCTCTAATCGACCTTGGGAAAACAGCTACAACGGCCCCCAAGGCCCCGACGACCCCGTCGAGGATCATCCCTACGAGTTCTCCAACTTGATGTGGGGCGCAGGCGAGCCTTTTAACGTGACCGATCTGGAGAAGACCTCAGGGTTCAGGCCCGACATGGCACGTTCTCCCCATGGCCACGCAATGATACTAAACGAGTACGGCTTGCCATGGCTCGACCGGGAGGGCACGGCCACCTGGGTTTCCAAGAAGGTGTACGCTTTCCTGCTGGGGAATAACTCCACCGCCGAAGAAAGACTTGCCATCAACGCTTACCTCCTTGCCGGACTGACCGAGTTCTGGCGCGCGTATCGGAACTACGCCGGCGTGCTCCACTTCGTATATCTCACCTCCTCTTTCCCGCAAGCCGTTACGGGTGATCACTTCCGCGACATCGAAGCCCTTGAGCTTGAGCCTCAATTCAAAGACTACGTCGGAGAGGCCTTTAAGCCGCTGGGCGTCTATGTGAATTTCTGGCAACCCACGCTCGAGGCAGGTTCGAAGCCGCGCTTCTTTGTCATGATGATCAACGACGAGTATGCGGAGGCGAAAGGGAATCTTGTGCTTTCTCTGCAAGGCGAGGATGGAAAGGAGATCCTCCGCGGCGAGTTGCCTTTTGCTATTCCCGCCTTGGGCCAACAGACATACAAGTTCGACCTGGTGATCCCCGACGCTCCGGGAAAGTGTCTGCTCAGGGCGACAGCATACCGCACGGGGGGAGATCAGGTGCCCACGGTGAGCCGCCGAAAGCTATCGATCGTGAAGAAGTCTGCATGAAGAGTGCGCAGAGAATCAAGAATTCTTGCTATTGCCGGATGCGCTGCAAAGATTGACAAGGAGAATAACATGACCATCTTCGAGGACCTCCAGCAAGCAATCATTGACAGGAAGGCTCCCGTCGCCAAGGAAATTACCGATAAGGGGTTGAAAGAAGGCGTGAAGCCCAGTGAGTTCTTCCCGAGGGCCATAATTCCCGCCATGGATGAGGTCGGGAGACGCATGAGGGAATGCGAATTCTTTATCCCGGAAGTGCTGATTGCCGCCCGCGCGGCAAGGGCTGCCACCGACATTCTGCGCCCGCTGTTGGTCGGCGATGAAGCTATGAAATCCGCCGGGACAGTAATCCTAGGAACTGTTAAGGGAGACCTGCACGATATCGGTAAAAACATTGTGGGGATGATGCTTGAAAGCGCGGGTTTCCGTATCATTGATCTGGGAGTCGATGTGTCACCGGAGAGGATCGTTGACGCGGTGAAACAGCACAATGCGAACTTCATTGCACTGTCCGCTCTTCTGACCACCACCATGGTCAACATGAAAGCGGTGGTGGAGGCCCTTAATGCTGCCGGCCTTCGCGAAAAGGTGAGAATCCTCGTGGGCGGAGCTCCGGTAACCGACGCGTGGGCGCACTCGATCGGCGCCGATGGTTACGGCAAGGACGCTCCATCGGCTGTCGAACTGGCCCGTAAACTTGTTCCCGCGGCATGACTCGCTGGACCTGAAACCACAATGAGTGGCACCCTCATCAAGTGGCCGCTCAAGGAGGCTCGGTATGATGACATCGCGGGAGCGTGTTCGCGTTGCGCTCGAACATAAAGAGGCTGATCGCCTTCCTCTCGACTTGGGCGCAAGTGCCGTGACCGGCATGCAGGTGGACACCGTCTACGCCTTGCGGCAAAGGCTTGGCCTGGACAAGCCGGGAACGGCGGTCAAGGTCGTTGAACCCTACCAGATGCTTGGGGAGATCGCACCGGACCTTATGGACGCACTGGGTGTCGATGTGGTGAGCCTGACCGGCCCCTCCAACATGTTCGGCTTCAGAAATGAAGACTGGAAACCCTGGACGAATTTTTCCGGTACGCCAGTTCTAGTCCCCGAACATTTCAATATTGACCCCGAACCCAATGGTGACATCCTGTTGTACCCGGAAGGTGATAAGTCTGCACACCCGAGCGGCCGGATGCCCAACGGCGGATATTACTTCGACTCGGTCATCCGGCAGGAACCATTGGACGATCAGAAGCTCTGCTTGGAAGATAATCTGGAAGAGTTTAAGCCCATCTCCGACGAGGACCTCGCCCATTTCCGTCGCGAAGTGGACAGGATCTACACCCAATCCGATAAAGCCATCTTGGCCAGTTTCGGCGGAACGGCCTTCGGCGATATCGCGCTGGTCCCGGCCCCCTGGCTGAAAAACCCAAAGGGGATTCGGGGGATCGAAGAATGGTACGTCAGCACAGCTCTTCGCCGCGATTTTGTGTACAAGATTTTCGAACGCCAATGCGAGATTGGGCTGGACAATCTGAAGAAGATCTACCAGGTCGTAGGCAACAAGGTCGCGGCCGCTTTTGTTACCGGAACTGATTTTGGCGCACAGAACGGTCCGTTCATCTCTCCCAAGGCCTACCGGGATCTCTATAAACCCTTCCACCTCGAAGTCAACAACTGGATTCATAAGAACACAACCTGGAAGTCTTTCATTCACTCCTGCGGGTCAGTGAAGGCGCCGCTTCCGGACTTAGCCGATGCCGGGTTTGATGTGTTGAATCCAGTTCAGTGCTCGGCGGCGAACATGAATCCTTCCGATCTCAAGAACGAATTCGGCGACCGCATCACGTTTTGGGGGGGAGGTGTGGATACACAAAAGACGCTGCCCTTTGGGACGCCCGAGGAGGTCCGCAGGGAAGTCCGCGAGCGTCTTAAGACCTTCGGTACCGGCGGCGGCTTTGTCTTCAATACGACTCATAACGTGCAGGCGCGTATCCCCGTTGAAAACGTGCTGGCCATGTATGAGACCCTCCGCGATTTTGGCAAGTATCCCCTATCTTGACCCTGTGTCGCGCCGATCCGCGTTTAGGAACGCAGGGTATCCGAGGCTTTGCCCTTTAGTTTGGAAGCGCGCCGGAGCATCTCGTTGCAGGCGCTCTCATAGAACAAGAGCATATTCCCTTTTCAGGGGAATAGAGGAGAAAAGAGATGGTTGGAATGGTAGGGGCCTCGCGGCGTGGATTGGCGGTCCGCTCAAGCTACGGCAGCGGGCGCTTTGGAACCTGGCTGGTCGACGACCTTGGGCTCCCCTATTATCGTTACGACGTCGATGAACAGACCGACCCGATCGCCCAAAGTCCTCTCCCCGGCTTGGGGACGGCAGCGACGCACTTGGTCGGCAACGACCATATCAGCGCGATCGCGTTCAACCATGGCTACACGCAGTTCTGGAGTTCGGATCGGCGCTTCCAGTGGCTAAACCTCTATAGCGAGCCGACCCGTCACTACGCGGGTGGGTACGGGTATCGGGGGATTCCGGGGGCGCCCCATTTGTTCGACTGGGAGGGCCAGAATTGCGAGCAGGCTACCTGGCTGGTCATGAATAGCATTCAACTCGCTGGGATCGCTTCGACCGAGTCGGGCTTCACGATTTTTCCACATCTGCCGCTCGATCGCTTCTCCCTGGCATTCCCGCGGGTGGGGCTTGAAGTTGACAGGCATGCCGTGCGCGGGTACGTGCGCACGTTGCGGTCGGGCGATCTGGTCTTCCGGGTGCACCTTTCCGATGAAGCCCCTAGGCAAAATTTGGACGTTCGAGTGCGGGGTCAACGTGTCGCGTCGTCTGTCGCCGGAAACTGGGTGCAGTTCACGGTGCATTCGGAAGCGGGCTCGCGAGCCGAATGGTCCGTGAGTTGGCGCTGACCCGCAGTTCATCAATTGGAAGTTGCGACTGATACTTTTTGACGGAACAGCTTTGTTTTTTCCTAGCGAGCGCCGCCGATCGGCACTGCCGCGGTTAGCGGCGTGCTCTGCGAAGAACCCCCCACAAACACCTTGTACTCGCCAGGTACGAGCTCCCAGTTTCCTTTGCTATCATTAAAGATGGACAGGTAGTGGGGATCGAGTGTTAAGGCGACGCGCTTGGTCTCACCTGGGGGGAGGGAAATCTTCTCCCAAGCCACCAGCCGCTTGAACGGTTCACCCGAGCTTGGCGGCAACAACACATAGACCTGGGCGACCTCCGCGCCGGCACGCGTGCCCGTGTTCGTAACATGAAAGCTCACTTTCACCTCGCTCCCCGCCGTCGTCTCGAGCCCGGAGTAGGAATAAGTGGTGTAGGAAAGGCCGAAGCCGAAGGGGAAGAGCGGTTCCTTGCCCTCCGCCTCGAACCACTTGTAACCGACCTTCACCCCTTCTGTGTAATTAATATCGAAGGGAGGCAGGGGCTTCATCCCCTCGCCCCACCAATGATCGGTGACTTCTCCGCCGGCACGGGCGGCCTCGGGCGGCATTCCAGGAATCGTCAGGTGGGGCAGGTCAGCCTCGCTCTTCGGAAAGGTTACCGGCAGCTTGCCCGAAGGATTTACGGTGCCGAAGAGAATGCTGGCGATGGCCTCGCCACCGCGAATCCCGGGAAACCACGCTTCCAGGATCCCGCTCACGCTCGCGACCCACGGCATTGTCACGGGTCCGCCGGTTTCCAGCACCACAACGCAATGCCGATTGGCAGTGGCCACCTGGCTGACCAACTCGTCCTGGTGGTCAGGCAAGGAAAGGTTCCCCACGTCGGCACCTTCACTGGTGTGCTGATGTACGAACACGATCGCAACGTCAGATGCCGCCGCAAGCTTTGCCGCCGCGGCCAAGTCCGTCCCTGGATCGTACTCCACCTGGGCGCTGGGCGCCTTGGCGCGAATTGCTCTCAGCGGTGAGGAAGGGTGCCAGACAACCTCTCCACTTCCGGGAACGGCGTTTCCGCCGGCCGCATCGATCTGGTCGGAGCCTAACCCGGAAAGCACACCCACATCCGCGTGCGAGCCGATGACGGCGATTGATTTGATGCTTGACGCCTCCAGCGGTAACTGCCCGCTCGCGTTCTTCAACAGCACGATGCCTTGCCCCGCCACGTGCTCAGCCACCTCGGCGCCGGTGAACGGATTGACGGGTCTCGCCACGGGTGGGCTATCGAGAACTCCCAACGCGAACTCCGTCCGCAGAATGCGATGAACCATTTCATTGAGGCGCGCCACCGGCACGTCTCCCTTGTCCGCCGCCGCCTTGAGCCCGGCTCCGAAGAACTTGCCGTCAGGCATCTCCTGATCGAGGCCGGCGAGGGCGGACTTGACTGTGCTGTGCGCAGCCCCCCAGTCCGTCATGACCCACCCTTTGTAATCCCAATCCTTCTTCAGGACATCCGTCAGCAGGTAACTGTTCTGGCAGGCGTAAACGGTGTTGACCTTGTTATACGCGCACATCACGGTTCCAACATCCGATTCCTTGATGGCGATCCCGAACGCCAGCAGATCGGTTTCCTGCATGGCGCGCTTGTCGATGACCGCACTACCGATGCTCCGGCCAGTTTCCTGATCGTTGACGGCATAGCGGTTGATGTCGCCGATGACCTGTTGGTCCTGGGTACCCTTCAGCTCCCGGCCAAGCATCTTTCCCACCAGGATCGGGTCCTCGCCGAAGCATTGGAAATTCCGGCCGTTGCGCGGCTCCCGTATGATGTTGGAGGTCCCGCCCAGTGACACCTGAAAGCCCAGGTCACGCGTTTCCTTTCCGAGTAGCGCTCCAAATTCGTACGCCACATTCGGTCCCAGCTCGCAGCATTCGCCAGGGCGCTAGGCAGCGCAGTCGCATAACGGCCGCGCGCCCCGGTATTGGCGACGCCGGATCTCCCATCGGTCATCTGGAGGTCGGGGACTCCGAGGCGAGGGATTCCAGGAACGAACCCAGCGCCACCCAACGAGCGCTGCTTCGCCATGGGTCCCTCGTCCCCATGCACGAGAAGAATCTTCTCATCCAGCGTCATCTGTTCGATGAGAAGATCGGCTCGCCTATCGGGAGACAAACTCTTGTCCAACCACTTGCCTTTCGGCGCTTGCTTCTTTGCACGGTTTGGACTCTGCGCAAAGAGTCCCGAGAGCAGGCTCGCAAGCAGGATGAATGTAATCCCAAGATGCTTGATTAAGTTCAAAACGATACGGCGTGTATGACCCTGGTTCATTTCCATTCCCCCTTCATATGAATAATCCGGGATTCGCATTAACACTCCCGGCTGGCCGATCCTATAAATGCAGATATCTCCCCACCCGACGGCTACTCCTCACTCCACCACCGTAACCGCGTAGGTGTTCTCGCTTAGGGTTTGGTCGCCCTGCTTTAGTGTCAGGACAACATCGTAGGGACCGGGCGGGAGGTCCGGCGGAGCGCAGGTCAGGCCCGGAAGCGCCATGACAGAATCCGGACTAATGTCGACGGGTTGCTGGGTTGCGCAGGCGGGCATGTCCTTTCCCTGGCCCCGCAGGCGGCCTCCGTACGTCGCTCCGGTGATGGCACGGTGCTCATCGTTCGCCACCCACATGTCGAGCGAAATACTTATGCCAGTCGAACCTTCGTGGTGAATGTACTTCCCTTTGCTCCAAATCGTCCGATCGAGGTCTGCACCAATCAACACCGGTTGATAGGCGCGTTGGATCGCGAAGTACCCCTGCTTCGGCTTGCGGGCGGAGCTTACCACGGACCAGGTGATGCCGGGCCAGCAATCCACGAATTGGAATTGAAAGATCGAGCCGATTTTCTGATATTTCACGCGCCGGAAATGCTCGATTGCGAATTTAAGGAGGTCCGCCTGGTAATGCTGAGAGTTCTCGACAAACTCCTCCCAGTTTGCGCCCATCCTGACGTTAGCGATGTGAAGGGTCTGCTCGTATTGAAAGTCATGGTACGCCATTTTATTCCAATCCGGCGGCCAGTTGGACCCTGCCATGTCCTTCATCTCCTCTACTGAGGGTAGAGCTTGTGCACCAAGTTCGGAGACGATCGGACCCGAGACGGTGGCGACGTAAGCGTGATAATCTCCTCCATACCAGCCCAAATACAGGTGCTCGCTATCGGCCGCAACAGGGCGCACGGGCCGGGAAGAATCTTGCTGCGCACCCACCCGAGCCAGGAAGGGATCGAGCACATTCACGTTGTATGCCGTCGATTCGTTCTGACAGACCCACGTAATAATGCAGGGATGATTATAGAACTGGTCAATCATGTCCGTAAGTTGGCGCCCGGCTTCCTGCAACAACTCGCTGGCGTGTGTGTAGTCCCAGTTCAATGGGAAATCCTGCCACGCCACCATACCCGCGCGATCGAGTGCGTCGTAGAGTTCCTGGCGGTCCACATGGACGCATATCCGGACCCCATTAACATGCGCGTCTTTCAGAAGCTTGATGTCCTGATCGATGCGTTCCGGCATGTAGTGTGCCAGCCAGAGATCGGGGACGATATTGGTGCCTCGGATGAAAAATCTGACTCCGTTGAGCCGCCATTCGCCGGTTTTCTCATCAAGGCTTATGCTTCGGACACCGATGGGAGTCTCACGTTTATATACGATTTGACCATGGGCTTTCACGGATAGTTTACAGTTGTAGAGGTAAGGCTCACCCAAGTCCCATGTCCACCAGAGACGTGGTTTCGCCAGAGGAACGACCAGCGTGACCATTGCCGACGAAGCGCTGAGGTCGACGATGGAAGACGCACTGGAATCACCGATCTCTGCGGTGACTTCGTACTGGCCGGGGCGGGAGGCGAAAACCTCCGAGGAAATGTATATATCTGCGTCCAGACCTATGTCTTCCGCCTTCTCCGAGGCGAGGCCCCTTCGATATAGAAACGGTTGAATCTTTACCGTTCCCAGCCACGCCTGGTCACGCACTTCCAGTCCTACGCTGTTCCAGATGCCTGCGGTGGTACCGTCTTGGCCATTCTTCAAAGAAACGCTTCCCGGTATACAATCCCAATCCGAGAATAATCCCTTGATCATCCGCTTGTGGTCGGGCCACACGGTGCCGGGTTCTTCCAGGGGCGCATCAACGGTAACGACCAGCACATTCTTTCCTGGCCTGAGGAAAGGCGTGACATCAAACTCAAAGCTTTGGAAGTAACCTTCATGCTTCCCCACGAGGTTTCCATTTAGATCTATTTCCGCGAAGTAGTCCACCCCGTGAAAAACCAGAAAGCCACGCTCTGTTGGCGCCAGCGCTCTGGGAAAGCTAAACTCGCGTACGAATTTGACGCGGCCGTTGAAATTGGGCAGCCCATTCAGGTGCCAATTGGAGGGGACAGACATGGTCCCAGGTGGCGGCAAGTTCGACGTGTCTTCGGCGATCGTGCCGTCAATCTTAATGGTAGTCCTGGCGATGGGCTGATACTTCCAGACCCCGTCGAGCGACATCTTCCCCAAATGAACTGAATCTTGGCCCAAAAGACTGACCGTTGAGAAGAACATAAGCGTAATGAGGAGACGAGTGCGATTCATAAAACCTCCCCATACACGTTTAGCGCCCTGTTAAATACTCCTTAAAAAGTTAAAAGTCAAGCATGAATTACGGATGACCTGCGATTCAGACAGTGGGGGAGGGCGCGAGGCTGGCGGGAGGCAGGAGCGGCGAGACGAGGGGAATTGGGCGCAGGAATGGGGGCGTGTTGAGACGGGTGGCGGCTGTGTCG
>Ga0187876_1002579_pt1 | contig 13231 bp, 14 predicted proteins | sample June2016WEW_17_4_FD_133000 | JGI IMG/M metagenome (GOLD analysis project Ga0187876, IMG submission 133000) | Peatland microbial communities from SPRUCE experiment site at the Marcell Experimental Forest, Minnesota, USA - June2016WEW_17_40 | ecosystem: Environmental > Terrestrial > Soil >... | reverse complement strand
ATACGGAAGACGCGCTCAAATACACGCCGAGTCTGTTTCTTCGCAAACGCAACAACGGCGACAACCAGGCGGTGCTGCAGACCCGCACCTGGGGCGTCAACTCCTCGGCGCGTAGCCTCGTATATGCCGACGATCTGCTGCTGACGGCGCTTGTCGGCAATGACAACACCGAGGGAGCGCCGCGCTGGGGTCTCATTTCGCCCGAGGAAATCGACCGGATCGACGTGCTCTACGGCCCCTTCGCGGCGGAGTTTCCGGGCAATGCCCTCGGCGGCGTCGTGCAGATCACCACGAGAATGCCCGAGAAGCTGGAGATCACCGCCAAGGAAACGGTCGCCTTGCAGGACTTCTCGCTTTGGGGCACGGCGAACACGTTCCACACCAATATCCAGAGCTTCACGATTGGCGACAAAATCAACGACCTTTCGTGGTTCGTCGCGCTCAACTGGAACCACACGACGACCCAGCCCCTCACATTCATTCAGGCGTCGTCGGGCACGGTCCCGAGCTCGCCCGCGAATTTATATGGATATCCGGGCGGGGATTTCGGCACGACGAAATTCGGCGTGCCCGCGACCGTGCTCGGCTCGGCCGGCAATCTGCTGAGCGACTACGTCAACGCCAAGGTAAAACTCGCTTACGACTTCACGCCGACGATTCGCGCCACCTATATGGTGGGCCTCTACACCAATGACAGCAATTCGACGCCCGGCAATTATCTGGTCGAGGGCGGCGGACCCTATTTCGGATCCAATAAAGGCATCAGCGCGTTAGGAAACAGCGCGATGCAGAGCTTCGGCGCCGCCTATTATCGTTGGCAGGAGAAGATTCTGACCAACGCGGCCTCGGTGAAATCCAACACCAAGGGCGTGTTCGACTGGGAAGTCTCGGCCTCGAATTTCAGCTATCTGCAATCGGATCAGGTCTCGCCCTATAGCGGAGCCTGGCCCTATGGCGGCTATACCCAGAACGGCAAGGACGCCGTTTACACCGGAACCTGGTGGACCCTGCTCGACCTCAAGGGCATCGTCCGGCCGGACGGCTATTTGCAGGGGCACGAATTCAGCTTCGGCGCGCACGGCGACCAGTTTCATCTCAATAACCCGACCTGGCTGACGACCAACTGGACGGCGGGGACATCGGCTTCCACCGGCGTTGTTTCGTCCATTGGCGACGGCACCACGCAAACTCAGGCCCTCTGGCTGCAGGACGCCTGGAAGATCAACTCCAACTATAAATTCACCGTCGGCATTCGCGGCGAGCATTGGCAAGCGTCGCAGGGCTACAACCAGTCGCTCGGCGGTCTAAGCGCGACGGGTCTGGGCTCGACAGCCAATCCGCAGACCACATTGCCGATCTTTTCTCCGACGCTCGAACATACGCGCTACTCGCCCAAGGGCTCGCTGCAATGGACGCCCGACAATGTTTGGACGGTCACCGCCAATATCGGCCTGGCCAACCGCTTCCCGACCGCGAAGGAGCTCTATAACGAGACAACCCTCACCGGCTCCAACGTCGCGGCCAATCCCAACCCCAATCTGCGTCCCGAGGTCGCGCTCAGCAAGGAACTCGCCTTCGAACGCAAGCTGGGAGTCGACGGCTCGGTGCGGCTGTCGCTGTTCGACGAGGAAACGCGCGACGCGATTATCTCGCAAAATCTCTATGTCTCCACCACCAGTATTCCAGTCTTCACCTCCAGCAACGTCAACGTCGATCGCATCCGCAACAGCGGCGCGGAATTCGCGTGGAAAAAGGACAATGTCTTCATCAGAGGGCTCGAGTTCGACGGCAGCATGACCTTCGTGAACTCCCGCATCATTTCGGACAGCACCTGGGCGCCGACCGGCGGCAATAATCTGGACAATTGGGCGCTTTCCGTCGCCGGCAAGAATGTGCCCTATGTTCCCAAATGGCGTTGGATGTCCGGCGCGACCTATAAGCCGGACGAACACTGGTCCTTCAGCTTGAACGCGCGCTGGCAGGACCGCATGTGGTCGACGCTGTCCAATAACGACATCGCGCATGGAGTCTATGGCTCGTTCGACCGGTTCTTCGTGGTGGACGCCAAAATCCGCTACAAGGTCAACGAGCGCGTATCGTTCGACTTCGGCATCGACAATATCGGCAATTACAAATACTTCCTGTTCCACCCATTCCCGCAGCGGACCTTCATCTTCTCCGGGAAATACGAGTTCGGGACGGGCGCGAAGAACCAGCCGGGCATTTTCTATACGGGCGACGAGGAGTTTTTCCCGGCCCGCTCCAGTTGGTTCCAAACCGTCGACACGAAATGGTTCTGAGCCGCCTTGCGTAGATCAGGCGAACACAACGAAAAGGGCGGCCCGAGACCATTCGGGCCGCCCTTTGCTTTACGAGTACGCCCGCGTCAATGCGCGGCGAGCAGGGCGCGCGGAGCCTCGATGCGGGCGACGCCGGCGCGCACGGCGGCCTGCACCTTTTCAAAGGCGCGCACCTCGATCTGCCGCACGCGCTCGCGCGAGACGCCGAATTCCTCCGACAGCTCTTCCAGAGTGATCGGGTCCTCGGCGAGCCGCCGCGCCTCGAAAATACGCCGCTCGCGCGGGTTCAGCACGTCGAGCGCGCCAACGAGCGCCAGATGTCGATGACTGGCCTCTTCCTGATCGGCGAGGATCAACTCCTGGCTGGCGGCGTCGTCAACGAGCCAATCTTGCCATTCGCCCTCGCCCTCCTCGCGCAGCGGCGCGTTGAGCGAGGCGTCGCCGCCCATGCGGCGGTTCATGTCGATCACATCCTGCCGCGAGACGCCAAGGCGCGTCGCGATCGCGGCGACGTTTTCGGGCTTCAGATCGCCTTCCTCATAGGCGGAGATGCGGCTCTTCGCCTTGCGCAGGTTGAAGAACAGCTTCTTCTGGCTCGCGGTGGTGCCCATTTTCACGAGCGACCAGGAGCGTAAGATATATTCTTGAATCGACGCCCGGATCCACCACATTGCATATGTGGCGAGGCGGAAGCCGCGCTCGGGCTCGAAACGTTTGACAGCCTGCATGAGGCCGACATTGCCTTCGGAGACGATTTCTCCGATCGGAAGGCCGTAGCCGCGGTAACCCATCGCGACGCGGGCGACGAGGCGCAGATGCGACGTGACAAGCTTTTGGGCCGCCAAGGGGTCTTCATGCTCGCGCCAACGCTTGGCGAGCATATATTCCTGCTGCGGCTCCAACATCGGGAACTTGCGAATTTCGGCCAGATAACGCGCCAGCCCATTTTCGCCGGCGACGAGTGGCAAGGCGTTCGCCATAATTCATCCTCCCATGGGGTTCCCTGATGAGGGCGAACCCGCTCGGCGACCCCCTCTTCGGCCGGTCGCGTCTTGCCCAATATAGGGCGCCGACAGCGTGGCTGAAAGATGGCTGTAAGGTTTCGCGAGGCTGTAAGGGGGATTAAGTTTTGGTAACAAAGCCCGACGAGAAACAAGCTTCATCTTTAATAAACAGTTTGTTAAAGGAAAATTGGGAGGGGCGGAGCAAGCTCCGCCCAAGCATGATCGCCTTCAGAACCCATAAATTTGGGCGAACTCCTGGTCGCTCGAGGCGACCTGCCTGGCGAGATCGACGATCACCTTGGCCTGCTTCCAGGTGGCGTCGTCCTGCATCCGCCCGTCGATCATCACGGCGCCGGCGCCATCCGGCAGAGCTTCGAGCACCCGCCGGGCGAAGGCCACCTCGGCGGGGTCGGGCGAGAACACTTTTTTGGCGATCGTGATCTGCGAGGGGTGCAGCGACCAAGCGCCGGCGCAGCCCAGAAGAAAAGCGTTGCGGAACTGCACCTCGCAGGCGGCGGCGTCCGAAAAATCGCCGAACGGCCCGTAAAAGGCCTTGATGCCGGCGGCGGCGCAGGCGTCGACCATTTTGGCGATGGTGTAATGCCACAGATCCTGCTGGTAGGTCGGGCGGGCGGCGCCGGCCTCGGCGGCGTCGGCGATCACCTTATATTCGGGATGGCCGCCGCCGACGCGGGTGGTCTTCATCGCGCGGGACGCCGCGAGATCAGCCGGTCCGAGGCTGATTCCGTGCATGCGCGGCGAGCAACTGGCGATGGCGTCCACGTTCTTGACGCCTTCGGCGGTCTCCAGGATGGCGTGGATCAGGATCGGCTTTTTGACGCCATTGCGGGCCTCGAGCTGCGCCAGCAGCTGGTCGAGATAGGCGACGTCCCAGGGGCCTTCGACCTTAGGCAGCATCACGACGTCAAGCTTGTCGCCGACCGCGCCGACGATTTCGATCATGTCATCGAGCGCCCAGGGCGAGTTCAGCGCATTCATGCGCGTCCACAGCCCGGTCAAGCCAAAATCGGTCGATTTGGCCATTTCGATGAAGCCCTTGCGCGCGGCTTCCTTGGCGTCGGCTGGAATGGCGTCTTCGAGATTGCCGAGCACCACGTCGACCTGTTTGACGATCTCGGGGACTTTCGCGCGCATCTTTTCGACGTGGGGTGGCACGAAATGAATCATGCGTTCCACCTTGACCGGGAGTTCGCGCAAGGGCGCCGGGGCGCCAATGGCCAGGGGACGGTAAAATTGATTGGGAAGTTTCATCGCCTATCCTTACGCGGTCGCGGGCGCCAGTCCATGCGGCCCAGCTAACGCAGATAATGCCGCGATGCAATGGCGCCGATATTTTGTCTTAGGGCAAAGCGATGTAATCTCCCGCCTCTGATTCCTGGCGACGGACCTCCGCGCCCAAACCGAGAACCGCGCTCATGTCCTCTTCCAGCGACTACATGGTGGATCGCCGCCGCTTGCGGCGCAAACTCGGTTTCTGGCGCATCGCCGCCATTGGCGCCGCGCTGCTGGCGGCCTTGGTCGCCGTCGCGAAGTTCTCCGGACTCGACACGATGGAAAAAGCCGCGCCGCATATCGCGCGCCTGTCCATCGAGGGCATCATCACCGGCGACGAAGACACCATCCAGCTCATCAAGGACATCGGCGATTCCAAGGCGAGCGCCGTTTTGTTGAAGATCGACAGCCCCGGCGGCACGACCGCGGGCGCCGAAAAGCTCTATTTGGAGTTGCGCAAACTCGCCGAAAAGAAGCCGGTCGTGGCGGTCGTGGGCACGCTCGCCGCGTCTGGCGGCTATATCGCCGCGATCGGCGCCGACGAGATCGTCGTCCGCGGCAATTCGCTGATCGGCTCTATTGGCGTCCTGTTCCAGTTTCCCAATTTCGCCAAAGCCCTCGACTCGCTGGGCGTGAAAGTCGAAGAGATAAAGTCGACGCCGCTGAAGGCCGCCCCCAACGGCTTCGAGCCGACCACCGAGGCGGCCAAGGCGGCGATCAACTCGCTGGTGGTCGACAGTTACGACTGGTTCAAGGAGCTGGTGAAGACGCGACGCAATCTCGACGACGCCGAACTCGCCAAGGTCGTCGACGGCCGGGTGTTCACCGGCCGCCAGGGGCTTCCGCTGAAGCTCGCGGACCTCATCGGCGGCGAGAGCGATGCGATCGCCTGGCTGGAGACAAACAAGAACGTCGCCAAGAAATTGCCGGTGCGGGACTGGAAAAAGAAGCCGAGCATCGAACGCGTGGGCCTGTTGGGCCTCGCCTCGTCGGGCGTCCGAGCCGCCGGTTTCATTAAGCTTGCTTCGTTCATCGACCAGTTCGGCGGACAAAGCGAAAGCGCCAGTCTTGACGGGCTCTTAGCGATTTGGCAGGGTTCTGGCGCCAATTGATTTTTTTTCGCCCTGGCCGTGCGATCGCATGTCCATGGCGCCACCTCGCAAGCGGAACCGTTCCATGATCAAGTCAGAACTGATCCAACGCATCGCCAGCCGTAACGAACATCTGTACCACCGCGACGTCGAGACCATCGTCAGCACGATTCTCGATGAAATCACCGCCGCGCTGGCGCGCGGCGACCGGGTTGAGCTGCGCGGGTTTGGCGCTTTCTCGGTAAAGCGGCGGGAAGCCCGCACGGGACGCAACCCTCGGACCGGCGAGCAGGTTTCCGTTCAACAGAAGAACGTGCCTTTCTTCAAGACAGGCAAGGAGATGCGCGAGCGCCTCAACGAGAACTACAAGGGCTGAGCCAGCTGGACGGACGCTGGCGTCGGGCGAGCTTCGCGCCGCTCGCGGACAGGAACCGAAAGACAAAAGGAACCTTGATGCGATCGTTGCTGCGCGTGTTCGTCTATGTCCCGCTTGGTTTGCTGATCCTGTTTTTCGCTCTGGCGAATCGAGGATCGGTGAGAATTTCGCTCGACCCGTTTCCCGGGGGCGGATTGACGGGCCCGTCGTTCGAAGCGCCATTGTTTCTTGTTGTTCTGACTTCGGCGGCGCTCGGCGTCATCGCCGGCGGCGCGAGCAGTTGGCTGAGCCATCGCAGAGTGCGGCGGGTCGCCAAGCGGGCGCTCGCGGAAGCCGCCAAGGCCAAGGAGGAGGTCGAGCAGTTGCGCCGGCAAGCCTTGGCGAGTCTCCCTTCCGCGTCGGGCCAGAACACCGCGCGCCAAAGGAATTGAATTTGATTTACGCTTGGGCGCGGCCCCGGGTTGAAAACGCGGCGCATCCTAGATAAGAGTGACGCCGGTTCCAGCGCCAAGGCGCGAGAATCGCCGCAATAGCTCAGTTGGTAGAGCACATCATTCGTAATGATGGGGTCGGGGGTTCGAATCCCTCTTGCGGCACCAATAAAATCAAATGCTTAAAACAAAAAATTGAGCGCCAGAGCGAGCGACGCGCTCTTCCGGACAACGTTTCGGACAACATTGGAAGGATTTCGTTGTCCAAACGAAAAGGTTCGCCCGGCTGACGCCGAATCTGCGACAAACGATTCGTAGGTTCCGGGGTGGCCTCGCCCCGCCCACAATCGCCGGCCTGCAATCCCAAGGCGTCGCCGGCGCATTGTCATGTGCTGGTGAATAGCAAACTCGACGGGATCAGGACTTCTTGCACTCGTCGAGAAAACTCTTGCGCGCCTTCTTATGAAGGCCTTTGGCGTCGGCTTGCGCCGAACATTCCTTCTCCTTGGCCTTTCGAGGTTTTTCGACTTTAATGGCCGGCGTTGCGGCGGGCGGCGGAGTCGACGATTTAGGCGCGATCTCAGCGGGCGGGGCCCACGTCTGTGCAAGCGCGCCCCCCGCGAGAAGCGCCGCCGCGCAAATTCCTGTCGTGACGATGCTTTTGATGCTCACGGACGCTCCCCTGCATTTCCTTGGGAGGCCCGACTGCGCGGCCTTCCCTCAAGCTGCCGCTCCCCCAGTGCTTCCCTGGACGAGACGCCAAATACTATTCCACAAATCTTACCTAATCCCAATTCGGCAACTCATGACAATCGAATCCCCGACCCCCTGTCGAGAGGTAACAAGCCTTGGCCATAGTTCGGCGATCAGCGGGCGTTCTCCCTCACGCCGCCAAGCGCAGCCCGGCGGCCGCCCTTTGCTCCCGCGCCTTGGCCCAGGCAAACGACAGACAGCGGCCAAAGCTCCAGCCGAGCGGACGCATGAGCCTGAACTGGCGATGCGCCTCGGTCATGACGGCCCGGCGAGGTCCGCATAATCGCCGACGCCTTCGGGCGGGAAGCGCAGCACAACGCGCCTGTGTTTATGCGCGTGCGCGATGCGTTGCGCAGCGTCGCGGCCGGCTTGGTCGTCGTCGGCGAACACATGCAGCTCGCGCACGGTGTTTGGAATGGCGACGGCTTGCATTCGTCCCGCGCCAAGGGAGGCCCAACAGGGAATGCCACTCAACTGCATCGCCGCGAGCGCCGTTTCGACGCCCTCCGCTATGCCCAGCACGTCGCCCGCCGGCCCAAGCCGCACGGCGCCATCGCGAAGCGGCGCGAAGGTCCAGCGCCGCGGATCGACTGGCGCCTTCCCTTGGCCGCGCGGATCGAGGAAGGTTGCTTGCACTCCGAGCTTGAGGCGGTCGCCAGCAAGAATGAGCGCGACCATCGCCGGAAACGTCTGGCGCGATAACTTGTGCTGGAGCGATGGCAGGAAGCGCAGGGTCGGCATGATGTCGACGAATAAACCGCGATTGCGCAGATATGTTTGCGCGAGGGTTCCGGCGATCGGAGCGCCGTTGCGCCAGAGTCCAAGCCCTTCCGGGTTAGGTTCTGGAGGCGGTATCTCGATATGCTCTTGGCGCGGCTGAGGTCCGCTATCCTCGAGGAGTTTCATGCTTTCGAGCGCGGCGAGCACGTCGCGAAAGTCGCATCCAGCGAGACAATTCACGCGAAGGCCGCCGCCGTCGGCGCGGTCAGAAATTAGAAGGGACGGGCGCGCGTCGGCGTGCGCGGGACAGCGGCAAAGATAGCCGTTGCCAGATTTGCGGCCTTTGAGCGCGCGGGAAATCGAGGCTGCGTCACCCATGGCGCAACCCTCCATTCACCGCGAAGGAAATGGGCGGAAATTGGTCGCCGCCATTCGCGCGCACGAAGCCGGCAGGAATCGCCGCATAGGCCTCGAGACGCTCGCGCAAATCCGCGCCTGCTTCGATCTCGCGCAAAAATTCGTAGATCGGGCGCGGCCCGAGTGCATGGAGCGCGGACGCGAGGCGACGTAGGCGGAGATCAGCGGGGGCGTTACTCAATTGCGCCCCCCGGTCTTATCGACTAACCGAACGCCATCGGCCTGCCACGTGCTAGCGGCCTTGAGCGCGGTTTGATAGCTCGTGCCAATCCATAGCGTTTCTGCAAGCTTGCCTTCGTGATATTCGAGCCGAAACATCGCTGATCCAGGCGGAAATTCATCGCTCTGCGTCACAGTGCAGAAATCCAGAACAACGTATGGAATGTTCTTGCTCTTAAAGGGGAGGATGACGCTCATTTCGCGCCGCCTTTCCGCAAGAGCCCAGCGACGGCTATCAGCGCCGCTTCTGCGCGACCGTCATCTTTGACCCTGGCGAACAACGCGGCCTGCGAAGGCCAGCGGCGGATGGCTTCCGAGCGCGCCGCGTCCTTCGCGCCTTCCTTGCCCGGCGGAACGCCACAAGCCCCCAAGACGCCCTCCACGACGCCACGGGAGCGCCCGAAAGCAAATGCGCCGACCGCGCCCTCGCCGGGCCTCGCGCCGACATATTCGACGAAGGCTTGTGTCGCATGCGAGCGGAAAACAAATTCAGCTAGCAATGGTCCATTGACGGCGGGGCGCCCTTTGGGGCCATCGTTAAGGCAAGGCATATCGATGATCTCGACTGCCTGGCCTGTCACGGCGTCAAGAATCACGACGGCGCCATGAGTGCCTATGTCTATTCCGAGAATTGGTGTCATTGCTCGCGCCCCCTAAAACGGAATATCGTCGCCGAAATGATCCACGCCGTCGTCGCCGTGGCGATTGAGCGAAGACCTATCGGACGCGGGTTGCTGTTCAGAGCGCGCGGGTGCTGGCGCGGGGTCTTTTTTCTTCCTTTCCTTTGGCGGCTGGCGCAGCGCGAGAACATGGTCGACCGTGAGCGACAGGGACACGCGCGGCTCGCCGGCCTCGGGGCGGAATAGCTCGAATTTCGGGACACCCTGGCAAGCGAGCGCGTCACCTTCACCAAGCCGCATGAGCTCGGCTTGCGCGGATTCCGAGAAGACGAAGAGCCGCCAGAACTGCGCCTCGTTGCCAACGGTGACGCGCAACGTCGCCATAACGAAGGCGTGACCGTTTTTCGAGACGCGGCTTTCGGGCGCCTTGGTAAGTGTGCCGGTCGCGAGAATGTGCGAGCTCATTGGCGGCCCTCCTCGATCGCGTCGAGCGCAGCGCCGATAAGGGTCGCGGGAGTTCCATTGCTATCGCGCGTCAGGGCGCAGCGGATTGTTCCGAGATCGGCGCCGTGCTGAAGCGCGATTGACACCACGATCGCTGCATCGCGCGCCACGGCTTCGAGCGCGCCGCCGCTTTTGTGCGCGTTAAGGAAAACCTCCCCGATGCGGCCGGCGCGGTAGTGCCCGACGGTGAGGGTATAGCGGTGATAATCGTGGCAGAACTCGATCGTCTCGCCGCGGCGGCGATCGGGAAGGCGGTGGCGCTGCATCATCGCGCGCTCTCCCGCTGGGGAAAGGCCAACCCGGCGACAGCGACGGACGTCGAGAGCGACAGGCGGAACCGGCGCGCGAGCCAGACGGCGCGACGGTCTGACGGCGCGACGGTCTTGAATTTCAGAGGGCGCGCTGATAGTCTCGGGACCGATCGCCGTCGCAGTGATCGTATTCCGAGCCCGGCCCGCCGCCAGCGTGGCCGGGTTCACTCTTTTTGAGGCCATGGTTCAAGCGGCCTCGCAATTCGAGTGGCCATTGGCCGGCGCGCCCTTGCGTGGGTCTGGCTTGCGCGCCACGGGGCGCGACGTGAGCCAGTCATTGACTTCGGCCTCTGTCCAGGCCCGCGAATTCGGCGTCAGCAAGACGCCGGGCGGAAAGCCCTGGTCGTCGATGAGTCGCTTAAGCGTCATGCGACTCTGAACGATGCCTCGCGCCTTCAAATCGGGGAATCGAAGGTATTTCATCTGAGCCTCACGTGTGGGCTCACCGGATAGCGGGAGCCTTCGTGAGGCAACTTGAGGCGTGTTTAATGCGCCGTCTAAGCAACAAAACTACGCTTTTTCGGGTCCGGTTTTGTTGCTTGGTTGCGAGAGGATGACGCGCGACCGATAAAGCCTTTGATTGCGGCGTCAGAGGGACATGGCTGACCTAAAGCCGCCGTAACAGCTTCCTCGAAGGTTTTAAATAATATAAAAAACGGTCCTTCTATCGTTTCTTCAATGGGGTTAAAGGTATACGTGCTATTTTTGCCGGTATATTTGAGCTCAATGCCACTCAAATAAGCTAAAAGCGCATACCTCTCCGTATCGACTGGGCGGCACCACTCACCATAATTTAGCTATTACATTTCAATGCGTTATAAATTGCGCCGCAAGATAGTCCCACAATTAGTCCCACACTTTAGCGGCGCAGCCCCTTCGCTCGAATTGTTTCTCAATCTCCAAAGCGTGTTGGAGCGATCCCTTGGTCCCGACGCCCGGTAATATGTGGTCAGTCCGACCGCAGTCGCTAGGGTTTGGACCCTTCCTCGCATCGCAATCGTCTCGCCAGGGTAAATGTGGCTCCACGGATGGCCGACTTTATCGCTGCTCGGCTGGCAGGCCGTAAACCTCCGACATTGTGATTCTCGAGCCGCCGCTCGCTTCATTGCATCCATTCTCGCCATCGAGGCGTTGGGCCCCGGCGCATGCCGCTGGCCCATCGCTCAGAGCGGGCGAGAGCATCCGCAAGCGACCGCCGGCAGGTTGAGGCTTCACATCCCAAAGCCTGATTAACCGGAAGCGCAGCGCGCGACACCAGTGGCGGGCCGTCATTATCGGCAGTTGGAGGGGCCGGACTGGCGAGAGCATCCGTGAGCGCCCGCTGGAAGAACTCAGCCCTCACACTCCAACATCGCATCTATCGGATGCGCGGCGCGCGACGATCGCGGCGGGCCTCAAGGAATCCTTTTCCGCCAAGACCGCCCCAAGGGGGTTTGAAGATGCAGAAGGGTGGGGGCTTAATTGTCACCATTATCGCTCGCGCAAAATTTTGAGATTTTTTAGGGGGGCTCAAATTTCTACGACGTTGGAAATTTATTAAAGCCCAGGTCGCGTCGCATTGGTGAATACTCAACCCACCGGCTCCAAAATTTCCAGCGCGGGCAGGCCGCGCACGATTCGCATCGTTTCTAGGCTTACCGTGATCACGCGGCGAAACAGGTTTAGGGGATAGGCGGGGTCGCCCACCGTTTCATTGGCGTAGCGGTTGGCGTCGTTCACAATGCCGCTAGCGGGTTCGGTTTTCACGCATTGGCGCTCCATTACCCAATCGAGGGCACTCTTGCCGTTGACGACGTAATCATAGGCCTCAAGCGGAATGTTGGTCATGGTGATGCGCGGATTGTAGATCACGGTCGATTTGTCCACCTCGCCGCGCTTGCCGGCGAATTTCATTTTCTCAACGCGGAAATAGGCCACGGGGTCGGCGATATGGGCGAGGCGCAAATCCCCTTCGGCGATGGTGACAGGATAGGGCTCGACGGTCTCATAGCCGACATGCAAATCGCCCAAGGCGCGGCCGGCCTCCACAAAGGCCCAAAAATCCGCCGCGCGCTTCATGAGCGGAATGCGCGGCAATTGCTTCGTCAGATTGTCGGCATAGCGTTCCCGATAGTCTTCCGAATGCAATAAGCCATAGACGTAGTGGAAGAGGTCGTCCTTCGTGATTGTCTCGCCGGGATAGGCTTTGAGAAAATGCGCAAGCCCTTCGTCGGTTATGGCGTCGCGGCGCGTGTAAGCGGGCGCGTCGCCGCCTTGCCCGGCGAACAGCCCACCTTCGTCTTCCGGCTTTGTTGGCTCATAGAGATAGCGCGGGAAGCATTGGCCGGTATCCAATACATGCAAGTTTGGCAGTATATCTACCTTCAACGCAGAAAACCCGCTTCTTGCTCCAACCCCAGAAATTACGATTGCACAATTGTTTGACATAGAATCTGGAAAATAGCTCGGCATTAAGTGCCTTGTCCAATTCCAATCTTTATTAGAATATACCCACATCTTTGAGAACGGCCTATAAATTGAACAAGCAAAACTATTTAAGTCGATAGAGTAAACTATTCCCTTTCCAAACCCAGACAATACATCAGTCGTCCATTTTATCTTTGTTACGCCCCTGGAAACAAATTCAGCAACATCAATGGTCTGAGCTTGCGCCATTTTAAACCGATCAAGCTCTGAGTTGTAGAATTTAAGCATCGCGCTGACATTGGAAATCAAAGCCTGCTTTGAGAAATTGTAAACCCACTCGTCGCGGTTCGTCTTAATGCCCATCGAGTAGGATCCAAAAATTGATAAAACGGGTGTAGAGCCCTTAGCTCCAATCAAAAAATACTTGTCAAAGCTCTCATCTCGTTGCCGCAACCAATCACCATGAGAATCCTGATAAATGTTTACCCAACTATCATTTGAACCAATACCCATAACGCTATCAAGTGCGGCGATTCGACGAACCTTATCCTCGGCGCTCAGATCGTCGCCAATATCATGATAGCGAATATCGCATATCTTCGGTTTCTTTGCATTTTTAACTAACATAGATATAGCAATTCCTGTCATGCTCTTGCTTCCAAACTTGCCTATCCGGTTGTTACCCACACCCGCTAAATGTGGGGTGCGCCCATTCCCCGGAGTAAAGCCCGTCGAAGGTTGGCGCGACCGCGCCACCCGCTATTCCGAGCAGCGAGCGGAACGCGT
>Ga0187876_1002577_pt1 | contig 13235 bp, 9 predicted proteins | sample June2016WEW_17_4_FD_133000 | JGI IMG/M metagenome (GOLD analysis project Ga0187876, IMG submission 133000) | Peatland microbial communities from SPRUCE experiment site at the Marcell Experimental Forest, Minnesota, USA - June2016WEW_17_40 | ecosystem: Environmental > Terrestrial > Soil > Wetlands... | reverse complement strand
CGCATTTTTATGAACCCCATCGATTGCCCGTTCAGGACGGCGGACGCCGAGTTGGCGAGGATTCCCCCGCAAGTCAAAGTTCGCATCGTAGATATCCATGCTGAAGCGACCTCCGAAAAGATATCCATGGGTTGGTATCTGGACGGGCGTGTGACCGCTGTGCTGGGCACGCACACGCACATCCCCACGGCGGATGAGACGATCCTTCCCAACGGCGCCGCATATGTTACCGACCTAGGGATGACGGGCCCCTATGATTCGGTAATCGGCATCGACAAGCAGCCCGTAATTCAAAAGTTCCTCAATCAGCTTCCCACACGGTTTGAAGTTGCCAAAGGCGACGTGCGCCTTCATGCAGTCCTGATCGAAGCCGACCCCGAAACCGGCCACGCCCTGTCTATTCAGAGGATAATGAGGAAGTAGATCGGGAGATCGGGTGAAATAGCCCTCAGCTATCGTTGTTCACCCGATCTCCCGATTATCGGATCACCCGATCCCACCGACTGTTTTCTTGCCCCATCCCACGGAATGTGCCAGAATGAAAACGACTCTTCGGACGAGGAGAGGAAGTGCATTCGGACATCAAGAATGTCATCGAGCTTCAGCAGGTCGATCTGAAGATTGAGGAATTGACCAAGCAGATCGACTCCCTGCCTGGCCAGATTCAATCCCTCCATTCCCGCCTGGATGAGCATATTCACGCCCAGGAAGATCGAAAGAAGCAGTTGACCACAAATCAACATGCGCGCAAGGAACTGGACGGTGACATCAAAGTCATTCAGGAGAAAATTGCCAAGCACAAGGACCAGCTTTATCAGGTCAAAACCAATGACCAATTCCGGGCCATGACTAAGGAGATTGAGGGCGAAGAAGCGAAAGTGCGGGCGATCGAAGACGAGATTCTGGAGAAGATGCTGGAAGCGGAGGAGATTCAGAAGCAGATGCAAGAGGCCGCAACGCGATTGGAGAGCGAGCGCACGCTGGTGGCGGCCGAGATCGCGCGATTAGAATCCGAACAGAAGGCCGACGACCAGGAACGCCGCGGTTTGCAAGCCCGCCGTAGTGAAATCCAGTCGAGCTTGAGCGAGGCTACACGAAGCCTCTACGACCGCATCCGCCCGGCGAGGCGCGGCATTGCGGTAGCGGAGGTTCGTGAGGGGCTGTGCACCGCCTGCAATGTTCTGCTGCGCCCCCAGGTTTATAACGAGGTCCGGACCAACGAGATCCTCTTAACCTGCGATAATTGCGGGCGCATCATCTACTATCCCGAGCCTGCCCCGTTGGGGACAAACGAATCGGATAGTTCCGAGGCCGGCGCAATCGTTTAGCTCGAAAATCGGAATTCGAAAATCGAAACTGGAAATTGGAAACTGGAAAATGGAAACTCGCATCTGAGACCGAAGATCGAGCTTCGAGGCTCGAATTTCGGTTTTCCAGTTTCCATTTTCCAATTTCTATTTTCAGACTCACGCCATGGCCCAATCCCCTCACGTAATTGTGCACATCGACGGCGCCTCGCGGGGCAATCCCGGCCCGGCAGCTTATGGCGTGGTGATGGAATCTGCCGAGGGCTCCAGGCTGGCTGCGTTTTCAGGGTATCTCGGGAAGACTACCAATAATGTTGCCGAATACCAGGGCCTGCTTGCGGCGCTGGATCACGCCCTGAGCAAGCGTTATTTGCGGGTCCACGTTCAAACGGACTCGGAATTAATGGCGCTACAAATCAAGGGCGTCTACAAGGTGAAGAATCCGGGGTTAAAGCCTCTGTGGGAGGCAGCCGTGCGATTGATCGGGCGCTTCGAATCGTTCTCGATCGAGCATGTACGACGCGAGCGGAATCGAGAAGCCGATCGCCTTGCCAACCTGGCCCTGGACGCGGCCGCCGCGCAGGCTTCCGGTAGGGGCGGTTCGCGAACCGCCCCTACGAGCCCAGAACTGAAATCCGGCCGACCGCTGCGTACTTCTGCTACGTTTCGCAAAGGGGTCCTCGAACCTCACTTTCAGCTTTCGCTTTTGGAAGGCGAAGTGGTAGATTTGGAAATCTACCCAAAGGAGTAAACTTCGAATGGCGCAACATATGGTGAAATGTGTGAAGATGGGCAAAGAGCTTCCGGGCCTCGACGAGCCCCCGTGGAACGGTGAGCTTGGGCAGCGAATCTACGATAATGTTTCGCAAGAAGCCTGGGAGCAATGGCTGAACCATTTAAGGATGCTCATCAATGAGTATCGTTTGTCTCCCGCCAGCAAGGAAGCTCAAGAATTCATCGCTCAGCAGATGGAACGGTATTTCTTTGGCGAAGAGTCTGCGCCTCCTCCTGGGTACGTTCCGCCCCAACGGTAGAAATCTGTGAGCACATCCGCTAATCCCGCCGAGGCTCCGCCTCGCCTCAAACGCGTACTGACGCTGTGGGATCTGATCCTGTACGGCGTCGTGCTAATCATGCCCATTGCGCCCGTTCCCCTGTTCGGTGTGGCGCAGAAACTTTCCGATGGCCACGCGGTCACCACGATTCTGCTGTCCATGTTCGCCATGCTGTTGACCGCATTCAGTTATGGCCGCATGGCCGCCGTTTACCCTTCCGCCGGTTCCGCATACACTTTCGTCGGTTACGGCCTGAACCCGCACCTGGGTTTCCTTGCCGGGTGGGCGATGTTTCTCGATTACCTGATTGTCCCCCTCATCTGCACCGTGTACGGCGCATTGACTGTGCAGCGCCTCGTTCCCGGAGTTCCTTACACGGTCCTGGCCGCGGCTTTTGCAGGCGCCATGACGCTGATCAACTTGCGTGGGATCCGCACCACGGCGCGCACCAATTTTGTGCTGGCAACGATCATGACCGCCGTCATCCTGGTATTTATTGCCCTGGCGCTGCGGCTTCTCTTTCACCAGCAGGGCTGGCACGGCGTCTTCTCGACTCAGCCTTTTTACAATCCGGCAACCTTCCGCGTCTCTTCCATAGCTTTGGGGACATCGTTGGCCGCGCTGACCTATATCGGATTTGACGGCATTACGACTCTGGCCGAAGACGCGCTGAACCCACGCCGGAACGTTCTGTTGGCGACCGTGAGCGTCTGTCTGTTCACGGGACTCTTTGGCGGCCTACAGATTTACCTCGCGCAGCGCGTATGGCCCGACTGGCACACTTTCCCGAACCTCGAAACGGCCTTCATGGACGTCACTCAGGTGGTAGGGGGCAGATTTCTGTTTCAAGCCCTGGCTTTCGTCCTGATCCTTGCCAATCTGGGTTCTGGGCTGAGCGGGCAGGCGGGTCTCTCACGGCTGCTGTTCGGCATGGGCCGCGACAACGTCATCCCTCGACGCTTCTTTGCTTATCTCGACCCCAAGCGCAACACTCCGAGCCTGAATATCATTATGATCGGTGTGGTTGCTTTCCTCGGAGCTATCGTTCTGAATTACGAGCGCGCGGCGGAGTTGATTAACTTTGGGGCTTTTCTCGCCTTCATGGGCGTCAATGGGGCGGCCTTGCGGGAGTTTTATCTGGCGCCTTCGGCACGCGCCTCGCGGCGCCTGTTTGGAGACGCGATTGTGCCCGTTCTGGGCATTATCTTCTGTTTCGCCATATGGGTGAGCTTGGCTACGCCGGCCAAGATATTGGGCGGCTGTTGGTTTGTTGCGGGGGCCATCTACGATGCGGTCAAGACTCGGGGATTCAAAGACATCCCCGCCCGCATCGATTTCCGGGAGTCCTGAGGACCGAAGCCCCGTCAGGGGCGGCATAGAGTAGCCCAGGGCGTAAGCCCTGGGTTAGATGGCCCTCACCCCGCCTTCGGCACCCCTGTCCCGCCTGGCGGGATAGGGGAAGGGGGTGAGGGTTGAGTCTCACGACCCACGGCTTGCGCCGAGGGCTACACGCTGCCGCCCGCTCCGCGGGCTCCGTTCTTCAACGAGCCTCTGACTCATGACGCGAGCCGCCTTCCCGAGAATGCCGGGTCCTGACCGAAACCCATTTCACACCGATGGAATGGTTCCATTGGTCTGCAGGGACTAATCTATGAAACAACTCGTTCTTGTTGTCACCTTGATTTTGCTTTTAGCCCCGACAAGAGTATCGGCCCAAGACGGCGCCCTCGACACGATGGCCGGCAAAACGGTGCTTATATTCACGCCGCATCCGGACGATGAGCTGTTCGGAGCCGGTGGAACCATTGCCCTGCTGAATCAACACCACAACAAGGTTTATATCATCATTTACACGAATGACGACAAGGGTTCCTACGATCCGGAGATGAGCTCGCAGAGGCTGGCACGCATTCGCAAGGCGGAGGAGGAAGCTGCTGAAACCGTCCTAGGGACCCCGGCGGAGAACATCCAGTGGATGGGCTATGACGACGGCATGTTGGAGTATGCTCCCCAACCGAAGCTCGTTGAAGAGGCCACGGCGATCATTCGCCGCATCCGACCCGATGCGCTCTTGAGCATCGATCCGGGAAACTGGTACGCGTGCTGGCACAAGACGGACCATCGCATGGCGGCTTTGAATACGCTGGACGCGATTCGCGCCGCGGAGTTCTGGCTTTACTTCCCCAACCAGCGCCTCGAGCAGCACCTCGAGCCCTACGCCGTGCCCATCACCTATTTCTATTACAGCGCGCCCCAGGAGGCCAACTACTGGGTCAACATCGATTCTGTGGCGCAGTTGAAGCTCGAAGCCGCGACCAAGCACTTGAGCCAGTTTGAGCCTTCCATCCACAAGTACCGGCCGGACTGGAACCCTTCCGACCTTGCCGGACTGAAGGCGGAATTGATGAGCCAGCAGCCGAAGCAAGACGGCCACTACGTGGAAGCGTTCCGGAAGGCGGCAAGCTTTAATGAGATGTAGAGCGTCCGCTATGGTGGGAGGCACGATCATGCTGCAGAAGCGGCACGTCAGGTCCTTGCTGGTTCTAGCCTTTGTTCTTCTTGCCTGCCCCTGCGAGCGCCTTCTGGCGCAGGAACCCCAACTGCCTGATCATATCCCGCCCAAACGGTCTTCCCAGATCACGGACGGATTCGGCATCAACTCTGACCTGCCGCGTGAGCCGTACTTGCCGTGGGAACGCTGGTGGTGGGGCCGGATGTTTGACGCCGGGGTAAAGTGGATTCGCATTGGGCAGTACGAGAACAGCTCCGACCTGACGAGCTGGGATTATGTGGAGCAGAAGCGCGGAGTGTTGGCGATTAATCCCTTATTGGACGAATACGTGGATTCGCTCCGCGACAATGGCATTCAGATTCAGGTCCAACTCATGTACGGCAACCCGATGTATACGTCGCCATCCGGCAAGCTCCCCGATTCAATTGAGCCCAAGCCCGGCTCGTTTCATAACGACGACCGAAGTCTTTATTCCATTTTTTGGGCACCGCGCACACCGGCACAGATCGAGGCATTCACCCGCTACGTCCGCTTCATGGTGGATCATTTCAAGGGCAAGATTCACTACTGGGCCCTCTGGAATGAGGAGGACATCGGCTATTGGAACCCCTGGGGAAATCCTGAAGAATACGGGCATCTGCTGAAAGCCATGGCCAAGGCCGTTCATGAAACCGACCCGGACGCGAAGGTGATTTACGGAGGCCAGGCCGACCCCATCCGAGACTTCGCGAAGCGCGCGCTCGATGCCTGCGGTTGCGCCGCCGACATTGATGTGTTTGCTTATCACACCTACCCGGGTTACGGCCAGAACTTCAACCCTGAATCAGAGGATTATGGCGCCTATGGCCCCGAGTCCCCGGCAAAGTTGCGGGACTTGGTGCGCAACTATCCGGGCATTCGCTCCGACATCCAGTTTTGGGATGATGAGTTCAATTCCATTTCTTCCTGGGAGGGTTCGGATGAGTCCGTGCAGGCCAAGTACATTCCTCGCATGCTGGTGTACAACTGGGCGGCCGGGGTGAAGACCTTTGTCTGGCTGATCGCCGCAGGCACAGACGGAAATGAATACGACGATTTCGGGTTGATTCACGGACTGCGCAATGTGGCGGAAGACTTCACTCCCCGGCCGGTATTCTTCTCATTGCAGAACACCAACGCGCTTTTTTCCGATACCAAGCTCGACCCGTCCATCAAAATCGAGGGACCCGGGATCCCCGCTCTCCGCCGCAAGTCTGGGTTTCCGTTCTATGCCTACGGCTTCCGCGCCAAGAACGGCAAGGGCGTTGTTGCTTACTGGTTGGCCGCTCACAGCCTGCCGGGTGATGTTTTTCCTCCCTTTTACGAGAGTCTTACCTTGGAGAATACCGGGATAGAGCATCCCGTCTTGATTGACGTCGTTTCGGGCGAGATCAGGCCCCTCGAGTGGAAGGAAGGGACGCGCAACGTGCTCGCGTCCGTCCCGGTTCGCGACAGTGTATTGGCCATTGCCGATGAGAGCTATTTCGATTGGAACGTGCTCCCGGAGGCTCCAAGCTCTTTGCGCGTCCAGCGTGGGGCGGGGGCAGTAACGCTGACGTGGGAAGTGCACGGCGGGAATCCGACTCAGAGCGCCGTGGAGCGCCGCATCGCCGAAGGGAGTTGGGAGAGGATCAAGACCATCCCGGCCGCAACGACGGAATTCACTGACTCACAGGCCGGTCACGGTGTAGTCTTCTATCGTGTCCGCGCACTGAACGATGCGGGTGCGTCGGCTTACTCGAACGTGGTCCGCTTGAAATAGATCGGAGGTAGCGCGATGTGCTGTCTCCGTGGTCTCCGCGGCTAGTAAAGGACAAAACACAGAGATCACTGAGACCCTCCGTGAGCTCTGTGTTGAGGCTCTAAACGCACAGAGGGCACGGAGACGTTGGTTTTATTACGGCCACTGGCCAGACTTGTAAATTGAATTTCATTTGGAGGTGCTTTTATGGGAAAGCTTGCCATCACGGGTGGAAAACCAATTCGCACCAAGCCCTTTGCTCCCTGGCCGGTTTATGACCGCAAGGAAGAACGGGCCATTCAACAAGTTCTCAAGAGCCGTAATTGGGGTGGGTATCCGTTCCCCAATGCGCACGCCAGCGCCTTCGCACAGCGCTTTGCGCAGTTGCACCGCGCTAAATACGGCATCGCATTAGCCAACGGCACGGTCGCCATCGAGGTCGCTTTGAAGGCGGTGGGGATCCAACCGGGAGATGAGGTTATCGTTCCCGCCTACACCTGGGAAGGAACCGTGGGCCCGGTGCTCCAGCTCAATGCCGTTCCGGTTTTCGTTGATATCGACCCCGCAACGTATTGCCTGGACGCCGGTCTGATCGAAAAGGCGATTACCAGTAAAACTCGAGTCATTCTGCCAGTTCACCTGGCGATGAGCTTTGCCGACCTAGACGCGATCGGGCGGATCGCGCGGCAGCACCATTTGCTGGTGATCGAAGATTGCGCCCATGCGCATGGAGGACAGTGGAAAAAGAAGGGCGCGGGGGCCACTGGAGACATGGGCTGCTTCAGCTTCCAGTCGAGCAAGTTGATGACCGCCGGCGAAGGCGGAGCGGTGATTACCAGCAAGCTGGAGTATTTCGAGCGCGCGCAATCCTACGTCAACTGCGGGCGCGCCAGCGAAACCGATAAATTCGGCCACCGGATCATCGGCTTCAACTACCGCATGACGGAATTCCAGGCCGCCATCCTCGAAGTGCAGCTCGAGCGTTTGGCGCGGCAGGCCGACACGCGGCAGGGCAATATGGAATATCTTGAGAGCCGCATCACGGGCACACCCGGGCTTGCCTTCCTGAAGAGGGACCGCCGCATCACTCGCGTGGCGGCCTATCAATACGTCTTTAAGTATCTTCCTGAACACTTCGCGGGGATTCCCCGTGCCGCGTTCCTCGGCGCGCTCGAGATGGAAGGGGTTCCTTGCGACGGCTTGTTCTACGAACCGGTGTACAAGAGCGCTTTGTTCCCGGTGAAAGCAGCGGATTATCCGGCGCTGTCATGGGGCAGGGAGAATCCTCTTGACCTGCGGAGCCTCTACAATTGTCCTGACTCTGAACGTGCCGCCTACGAGGAATCCATCTGGCTGCCCCATCATTTCTTCCTCGGCAGCCGCAAGGATGTGGATGATATCGCGGCGGGCATACACAAGGTTTGTGAGAACATCGAGGAGCTTCGAGGGCTCGAGCATCCGGCCATCGAAACCAAACAGATGAGCCGGGCAGACCGGCCCCGGGTAGAGAAACGGCAATACTAGCTGTGTCGAGGGACTCTCGGCCGTCCTTTGGTCTGCGTGGCACCGCTCACGCCCAGTGAAGTGTAGGGGTGGCCCTCGTGGCCGCCCCTGGGGCAACCACAAGGGTTGCCCCTACTAATAGCTGCCCTGCTTTGCGGCGGCAACCGCATTGTCCACTCGCCCGCCTCGAATCCACTCCAGGATCGTCCGGTACTGCCAGCTTGATTCGTTTCCAGGCCAGCGCTGGCCGCCGTTGTGCGTGGCCAGATAATCGCCCACGTTGCCGGCGCTGTCTGTAGGGCGGGTAGGCTTGATCAGCATGAGACTGTGGCTTGGGTCGTTGATGTCCACCACCCGCATCGCATATTTGTAATTCTCTTCACTGTCTTGAGGCGAGAAGACGCCCTGCTCGTTGGGAGGTTGCAGTTTGAAGATCACGTGGCTGGCATGGCAGAACACGCAGGCCTTCCCGTCCGCTCCTGGCTTGGCCAGGATAGGCTCGACCTTCGTGACGAAGTAGTTGAAGTCGAGCACCGAGCCGGGCTGTACGTCCTTCAGCGCTTCGCTGAGCTTCTTCCCCTCCAGCACGCTGTCAGCGATGAGTTTCAAGCGAGGGTTGCTGTCTTTCTCTAGCTGGCTCAGCGCGGCGCGGAAGTCCGGCCGCTCCTCAATGCCTTTCACCTTGCGCAAAATATCGAGCGAGCCCGCGCGCACATTCGGATCGCTGGAGCGCAAACAGGCCAAAACAGTATCGAGGACGATAGGGTTCTCCAAAAGGTCCGGCGCCTTCAGGTAGGCAAGGTTTTCGCCCAGGAAGTACTGCTGGTCCTGCGAAACGGCTCCGCCCGCGATCCCCAGATGTCGGCGCATGAATTTCGGATCTCCGACTTCCTCAATCAGGATATTCTGCGCCGAGGAGTTCAAGTTGGCGAAAGCGGTCTTCACCAGGGGAGTCGTCTGAGCATCGTTGAGGAAATGCTCCAAGGACACCCTCAGGGCAGCGCGCTGCACCTCGGGGTCGTGATCATCCAATCCCGCCAGGACCTGCCGGCGTAGCGCGGGCACTTTCATGAGGGTTTTGAAAGAAGAAGCCGCATTGAGAACCTGCGCATAGTTTGCGGGCGGTGGCGTCGTTTCCAGCAGGACGCCTAGCGCGGCCATCACTTTCTCCTGGCGTCCCCACGGGGAGTCGCCGGGAAGTGCCGCAAGCAAGGGAAGGACCACGGCTTGACTATCCGGATTGCCATGTTCGAGGATCTCCACAACCTTAGTGACCAGTTGAGGACTCGGTGCGCTCGGCGCGTCGAGGTTGAGGATTCCACGCTGACCGTCCTCGTAGACATAGCGGACTGTCTTTCGAACATCCTCGCTGGGGTCTTCCGAGAGGTTGAGGGCGGCGAGGGTGAAGCGCTCATCGCCGGCTCCGCTCAAAGTGCTTCCCGCTTTCAGCACTTCGATCTTCATAGGGTCGTCAGCACCCTGGAGGCAAGCCAGCAGCGCGTTTTCCAGTTCCGGCCCCGAACTCTTGAAGAAATGGATCAGGTCGCTGTCGTTGCCAATGCGTGTCTGGAAGAAACCGTTGTGAACGTCGTACTTGAAGTCTACGGCCTCGCGGTACGGCGGGTATTCATAGCCGGGAACGTGAAGGTCCGGAACGCCCCGGACGTATTGGGTGAGAACCGCCGGCAGGCCGATCGCCACGGTGTTCTCTTTCACGGGCGGCAGAGCGTAATGTCGAATGTGAAAATCCCACAAGGCGTTCAGAATACCTTCGCGGCCCAACGGAGTGCCGTCGCGCAAGGCCTTGGCGAGCACTTGGGCTTGATCGCGCACCACGGCTTCGTAACCCTCCCCAATGCGGCGCTTATCAACGTCCTGTGAACTCGCCCGTACCCAGGCGGTGAGGTAGCCGGTATTCTCGTCGAGCAGATCGTAAACGCTCTCCTCCAGCCCGCGCCGGACCATGGGGTCGGTTTCAGTGTTGAGATGAGTCGCCAGTGCTTCGAGTGTACTGCGGCGCACGGCGGATTGGTCAACCTGCCAGTAGTACCAGCGCCACAGGCCGGAAGCGGCTTCGAAACGCACGAAAGGAACCGGGTCGTCGAGGTCGCGCTCCAAGGCCGCCAGCAACTCACCATCCTCGGTCAGATCCTTGAAGTGTTGGTTGAAAAGGCGTGCGGCGCCCCAGCGGGTACGCGCGTCCGGCGAGGCGAGTGCTGCAGCCAGCAGTTTGCGCCCTTCCGCAGCGGCGCTCAGTCGCCGCGACAGAATCATGCGCAGCGCGTATGCGGCGCAGGTCTGCACCATCTTGCTGGGATCGCCCAGTGCCTTGATCAAGGCCGGCATCGACCCCGGATCGGCCATATGCCCGATGGCTCGTGCCGCGGCCTCGCGGGCCAGCGGTTGGTCGCTCTCTGTAAGCACTTTGCGGATCTGCTGCAACACGGGCTCTGGCGCCGGGTCCCAGTATTGGTCAAGCTGGGCCAGCAGCATGGGCAAGTTGCCGGTGGCGAGCTGAGTGGGCGGCGGCTGATAAGCAGCGTCCCAGTTCTTCGCCTTGGTCATCCCCGGGTAGAGGGTCGAAAGCGCCATCACCGCGAATTGTGTGGCGCGGAACGGTGTATTGAAGCCCTGATAGACAGGGTCGCCTTCCCAACTTCCTTCCTGCCGCTGAGCAGCCAGCATTGCGTTCACAGCCCGCTCCATCCTCTCGTCGGACTCAGGGCGGCGCCCTGCCAGCGCCAGCGCGTAAACGGCATTGTAGGAGATGAAATCCGCCGGCTTTGCTTTCTTGTCAAAGGGATAAGGCCAGGCGCCTTCCGGAGTTTCGTAGCTATAGAGCTGTTCAATCAACTTATCAATCTGTTGGGCGTACTTCGCCGGGTCTACAGTGGCCAGCATGATGATCTTCCAATCCAGATCGATCATGTTCTTGGGCTCGGCGGCCACTGCCAGGCGCTCCACCTTGTCGCGTTCGGCCAGCCATTCATCTTCGTGTGTCTGGTTGTAAACCAGATTGAAGGTCTGCCAGCTCTGCGTTCCGATCTCGAAGGGGCTGACGTCGGGCTCGCAGCCGTCGGTTTCGTCGCCGGGCATTGTAGTTACGCCCTTGTAATGAATCTTCAGGAATTCGGCGTAGGGCAAGTCGAAGTTCCTGCGCGGCGGGTCGTGGGTTACATTTTCCTCGAACGCGTGCGTGATCAGGGGCAGGCGGCTTGCAACTGTACGCGCCGAGTAGATGACGCGCACCCAGTTGGTGTTGGCCTCGCCATACAACGGCCGGGCATTGTTATAGATGCGATCGGTGAGGAATTCCAGCGCCGCCCGCTGCGTGGGCGGGTAGCCGTTGCGAACTGCCGTCAGATACCCACGAGCACTGAATTGCGTGGGGTGACAGGCGATGCAGAGCTGAGTTTCGGAATGCTGCATGGTTGTGCGCAACGCAATGGCTCCTCGCCGCGGCGTATTGGAAAGCCAGGTGTCGCCCATGTTGATGAGGAAGTCCATTCCCGCGCGCACCGCCAGGTGTGGATCGGAGTAAGGTGGAACCGGGTAATCATAAGTACGAAGCTGAAAGGCAGGGTGATTGGCTGCCACGCGCACATAGTATTCCTGGCCCGGGTCCAGAATGCGCGTGCGAAACTTATAGAGCCCCGGGTAGTTCTGCGTCGCCTCGATCTGGTAGACAAACTCGCCCTTGTCGTAGGGAACGACATCGGGCTGCCCGGCGGCATTCTTACCTGCCTGGAAGATGTCTACGTCGAGCGGCACGTCGCGATCCGCAACGTTGAGCGCAAAATAAACGAGCCGCGGCGCCTTTCCTCGAAAGGTGAACTTGAACCATTGAAAACCTTTGAGCATTGCCTGGTAAGCGGCTTCGACTCTGGAAGGTGCGTAGGGTCTTTCGTCATCACTCCCGTAAATCGTCTGCCCGAACTCGAACCGCTGAGCGGCTTGCCAAGTCCCGTTGGGCAAAGCGGCGATAAAGCCCGTCCGTAGGTCGCCGGTCTGGCTTGACGTGTGGGACGGCGCCATGGGAATCCGGTTCAAAGTGGCGCCGATTTCCGGAATGTGGCCGTTCGAGGGAGCGGAGAGGCGAACGGAAATTGAGCCGGGCCCGCGAGGCCGGAGGGTAAGATAAAAATCCAGGTCGGCGCTGTGCAGCCACTTGGATTCGACGTCTCCTCGTCCGTCTCTCACCGTGGCCAAAACAGCGCCGTCGCCACGAAGCGTCGCGGGATCTTTAACCCACACCGTCAGCGCGTACAGCGTATCAGGATGAGCTTGGCCTAACTGGATCTCACGGACGCGCGGGGCGGCTGTTTGGTCGGCGCGCCCGAAGTGGCCTGTCTGAACCAGCAGGCACGTGATTAAGAAGGCGCTCGATGACAGCGTGAGTCCCCAACGCAGAGTTCTCCTTTTTTCGCGAAGTACCCCCATGGTTTGAACCTCCCGGAGCCCTGACCGGAGTTTCTTGTTAGCACCCTGAGCCAATCTAAGTATATGTTTTCGTACAGCCTTTTCGCAACCGCAACTTTGCTGACGCCTGTCGTGATGAGCCCTAGACGCATAGCCCATGCAGTTTTTTCGCGCTCCTGATAATATGGGAATGTAACTTCAGGACGGCCGATCCGATCAAGAGCATAGATGGTTGACGCGGCTTCGACCGGCAACGCATCTCAGGACCCAGGAGACTTATGAGGATCAATCTTCGCTTTGGCTCGACATGTTTGCTGATTGGTGTGGGCTTGTTTATTTCTTCTCTTGCCTTTCACGCCGCTGTCCCGGCCGATAATGGGGACACGATTTTCAAAAACAATTGCGTAATGTGCCACGGAGCTGACGGAAAGGGATTCGCCGCGCTCAAGACTCCGGACTTCACCTCGCCGAAGTGGCAGGCGTCCATGACGGACAAACAAATTAAGGCCGTCATCAAGGACGGAAAGAAGGGCACAGCCATGGCTGCCTTTGGAGACAAGCTTAGTGACGAACAGGTTACGGCGGTCATTACCTATATCCGATCACTGAAGAGGAAATAGGAGTCAAGAGTCAAGAGTCAAGAGTCAAGAGTCAAGAGTCAAGAGTCAAGAGTCAAGAGT
>Ga0187876_1002575_pt1 | contig 13238 bp, 18 predicted proteins | sample June2016WEW_17_4_FD_133000 | JGI IMG/M metagenome (GOLD analysis project Ga0187876, IMG submission 133000) | Peatland microbial communities from SPRUCE experiment site at the Marcell Experimental Forest, Minnesota, USA - June2016WEW_17_40 | ecosystem: Environmental > Terrestrial > Soil >... | reverse complement strand
GCGAGAACGGTGAGTTCCATACTTTCGTGTACGACGCTCCGGTGTTCTCCAGCGCGATCAAAGTCGAGGCGGGGGAAATCGTGGAACGCGACGGATTTATTTTTGCGGATGTCCTGCCGTTGTAAATCCTTCAGGAGACCTGGGCGACTTGTAGACAGTCCGCTTATCCCGCCGCGCCGTGCTGCCAGCCCGCGCGCGAAATCCATAATCGCAGACCCTGCACCGGTACCGCCGCCGTCCGGTGAGAAACACAATCAACCTTTCGATGAGATGCAGTCTCCGCATCGAAAGACGATTGGAAGCGCACCTCGGGCACGGCATTGGTGCAAAGTTTAAGGTATCGGAGTCCCGAAGTCCAGCCTCAAAGATTAACGAACGTGAATTACCAATGGAATTGTGGCGCGCGGAGCATAAGACAACCCCGCGGCGTGTATGAAATAATCAAGTTGTACGCTCAAGACGAGAATATACCCCGCCAGTGTCATCGACGCTCTGTTTCAGGAAAACGAATAGTGAGGTTTAAACGTGGCTAAGCGGTACCGCGGCCAGAATTATCCGTCAGTCCCTCAGAACCGCGCATATGTGCCCACCCGCAGTGCGCAAAAGCCGCCTTTCTTCTTTGAGATCGAGGCCGCCAGCAAATGGCCGCCGGACGCGGAGGAGTGGCAAGCGTTCGCGCGGGACGTGGTTCAAATGTCGGATTCGATGATCCCCGCCATTCAGGAAGCCATCCGGCAGCAGCGCTGGAAGATCGCGCCGAACCCGCTGGCATCCATCCGGACTGCCGCCCATCAGGAAGCAAAGCGGATGGGGCTGACGTAGAGTCCCGCCCGGTAGTGACAGGAAATATCCCTTAGCCAGAGCAAACGGAACCGGCGGCGAAGACCGCCGGCGTTACCCCTATTGCAGGAGGGAAAGGCGAGAGTAACTTCGGCGTTGGTCGGACGAAAACAGTGGTCGCGACGATCTGCGGAACAGACCGCCGAGCCCCTGCGAGGGTGGCTCGGTGCTTTGAATCTGAACGGAGGTTTCGGCCGCCTCGGCCGCTTTTCTTTCTCCGTGGGCATTTTCAGGAAGCATCAGTACAGGCCGGTTCCCTTCCGCACCGGGGCTTATTTCCGGCGGGGCTTCATCTCCAAACTCCTTGGCCATACCGATTACAAGGTCCAACGCATCGAGCTTCCGTTGAACATCCTCGGAGACCGCGCGGAAGTCGCGCTCCCTGGTTTCCGCAAGCGCAATGGCCTCTTCCAGATGCTTTTTGGCATCGTCCCAGGATTTGAGCACAGGCAAAAGCCGCTGTTCCTGCCGGTGCCGAAGTTGATCGATGTTAGACATGAGTAACTCTTCCCCAACGATGCATCGAATTGCCTGTGTGCACTATCGACGAGGGCTGCCATTATTGTGAGCCCGGAGTGCGCCAAAAGGCGATACTGCCGAAGGTTAATTCAAAAAAACACGTCGGGAACCAACCCGGAAGCCGGGATTTCTTCAGGCTGCTAATCTGCCTTTAGAGCCTGGGGAATTCCAGCAGCCTGGCAGTGATGCGCAGTGGCCGCTCGTTAGCGGCGCGAATTCCACCTTCCGGCAGGTTGCGAAGAGTTTGGATCAGGCAGAGAATCGAACCTAAGCGGGAGAGCAGTCCGAATGATGCTTCTTAGACCGGACGTACGCGATCTTGTGGCCAGAGAGGACACCCCTACTTTGGTCCGCGCGACGAGACACTGGCAAGCAAGAATTCGCGGCGAAGCAGCAGCTGCACTCGGTGCACTTCGAACCGGGAATGCTGTTCCGGAGTTGCTCCGATTACTTAATGACTCTCAGACGGAAGTGCGCGAGGCTGCTGCCCGTGCGTTGGGAGATATAGGCCGAACGGAAGCCGTCGACCCGCTCATCGCGGCCCTCGGAGGGCTTAAAAGCCTCAGAAACGATCGCCCGGGTTCGAAAGAATACGAATTTGAAGCAATAGCGGAAGCATTGGGAAAGCTGAACAGTTCCAAAGGGGTCGCGGCCGTAATCGAATCGGGGACGGTGCGTTTTCACGAGGGCTCCTTTAGCATAAGCCGCCCTCACGTAAGTGGTCTCTGCCTGAGTGGCGGCACGGAAGCACGCGCGGCGCTCGCTCGGATCATTGCGGAGCACTATCTTTACGAGACGTACTCGCTTATTGGGATTGTCGAAGCATTGGACTACTTGCACGAGGCCCGGGCAACCGCCGCATTAATAGAGATCCTGAATGCATTTGTGGAGTTGCTGAAAAAGCCCTGGCTGCCATCGAACGATCCTTTTGAAGGTTCCATTCGTAATGTGGAGGCTCTTGCTCTTTCAACAGTGCGAGCGCTGGGCAGACTGCAGACCAGGCGAGCCGAGGCTGTCCTCATCGATTTGCTGTTGCACGTTCCAACGGGTTCCCCGACGCATTCCTCCCCATCCGATCGCGATTCCCCTGTCTCGGACAACGGGGACGGTGACAGAACTTTTCCTCACGTTAGTCAGCTCTTTGCCGATACGCAAAATGCAATCCTGACCATTCGTGGGGACAAGAGTCCCGCGGAATTCGACTGCGAGCGGGCCTCCCTGCGACTACGGGATTATCAGGCCCGCAGATATAAGACAGACGTTGAGTTCGGCGGCAGAAAACGCTGGGCCACCGACGCCGACGCTGCCGAAGTATGAGCCAGGCGTGGAGGGAAACTCGTTCGCCCTACTGGGACGGGGCGTAGTAGCCCAGGCGCCATCGCGCTTTGAGCGCGGGGAGCCCCTTCGGCTGCTGCACCTTTACTTCCACCTTCCGGTATTTTCCGTCGCGCTCATTGTTCGTCGGCGCATAGGCGAGCACGTATTGGTTGCGTAACTCGATCGCGATTTTTTCCGCGATTCCCGGAAGCTGACTGAACTGCGAGGCCCCAAAGGCGCGGCCCCCGGTCTGGTCCGCAATCTGGGCCAGCAGGCGCGGGCCGGAGACTTCTTCGGCTGACAACTGCGGGAATATGACGGGGTCGAATACACCGAAGGCGAAGATCTGCGTGTCGGCTTCGCGGACCACGTCCTTGATGTCGGTCGCCGTATAGCGGCTGTGGTTGTCGCCGCCGTCGGACACGATGACGAGCGCCTTGCGGGGGTTCTTCGCTTTCTTCATTTCGCGCACCCCGAGCTCCACCGCATCGAGCAACGCAGTCAGGCCACCGGACTGGAGCGATTTCATGTGATCTTCGATGTGGCGCATGTCGCCGGTGAAACCCTGAACGACTTCCGCCTGGTCGCTGACCTGAATCAGGAAAGCTTCATCCTGCGCGTTCATCGTCTTGAGGAATTCCGTGACGGCGCGGTGTGAAGTATCCATTTTAAGACCCATGCTTCCGCTGGTGTCGACGACAATCCCGACCGAGAGCGGGGCGTCTTCGCCGGAGAAATGGGTTATCTTCTGCGCGACATTATCTTCGAGAAGCGTGAAGTCTTCCTTCTCGAGTCCGAGCACAAAACGGTTCGTTGGATCGGTGACAGTTACCGGAATGACGACCAGGGTGGTGTCGACGACGATTTTCGTCTCGCTTTGTGCGGCGCATTGTCCAGCGGCCAGCAGAATTGCGAAAAACCCGGAACGGAGACTCATGCCACGTCAGTTTCAAGAATGATGGGTGCGCCGTGGAAAAGCAAGCCGGGATGGATCACGCGCGCATAGAAGCCGCCGTGCGCCCAGTGGGGCGACCCTACGTCGCCGGATTTGCATTGCCCATCGTAGAGTTCGGACTTGATGGGAGGCCCGTAAACGTCGAGGTTGAAGCACGGCGTGCGAAGGGTGGTGAGTTCGATCACGGCATCCGCGCCGAGACGATAGCGCTGGCCGGCGCGCCACTGGTGAGGATCGAACCCGGAAACGGTCAGGTTCTCACCGAGCGCGCCGTAGAAGACCGGAAACCCGCGGGCGATCAGGGAATCGACGAACTCGGCGGCGATCATGAGCACGGCTTTATTCGGGCCGCCGTGAAGGTTCAGGTTGCGATGACGGTCGGCTTCCACGCCGTCCGGATGCAGCATGACGGGGCTCGGGACTGCGAGCTTCGGGAGTCCGCCGTTCGAGCGGTTGATTTGCGCTAAAACTCCGGTCATTTATCGGTAACCGCACGCAAAACGGAGCCTGCGCCCTTTGCGTGCTGGCTAACCTTCAGCGTAGCGCGGTAAGCTCTCAAATTGGACAACCTGACGCACTCGCTTGTGGGCCTGTTTCTCGCGAGGAGCGGGTTCAAAGGATTCACGCCACGCGGCACGGCCATCATGGTGCTCGCCGCGAACGCGCCGGATTTCGACGTCATCTGCTGGTTCGGCGGCCCTGTGAGCTATATTCGCTGGCATCGCAATATCACACATTCGCTGATCGCGCTGCCGGTTATGGCTCTGCTGGCGGTTGCCATCGTGCGGATATTGGGAAGGAAGCAAATCCGGTGGCTTCCGGCGTTCCTGATTGCGATGGTGGCAGTGGCGTCGCATTTGATTCTCGACCTCACCAACGTTTATGGAGTACGATTGCTGCTGCCATTCTCGGGGCACTGGTTTCATTGGGACCTGACGCCGATTGTCGATCTCTCGATCTGGGCGATACTGCTGCTGAGCATCGCGGCGACGGCGCTCGGGCGGCTGGTCGGATCGGAGATCGGAGAACAGCGGAAGGGCTCGGGCGCCGGATGGGCAATGGCGGCTCTGCTGCTCCTCACCGTCTACGATTACGGGCGGAGCGTCCTGCACGAACACGCGGTGGCGCTGATGGATTCGCGGATTTACCAGGGCGTTGCGGCGCTGCGCACGGGGGCCTTCCCGCAGGCCAATCCGCTGCTCTGGACCGGGGTCGCGGAACTGAGCAATGCGTATGTGGAAGTGCCGATCGATCTTCGGGCGAGCTTTCATCCGGACGCCGGGGAAGCCTTCTATAAACCGGAACAAACGGCGGCCGTGGCGGCAGTGATGGAGACGAAACCCTTTCAGCGAATCCTCGAGTTCGTGCAGTATCCGGTATGGGTAACGGGGCCTGCGCCGGACCTGGAGCATGCAATTAGCGTGCGTCTGGTGGACCTGCGTTTCGGTACTCCTTACTCGCCCGGCATTGAAGCGGTAGCGACGGTGACGGACCGGAATCAGGTGGCGAATTCAACCTTGATTATGGGGATACCCACGCCGTCGCAGGTTATCCGATGACGAGGACGAAAAAAGGCGGCTGGATTGCGCCATCGGAGGTGGAACGCAGCGCGGCCGGGCGTCCGCTCTGCCGATGGTGCAAGTCCGAAGTGCCAAAGCGGCGCAGGACGTTTTGTTCGGATGGCTGCGTCCATGAGTGGAAGCTGCGGACCGATCCTGGGTATCTCAGAGAGAAGGTCTTCGATCGCGACAAAGGCGTTTGCGCGGCGTGCGGTGTCGATACGGTTGCGTTGCGCCGCGATGCGCGCAAGCTGGATTATGCGGCGCGCCGGCAATTTCTGAAAACGTGGGGGCTGCGCGAGCGGAGCCGGAAATCGCTATGGGACGCCGATCACATTCTGCCGGTCGCGGAGGGCGGCGGCCAATGCGATCTCTCGAATATGCGCACGCTTTGCCTGAAGTGCCATGCGGGAGCGACCGCGGCGCTCCGGAACAGGCTGAAGAATCGTGCCGTGGTGGCTGGTATGGTGACTTCGTGACTGGCCTCGCGATCATTGGCGGCGGTAGTTGGGGCACCGCGCTTTCTTGCGTGCTGGCGCCGCGATTCGAACGGGTCCGGCTTTGGGTAAACGAACCGGACCTCGCCGCCCGCATGCAGGAGACTCGCATCAATGATATTTTTCTGCCCGGCATTCCTATCCCGGGAAGCGTGCAGGTGGAGACTTCGCTCGAAAAGGCGCTGGCGGACGCCGATGTGGTCCTCAGCGTAATGCCTTCTCACGTGGCGCGTCAGGTATACACGCGGATGCTGCCCTGGCTGACGCCAGGGATGCGGATCGTAAGCGCGAGCAAAGGGCTGGAATCGGGGACGCTTCTGCGGGTTTCGGAGGTCATTCGGTCGATGACAGGGCCGGAATACCGCATCGCGGTGCTTTCCGGTCCGACGTTCGCACAGGAGGCGGCGGCGGGAAGTCCGACGGCTTTGGTGATCGCGTCCGAAGACGAGAGTCTGGTGCGGGAAATGCAGTCCGGCTTCTCGGGACCGACGTTCCGGGCATACGGGAGTTGTGACCCGGTCGGTGTGGAGATCGGCGGCGCGCTGAAGAACGTGATCGCCATCGGCGCCGGAATCAGCGACGGGCTGGGGCTGGGGCACAACGCGGTGGCGGCACTGATTACGCGAGGCCTGGCGGAATTGACGCGCCTGGCGGTGGCGTTGGGCGCGAAGCCGGAAACCATGTCGGGTCTGGCCGGTCTGGGGGACTTGGTACTGACCTGTACGGGAGATCTCAGCCGGAATCGTCAGGTGGGACTCAAGCTGGCGGCGGGGCTGGAATTGGGGCGGATTCTGGAGTCGACGCCCCAAGTCGCGGAAGGGGTAAAAACTACATCCGTAGCGATGGAACTTGCGGCGCGCCACGGTGTTGATCTTCCTATCGTGGCCGAAATGCATGCGGTATTAAATATGGGACGGTCGCCGGGGGAAGCGATCAAACGGCTGATGGGGCGGAGTCTCCGCAGCGAAACCGGGTGAGGCTAGCCAGGTGAGCAACCCCCCGGGCGAAACTATTCATGGTTCAAGGGGTTAACACGATTACAGGAGCTACCTCGGCGCTGGATCTGGATGCCCAGTTGATGCTCCGGGTCCGGGAGGGCGACGACGACAGTTTCCGTCTGTTGCTGGAAAAGCACCGGAGCCCTGTGATCCGTTTCGTGTACCGGATGGTACAGGATCAGGCGATATCGGAGGAACTGGCGCAGGAGGTATTCCTGCGGGTTTATCGTTCGCGGGGGACGTACGAGCCGACTGCGAGGTTTACGACATGGCTCTTCCGGATTGCCACGCACCTCGCGCTGAACTGGCTGCGGGACGTGCGGAACGAACGCGGTCAGCAACGGCTTGACGACGAAGGGGACGGCGAAATGCCGGTCCGTGAAGTGGCGGACCGAAGGCCGACAGTGGAGCAGCGAATGGTCGCTCAGACCAGGCTGCAGGAAGTCAGGGACGCGATCGCGATGTTGCCGGACAAGCAGCGGGCCGCGGTCCTGATGCATAAGTACGAAGAGATGGAGTATGCTCAGATCTCCCAGGTTCTGGAATGCTCGGAATCGGCCGTGAAAAGCCTGCTGTTCCGCGCTTACGAGACCCTGCGGGCGCGTCTGGCGCATATGTCCGCGAGAGGTTTGGGATGAATTGGATGGATTGCCCACTGCAAAGAGAAGAGACCGCGGATCTGTTGCTCGACTATTCGGCCCGAAGACTCGATGCGGCCAGAGCCGTGCTGCTCGAGCGGCATATGGAGAACTGTCTGGAGTGCAGTAAGTTCCGGGCGGAACAGGCGGTTGTGTGGGATGCACTCGATCGGTGGGAACCGATGCCGGTGAGTACGGATTTTAACCGCAGGCTGTGGCAGCGGATCGATGCGGCCGCGAACGCCCCCTGGTATCGCAGCCTGGCGGATTCATTGCGGTTCGCCAACTGGAAGCCGGTGTTTCCACTGGCAGCCGCAATTCTGGCAATCGCGGGCGGGTTCCTGCTGGATCACCCCGGCAAAGAGGTAGCGGACCCGGCGGAATCGGTGCAAGGTGTTTCGGTGACTCAGGCGGATCAGTTGGAGCAGACGCTCGACGATATACAAATGCTGCGGCAGCTGGATACGGCGAACGCGCCGAGCGGCGGCAGTTCGAAGATGTAAGTTTTGTTTCCATGCTTTCTTTGCGCGCATTCTTAGTTCCGGTGTTGGGAGGGACGCTGCTGGTTCCCGCATTCGCGGGACAGCGCGACGAGCGCGCGGGCGGAGACGCCGCCCCGAAAGCGCAAAGTCAGCAGCAACCGAGACAACAGCAAAACGGGCAAAAACAGGCCAATAACCATCCGGGTGAACAGCTTCTGGGTCAGTTATCGCGTATGACTCCCGAGGAGCGGGAACAGGCGCTGGCCGCTTTCCCGCCGGCGAGGCGCGCGCAGATTGAACAGAGGATCCGGAATTTCCAGAAGTTGCCGCCCGCCGCGCAAATGCGGACGCTGGATCGGCTGGAACGCTTGAATAGTCTGCCGCCGAAAAGGCAGAATGAGGTCCGACGGTCGATGAGGGATCTGCAGCAGTTGCCTCCGGAGCGCAAGGCTGCGATCCAGCAGGAGATGCGGCGGTTGACGGCCATGCCGAACGAGCGGCGGCAAATCCGTATGAACAGCGAGGAGTTCCACAGCCGCTATTCGCCGGAGGAGCAGCAGATGATCGGGAATCTGTCGGAGATTCTGCCGTCGCGCGATTAGAAGGAGCGCTGAAAAAGTAAGGCGCAGGCCAAAAGGCCTACTCTGCGCGTCTTGCAAGCTGTTGATTCTTCGTTGTGGAGTAGGCGTTTTCGCCTGTGCCTTTTTCGTGTAAGGGACTTTTCCAGCACCCTGTTAGAAGGCGGTTTTTGCGTCGGCTGAGGGGCCGTACATTCCCGGAATCGGAATATCGTTCAGCCGGAGATAAACGCCCAGCTGCGCGCGGTGATGAATGATATGGCTCATCACCATGGTTCGAAGAACGGCTGCGCGCGGCATCGAGATAACGGTTTTTCCGCCGTAGATCAGACTCCATGTCTTGCTTAGATCCGCATCGCTTGCACCGGCAATGGCTTGGCGCGCGGCGGCGATGTTGGCTGAAAACGCATCCATCAGCTCCTGCTTCGTCGCTACGTTAAACGGCTTCGTGCCAGGCGTGAGTTCGAGTTTGTCCAGGTTGATCGTGAACGCCGCCCACTGTGGCATTTCGGCGATGTGACTGGCCAACCGGCCCATGGTCATCGATTTCTCATGCGGCTTCCAGGCGAACTTCTCTTCGGGTACGCATTCGAGGATGGCGCGGGTGTTCGTCATCTCCTGGTCGAATTCGGGGAGCAAGGTTTCGCTGATTGTCATCTTTACCTCGGAGGAATTGCCTCGGGCCGCCAGAATAGCATGAACAGGCGAGTAGAATGGTGAACAGCGCAGTCATGTCCAGGCAGTCCGTCCGGGTCCAGATCTTTAATCAAAGTTATTCGCTTCTCGTCGACGGCGATCCGCAGGAGACCCACGAGATCGCGCACCAGATCGACGAACTGATGTTCACGATCTCAAACCGCACGTCCTCCGGGGATTCGACCCGCGTGGCCGTTCTCGCCTGTCTGCATCTGGCGGATCAGTTACGCGCGGCGGAGAAACAATTGCAATCGTTCGAAGACAAATCGGAGCGATTCGCTTTGCTGCTCGAAGAAGCCATCGAGCACTCGTAAATAAAGACCACCCTTAATAAAAAAACGCCCCCTGTAAACTGGCCTTCATGTCTCGCATGCTCGATGAGATCCGCCAGCAACCCGAAGCGCTTGCCCGAACCCTTGCCTCCGAACTGCGGCACATCGAGAAATTCCGCGCATTGTTAGCCCGGAAGAAGCCCCGTCTGGTAGTTCTGGTGGCGCGTGGGACATCCGACAACGCCGCACAGTTCGGACGCTATCTGATCGAAATTACGACCGGGATCCCGGTTTCGCTGGCAGCCCCGTCGGTTCACACAATCTATGGCGCGCGCATGAATTATAAAGACGTGCTGGTGGTGGCGCTTTCGCAATCGGGCGAATCGACCGACACCAATGAGGTGCTTGAAGAGGCGCGCAGAACGGGCGCCGTGACGGTTGGCATCTCGAATCAGGCGCGCAGCGCTCTGGCCGGGATCGCGGAGCACGTGTTCCTCGTCCGGTCCGGACGCGAAAAAAGCGTTGCGGCGACGAAGACTTATACCGGACAGCTGATGATTCTGTATCTGCTGGCGTATGCGCTGGGCGCGAAGATCCGGATTGCGGATCTGGAGGCGATCCCCGACATGGCCGGAAGCGCTTTGACCCTCGAGGCGGAGGTCGGCGCGATGGCGGAACGTTATCGCTTCATGCATCACGCGGCCGTGGTGGGGCGCGGCTTGAACTATGCGAGCGCGTTCGAGTTCGCGCTAAAGCTGATGGAGACTTCGTACATCGTTGCCGAGCGTTTTTCATCGGCCGATTTCCTGCATGGCCCGATAGCGATGGTGGAGCCCAACTTTCCCGTTTTCCTGTTCACCCCTTCCGGGCCCACGTGGCCTTCCATGCAGGAAATGCTGACCCGGCTGCGCGATTTGAAAGCGGAAACGGTGGTGATTACGGATCGGCGCAATCTGGCGGCGGCGAACCTCGCATCGCGCGTGATTTCGATTCCGGCGCGTATTCTTGAGATCTATTCGCCGATCCCGTACATTATCCCGGCGCAGTTATTCGCGGCGGCACTGGCGATGGAAAAGAATCTGGATCCCGACCGGCCCCGCGCCTTGAGCAAAATTACGCGAACGCTTTAAACCGTCCACAAAACCAAGCAATTGCCGAGCCGCGACCGTGAGGGAGCAGTACCGATCAGCCAGAACAACCACAGCCACTGACCGAACCCTGAACATTGTGTGGCGCACGCTCTCAGCGTGCCGTGTCCGCACTCATCCGGACACCTGTGCTGAGGCACGGAAATCGTCGAGAAGAGTATCGACGCGGCACGCAGGGTGCGTGCGCCACGCCCTTCAGTTGACTTTCAGTCGTTAAATTGCAAAGACTTTATGTCTATTCGGTGGAAGAAACGATGCGAGAATCGGTCTGAAACTTACGGTATTCGGTGAACGTGAGTTCCTGCTCCGCATTCACCTTTCGCAGCATCAGCAAACGCGCCGACGCTTTGAGTAAGATTCGCTTCGGCGCCCAGACATCATCGTTCACGCGCATCATCTCGTAAGTGAGGTGCGTGCCCGCGGCCACGCGCGCCAGAAGCCATCCGAGCGAAAACGGCTTGAGAACATCCGCTTCCACTCTGACCCAGTTGGAATCGTTCTTGTCGATCCAGAGTTTTCCTTCGACGTTGTGAAGAATGCCCCGAAACTCGCCGTGGTATCCCGGCCGCGGCGTTGCCGAGATCTCCCACGCGGGACGGCCATCGATCACGGTGTCGGCGAGAAGGCCGAAATCGTAGGCGTTGGGAATATCTTTGAACTGCGCACGTTGTTTGGCCCGGTCGCGTTCGGCGGCCGCGGCGCGATCGAGCTTCGCCTGTTCCCGTCGCGCTTCGCTCAAGGGAACCGGCTTGTCGTCTTTCTCGAGCGGATGGAAATATCTTTTCCCGGCGATGTATAAAACCTCATCGACCGTGCTGTGAACGGATTTCACGCGGCCCGCGCCATCCAGCTCCCGAATCTCGTCGCGCAGCTTGTAGGTGTAATCGCGCGCGAGGCGATCGCTGTGATCGTCCGCTGCGACAGCGCGCGCGACGATCGAACGCGCGTCCTGTGCTGTACAGGGCTTTGCAATAAAGATGGAGACGCCGGTGAACAGCAGCAGCGCGGCCACTCGCATACTTTTATTTTCGCCGATACGGACGGTACACTGCTTGCTTGACGGCAAAGATCCACATTGTTACGACCGGAGGCACCATCGAGAAGATTTACTCCGAACAGACCGGCCAGGTGGAGAATCTCACGGCGAAGATCGACCGTTACCTGCACCAGCTCCGTTTGCCGGACGCGCAGATCGATGTGACGCCGCTGATGAACAAGGACAGCCTCGAGATGACCGAGGAGGATCGCGAGATTGTGCTGGCGGTGGTGAAGGAGAAAGTGCGCGATGCACCGGTCGTGATCACGCATGGCACAGACACGATGGTCGTTACCGGCCGCCTGCTCAAGCAGCGACTGAGTGACGTGAAGTTTCCCGTGATATTAACCGGAGCGATGACGCCGCTGGGATTCGAACGGTCGGACGGCCTGCAGAATCTTACGGAGAGCTTGTTTGCGGCGCGCGTTCTGGCGCCGGGTGTGTGGATCGTGATGCACGGCCAGGTCTTCGACGTGGACCACGCGCGCAAAGACCGCGAACACGCGCGCTTTGTCGTTACTGAGCCCGTCGTTACTGAGCCTGAGGCGAAGTGATCTGAATTTCGGCCGTGGCGTTCTGCCAGTCCGGGAGCTCGTACATTTTAAGCTTGGTCTTGAGCGGCTCCGTCAGCTCTTTGGAATCGTCCGGGCCAATACTGTCAACCTTGAAGTTGAACGATCCGACCGAATCCTCTTCCGAGCGCGATGTGCTGGCCCAGAGCGTGACATTGGCGACAAGGTTATCGATCTCGGTACCGGAGTGGTTGATCACAACGAACTTCGCGACGGGGCGCTTGTTGTCGGTCATCAGCCGGATTCCGACTACCTCGACATATTTCTGTAGTGGATTACTGACCTTCTGCTTCGATGCGGCGGACGGGCTTTCGAGCCCCGCTTTTTCCGCCGGATTGCTGCCGCCGGAGCGCTCCACGTAGTAGTAAATCCCTCCCCCGACCAACAGAAAAGCAACCGCGAATCCAACAACCATGAGCCATAAAGGGGGCGCGGATCGCTCTGGCTGCGGCGCCCAGGCTGCCGGGGGCTTTTGCTGATACTGGGGTGGGTATTGCGGTTGCGGCGGTGCATATTGTTGCGGCGCATACTGGGGCGGAGGCTGCAGTGGCGGCGCGTACTGCGGAGGTGGCGGAGCCGCGGCTTGATATGCAGGCGGGGCTGGAGACGGCGCCTGCCAGGCCGGTGGCGCTTGCGGCGGTGGAGCTTGGGGCGGTAGAGTTTGCCAAGCCGGTGGCGCTTGCGGTGGTGGAGGCTGTTGTGGCGCCGGCTGTTGCGGTAAAGCCTGCTGCCAGGGATTCGGCTGCGTCTCGGGAGAATAGACAGGCACCGGAGGCGCCAGGGCCGCAGCGGCAGCTGCTGCCTTTGCTTGTTCGGCGCAGTTCGGGCAGTCTGTTTGGGAAGGCGGAACATCCCTTCCGCATTGGGGACATATCCAGCTGAACATTGTTTAATTCCACTGTATACGAACCGGGAGCGTTGTGCCGCGAAGCCGGTCGACTGTTACAAAGGTTCTGTTGGCTCTCGAATTCCTTACTCGCGGCGCGGTGAATCCAACACGGGTGGCAATATTTCCGGGAGCGTGGAATCCGCCGACGGCGGCGCATCTCGAAATCGCCCGTGCGGCGCGCGCGCATGCGGACGAGGTGATCTGGGTAGTGCCTCGGGCTTTCCCTCACAAAGATTTCGAAG
>Ga0187876_1002568_pt1 | contig 13272 bp, 12 predicted proteins | sample June2016WEW_17_4_FD_133000 | JGI IMG/M metagenome (GOLD analysis project Ga0187876, IMG submission 133000) | Peatland microbial communities from SPRUCE experiment site at the Marcell Experimental Forest, Minnesota, USA - June2016WEW_17_40 | ecosystem: Environmental > Terrestrial > Soil >... | reverse complement strand
TAACCCGTTGAGCGCGCCAGCCCGCGCCTACTTCGATGCCGCACGCCGCCTCAAGGGCGAGCAGATTTCCATGAGCGTCCCAAGCGAAAACAGAGGCATCTTCAACAGGCTATTCGCACGGAAGGCAGCATGAGCTTGTTCAATTTCTTTCGAGGCCGCTCCGCGCCGATAGCGCGCGAGCGCCTCCAAATCCTCCTCGCGCATGAGCGCAATGCGGGCAGCCACTCCGATTTGCTCGGCGTTCTGCGCGAGGAGATTCTAGCCGTCATCGGCCGGCACGTCTCCATCGACCCCGACAGGGTGCAGATCAAGATGGATCGCGGCAAATCCGTCTCCACGCTCGCCGTCGACATCGAAATTCCGAACCGCGACCACGTCTCGGGCGGGGCGCCCCGCTATAGTTCGCTGACATTCGAACCCGGCCGCGACTTGGTAAGAATGAGAGGATCGGGGATTTGATGCGCACAATTGCACTTCTTACGCAAAAGGGTGGCGCGGGAAGAACCACCCTTGCGGCATCGCTTGCCGTGGCCGCGGCGCAGGCCGGCGAAAGGGTGATTGCGCTCGATCTTGATCCTCAGGCATCGCTGACCCGGTGGGGCAAGCGGCGCGAGGCTGCGAACACGCCCAACAAGGTCATGATCGAACCGCTCGAAGGCGAACGCCTGCCGCGGCTGCGCGACATTATAGAGGGGCTCGCCGCGGTCGGGTTTACGATCACGATCTTTGACACCCCCGCCGCCGACAGCGTGGCGGCCCGCTTCGTGACGGAGGCCGCTGATCTTTGCCTGCTGCCGACACGCCCGACCTGCTTGGACGTGGACGCGACGGCAGCGACTTTTCGCGCCGTCTTTTTGGCAAAACGCAAAGCTGCGTTCGTTCTCAACCAATGCCCCCCGACTTACCGGAGTTCGCGAACGAGCAAATCGGCAAACGGCTTAACGCGCCTTGGGGTTCTGGCAGAACCGCTGCTGTACGCGCGGATGGATTTTCAGGACGCGATCGCGGCTGGTCTCGGTGTCACCGAGTACGCTCGCACGGGCCGGGCCGCCCAGGAAATCGCGGCGCTCTGGATCTGGATTCGCAGCCAGTTTGAAGGGACCCACGGTGAAACGTCCCTCGATGATCAACCATGTCGTCAGGCGGCGGCTTAAGCCGCGTCTGGAGCGAGATGCCCATCAGTCGTTCGCTATTATCAGCGATTCAGGCTCCTGGCTGTCAGCAGACAACGTAAGGAGATGCCCCGGATTCGTCGAGCCGCGGATCGGCCAGCGATCACGTCTCGCCTGCCGCGAGCGATCCGACGAAGGCGATACGGATCATGTTGGTGGCGCCGGGCGTGCCGAGCGGCACGCCGGCAACGACGATGACGCGCTCGCCGGCTTTGGCGAAGCCTTCCTTGAACGCGATCCGGCAGGCGCGCTCGATCATGTCGTCCTGGTCGCGGGCGTCCTCGGCGACCACGCAGTGCACGCCCCAGACCAGCGACAATTTCCGCCCGGTGGCGACGATCGGCGAAATAGCGACGATCGGCGGCTTCGGTCGCTCGCGCGACACCCGCATTCCGGTCGCGCCCGACGAGGTCCAGCAGACGATGGCCGCGAGGTCGAGCGTTTCCGCCACCTGCCGCGCCGCCGCGGCGATGGCGTCGGAGCCGGTCGCTTCGGGTTCGGTGTGCAAGACGTGGAGCGACGGCAGGTACATCGCCTCGTTGCCTTCCACCTCCTCGGCGATGCGGTTCATCGTCGCCACCGCTTCGACCGGGAAGCGCCCGGCCGCCGATTCCGCCGACAGCATCACCGCGTCGGCGCCGTCGAAGATGGCGGTGGCGACGTCGGAGACTTCGGCGCGCGTCGGCACCGGGCTGGCGATCATCGATTCCAGCATCTGGGTGGCGACGATCACCGGCTTGCCGGCGCGGCGGCAGGCGCGCGTCATTTCCTTCTGCACGCCGGGCACTTTTTCCAGCGGCATCTCGACGCCGAGATCGCCGCGCGCCACCATCAGCCCGTCGGCGAGATCGAGGATGTCGGCCAGCCGCGCCACCGCCTGCGGCTTCTCGATTTTGGCCATCACCGCGGCGCGCCCGCGGGTGATCTTTTTCGCCTCGGCGATGTCTTCCGGGCGCTGGATGAACGACAGCGCCACCCAGTCGACGCCGGCATCAAGCGCGGCTTCGAGGTCGGCGAGATCTTTCGGCGCCAGCGCGGCGAGCGGGACCACAGTGTCCGGCAGGCTGACGCCTTTGCGGTTCGACACTTTGCCGCCGACCTCGACGCGGGCGACGATGCGCTGCGGCGCCGCTTCAATAGCAACGAGGCGGAGCTTGCCGTCGTCAATCAGGAGCGTATCGCCCGGCTTGATGGCGGCGAAGATTTCCGGGTGCGGCAGCTGCACGCGCGTCGCGTCGCCCGGCGCCGCGTCGGTGTCGAGGATGAAGTCGGCGCCGGTGGCGATCTCGGCGGATTCGTTCTTGAAGCTGCCGAGCCGCAGCTTCGGTCCCTGCAAATCCACCAAGATGCCGATCGGCCGATTGCACTCGGCTTCCACCGCGCGGATCGTCGTCACCAGCTCGCGCATCTTGTCGTGCGTGGTGTGACTCATGTTGATGCGGAAGACGTCGGCGCCGGCGGCGAACAGGCGGCCGATGACCGCGTGGTCGGAAGAGGCCGGCCCCAGCGTCGCCACCAGCTTGGTGCGCCGCTGCCGCCTCATCGGCTTTGACTTCCGGGCGGACTGAGCGGGGTCGTGGCGGCGGGTGCGGCACGGGCGCCGGTGGGCGGCGCCGCTGCGCTGGGAGCGGTGCGGCCGCCAGTGGGCGGGTGCAGCGGATTGCCCGCCGGCAACGGGTGTTGCGGCGACTGCTCGCTCGATTCGGTGAGTTGCACGGTCCAGGCGGACTGCTCGCCGGTATCCACCTCGAAAAAGCCGGTGCGGTCGTAGCCGCGCGCCAGACAATCGCCGACGCCGCGGATGGTGAACTCCTTGTCGCGGGTGCACATAAAGGCCTGTCCTACCCATTCGCCGCCGTGATCGTAGTCGACGGCGTAGACATAATAATAACGCGCCACGAGATTGCCCTTGAGCACGGTCTCGCAGCTGCGCGCCGGCAAATTCCACCAGCCTTCCGTGGTCCAGCCGTCGGCGTCCTTGTAGCCGACGGCGACGCCGACCCGGCTCGCCGTATTATTGCACAGCCGGAAATCGGCCGCGGCCGGGCCGGCCGATGCGAAGAGTACTATCGTGCACAGGACCGCGACCAGCGCGCCCGCGGCAATCCTCGAGTAAATCGCGTCGCTCATTTCCGGTTCAGAATCCGGTCAAGATCGAGGGACTGTCAACGATGATGGCGCGGAAGTCGGTGACGTTGGTGAACGTCGGGCCGGGCCCGAACAAATCGCCGATGCCATTGAAAAACCCCGTGGAATCGTTGTCGGCGAGAAACGCGGCGGGATCGAGGCCAGCCGCCCGGGCGCGTGGGAGCGTGGTCGGGTCGATAAAGGCGCCGGCCGGATCGTCGGGACGTCCGCCGCCGCCGTCGGTGCCGTCGGTATCGGCGGCGAGCGCGGCGATGCCGGGGGCGCCATCGAGATGAATGGCCAAGGCCAGCGCATATTCCTGGTTCGGCCCGCCGCGGCCGCCGCCGCGCAAGGTCACGGTCAGCTCGCCCCCGGACAGGATAGCGGCGCGGCGGCCTTGCGCGCTGAGCTCGCGCGCGCGCCGGGCATGCTCGGCGGCGACCTCGCGCGCCTCGCCCTGCACACGGTCGCCGAGCATGAGGCATTCGTAGCCGGCGGCGCCGGCGCGTTCGGCGGCGGCGCGCAAGGCATCGGCCGGCCGCGCCAGGATCCGATAATCCGAGCCGGCGAAAATCTTATCGCCCGGCTTCGGCGTCTCGTTGGCCGGGTCGTTGAGCGCGCGGGCCACGCTGTCGGGAAGCTCGAGCCGGTAGCGGCGCACGATGTCGCGGGCGTCGGCAAGCGTCGTTGGATCGGGCACTGTCGGCCCCGAGCCGATGACCGAAGGGTCGTCGCCGGGCACGTCGGAGATCGCCAGCGTCACCACCTTCGCCGGGTAGGCGCGTTGCGCCAGGCGGCCGCCCTTGATGCGCGAGAGATGCTTGCGCAGCGCGTTCATCTCGCCGATGGCGGCGCCGCTGCGCAAGAGCGCGCGGGTCACCGCCTGCTTCTCTTCGAGCGTGAGGCCAGAGGCCGGCGCGATCCAGTTCGCCGACGCGCCGCCGGAGAGCAAAACGAGCACGAGGTCGTCGGCTGCCGCCGCATCGGCAAGCGCCAGCGCGCGTTGCGTGCCATTAAGACCGGCCGCGTCGGGCACCGGATGCCCGGCTTCGATCACCGGAATGTGCCGGGTCGGGCGGCCGTAACCGTGGCGGGTCACGGCGATGCCGGTGAGCCGGTCCGGCGGCAGCTCCGCCAGATAATGCCGCTCGGCGACTTCGGTCATCGAGCCCGCCGCCTTGCCGGCGGCGAGCACGACCAGCCGTCCGCGCGACGGCGGTGCCGGCAGATTCGGCGGCAGGATACCCGCCGGATGGGCGGCGGCGACCGCGCTGCGAAACAGCGATTCGAGCAAGTCGCGCACCGAAGTGTTCATCGTGTTCCGCATCGTTCAGCCGGCCGAGTATGGCAAGACACCCGCCGCGCCTCTATGTGTATTATATGAAGTGACGCATGATCTTATCGGAAAACCGGGTGCCATCCCGGATCGAGTCCGGGACAGGCTTTTTCCGGATCATGCTCTCGATGCGGAGGAGAACATGGCGACCGATGACAAAACCCGGCTGGAACTCGAAGCCGCCGTCTATCGCCGTTTGGTCGAGCATTTACGCACGCGGACGGACGTACAGAACATCGACCTGATGAATTTGGCCGGTTTTTGCCGCAACTGTCTCTCCAATTGGATGAAGGAGGCGGCGGACGCCCAAGGCGTGGCGATGAGCAAGGAACAGAGCCGCGAACTGGTCTACGGCATGCCCTACGACGAATGGCGCGCCAAGTATCAGACGGAAGCCTCGCCGAGCCAAAAGGCGGCGTTCGAAAAAGCAAGCCAAAACCATTGATGCCGGCTTTTGCCGCGATCGTCCTGTGCAGTGCTGTGGATGAGCGCGCTCCTGCCTTGACCTGAAGCCGCGCGCTTTCGAATGCTCTCGGCAACTTTATTGAGCATGATCTTTTCCGAAAGCCGGTAAGCACTTTTCGGGATCATGCTCGTATCAGGAGAGCATCCGATGGCCACCGCCGCCGCCGCCAAAGACGAACAGACTGCCCACCGCTTCGCCAAGGATCACCTCAAGGCCTTCGTCGAGCGCGTCGAGCGGCTCGAAGAGGAAAAGAAGGCGCTCGCCGACGACATCCGCGACGTCTTTGCCGAAGCCAAGGGCAACGGCTTCGACGTCAAGGCGCTGCGCACCGTCATTCGGCTGCGCAAGCTCGATGTCAACGAGCGCAAGGAGCAGGAGGCGATCCTGGAAACCTACCTGCACGCGCTCGGCATGTTGGGGTAACTCGTCATTGCGAGGACCCGTTGGCTTGCAATGACGAAGGAAGCTACTCCAGCGCCGCGGTGTGCAGCGGGTAGGTCACCGTCGACACGAACACGATGGCGCTGCCGGCGAAGTGATCCTGCGCCAGGCCGGGCTGCGGGTCGGCGGCAAACGTCATCATCACCGAATTGGCCGGCTTGACCATCAGCGGCGCCAACACCCGGAAGTCGGGCGCGCCGAGCGCGGTGATGCACAGGAAGCGGGTCGCGCTCGGCGACACCACGATGGCGCGCAGCCACGGATCGTCGAGCCGGGTGCCGTCGGCGAGCGCCGCCGTTTTCTTGGCGACCGTGAGAATGGCGGAGGCCGGCCGGCCGTCGATCCGCTTCATGGCGATGGTCATCGCCGTGTCGCCGCTTTGCACGGCAACGGAGCGGGTCACGGCGGCGCGCGGCGTTGCCGCGGTTGGGACCGCTGCGGCCGCTGCGGCCGCGACGCCGGCAGTGGCCGAGGCCGGCGCGTCGCGGTCGGTCTGTTCCGCGTAGGCGAGCGCCAGCTCCGCCGGGCCGCGATCCTCGGCGGCGTCGGCGAACGGGCTGACCGTGCCGGTGGCATCCGGCGCGGCGCTCGCGACCGCGGCGCGCTGCGGGCTTGATACGGCGGCGAGCGGGTTCGCAGAAGCTGCCGGCCGCGCCGCATTCACGCCGTCCGGCACGCCCTCCCAGAAGCCGCGGGCGAGGATGATCTGGTTCGGCGTGACTGCCGCCAGCGGCGACGCTTCGGCGCGCGAGATCACGTGCACCTTCGCGGCGGCGCGGACGAACTTGGTCTTCTCCGCCGCGAGTTTGCCCTCGGCGTTCGCGGCGACCTGAACGAGCTTGGTCTTCTCCGCCGCGAGCTTGTCCTCGGCGCGCTCGATCGCTGCCGTCATGGCGGCCTTCGCCCGGGTGCGCAGCGGCACGGCGGCCGTTGTCGCGGCCGGCGCGGCCGGCGCCGCCGCGTTGGCGTCGTCGTCCTCATCGTCGCCGCGGCGCAGCCCCAAAAGCTTGGCGAACGGGTTGAAGCTGTGCTGCGTCACGCCGGCATCGGCGACCTGCACGCCGGCGCTGCGCGCGGCGTCGATCGACATCTCGGAAGGAGTGCTGCCGTGCTTGCGGATATCGGCGAGCGCCAGCGCATAGCCGGGCAGCGGCCGGCCGTCGGCGGGGATGTGCACGGTGCGGCCGTCGGGAAACACGCGGACCAATTGCTCGCGGGTCATGCGCGGCCAGTGCCGCACGCCGCCGGTGTCCATGTGCACGAACGGCGAGCCGGAGGTCGGATAGAAGCCGACGCCGCCGCGCTGCAGCCGCAAGCCGATGACGCGAAGCTGCTCGATCGGCACGCCGGGAATATAAAAATCCATGGCGTGGCCGAGCATGTGCTGGCTGAAGCGGGCGACGCCGTTGCTGCGCCGCCGCAGCATGGCGTTGGTTTCCGGCGACCGGTAGCCGCACACGACCCAGACCGGCTCTTGCGATCCGGCCTCGCGCTGCACCTCCCAGATCAGGTCGATCAGGTGCGGATCCATGCGCGTTTCTTTTTCGCGCCGCCAATCGCGCAGCAACCAGTTGAGCTTCTCCAGCGCCGCCTCGTCGTAACGGCCGTCGCGCTTGAACGTGATGGTGATGTTTTCGTCGGTATGGATGTGGTGCAGCGAGATGGTGCGGGTGTCGCCCTCGGCGATGGCGTTCTGCAGGACGCGCGAGCCGAACAGGAGCACCAGAGCGGCGAGGCCGCACGCATAGACGGCGCGAGCCGCAAACCAACGACAACTTTTCAGCCGCGCGTAACCAACGAGCACTGGCGATCTCGCGTTGACGTTGACTGAACGCCACCCGCCGCGGCCCCAACCGCGGCGAATAACCCTAACGCAGTGTTAATTTGGGAAGGGTTAACGCGAACGCTTGCAAACCCCACCCCCGACCTCGTTATGGCTAACGGCGCAGTGTGGCGAAAAGTGGCCCTAATCCGCCGGTCTGTGGGTTGCAGAGAGGGCAGGGAGTACGAAGCCGGAACATGGTTAACGGCGGCGGGGGCTTTTGCTGTCGCCTAGTGAGCCGACTGATAGGGTGTTCTCTCTGTGTTCTTGTTGGCGCTCGGGTGCTGGTCCGTTTCGACCTATCCCACTGGGGACTGGCCCCTTTTGAATTTGAGAGTGGTCCCTTTTGATTTTGATCAATGCGGCCGCAATCCTTCACGACCAATACAACTCCACATAACAAGATGTGGATGCCGCAACCGATATTTGGGCAATCCCCCCGGCTTCAAGAATTGTGTTGTCGAGCTTCCGCAATGGAGGACGACATGCAAAGGATATTGGCAGCTATAACACTGCTGCTTGCGTTGGCCGGTGCGCCGGCCGCAGTAGCGCAGCAGGACCAGATTGCTGCTCTTCCCGCCCCCGCCCCCGCCCCCGCTGCCGTGCACGAGTCAGCGCCGCGGGTCACGATTGCCGCCAAAAAAATGATAGTTTGCACGCAAGCGCAAGCGGCATCGTTTCTCGCATTTCTTGCCGGCGATAAGGACAAGCTCATGGGAAGCGGCCCCGCTTCCGATGGGCGGCTGTGCGATATACGCGTTCTTAATCGCGTTGAACTTGGGAATGTCGTCGGGAGTATCGATGCCAAAGGCCATCATTGGATCGCCGTGCGGGCGGTTCGGCGGGAAGATGACAGGACGTACGAATTTGTAGTCGTGGGTATTGACGACCAAAAATGAGCACAATCGGTCTGAGGCCGCCTCAGTTGGCGGCCTCGTCGTCATCCTTCCACGCGAGCTTTTCCGCCATACGAAGCGCGGTAGAATCGGTTGAGCTTTTGCGAAACATCACTCGTCCTCGTCGGCCTATGATGGGTATCGCTTCGCTCCACCCATCCTACGGGATTCGCAAACCCGCGCCCCATAAGTGCCTCATTTTGATCGAGGCTTTTTGGTTTCACCCTTCTTGGCTTTATCTTCCATTCTAATCCTACGCTCGTGGTCCTCAAGGTGCTTAAGCGAGCTGGCATAGGACTGAAGTGTCCGCTCAGCGTCAACTGTCGGATGTCCCGAAGCCTTGAGTTGGGCAATTAGCTTGTGCTGGTTGGCGATGATCCGCCTTGCTTCGCTCAGCCGATCCTCAGCCGAAATCAAAGCAGGCTTTTTTCTCGGCATGCGAGCTGTGCGATTACTGGGGTACTAATTTGCCGCAAAGTCGGATACAAGCGGACTATGACAAAGCTTCAGTCGCCGCCCTTCAAATGTCCCAACTGTGGGGCCCTTTATGAGGTCGTGCGGGTAGAGGCGGCCCCGGCAGACGATCCCGAAATAACCTGCCGTTCTTGCGGTGACCCCCTTCGTGGGCGCGAAGCAGGGCTTGTTCTCAAATACTTCCTTGTCGCGCGTCCGGGAGAGCGGAGCTACGTTAAATTGTCGCAAGATCGTCACGGTAGCCTGTGAAGCTTCCGTCTGGCATAGCCCCCTATGCCTGCTCCAAGGCTAGAGCCCCGGCGTCTCCGCGCTGGGGCTCTCTTTTTGAGCAGCCCTACGCGCTATGCCCGGCCGGATTATTTCAGCGTCCGAAACGAATTGAGGAACGCATCCACGTCGGGCGTCAATCCGGTGCCGGTCGTGCCGCTGAACACGACCTGATAAAGCCGGTCGCCGATCCACAACAGCCGCTGGCGAACCACTCCCTCGGCAACGTCGACGATGATCTCGCGGCCTTGCACGCCGCTCTGCTGGATGGTCTTCTGGCTGCGCAGTTTGCCCTTGGTGGCGTTCACCGAACCCTGGATGCTGGCGTTGTAGTCGTGCACCACGCTCTGGGAATAGACGATCAGCCCGACGCCCTTCCAGCCGTCCTTGTTCTCGACCGACCAGACGTACTGATCGTAAGGGACGCCAGCCGTGGTCGTGGACGTGGTTTTCTCCAGCTTGGGCGCGGCGGGAAACTCGGCGGTGAAATTCCATTCCTTGCTGGTGAGTGTAAAGGCGCTGGCGCCGCTCGCCGCCACCAAGCAAACAACCACGATGCCGATCAAACGGCTGAGATAGTGCGTCATTGCCGCCCCCCAATTACCAATCCCAATCACGCCCTATTGCTTACTCTTATCCCTTTTTAAGCGCTTCGGGGATATGTCGCCCAGCTTCGCGGCAGGGATGCGTCTCCGGTCTGGCGACTTTCGCCTTGACATTCGTCCCCGTTATCGTTACATTCAGCGAGGTAGTGGTCCAGTCAGGACAGCCACAATTCATCATGACCAGTGACCAATCGGTGACAGCGTTTGGCTCTAGCCGAGAGGGGTGTGTTTGTGGCCCAATGAGCCATGAACGACCCAACCGTCGTCGATCAGATTATCGCAAGCGCAAAATCCGCAGCGTCCAATCTGCGCGTCCGGAGCGCGCTTAATCCGATGCTGTGGTTATCCGGCATCCTAAGAATGTTAATGATACCTGAGATGACATTCCTCCCAAGCCTCTAGCATTTCCACCACGTCTTTCATTTCCCACAGCCGCTTAGTAATGCCCGCAGCCATTGCCGGGCTCATTTTGAGCGTGTGATGCATGCGAACGAAATTGTAATAGAGAAAGTGCAACGCCATCGCGTGCTTGTGGTTTTCGACTTTCTTTGAAAATGCATTGGTCAATCTGGTCATCCGGCGCGAGTGCATCCGCACATTCAGATTGTTGCGCTCGGCAAATGACGTGCTGATATGCTCCGGGTCAGGATCGCCCGTTATCGGCACTTTCTTTGCGCCAATGCAAACTGCGGGACTGTAACGGCGCTCGGCCGATCCTCGCGTCCCTTCATAGGACTGGCCGTACTGTTTTTGTAGCTGGGCAAAATCAATGTTTTCTGGATCGAACGTCGCACCGACTGCCACCAGGTAAGAGCGAAAGCCGTCAGTGGTGAGTTGGATTTTGCGGCCATCAAGCCGGTCGCTAAGTTCGAGCATAAGATCGAAAGCCGAAACCACGTCTCGCTTCCCAACGTGGAAAGCCGGGACAAGCTTTGTATCGGCGCAAGTGGCAATCCACACCCACACATCGCCGTTATCATCCGCCTTGTTCTTTTTGGCTTTGAGACGGTGGGCTTCTTTGACCGCAACAAATCCCCACAATTCGTCAACCTGTATGCGCGCGCACGGCAGATTGCGGAGCACTCGATCCTGATACCAAGCCGCAGCCTGTCCCGCATCCTCAATAAGCTTCAAGATCGTCGTCTTGCTGACGCCAACAATGCGAGCGGTCGCGCGAATGCTAGAGCCCTCCATTAGCAGGTGGAGGACTTGGCCACGGGTCTTGGGGTCTAGCTTTTTCATACTGGCCATTATGCGTAAGCGGTTACGCATTGTCAACACAAAAATATGGCGTTACGGAAAGCGAGTTTTCCGCTCCATGACCGCTAAATTGTCCACATAAACCCTTGATCCCGCTTAAAACTTGCGTGGACTCAAGGAGTTAATATATAAAGGCAGTGCGCCGCCGATCGGCAGGACCGACGACGCACCGCAATTATGCAACTATGGTGGTTGCATACCTACACCTCCAGTCCGGGGCTTACCGCGACGCCCCGGCATGCTCGGGTGGGCACTCCGCAGTCCCACATCTGCTACCGCCCTCGCGGCGGCTGCCGACTGCACCAGTGACGCGGCCTGATGCAGCCGGGATTGGTGAGACGCTACGGTTTCGATCCGCCCCTGTTTGGGTGTCTGGCCAAGACGCTGCCCAAACCGTGACACCAGTACACTAAGCGCCTCAAACTACTCAGTGGGCTGCAGCAAAAGCTGCGGCCCGCTATCTTTTGAATGTCCGTTCGCGCTCTTGGCGTCGGACGGCCACATCTCTTTGAGCGGAATATCTTTGCTCTTCAGCGGAACCGCTCGTCGCTGGGGCGGGAAATCATCGCCAGGTTTCCAGCGCTCCATTTCGTAGTTGCACCAGTAAAAATTGAAGGTTGGCCACACCATCCCGCCAGCTTTGGCCGCCGCCAACTTCGATTTAGCGCCGCTACGAATGGCATGATATGCCGCGGCCATCTGCTCTGCGGTTATTCTCCGTCGAGGCCCCCAGTTGTCGAGGCGCGTTTTCCTTGCGTTGGCAATCCCGGCCTTGGTTTTTTCAATGTGCTCCGCACTGTTGCGTGTGCTGGCATTGTTTCGACGTGCGCGCAGTTGGCGCAACCGCTCGGCAGAATACCAACTGACCATGCCCCATTTGCCGTCGCCGACGAGGATTACATCGCCCTCTTTCCGTTCCCGTTTGCGGAGCGCCCAACTAACCGACTGCTCGGGCCGGTCCGACAGAAGAGTGAACCCCGCCGCCTCCAACGCTGCCCAGATCTGTTTTCCGGTCAATTCAATCCGGTCGCTTTCGGAAAGTACCTTGGTTGAGGCGGCCTCAAGCCCCATGCCTTTGTACTTGCTGGGCAGGACGGCCGGCGGCGGAGGGGACACTTCAATTTTCGGAATCGTCGTTGTCGCCTCGGGGGGCTGCAATCCCGCGGCCTCGCGCGCCGCGCTGATCCCGGCAAGCGATTTCCGTACTGCATCGAGTTCGGCAATGAGGCGGCTCTCCTTTTCGCGGAGGGAAAGGGCGGCGGCTTCATAGGGGTCCGAGTTAACCATACTGCCCCGATTAACGGAGTCGCCTCGGAGAGTCAAGGAAGGCCGCCAGATGGTCGGCAAGTAACCTGTATGTAATTACTTGACGATTGTCAGAGTGACATATGGTATTCTGACAATCTGCTAATCCAAGCTAGAGATTATTTTGACTTCACAGTGACTTATCGGTTGTAACGATTTTGGTTACAGTGCGCCCGAAGGCCGTTTACTTGCCCCAGCGCGCTTTGGCGGCTTTCTTAGCGGCTGCGGATCGCTGTTTTGCAGTCATTTTTGCAGCCCGCGCCTTGCCGCCGATCAGTCCTCCCCGCCGCCCCAATTCGGCCGCCGGGGACGGTGCTGGCAGCAACGGCTCTTGGACCGCGCCGGTCGCCAAATCGACCATGTGCTTTGCCCACTGGTTCAAGTCGCGTGGGCGTTTGGGGGGCTTGGTCATAGCTTTCGGACGCTGTTGGGCCTCATCTTGAGGGCTGCAATCCTTTGGGTCGAGAGTCGCCGATCAGTTACGATAGCACTCCAACCGGAAGGCAATTCCCGCAGAACAGCGGCCACGGCTTCATCGCGAACCGTAGCGACAGCCCAATACTCCGTCGTGCCGTCCTTTGTGGCGGCGACAACGTAGATGCCCCCGGCCAAGGCGTTGCCCATGAGGCCGAATATGCGCGAATTGGCCAAGCCCGCAAGTGTCCCGACGGGTTTGCCTTAATTCACTGGCCCACTACCTTCAGCGAATCTTGCCTACCTAAGGACGTCGGCCGGGTGACGCCGGTCGATGGGGCAAGAGCGGTTCCCGCGGGCAGGGGCTGTCACCTCCGCTCCCGGGCGGCTAACGGGAAAACGCCCGGCCGGCATGATGACCGGTCTGCGACTTTGTCGCTGGACTGGGATAGGTCGCCTTCAGGTAACGCCTGAAGGATGCCGCGTCCCAGGAAGCGCGTTCTGGAGCTGAGCGGCGGCGTTGGCTCGCGGCCGCAAGTGCCGCGGTGGAACGCCGTCAGGCGAGCGCGCTGCGATCAGCGCGAGCCGCGCCCGAAGCAGATGGTTTGCGCAGACTGCGTAAACTTGTCTGCGGTGCGGACCATCGGAAGACATGCGCCTGGCGGCGTTCTGCTTCCTTTTATTTGT
>Ga0187876_1002563_pt1 | contig 13296 bp, 17 predicted proteins | sample June2016WEW_17_4_FD_133000 | JGI IMG/M metagenome (GOLD analysis project Ga0187876, IMG submission 133000) | Peatland microbial communities from SPRUCE experiment site at the Marcell Experimental Forest, Minnesota, USA - June2016WEW_17_40 | ecosystem: Environmental > Terrestrial > Soil >... | reverse complement strand
TACCCAGAACCTGTCAATCGGTTAGGCTTTGAATACCTTCACTCTCACGTCTCTGGAGCGCCATCGTCTATTCAACTTCACGAGATCATTCAATTCATTGAAGAACAGAACGCTCAATCAAAACCAGTAGTTGTGCATTGCGCCGAGGGTATGGGAAGAACGGGGACGGTGTTAGCAGCTTACATGGTCTACAATGGACTGACCGCGGATGACGCTATCAGCAAGGTGAGGGAGAAGCGTCCAGGTTCGATCCAGAATTTGGATCAGGAGAACGCGATTCGCGTATTCGAAAGATCTTTGAGGCCAAAATGAAGCTCGAGACCGGAATTATTTTTTCGGGAAGACCTGCCGAAGCTTAAATAGAACACGGGCGTGTTTCACGCGTTCTAAGGAGTGACGAAAATGTCGCAACCGCCAGCATACGGCAGAGCCTCACAGCAAGTTGCACTCAAGCAGATCGACAAGTACGTCTGGGAGATCCCGAAAGACTCTCAACCAGGAATGCAGGTACCAGGCAGAATCTACGCCGACGATGCACTGATTGGGAAGATGCGAACAGATGCCACGCTTCAACAGTGTGCGAACGTCGCAACGCTTCCAGGTTTATACAAGTGGGCTATTACAATGCCAGACGGCCACGAAGGATACGGCTTCCCAATCGGAGGAGTGGCCGCAAGCGACTACGATGAGGGTGTCGTAAGCCCCGGTGGGATCGGTTATGACATAAATTGCGGCGTCAGGTTGATCAGAACTAATCTGATGGAGGCAGATGTTCGGCCGGTTTTAGGCAAGTTGTTGGACGTTATGTTTGTGAATGTTCCGTCGGGTTTGGGCAGTCGTGGAAAGGTTGGGAGGCTTGCTTCTGGTGACCTTGAGAAGGTTACGAGAGAGGGGGTTGAGTGGGCTGTGGCCCACGGTTATGGTTGGGCTGAGGATCAGAAACATTGTGAAGAGAATGGATGTATGGAAACCGCTAACCCGGACAAGGTCTCGGGAGTTGCGAAACAACGTGGCGCACCGCAGCTTGGCAGCTTAGGAAGTGGCAACCATTTCCTTGAGATCGAAAAAGTTGACAAAATCTTCGACCAGCCAGTAGCCGAGAAACTTGGAATAAGGAAAGAAGGGCAAGTTCTTGTTCTCGTCCACACCGGCAGCAGAGGCTTCGGCTACCAAGTCTGTAGCGACTATCTCCGAGTCATGGAACACGCGATTCAGAAATATGGAATCAAACTGCCCGACAGGCAACTAGCTTGCGCGCCGGCAAAGAGCAATGAGGTCGAAGACTACATAGGCGCTATGTCCTGTGCGGCGAATTTCGCATGGTCGAACAGACAGATGATAACCCACTGGACCAGGGAATCATTTGAGAAGACGTTTGGAAAATCGGCTGACCAGCTCGATATGGGTTTGATCTATGATGTGGCACACAACATTGCGAAAATCGAGGAACATTCGGTCGAAGGTGGAATGAAGAAAGTGTATGTTCACAGGAAGGGAGCAACTAGGGCGTTTCCGCCAGGGCACCAGGCCATACCGCCAGAGTACCGGGACATAGGGCAGCCAGTCCTCATCCCAGGGAGTATGGGGACAGCATCATGGGTTCTCATCGGGGCACCGAAGTCAATGGAGCTTAGCTTCGGGACGACTGCACATGGAGCGGGTAGGTTCATGAGTCGGACGGCGGCGAAAAGGAGGAACCCTGCGCGAGCCGTCGAGGATTTGCTCGCGAAGAAAGGAATCATGATCAGAGCGGAAAACATTGGGACCGTGAGCGAGGAAGCCCCCGAAGCTTACAAGGACGTCGACAGCGTAGCTGAAGTCAGCCACCAACTTGGCATAGCAACCAAAGTCGCCCGCCTTACTCCAATCGGAGTAACCAAAGGCTAGTTAACTTATCGAACCTTAGTGCTGAGGCGGATTTCGTTTTTTCAAATGTTCTGGGACTTGGCCTTTCTCCATCATCTCATTGCCGCGTCTTAGGATTGGATTGTTAGGGTTAATGCCGAGCGCCCGTCGGATTGATTCTGTTGATGCGAGTGGGTTCCCGGAAAGGTATTGGGCCCATGCTAGGTTATACCATGCGTATTCATTGTTCGGGTTAAGCCTCGTAGCCTGATTCAGCACTGCCAATGCCTCGTTCGCCCTGCCGAGGTCTATTAGTGCCCAGCCTTTGCTCGTGAGTGCGATGTCGTCGTTGGGGTTTAGTGATAATGCTCGTTCAGCAAACTCCAGAGCCAGCTGTGAGTACTTCCACGCTTTGTGGAGATTCGCCAGTTTGTTGAGCGCGTAGGCTTTCAGGGCAATGGCCCGGCTGTTTTCAGGAGAGGATTTGATTATGCCATTCAGCTTCAGAATAGCTTCCTCTATCCTATTCTTCCCATAAATCAAGTCGAAGACTTCATTCCGAAGGTCTTTGGTGACCATGAGCAACCCTACGCGAAAGCCCAGCTATTCAGCATATTTGAAGAATAACCGTCCTTGAAGTCGAAACTAAAGTCGTGGGGGTCTTCATACAGAATCTCGGCAGCGGTTGGAGTGCTGTTAACTTTGATTGCCTTCAACACTCATTGGCATAGTTGGAGTAGAGAATGCGCTTAAACTCGTCCATTGTCTAAGGAGGGCAAGAGTCCGATCGGATAGGTACCTGTGATGGCAGCCTGTGCCAACCTAAGGCAGAGAGCACGATTCTAGTATGCGCCCGGTGCGGTGGACGAATTATCAGTTGATCGACTAGCGGTCTTGACGGTCTTTCTCGACTGCAAAACTGACGCAAGCAACTTATGAATAACCAGGGTCCAATACTGAGTTCATCCCGCTATGGAGGATTTGTGGCTTGGATGTTGAGAAGTTCGCGCAGGAAGCATTCAGACGAGACGCCAAGCTACGGTATGTGGGAATTGTAGACAACCAATTTCACATTCTCCTCTCGAAGATGAGAGAAGGTGTCCCGAGCGTAACGCCTGCGGAAGACGACCGCAATTTCATTCAACTTATGCCGCCCATTCTCGTTGAGGCTGCAGAGAAGCTCCAACGAATACTTGGCGACTTAGAGTCTGTGACGATGAGATATGAGAAGGTTCTTCTCGTATTCTTCAGGGTCAGGAATCTTGTCGTAATTCTAAGCTACGACCCGAAGGTAACGACGCCGTTCGTTAGCGCGGTTTCAGACCTTATACGATTACTGGGAGCAACTTATCTAGGCGAATAAACTCGCTACACCGAGAAAATGAGTAAGGGTCGTAGATTAGCATCGAAAACGGTTCATGCTCTCGATAACGGAAGATATGGAGAAAGCATTAGAGAAAGAACGTAAGGAAAGAATGCGAGGCACTATCCCAGAAACCTCTGAAGTCGTTCTGTGTGAATGCCTAGCTCGTTCAGAAAATTGAGCACAAAACGAGAACTAAGACGGCGGCAGGAAGATGGCTGGATACTGGAAGGGGAAGAACGAATCCTATCGTTCAGGGTTAAAACGTTCCAAGGGGTGCTTGACCATCTTTACTCGATGGCGGAACCTAAGGTAGGAAAGACCGTTCTTTACCAGATTGGGCAAGATATGGGACGCGCAGCATTCGCCTACTCAAAGAAGGATATGCCCTCGGAAGATCACTGGAAAATTTTGGATGAAGTTCTGAGCGTTCGTGGTTGGGGCAGGTGTGTTAGCGTTAACAGAATTAACGACGAACCCTATGTCACGTATGCTTACACGATAAGGGATTGCCCAATATGCTACAGGCGGACAGCTACGGAACCCATGTGCGACATTGTTCGTGGGATCGTCACGGGATGGCAAGAATCCATCACAGGGCGCAAGGCTGAATCAAGTGACGAAACGCGTTGTGCGGCTACTGGAGCTAAATTCTGCATTTTTCATGTATCATTCAAGGATTGAACGCCAGCTACCCTAAGACACTTGTTTCGGATGGAGCCGCCAACTTCCATGAAGCATACATGAAAGAATTTCGCACCATGAATATAGAAATCCGAACCGAACACATTAGACATATTCGACTAGCGGGAGATCACAACAATAACAAAATGGAACGCTTCAACGGCGAAGTACGTGACCGAGAGAAAGTAATGCGTGGCCTAGAGCGAATGGATAGCCCGATTCTAACAGGCTACCAAATCTACCACAACTACATCAAACCACACAAAGCCCTAGACTACAAAACACCAGCACAAGCGGCAGGAATAGAAGTCAAAGGCAAAGACAAATGGCTAACAATCATACAAAACGCTTCACGCAAGGACTCTTAAGCCACCTTAGTGGCTTAATCTTGAGTTAAAATGCCAATTTCTAGAAACGAATTCGAAAAGCTAGACTCGATGGGACCCACTCTCGATCAGCAAATTCTCAATTTCCTTGATGGGAATCGGAAATCGGCGTATACCCCAATGGAAATTGTTATGGAACTTGGCATATCACTTCGCGACGCTCAAGGTGCAGTAGTAGATTCGACATTGGAACATTTGCGTGGAAGCAACAAGGTTGTGGGGAGATGGCGAGAAGAACAAGAACGACCGCAACCATATTACGCGTTTCCCTGATGTGACCTTCTCCCAAAGATTGTTCGAATTGGATGTTCTAGGTTACATGTGAACATACAAAAACTAGCCACCAAACGGTTTGTTACAGGTTCCTAAACCAAACGACAACGTTACGTTACCTTAGGTAAGGTAACGTCACGTCAAATGGAACGCATGAATGGAGAAATCCGTGACAGAGAAAAGGTCATGCGTGGATTAGAACGAAAAGACAGCCCTATACTAGCAGGCTATCAAATTTATCACAACTTCATCAAGCCGCACCAATCACTCGACAAGAGAACGCCCGCAGAAGCCGCAGGAATACAAGTCAACGGGAAGGACAAGTGGATGACTCTTATTCAGAATGCAAGTAAGGCAAAACCAGAAATAGTTACGCAAAGCCATACAAGAAGTGGAAAATTATGAAACCCAAGAAGAAGAAAGGTGGCTTGGGGAACAAACTCTTTGTGGGCATAATTGCTCTAGCCTTAGTCGCCATTATTGCATTGGCCGTGTTTCAGTCAAACCCGAGCAAGAACGAGACGATGACTACCAGTCAAGCTTCTTCATCCCCCAGTCCGCTTACGGCAAATGATTTCAACATCACCCCTATTGGGTACGCTTGTGTGCTTGGGATCAATGGTTTCAAATCAGTCACCGTTCCTGCGCAACTTCAAAACGATAAGGGCATAGCATTTCACTACGTTTCTGCGACAATCATATTTGCGAACTATACCCTAGCAAATGGCACAGTCATTACTGTCAACCAGCAATCGACTGACAAGAGCCAAACATACAATACAACGCATTCCTTCAATCTTGGAGCCGAATCTGCAATACCGAATTCGGGAGTGAAGATAACACAAGTCGAATTTGTCATAACGGCTTACGTTCAAGAAACCTCTGAACCGATTATCAGGTTAGTCGTTCAGCCAACTCCGGGTAATTGCTAAAGGCGCGGGTCCTTCCCTATCGACACTAGACTCAGCCCTGCTAGGAAACATGCAATCATGAACAGTCTGATCGCTCCACCTGCAAGCGAGATCAAAGCACCTGTAAATCCGACACACGCGACAGCAAACCAAGCCAAGGTACAGAGAGAAATGGGCCAAACCGAAATAAGAGCAGGCATTATTCGATGTTTTCGGGGCACTCTTCCACCAATCAGAAAAATCTAAGGAAAAGTGGTTGACTTTGATTCAGAACGCAAGTAAGCAAAAGAGGAAATATGGCCATACGGAACAATCTCGCGATCAGCGAGACTCTAACTTATACGTATTAGATTTCAGCAGAATTGCGGTGAAACATGTAATCATGACGCCAAAGTTAAATATCGTTGCAGGCTAACTATACGCGGTTTTGTTGAACCAAAAAATCAATCTCCGATCTCTCGTAATTATCCTAATTACTTCTGTAGCACTAATCACTCCATTTGTCATCGCTGCACCCGCAGCCACGTTTGGGCAAGTTGCGAGTTCCACTTCTACCACATGCGTTCCAACGCAGGCAGGAGGATGCGATACTGGTGCTGGAATTTGCCCACAGAATCCTGGACGCGTGGATTTGAGCACGGGAACCAACGGAGCATTCAGCGCAGACGCAGTTGGAACGTTGGAGAATGCAGGTCGCTGGGAGATCATCGGAGGTCCCTGGGGTGGCTCTGTGAAGAGTCCACTTACTCCGATCAGCGTTAACCCCGCTTGGATCAACAGCGCAAACAACTATGTCCCACTACCTTGGGCAACAACTCCCTACGTGAACCCACAAACCGTCGGGTCAACTCCAAATGGTGGGGGTCCTCCCGGGAGATTCAACTATATCACTTATCTCACAGTTGACGGATCAAAAGGATATGCATCCGCTCAAACAAACGATGTATATGACGGGCCATTTGGTAAAGCTACTCTCCCTTACGATAATAGTCCTCCTACGTCCCTCGTTGGGCTGTATCTCTATGATATCGCGTTCAATGCTGGGACGGGAGGTACTCTCTATGTCGTTGCGAATGCCGATAATACCGTAGTGCTGTCACTGCTGCTCTACAGCCCCGCTGGTACCTTAGTTTCTACGACCACACTTGCCGCTACGGCCAGCGGAGGCCTACGAGACTGGTGGACGGTTGGAGGTAACGCCCCTCCGGTAGGCTTTGTAACAGTTCCCTCAGCGTTCGGTACTTATCACCTACGAGCTGGTGTCTACAACGCGAATCAATGGACTGCGTTGGCGGTTGGTGCTGTGTTCTGCCCGAACTCTAATCCAAATGGGGGCTCGCAGGGAAACGAGACGCTCGTTACGCAGCTTAATGCCACGACTATACACGAGGTATCCTTCGGAACGGATGATACGGTGGTTGACTCTGCCTATCTGTCTGGTGTCACATCTACTGCGACGGGAACGGTCACGTTCTATTACTTCTCTGGAAGCTCATGCACAGGCCCCAGCACGGTGGAGGGGTCTCTGCCAGTAAACGGACCTGGCAGAGTTGGGGGAAAGGGGGCTTGGTCGAACCCAGTTCAATTCAGTAACCCAGGAACATACAGCTTCGATGCGGTCTATAGCGGTCCGCCAAGCGTGACTAGCGCGTGCGAGTTGCTTACCGTCACCCCGTAACGGAACCACAACTTTGTTCTTTTTTATGCGCTCTGGTTCCTTTCTTCTCACTGCTTCTCTTTCGCATTTAGCGATGAGCTAACAAGTTAACGTTGCCGACACATCGACCGACTTTTCACAGCTCAAGCCGTCAACCAAAATACCTACAGCAGACGAAAAGTAACAGAGAGAAATAGCTGACGAGAAGGTACCGTTACCGATTTCTTTACCGTAGAAAGTGCGTTCTACCAAACGTTTTGTTACAGCCACCTAAAATCAACTCACCAAACGTAGACGTGACGTTACCTTAGGTAAGGTAACGTCAAGTCCTCGGTTGCTGACCCTAGAAATTCAAGCTGTCAAAATTCGGTTGCTGAACGAGAACCTACACAGGGTTCTGGTAACTTAGGAGGTGGAAGATAGCATTCATCGAACGGAGAATGTGATTATGCCGGAAAAGTCGCTAAGACTGCCCAGTTCAGAGAATCCTTGATCGAAACTTAGAAAGTTCGTTGCTCCGAACGATTTCGCGATTAATGCATGTTGCACATCATACTGTCCGACTCCTCGGTAGAAATAGCAGGTCTTCAGTTCCTTAAACCTCTGGCCGAATCCACCTGACGTCGCCAAAAGAACATCAACTGCATCTTGAAAAACATCAAGCATCGGAGAGATTGGGTCTGTCCACATGATTTTGTCTTGAAGGACTAATGCTGTTAAGCCATCAAGAAATTGGGTGACAACCCTTTCAATTTCATCTCTTACTGGTTTCACATTAGTTCGAGGTGAAGCTGGATCACCGACCCATTGCGCTCTTTCGGTTATCCGCCTTCGTATAGAATCAACCACCTCCATTACCGATAGGCTTGAGGTAATGGCAGCTATTTTGCCGCTGTCAATGTCACGAATTATCTGCTCTGCTCTAGAATGAAAGGGATCGAAATCTAAAGCCCATGCCACGAAAACTGATGCTTCAACGTAAGTTAGGGCCATTACTCGTCTTCTCGGTCTCTCCCAAGAAACTGTACGGAATTTTCGTTCTTGTCCGCATAGTTTCTTAGCAAGCCCCTGATTTTCGAGAAACCATCTACCTTCATCGGGTCTTCTTTGAGACCAAGCTTTGTCCTAAGTCGTACTGCCCTCTCTCGGCTGTTCTGTTTCAGACCATCTAGTCCAGATGCTTTGAGAGATTTTTCTTCTTCCAATCGTTTAATGCGCCGTGACATAGCCCTAATAGTGACTCGATCCAAAAATAATTCACGCCGTGACTTGTGTAGCTCTATTGTCAGGCCCTTGATCATTTTCAAGAATTCGTCGGCTGTCGGCATTTTTCCTCGACTAAGGTCGTGAATTTGAACACCGACTTCTCTCAATCCTAGGGATTTCTCTATGTCCTTGTCTTCACGCCAAGGTTTAGTGATGATTGTTCCCATTAGCTAGTCACTTTATACCGCGTCATTTGCTTCAGGAACGGGCACATTAACTGACATCCGCATTGTTCCTGTGTGCCACTCTTTGAATTGCAATTTGGTGAGAAAAACTCTGAGGTCACGCAGCGAGGAATACTTGTCAGTATCAGTTCCTGATTTCATTGCACGAAGTATTGTGTCAAGTCTAGCTTGCAATCCTGCTTGAACCTCTGTAAGCGTTTCACTGGAGAGTTCGTAATGATCAAAAAGAATTCGCATCTCGCTGAAAACGTTTTGACAGAGTTCTCCGAGAAAGATTGTGTCGGGATCATTTGAAATGACATAGAACCGCGTATAATCGGCGGAAATCTGCCAGCATGTGTCGAACTTTAATTGCTCAACCTCAGTTTTAAGCAGGTTGATGTGCTGTTCAACGATTTTGGGGTCTATGCTCATTTAGGAACACTTTGTCGTACGCAGATTGGTTGAATTTTAATCTTATTACGGGTAATCTTCCGTATGCACTAATGGGTATCAGGTTTATCCAGATGGTGGCGTTTCTCTGCTTCATTCTTCATTATTTGCATTTGCTACCTTGTAACCCTAAATACCTAGTTTGAAATTTGAAGCACCTTATCCAGAGTAATTAGCGATAGCTGCCACGATAACGGACAACAAGCTGATGAATGGCGTTACGTAATCTGGCGAGCTTTGGCTCATTCTCCCTTTTCCTTTATCGCAAGGTGTCTAAGAATTTTCAAGTCGGCTTCGCAACCTTCTATGATCGCATTAAGCCCCATCTTTCGGATGTGAAATAGTAGAGCCGTGTAGCCCTTCAACCGTTCGCCTTTCAGGTAAGCTACGAGTATCTTACGCTCCCAATCACCTAGAATCTGTTTTCTGACCATGTTTCTCCCCAATGCTGTAATATCACAGTAAGCGTTATATACGCCTTATGCTGTAATATCAAAGCATAGATGAAAACACATGCAAGCAACTCTCTCCCGTGAAGAAAAGGGCAAATTGATCGCGGAGAAGTCCAACCAAATCATTTGTGATGGTGAGCGTTTCTACAAGGTAGCTTCTCAGAACGGGCATGGAATGTATGATGTAACGCGAAAGGAGAGAGGTGGTTGGCTGTGTACTTGCCCTGACTTCACATACCGCAGCCTCATTTCTGGTCATGGACAACTGCTACGATGCAAGCACATCATAGCTTGTCAAATTCGCGCTCATATCAGAGAGAAAGTCAAAGAAAACGTAGTCATTGAGCCAATCGACATTTCCGCGTGCCTCGCTTGCGGTTCAAGCCACTTGAAGAAATTCGGCGTTCGCCACAACAAGTACGGTAACATACAGAGATTTTGTTGCTTAGACTGCCACAAAACATTCAGCGTGAATCTAGGTTTCCAAAGAATGAAGCACAGCCCACAAGCGATTACGACTGCGATGCAAATGTACTTCTCAGGTGAATCCCTCAGAAACACAGCAAAGACTCTACGGCTAATCGGTGCTCAAGTAAGCTACCAGACCGTCTACAACTGGATTGAGAAATACACGGCTCTAATGACGAAGTATCTAGACAAGATAACACCACAAGTCTCGGACACTTGGAGAGCCGACGAACTATTCCTCAAAGTCAAGGGGAACATGAAGTACCTATACGCCCTCATGGACGACCAAACACGCTTCTGGATAGCTCAAGAGGTTGCAGAAACGAAATTCACAGCCGATCTAAGACCGTTATTCCAACAAGGTAAGCGAATTGCTGAGAAAAACCCTAAGACACTCATAACGGATGGTGCGCCGAACTTTCATGAAGCGTACACGAAAGAGTTCTGGGAGCGTGGTAACGGAACCGAACATATCCGAGAAATACGCATGGACGGACAGGTTCACAACAATAAGATGGAACGCTTTAACGGGGAGATTCGTGACCGAGAACGGGTTATGAGAACTTTAGAGATACCGGATACGCCTATCTTGACGGGCATGCGAATCTACCATAACTACATTCGACCACACATGGCTTTGAAAGGCAAAACGCCCGCTGAGAAAGCGGGAATAGAAGTTAAGGGCAAAGACAAGTGGCTGACGCTAATACAGAACGCAAGTTCGCAAAATTGTTCATCGTAGTTATTTTTGCAAACCGATTAGCTTCAAATGTGCTTGATACGCCTTAAACCGTGGACAATTGATGAACGCTCCACTGTTGCAAAATGCCTTCAGTTCTGTAACAGTCGGCTCATAATACCCAGCCAATCCGGGACTCCTTCCCGCGATAGCTGTTTGTTGTGCTGTGCAATAGTCCTCAAGTAAATAGACACAGTCCAATTGTTCTTCATCACTTAGAATCTCTGTGCATCGGATATAATGCTTCTTTTGGGCATACGTTCCTAGTGTCTTCAGCGCCAAGATGGTTCAAAACAAAAATCAACCGATTGATAGCAAAGACTTCTAGCAAGAATAGACCTTCAAGGTGTGAACAAGTAGCTCACATTAATTCAAAATGCGAGCGAGAAAAACGCGAAGTCTTAAAACAAGATGACGGTGACTTTACCTTCGTTTGTCGTTGAAATCGCTTATCGTTGGTTGCGTTGTCATCTTTGTAATCGGTCTAACCCTATCTCTTCCCTTGTATCCAGTTGCTAGTCAATCGGTCACGCTTGTAACCAGCACCGCTACGGTCGTCAGTACAGAAAGTTACACCCATACAAGTGTGATTCCAGTCGCCTCCTACACCTTAGGATACACGACTGCGAACACGCGCATTCAATATTCTTGGACATTAGGTGGAAACAGTAAGCACTGCGTAAACGATGGGTTTGCTTTTCAAGCGAATGCTGGTGACATCATAAATGGAACCATCACTGAGGGGTGGGTATATGGTGGGTATATTGTCGTCTATCTCCTTTCGGACCAAGAGTTCACCGCTTGGGAAAATCAAGCTCAATGTGATCCAAGAGCGTCAGGAATAGGAATAGAGTGGGTCGGGACCACCCCCAACTTACCTGCCATTCCACAGGTGTCTGTGGATTGGACTGCGCCAGTTTCAGGGCAATTCTGGGTGTTAGTTGAGACATTTTCGGGTACGAAGGAAACTGTTATCGTTGATCTGTCCGCACCGATGAGACAAACGGCTTGGGGTTTTCTCTACTTTACGCAATATGCGACAGAGGTGGACACGTTTTCGCAGACATTTATCTATCCAGAGGTTCCGTCGTTGCTTCAAGACCTTACTCCAATTCTCATGGTGGCCGTAGTATTGGCTGCCCTGGCAATTGTGGGATATTTGGTGATTAGGCAGAAAAAGAAAAGATCACACCGAGTCCAGAGACAAGCACGCAGCCGACGCCGAACGAGAGACTAGGAACTAGGTGACGGTTTTTTGCAGCCCAAAATCGGACGTGAAAATTTGTGTAGGTAACTAGCACTTGACATTAACCACAACTTAGCGTGTTCTTCTAGTGCGCAATTTTTTTGATTGAGACTCTTGAATGGGTTAACCAAATATCTAGGGAAATTGAAAGATACGCCTATGTCGTTTTCTTTTCAGGTCACTAGAATTACGTTGCCAGTTGCATTGATTGCTCTTGCAGGATATTTGTCCTATCTCGGCGTGGTTTACCATGATGATTGGGCTAAGAGTGGGGCGCAGTGGGCAGTTATTGCGGCCTTGCTAGTGCAGTTCGGCCCTTGGCTCATGTCCCAAGGAAAACAATAGCAAAAGGCTCAATCGTCAATCAACCGATTGGTAACACTTAGAAAAACTCAGCCTATCAACCGACAACGTAACGTTACCTTAGGTAACAATATTTATATCGGACTGTTACTAAAGGTAACAAACTAACCTATCAGAGGTGAAGTAAGAAAATGTCTTCAGACGAATTCCTTCCCGAATGGTTTAGGTCACGACGAGGCAGGCAGTCTCCTTTCGGTTGGATGGACCGCTGGTTCAGCGACGTCGACGAGATGTTCGGAAACATGTTCCAGGATATGCTCAAAGGCATGCCAAAGGACATGATGACCGAGAGAAAGCTACCAGACGGTTCAACCGTGAAGCAATACGGCCCCTTCGTCTACGGCTACTCCATGTCCATCGGTCCCGACGGCAAACCCAACGTACAAGAATTCGGCAACGTAAAACCATCCCGACGCCCAGGCGCATTCGGCATCCAACAACCAGCCTTAGAACCAAAAGAAACACGTGAACCCCTAGTCGATGTCATCAACGAACAAACACAAGTGCGCGTAGTAGCAGAACTACCCGGTGTCGAGAAATCCGACATCAAAACTAGCATAAACGAGGACCAATTAACCATCAAGGTGGATTCACCGACCCAGAAGTACTACAAGGAAGTTAAACTACCAACCGGCGTAGACCCCGACAGCTCCAAAGCCTCATACAACAACGGCGTACTAGAAATCACCCTACGCAAAATGCAGCCTAGACCCAAGGGTAAAGAAATTAAAATCGACTAAACCGAAAACTCCCTCCGCCTTTCTTTTTTCCTTTCTAATCACGAATTCACCCGTGCGAGTTTGCGCAGATGGCCACAGTGGCGAACGCCTCTGCTTCAGGTTTTGCTTGACCACGTAACCGTTAACGGGGCTTTGCGTAGGATATGATCATGATCCACTGGGAAGAGGTACATGTTCTACACGTGACCTTGCCACAGCCAGACCATTAGGCCATAGGGCAACCCCTCACTAGGCGCCAATTGCAGCGAACTGGAACCCGGTTCATTCCGCGGCTCTTGACCCGTGC
>Ga0187876_1002554_pt1 | contig 13332 bp, 15 predicted proteins | sample June2016WEW_17_4_FD_133000 | JGI IMG/M metagenome (GOLD analysis project Ga0187876, IMG submission 133000) | Peatland microbial communities from SPRUCE experiment site at the Marcell Experimental Forest, Minnesota, USA - June2016WEW_17_40 | ecosystem: Environmental > Terrestrial > Soil >... | reverse complement strand
TGGCACGCCCCTGCGTTCAGCCGTTCTCGTATTCCATCAGACCAACCGACGACGAATGAACCTGCGTCAATGAATACTCGGACGGGCTCCTAGCAATATTTAACATTAACGTCCCGCGCAGGACAGTCACCAGCACTTCCACGGGTCGCTGACTTTCCGTCGAGTGACGGCTTGGGTTGCGGCAACTAATCCCACACTCAGAACAAAGGATTTGTGGCGGTCCATTCGGGACAGAGCGATTCATCCTTTGTTCTCAGGTTCGAATCCGCAGCGGGTTCGAGGCGGATGTCCGCCATCGCCTCTCTTCTCTTCTCTTCTCTTCTCTTTTCTTCTCTGTCATACCCCACTCACATTGACGAAGGCGGGCCGCGAGCCATGCGGCGGCAAAGGCTCTCCGCAGGTTTCATCAGCTGCAACAATGGAGGACGAGTGACTGAGGCGAAAACAGCCAGCGGTTTGAGCATTGAAACCAGCGGCGTCGCCTTGCGCCTGCAGCGGGTCAGACGTGCATTTGATGACCTTGTTGTCATCAGCGACCTGACTTTGAACGTCGATGCGGGAGAATTTCTCGCCATCCTTGGTCCGTCGGGCTGCGGGAAATCGACACTCCTCCGCATCATCGCTGGCCTGGTAACGCCAGACGGTGGGACGCTTAACATTACGCCAACGGACACGAAGTTCCAGACCGCCTACGTTTTTCAGGACGCTCACCTGCTTCCCTGGCGTACGGTACTGGAAAACGCCGCCTTGCCGCTGGAATTGATGGGTGTCGAGAGGGCCGAACGCATCGCCCGCGCCAACGACACACTTGCCGAAGTTGGCCTCTCGGAAGCCAAGTCCCGTTACCCGGCGCAGCTTTCCGGCGGCATGCGGATGCGCGTTTCGCTCGCCCGCGCGCTGGTCACTCAGCCTCGCCTGCTGCTGCTTGATGAACCCTTTGCAGCACTGGACGAAATCACCCGATTCCGCCTCGATGTCCGTTTGCGTGACCTGTGGATTGAGCGCGGCATGACCGTGATTTTCGTCACCCATTCCATAACGGAGGCTGCTTTTCTTGCCGATCGCGCCATAGTCCTCACGCGCAAAGGCGGCGGGGTCAAGCTCGACCGGCGCCTCGATTTGCCGCGTATTCGGAATAATGAACTGCGGGTCAGTCCTCAGCTCGCGCACGAAATGCAGGCCCTGCTTGCCGCCATGGAGGAAGAAGGCTAGCGATGTGGAAAACCCTGCAAAAAGCCGTCCCGGCTGCGATTCCGTTCCTGATTGTGACGCTTGCGATGGAGTGGCTGGTGCGCGCCGGATGGATCAAGGCGTTTCTTGTGCCGCCGCCCAGTGCCGTATTCGAGACCATGGTCCGCGACTGGCGCGAACTCTTTGCTGCACTGGCCCGGACTTCGTCCGCCGCGCTCATCGGCTTCGCGCTCAGCGCCCTCGGAGGCATCGCGATCGCGGTGTTCCTGTCGTCCTCGCGCGCCATACAACAGGCTTTCTATCCCTACGCCGTATTTTTCCAGACGGTGCCGATCATCGCCATCGCACCGCTTCTCGTCATCTGGTTCGGCTATGGCATGCGCACGGTGGTGGCGTCGGCGTTTATCGTCTCGATCTTCCCTGTAATCGCCAACACGCTCACCGGACTCCTCTCCACCGACCCAGCTCTGCGGGACCTCTTCCGCCTCTACGGGGCCTCGCCGTCGGCCACACTTTGGAAGTTGCGGTTCCCCGCCGCCCTCCCGCAGATCCTCACCGGACTCCGCATAGCCGGCGGGCTTGCCGTCATCGGCGCGATCGTCGGTGAATTCATCGGAGGACAGGGACTCGGCTCGGTAGTGGACGTGGCCCGGACGCAGCAGCGCACCGATAAGGTTTTCGCCGCCGTATTGCTGGCTTCGCTGCTGGGCCTGGCGCTGTTCGGTTTTATCAATATCCTGAGCCACGTCGCCTTACGGCGCTGGCATGCGTCAGAACAAAATTGAAATGATCAGAATAATGAACTTGCCGCGCCGAACTTTCCTGAAGATCCTTCCCGCCGCCGGCCTGCTCGCGGCATGCGGTAAATCATCGAAGATTCGTCTCGCGCTCAACTGGAAACCCGATCCGGAGTTCGGCGGCTTCTACGGGGCCGATTACGCCAAACACGGGCTGGACGTGGAAATCCTTCCCGGCGGCTCGGGCACTCCGACAGTGCAGATGATCGGCGCCGGATCGGCCGAGTTCGGCATCATACAAGCCGACGAACTCCTACTCGCCCGCGCGCAGGGCAACGACGTTGTCGCGCTCTTCGCCGCTTTCCAGAGCAGCCCTCTTGCCATCATGGCGCACGCCTCGCGCAGGCTGGAATCGATCGGCGATGTTCTGAAAAGCGGGACGCTGGCCATCGAGAGCGGTCTGCCTTACGCTCGCCTCCTGAAGAAGAAATTCGGCTTCGATCATGTGAAGGTAGTACCATCGCCGGGCGGCGATTTGAGCGCATTTCTCAACGACCAGAACTTTGCCCAGCAGTGCTTCGTAACGGACGAGCCGCTGCAGGCGAAACACAAAGGCGTCGACGTGAAAGTGTTCCCCGTCTCCGATATCGGCTACAATCCCTACACCACGGTGATGGCGACCAGCGGTGACCTGCTGCGAAAGAATCCTGACATGGTGAAGAACATGGTGGCTGCAGTGCGGGAAGGCTGGCGGGAGTATCTCGACAACCCTTCATCCGCCAACGAGAAAATGCACGCGATCAATCCGTCGATGGAGGCAGCCAGCTATGCCGAAATCGCGGGGGCGCAGAAGGTGCTGATTGAAGCGAACCCTCTCGGGAAGATGACGACGGAACGCTGGGATACGCTGGCGGCGGAACTCAAAGAACTCGGTGATATCCCACAAGCCCCACCCGCGGATCAGTGCTTTAGAGATCTGTAACACCGGGTGGGCAACGGATGGATCTCCAATTGATCAATGGCTGCGTTTACGCGCACGTCCCGTCTGGTACGCTACTCACTGCTTCCATTTCCCGGGCCGATGGCTACAGAGGGAAAGCCTGAAAACGGAAGTCGCGCCGCTTGTGGCACAGATTCACGGCAGCCGCAAACAGGTGCGTGGGCCAGAGGATCAGGATCGTCCTGGCGGTGGTCATGCGATAGCGGTGAACACCAGTTGTATCGATGAGCATGTCTATTTTCACCTGTCACGAGCAATCAAGCGATTTACCGAGTGTAACTCGGTCAGAAACGGATTCCGCCTTCTCATGGAAAGCGCAATAATGTCCCGGACTGGCGGTCCTTGCAATTCGGCCCATTGGTACATGAGATGAAGGAACTATGATGAATCCAAACAAAGCGTTGTGGGAAAAAGGCGACTTTACCGAGATTGCCGCCCTGATGCGTCAATCGGGAGAAGCAGTCGTTCAGTCTATCGGGATAACGACGCCGCTGCGGGTTTTGGACCTCGGCTGCGGAGATGGCACTACGGCAGTTCCTCTCGCCCTTTTGGGGGCTGAAGTTGTTGGAATCGATATTGCCAGGAACCTTGTTGAAGCGGGGAACAAACGAGCCGCGGAGGCCGGTCTCAGCCGGTTGAAATTTCAAGAGGGAGATGCTTGCAACCTGCAAGGGGTCGGCGACCGTTCGTTCGATTTGACCCTCTCTGTATTCGGCGCTATGTTTGCTCCCAAGCCCTTCGACGTGGCCAAAGAGATGGTCCGTGTCACAAAACCGGGTGGCCGCATTGTGATGGGCAACTGGATACCAAACGATACAACTTCATTCGTGTCGCAGTTGCTGAAGATAAGTTCGGCGTTTACGCCTCCACCTCCAGAAGGCTTCATCAGCCCGATGACCTGGGGTGTGGATACTCACATCATCGAGCGTTTTGGCCAGGCCGGAGTGCCCAAACAGAACATATCCATGGTCAAGGACACGTTCCACTTCGTGTCGCCCGACAAAACTCCAACAGATGTCATCGAATCATTCAGACGATTTTATGGCCCAACCATGAACGCTTTCGAGGCGGCGGAAAAGAACGGAAGAGTGGAGGAGCTGCTCAACCAACTTCTGGAACTGTCGAATGCGCAGAATATGAGCACCAACGGCGGCACTTCCATACCGGCTACTTTCTTGCGAGTGACCGTTCGCCTTTGAGGACGATACTGGACACCGTAATTGAAGAAGTGACGGTCAACTCATGCGCTCGGCCACCCTTCCATTACTCCGTTCTTGCGGGATACGCGGGACGCAGTGACCAAACCTCAGCCCAAGACGCCTACCGATATCTGTCCTTAACGTCCGCAGCGCCGTACAGTCATGTGCCAGCAGCCATATGGCGTTTTCGCGCGAGTAGTCCGACGATACCTATCACCGCGGATGACATACAGATAAGGAAGGATATTCTCAATGTTGCCTGGCGGTGTGTAAAGCGGCCGCCATGGAAAGAAAAATTTCGCTCGCGTAAACGGCAGTAGCAGCATTACTCCTCGACCGCCGCCCGTCAGAGCATCCAGCAGCGGATGCGTCACCATGCGCCCCGCCCATACCAGCCAGAGCAAGGCAAACGCTTTGCGGGAATGGCCGCGGGTGACGATTCCTGCCGCAACTGCCGCAAACAGGATCAAAGAAAACGGCGAATGGAAGAAACCGCGGTGCGAGAAAAGACTTTCATACGGGATGCTAAAGGCGCGAATCGCAATGAAATCGCAGGAGCCGCCGCAAGCAGGCCTGCGCCGAGGGGAATCTGCTATCCCTGCAGAATTACGGTCAGCTCGCGGCACTTGACGGTTGGCGGGCCAACGTCGCACCAATGATGAAATGAGAAGTTGCTGACGACAATCTGTTTAACCTTAATCTAACCTTCCCGCGCTGGAATGCTGGACTGTACGGATTGCCAGCACCTCGATAACCTGCGCCCCAACCGATTAGAGCGGGTTAGTAGACTTCTGATAGTATTGCCGCAGAGGACGGGCGGGCGTTTAATTTCATGTATGCGCCCATTGCAGTTACCCGTCTTGTTCCTGACATGCGGTTCTTTTTTCGCGGCGCAGTCCTGCCCCGCTCTCATCGGCAGCAGCATTGACGAAAGCCGCAGACACACTCTCGTTGGCAATACACGTCCCGAAGCGCGGGCGGCGAATGACCCCGGAGCAGTCGCTGCCGATCTTCCGGAGGAATGTGGCACATCGAACGACCGGCTTTTTTACACGCTGCCAAACTTTCTGACGCTGGAAAATGCTGGACCGCTGCCGCCCCTCACCACAGGCGAGAAATTCAAAGTCGTTGCCCGGAGTTCGTTCGACTATGTTGAATACCCGTGGTACGGTCTTCTCGCTGGCATCAGCCACGCGGAGAATAGCGAGGCAGGATACGGGCAGGGCGCGGGCGGCTATGCAAAGCGCTACGGAGCTTTTTTGGCCGATGGCACTGTCGAGAATTTCGTGACCGGTGCCGTTCTTCCCTCTCTGCTGCGGCAGGATCCCCGCTTTTACCAGTCGAGCAACGGCAGATTCCTGCAGCGCCTGGGCTACGCAGTGAGCAGGATCTTTATCACGCGTACCGATTCGGGCGGCGAGCAGTTCAATTACTCGGAGATCTTCGGAAGCGCGATCTCGGCGGGGATCTCCACGTACAGTTACCATCCTCACGCTGATCGGACTCTGCCGAATACCGCCAGCGTGTGGGGCACGCAAGTCGGATATGACACGGTTACGATCGTGGTGAGAGAGTTTTGGCCAGATATTCGAAGGAAAATCAGCCACAAGCCACAGCTCAACGCAATCAACCCCTGACCGCTGGCCGCTGTAGCGAAGCCGTTGGTACACGTCGCAGAAGAAGAAGGGATGGTGCGCCCAGTCCGGGCCGCACAAAATCAAGGGCGAGCCAGGGTCGTTCCGTTGGCTTTGACGGTCACCGATGAAATCCCTATCTCCAGATCTCCCTTAACCACGGGACCGCCTGCCGCAATCCGTCTACGAATCGGTACGTCTCGAAATGGGTGATGCCGGTCAGCGCGATCAGCTTTGCGTTCACGCCGGATTTCTGAAGCTCTGCGATTCGCGTTTCCGTTGGGCCGATCGGTGCGACCTGATCGTTGCGGGAATGGATGGCCAGAATCGGAAGGCGCCACCCGAACGCAGATTCCGGCGGTCTGCCGGCGATTGGGATCACGGCGCTGAAACGTTCCGGATGTGTGGCTGCAAAATGCCAGGAACCCGTCCCACCCATGCTGAAGCCGGTGACCACGAGTTTCTTCGTATCGACGCTATAGGCGGCCAGGACCATGTCGAGCAAGGCGTTCACAGCGCGCTCGTTTTCGGGAGTGCTCCAATCCCCTCGCATCGAGTCCGGCGCGACAATGATCGCTCCGAGTTCCGCCAGTGCCGGACCAATGAGAATCTCGACCACATCCCTACCGGCGCCGGCCGAATTTCCGCCTCCGACCCCGAAGTGTAAAGCCAGAATGAGGGGAACACGCGCGTGCGGCGAGTAGTTGTCAGGAATGGAGATCGCGTAATGGATGGCGGGTTCGTTCGCGCGCAGCAACGTCAGGCTATGTAGTCCCGGGAGACGCGCGGGAACGTTTACTGCCCCCTGCGCGAATGCGGCAAGCGGCAGCAAACCAGAAACCGCAAATACGATGATCGTTATCATGCGAGCGCTTGAGAACTTCGCCGTGATCGAACTCATGTGAGCCTCTTGAATATGTGCATCTCCTGCACGCAACGACCGCTTCGATTCTAGCATCGTCTTACCAGGAATTCCCCGTTTCGCAGCCTCCACTCCCAGTAAGATTTTCGTCACCCGATCAAAGCGAAAGCACGTGAAGCTGCTGCCGCATGATAACTCCCGCGCGCGACAGCAGCGTGGCAGATCTGCCGCCTGCCACCCCCGCCCAATGGTATGGAAACCGCCGTCTAAGCAGAAGCAGGGCGATGTGCCCGGAGGAAGGAGCGTATCTGGCGCACCGCCAGGGGAATCCGCTCCTTGGGTTCCTTCCACGGGAACATGCTCACTTCGGCCTTTGGCGCGAGCATCGCGGCCTCCATGGCGACGGCGTATGGATGCGCCGGGATATCATCCGGCAGGATCAGTACGGGCGTCTGGCAATTACGCACGAAATCGCGTGTCACGGTGAAGACGAAGTCGGGGTTGGTGCGGTACATCCTGGTCAGAAATTTGTCGACCATCACCATCGTGATGTCGGGCCGGCGCTTGATCAATTCCGGACCCCAGCCCTTCATATTGGTTTCGTAGAAAAGGTCGCGCATCTCCGGACGCGACCCGCTGGGCTGCGCCAGCACGGCTGCGACAACACGATCAGGGGCCCGCCGCAAGAGGTTCCAGATGAAGGGGCCGCCAATGCAGAAGCCCAGCACCATGAACTTCCCGATGCCCAGGTGATCCATCAGACCCAGATGGTCATCGGTATATGCATCCCACGGCCGGTCGATCTCGAGCGGGCCGGAGGACTGGCCGCCATTGGCGTTGCGCAGGTCCGACGCAATGCAGCGGTACTCTCCCTTGAACTCCTCGATCGGGTTAAAGGGCCCGCCGCCGGTCAGGCCGGAGATCGTCGAATTCAATCCCCCGCCGGCGATGAGCAACAACGGGAAGCCGGAGCCGGCCTCCTCATAGTGGATGCGAACGGGGCCTTTTTCGTAGAATGACATGGCAGCTCCTCATTGCCCGGTATGCTGAGCAAACAAGCGCGGCGCTGCAGCCATCGCCGCGGCGCCCGTTGCCGGTATGGTGCGTCTGGTTGAATCCATAATCGCTGCCCTCCTTGATCAGTGTCATGGCCGACGCGTGCGGCTCGAAGCGCCAGAGTGCCGCGCGGATGACAGATTCAGGTATGATCCATATGCGCAAGAATTCTAGCACAGGTTTTCCTGGCACTGAAGGGCCGAATGCCTGCTTGTGGCCCATAGGAATAGATTCCTGCCGGGTTCAAATGGGGCCGCTTCCGTGGTCATCCCCGATATTGTGGGTTGGCAGTTTCCCAACCTCCGGCGGCGACTTACGCCATCGAGCCAAACAGACCCCGAAACGTTTCTTCCGCGGGACGGAGAAACACGGCGCCATCCAGCGGATGCTGGAGGAACCGGGCAAGTGCGACTGGGTGGCCAGGTACGAAGGCCTTCAGCGCCACATCGCGGCCAAGCTGTGTGCCGCGCGCTTTCCAGACTTCGCCAGTACCGCCTTCGCCGAGGGGCGAGAGGAGTTGGTATTGGCCGAGTTTGTTGCCGGCTTCAGTTCATGGAAGCGCGAAATCGCTTCACCCACCATGGTGTCGAATCGCTTGATTCTGGCCTGTGTGGAAGTGAATGTTCGCGTTCCGGACAAATAGGGAATGAAAGACGCGCATTGCGGAAGCTATCCGTTTGTCGGTTTGCGCCCGACCCGGTGAAAGTGGCCCACGCACCGAACGATGCTGTTAAATTAAGCTGACAGCGTAGATTCCCGTGGCGGAGAAGTTTAGTCTGGTTGGCGCGATGATAGCGTGGGAATGATTTCAACCCGCTCGCCTTCGTTACACGAATCTCGGAGATCATGATTGCCAGACGCTGATTTTCACATTCTGCCGTCCACCAAGGTTGGAGAATTGCTGGACAGATACCCGCAATTGGAGGACGTCCTGATGGGTCTGGCGCCCCCCTTCAAGAAGCTAAAGAACCCTCTGCTGCGAAAGGGAGTCTCCAGAGTTGCTTCTCTCCAGCATGCGGCTGTGGTTGGCGGCATATCGGTGGGCGAACTGGTCAATAAGCTGCGAGCCGCCGTTGGACAAAGCGCCATCGCTACCGAGGATTTCCCTGGCGCGGTTTCCTACTTCTCGGACCAGCCGGAGTGGTTCGACGCTGCAAAGATTGTCGCGTCGATCGATGAACGTGCGGCTGATCCGGACAAGATGCCGATCGCCAGCGTTCTGCAGGCGGCAGCACGTATGCATTCGACAGAGATTATCGAGCTGATCACGACGTTTGTTCCCGCTCCTGGAATCGATATCCTCAAGAGAAAAGGTTTCCTGGTTTGGTCGGTCCGGAAGGATGGGGAATTGGTCCGAACATACGTGTTGAGACCCGGCGCCCCAGGCGAAAAGCCAATGCACGTGCGATGACAAGGCCCTGAAAGTTGCTGGAGGGCTAGGAGCCTGTCCGAGAAATCATTTTATGAGTCATATGTTGTGTGCCTACAAGACTCCTACTACCAGTAATTGTGGTTATGACATGCCGATTTTGAATACTCGGACACGCTCCTAGTGAACGAAGCCAACGGGCTGCAAGCAGAAGTGCGAATTGCGCCGAGCCTCGATCAGACTGGCGGTGGTTTCGATGCCTTCGCGGAATCCGATGTCGTCGCACGGGATGCTCAGCAGTGCCCCGCTCGATTTGTCGAATTCAATGATCTGAAACCGAAGGCTTATCGGGTCGAGAGCGCCCGCTAAAAGAGCCTCATTTCTCAAGGCGTCGAGATCCGGCAATGTGGTCGTCATCATGTCAGGAACTTTCTGTCTCAGGCCAATCGCTTCCGGGAATCCGGATGCAGAGTACGTTAATCCTTATCCTGCCGAAATGAATTCAACCGAAGAACCGGGAACCCGCCGTCAAAACCCGATGTTACGGAAGGGCTGGCGACCGATTCAATATAGACGTTAGTTAACATTGCTGGCTGCAACGACTGGATAGATCCGCACATCCAACCCCTCGTTTTGACAGGACTTGATGTCGCCGATCCACCAGAGCGAATGTCCCGTCAGCTCCTATATTGCCAACTATCGCCCGACCTCGTTCGTTTCGAGCGAATCCGGTCTTACGGAATCGGTGCGGACCAGACAGCTTGATACACGTACGTCCCGGCGGTGTTCGTTCGGCTCATCGACCCCCCTTCTCCATCGCTGGGATCGTGCGCGGCATTATGATGCACGCCTTAACGCGTTTGATGATATTCTCTCCACCATGATCCATCGAATCATGAGTTTGGTGTTTGCGGTTGTGCTGATTGGTCTGTTTTCGTTGCCTTCTGGCGTCGCCCAAACGCGCAAATCCACCCCGCCAAAGTCACTGCGGCTGTATGTTCTGGATTGCGGGAAGATTACAGTGGCGAACGGCGACTCGATGGGATTCAAGCCAGGCGAGCTTGCCACCGCCAACATGACCACTCCGTGCTTCCTGATCGTGCACCCAAAGGGGACCATGATGTGGGACACGGGCGAGATCCCGGACAGCGCCTTCGCGAAGGGCGTATCCCCTGCGACACAAGGAGCGTTTACCGTAGATCGGCCCTTACTGCCCCAGTTGGCCGCTATCGGCTACACCCCTGCCGACATTACCTATCTGGCTCTGTCGCATTATCACGGGGACCATGTGGCCAACGCCAATGCGTTCGCGGGCTCGACGTGGATCGTGCAGCAAGGCGACCGCGATGCGATCTTTGCACCCCGGCCGGCGAACCAGCCGAGACTGGGGGCGGTCCCCGACCCCGCCTACTTCACTGAGCTGGCCAAAAGCAAGACCATCGTGCTGAAGGGCGAGGATCACGATGTGTTCGGCGACGGGACTGTCGTTATCAAGTTCACTCCGGGGCATACGCCGGGCCACCAGTCTTTGTTCCTGAAGCTTGCAAAGACGGGGCCGGTGTTGCTGTCGGGCGATTTGTATCACTATCCGGAAGAGATCACATACAAGCGGATTCCCCCCTTCGACACCGACAAGGAGCAGACTGCGAAGAGCCGGGCGATGATTGAGGAATTCGTGAAGAAGAACCACGCTCAGTTGTGGATTCAGCACGATTACACGGCGGGTATCAAGCGCAAGATCGCTCCGGCGTATTACGATTAGACGCTGCAGGACGCGGTTCTGCTGCCGATATTCGTTGTTAACTTCCCTCTGCCGTCGGCGACAGGATAGACAACACGGGTGACCGCGTTGATCGCACCCCGAAACTGAAGAGAGGTCGTGATTTGCGCACAAAGCCTGAAAGCATGGACGAACTTCGAACAACCGGCGACGGATGTTCCGGAGAATTATCCCCGTTTTGTGAGGACGAGGTTTGATCAACCTCTTTGCCCATACTGATCACCAGATCCAGTGCTTCGAGTTTGCGACCAACATCGTTGGAGACCGCTTTGTATTCCTTCTCGCGGGCTTCGACACGCACTATTGCATCTTCGACAAGCTTCTTCGATTTGTCCCAGGACTCCAGCGCAATCTCAAGACGCCGTTCCTGGCAGCGCCTGATCTGATCGATCTCCGAGATGAGACCAGGCCGTCGCGTTACCGAACTTCTCATAGCGGGACGTGGGAGAGACATATCTTTAGCTTTAAACGACATTAGTACCAAACCGCAAGGCTATCGAAGGTTATCAGCGCACGCGCCGACTTCCTCGCGGGTCCCTTACCGATATCTGTCTTATCGCGTCAAATCCGCGCCACCGGACGGCGGCGCGGAACGCAGGGACAATTGTAAAGGCAGCTGAAACCTAAAATGAATCCGATGCATGTCCTCATTGCGGGGCATCCCCCGCTGCCGACCGATCACACTGGGCAATAATACGTTCGGGTCAAACTCTACTGGCAGGGACCACGGTACCTGGAGGGCAACACCAACGCCTGATCAACTTCATCGACTGTCATTCCGGCGTGTAGTGTCCCTGGATCAAATACTTCGGCAGTGGTTTGTCCTTGTCAGATCGTAGCTTCTCAAAGCCTGTGAACAGCGGCTTGGATTCTACACGAGAGCAACAGAAGGGAAAGTAATGAAAAGTGACCGAATTGCGCAGGAATGATGAAACGCCTGCGAGTCAGGTCGGAGCCCGGCCTCCAGCAGCTCCGAGCGAGCGAGATTGGCCTCACGCAGGCAGGCCGGATTCAAAAGGGTGGACAAGACATTGAGCTGTAGCTTCCGTATAGGAAATTGAAGCGATTTAGCCCACTCTCACGGAATTCAAGCCTGGTAACAGACTCGGACCTCATGAGATCGTCTTGCCTATTGGCAAGGGCGGGATGGGCGAAGTGGGAGTCGCTGCCGACGACGCTCCATTCGCCCGTCCTGGCGGAATACTGCACCATCATAGTCGGAGGGTGGACCTTCTCGTGTCAACTGGTTCGTGGGTTCTCTGAGCCGGAGTTGCCTTCGGCCCACTGGCGATATTTGCCGTTAATGCAAGAGGCTGGGACAGCGCTGGTTAACAATAGGCTGGTGCGCGGAATCGTCTTTAAGACTCGTGTTCGATTCTCGCGCCCGGTGTTCCGCTGGCTGCCCGCACGCGGAAGAGCTGCTCTGTCAACGATCCGTGTTCGGGTGCGAACTGCGCCGCGGCGGTGCGCAAATAGGGCCGGAACTCCCGCTTCCAGTAGCCCAGGAAACCCGTGCGCGAGATATCATCCAGCGCTGTTGAATAATGATCCAGAATCGCACCTCCCACAATCCCGCTGGTACGCCGCGCCGCCGAGCGCGTTGCCTTTGAAAGCCATAGCAGATTGGCTGGAACATGGGACAGAGTTGAAATCGCCATCAGGGACGATACGGCGAATACTGTCCGGTTTTGCGTCTGAGCGGACGCACGCAAAGCCTCCCAGGTTCGCTCCAGCCGGTCAAGAGCCGGTATCCGGTCAGGAGGGATACTCTTTATCTCTGTCTTCAGCGTCTCCCATTCCAGCCGCAACGCCGCGACATTCATCGGCGGCATGTTAAGCGTGAGCGCCAGATGGGCACTGGTCTTCTCCAACCCGCCCAGGACCTGGTCCATTGTTTCGAAACGAGCGTCAACTTCCAGCAGTTCTTCTTCCTTCAATGCCTCGGCGATCTCCTGCATCAGCTTGTGGCCACCGCCAGTGAGGTCCGCCAATGCAGCCAATACCCAGACTGGCGAGGCGCGAAACGCCAAAATCCCGAGCAGTTCAATACCGTGACTCGCCGTCCGCTGCAGAATGAAGTTTTCCGCCAGACGGCTCTCGGAAGGATAGATACCTTCCACCTCCCCGACCTGTTCGATAAGGAAGCGCAGCGTGACTCCGACCATCGTCCGATACAAAATAGTCCGTCTAATCGCCGCCGGCAGAGCGACCTCGCCGATCTCCCTTAACAGCCCGCCCGAAAGCGCTCCAAGAGAGCGGATAGCGCGCTCCGGAAGAGACAGAATGTATTTGTAGCGCGATCGAGGGCTCACGTTCCCCATACTATGACTCCCTCATTCGGTGTGCATCTAATTGCAGCCGATGTTACACCTTTACGTCCTGCTTTTGCCTATCGCGGGCGTGGCGGAAGCGAAGGCGACCCGGTGCAGCACGGCGAGAAAACTCTGGTTTCCTTTCTCCCTAATACCGTGTTCAGGAAATTGTGGATGGCAAGTGTGGAGGGA
>Ga0187876_1002543_pt1 | contig 13393 bp, 17 predicted proteins | sample June2016WEW_17_4_FD_133000 | JGI IMG/M metagenome (GOLD analysis project Ga0187876, IMG submission 133000) | Peatland microbial communities from SPRUCE experiment site at the Marcell Experimental Forest, Minnesota, USA - June2016WEW_17_40 | ecosystem: Environmental > Terrestrial > Soil >... | reverse complement strand
TCGCAGTCCAGGTACACGAGGGCGCTCAGGCCAGATACGTCCAGCGTGGTTAGCTGGTTGGTGTCGCAGTCCAGGTACACGAGGGCGCTCAGGCCAGATACGTCCAGCGTGGTTAGCTGGTTGTTCTGGCAGCCCAGGTACACGAGGGCGCTCAGGCCAGATACGTCCAGGGAAACTATGGCTGCTTGGTTTACCAGACTCAAGGTGCTCCGCCCAAAGAACAGCACATTGTTGACAGCGGACGCCCATATGGGGGAGCTGGACAGGGCATCGGTGGTCATTGATGCTGTAAAAGGCAGGGCATCTGGGTTGACGCCGACAGTGAAGGTCTGGAACGAGGCCGCATCCAACGCCTTCCAGTTGGCGTTGTACTCCAGGTGCTCCTGGTCCTCGTAGCGGGACAGGACAAGACCGAGGTTAGGCGTGACGTCAGGCATAGGAATCCCTCATTACTTCAGCGCCAGGGCGATGATTGCCCCCATGTACCCGATGGGGTTGGAGAGCCCGGAGCTGGGCACGGCGCTGGTCTGCAAGGTCTGCTGGATGAGCCAGTAGGAGCTTCCTGCCGGGTAGGAGGCGGAGGTGACGTAGCTGGCCCCCGTTCCCAGGCCGATGGCGGAGCTGTCGATGAGCGCCCCCGCCTCGATGACAAGCTCGCCGCCGCCGCCAGGGGTGATAAGCTGGTACCCTATGACGGGCTCGGGCGGGCTGCCGGACTCCGCCCCGATGGCGCAGTCGTGGACGTCCACTGCTGTCTGGGTGCCCGCGCCCCCTGTGGTGCCTGCGCACTCCAGGAGGACGGCCGTGATTCCGCCGTCGAACACGGGCCGCCCGTACTCGATGGGCGGGCTGACGGTCGGGGGGGACTGGGCCAGGCCAGCATCGGTGACCCACGCGGTGCTTCCGCCGCTCAGCAGGCTGCCGCTGGTCGGGGCCGTGAACAGGTAGATGCTCGGGTAGTTCCCAGAGGCGTCAGGAGAGTCCTGTGCGATGTTGAGGATGCGCTCCTGGAGGGTCCAGGCGTTGCCCATGTCGTCGGTGATGACCGGGGCTACCGTCTCGTCGTCTCCGATGTTGAAGCCATAGTTGGTGCGGTTTCCGAAGACCAGCAGTGCCAGCAGGCTCTTGGCGGTCGATGGGCTGCCAAGGGTAAGCTGGAGCGGGACCTCGGGGTATACGGTGAAGTTGCGTGTGAGCTGTATGATGTTCGGTGCCATGCCATTCCTCTCCTGTGCCCTATCGGGCATGCCCCTACCTAAGTTGCCTGAAGTCTGAAATTTATCAGAAACCAACAAATAAGTGAATATGGGGTGCATAAGAGACGGAGGTGGGTTGTTGCCCTGGCCAAAGGGGTTACCGCATACTGATGAGTGGAAGAAAGAGCATGCTGCAATACTGCGTGAACGAAACAGCCATGCCAAACCACAGCTATGGAATCCAGAAGACCTGTCGGAAGCGGTAAAAGCGTCCAAGTCATGGACACAACTCTTTGCTCTCTTGGGGCTTAAGCGTACCGGGGGAAACCAGGCCCCCAGGCGTTGGATTAAGAGGCTAGGGCTAAGCACGGAGCACTTCGATGCAGAATGGATGCCCCACCACAAGACGAGTGACGAGGAGGTCTTCTGTGAAAAATCAAGGCATTATCATATAGCCAAACGGCGTTTTTATGCCCGTACCCCCAATATCTGTATGGTATGCGGGCAAGACAAGACCCACAACGGCAGGCCCCTACGCTTCCAGGTAGACCATAAGAACGGCAACAGTACCGACTGCCGATGGGCAAACCTCCAAAAAGTATGCCCTAACTGCCATACCCAGACAGATACATATGCTGGAAGGAACAGGGTGCGTATGGACGGCAGGTACACCCACACTAGGGATGGGCTGCTATGGTGCAACGAATGCAGAAGATGGAAGGAAGAGAGGGAGTTCGGGAACAAGGCAAGTACCCCCAGCAAAAAACAGTCATGCTGCAACAAGTGCCAGGAGACAAGAAGGTACCGCGTCCCCTTCAAAGCACTGCTGGAGACCTGGGAACTGCAAGGAGGAGCCTGCCCGGTATGCCAAAACCCTATACCATTCAGGCAAAAGATGGCCTCTTGTATAGACCGAGATACAGCGACCGGAGAGCTAAGGGGGGTACTCTGCCCAATGTGCAACCATGGGCTAAGGGACTTTCAGGACAGCCAGATAATCCTGACCCAGGCTGTCAACTACCTCAGGCGCTTCGAGATAGCACGCCGGGAAAAGAGGGGGGCAGGGTAGCGGTGCTGGTCTCGTGCCTCACCCCCACGGCGGACCGCAGGGAGTTCTGGCCCCGCTGCCTGAGGTGCTTCCTCCTCCAGGACTACCCGGCCCTGGAGTGGGTCATCGTGGACAACGGCTCCGACCCCATCAAGGACCTGCTGCCCCCGGACCCGCGTATCAGGTATATAAGGGTGCCGGGGCCCAGGCTGAGGCACGGGGCGCTGATGAACCGCGCCATGGAGTCCGCCACGGGGCCGGTGGCCATCGTCCTGGACGACGACGACTGGTACGCCCCGGACAGGGTGTCGAGGCAGGCCAGGCCCCTGGAGGGGGCCGGGGTGGACATCTGCGGCACGGGGAGGCTGTACTACTACCTCCACGGGCAGCAGAGGGCGTTCGTGTACAGGAACATGACCAAGAGGCCGTGGCTGGCCGCCCCGGCCTTCAGGCGCTCCCTCTGGGAGGCCCGCAGGTTCGACGACCTGGTGGCGGGGGCGGACACCAGCTTCCAGCGCAGGATACCCCCCGAGAGGCAGAGGGACCTGGACGACCTGGGGCTGCTGGTGAGCACGGTACACCCCAGGAACGCCGCCCCCAAGCGGATGCCATCGGCGTCCTTCGTGGCGGTGCCGTGGGGGGAGGTAATGGGGGTGACGGGGGGCACGCTGCTATGATAGTGTATGTATTCAAAAATTCCGCTACCGGAAAAGCCTATGTCGGACAGACCAAGAACCTAGCAGCTCGCTTATCCGAGCATCGGTATTGTGCGGGACATAATGGCCAGACACCTTTCTATAAGTCTATCCGTAAGCACGGATGGGATGCCTTTGCTCTCGTTCTTACGGTAAAGGTCCCAAACGTATGGATGGCAGATGAGATAGAGACCTCCTTAATCAGCCGTTTTGGGTCAACAGACCGTAGTAGGGGGTATAACCTTGACCTTGGCGGGACAAAAGCAGGAAAGCACTCTAGCCAGACCAAGAAAAAGATAGGCAAAATCAGTCGTACCCATAAGCATACCGAAGAAACAAAGCAAAGGATGTCCATCTCCAGGCGTGGTGTCCCTAAACCATCAGGTTTCGGGAAAAAGATTAGGGCTGCTCGCCTTGGAACCAAGCATAGCGAAAGCACTAGGGCTAACCTTAGGGCAGCCTGGGTACGGGCAAAGGCTGAGGGTAGACGCACCGTAACTCTTGAGCAAAGAAAAAAGATAAGTGAAAGCCTGAAAAAATTTAGGAGTAAACTATTAACTTCGGAGTAAATATGGTAGTAAAACTGGTAGGTGGATTAGGAAACCAACTTTTTCAGTACGCCTTCGGCCGCTCCGTGGCGGCGAGGAGGGGTGAGAGGCTGTGCTTCACCAGGGACATGGCCGACTCGGACCGCAAGCGCTGCTACATGCTGGGGGTGTTCGGCATCCCCATAGACTTCACGGCGCAGGACGGCTACTCCCCCGCTCTGGGCAACGTCTATATCGAGCCCTCCTTCCGCTTCGACCCCTCGGTCTACAGCGTGAAGGACGGGATGATGTTCGACGGCTACTGGCAGACGGAGAGGTACTATGACGACCCCCCGCTGGTGAGGTCCTGGTTCTCCGGGTGCCGCTTCCCGAGCGACCTCTCCCTGAGGGCGGCGGACGAGATTGCGGCGGCCGGCAGGAGGAGCGCCTTCCTGCACGTGCGCCGGACGGACTACCTGAGGCAGGCGGAGTACCACCGTAACCTCTGGGATACCGGCTACTATCCCCCTGCCATGAACCTGGTAAGGGAGAGGGTGGAGGACGCCAGGTTCTTCGTCTTCTCGGACGACCCAGGGTGGTGCGAGGGGGCCTTCCCGGGCCTTAGGATAGTAGGGCACAACAGGCCGGGGGGGAGGCTCTTCGGCAGCAGGGTGCCGGGCAGCGAGGACGAGGACCTGTGGCTGATGTCCCTGTGCAGGAACGCCATCACCGCCAACAGCTCCTTCTCCTGGTGGGGGGCGTGGCTGGGGGACTGGGAGGCGGGGAGGACGGTAGTGGCCCCCGCCGCATGGATGGGGCCGATGGCCAGGCTGGACACCAGGGACATCGTGCCGGAGAGGTGGCTGAGGGCATGACACAGGAGCCGTGGCCCCCGCCGCACTACAAGCGGTGGACCATCGTAGACTATGCCCAGAGGGCAGGCATAGACACGCTCGTAGAGACCGGGACCTATGACGGCGACACGGTAGGCTATGCCTGCCAGTTCCTCAGGGACGTGTACTCCATAGAGCTGGGGAGGGAACTCTACGAGCGCTGCCGCCTGAGGTTCGCGGGCCGCCCCAACGTCCACCTCCTCCAGGGGGACAGCGCCGTGGTCCTGCCCTGCCTCCTGCACGGCCTGTCCCGCCCGGCCGTGCTCTGGCTGGACGCCCACTGGTCGGACTGGCCAGGGGGGGCGAAAGGGCCCCTGGACAGTGCTATCCAGGGGGAGCTGAGCGCCGTGGCCGCATGGGGGAGGGAGGACGCGGTGGTGCTCATAGACGACGTGCGGGACCTGGGAAAGGATGGCTACCTGCCCATAGGGGAGGTAAGGGAGCGGCTGCTGTCCGCCTACCCTGGATGGGTCTTCTATGTCCAGGACGACATAGCGAGGGCCCATAGGCCCATGGGAGGCGAGGGGGGAAGGAAGCCTTAAGGGACAAAGGGAGCGCTAATGGTACAGACGGAACTTTGCAAGATTGCCGCCAAGTGGGGCACCGACAAGGTCCCTTCGATAGGGCATAGCTACACGCCTTACTATCACGAGCTACTCAAGGGGAAAACGGTAAGGAGGATGCTGGAGATAGGCATCGGCTACCCAGAACTCATGGAGGAATACTCGCCCGGCTACATCACCGGAGCCAGCCTTTTTATGTGGGAAGAATACTTCCCAGAAGCGGAAATATACGGGCTTGACAACAACCCCCAAGCGATGGTGAACAAGGGCAGGATAAGGTCCTTACTGTGCGACCAAGGCAGCGAGGTGTCCCTACATAAAGCAGCCAGCGAGCTGGGGGGCAGGATGGACCTCATCATAGACGACGGTTCTCACAACCCTGAGCATCAGGTCTTGTCTGCTAAAGTCCTTATCCCGCTCTTGCTTGACCCGAAGGGGATTTATGTAATTGAGGACGTAAGGGCTCCAAATCAGGTTACCTGCCAGCTCCCCTATAAATGCGAGGTTCAAGAGTTCCCAGAAGGGACGGGGTACGGGGGCAACGATAGGTTAATCATCATCCGTGGCAATCAGAGCCAGACTTTCTACAATCCGGTACGAAGGCAGGCCGCCTATAACGGGCTGCTCCTTGCCAAGAGGCTCCTGGAGGGCTTAGGCGTGGAGTTCTGGCTCTGTGCCGGGACGCTGCTGGGGGCAGTACGGGAAAAGGACCTTATAGCGCACGACTCCGACCTTGACCTTGGCACATGGGCAGGCAGGCCGGAGCAAGAGGAGGGCATCAGGCAGGCGTTCGAGGAGAACGGACTGCGGGTGAGCAACGAGTTCGGGGTGCAAGGGCAGCCTGGGCACGAGTATGCGTTCTCCTTGGACGGCACCCACCTGCTGGACATCTTCTTCTTTACACGGGAGGGAGACCGCTGCTGGTCAGCCCTGTGGGTCGATGGCGTGTGCAAGAAAGGGTGGTTCCCCCTGATAACAAACCTTTCCACACTGGAATTCCTCGGGGAGAAGTTTCCCGTGCCTGCAAACTACGAGGATATACTCATAGCCGAGTACGGGAAGGACTGGAGAACCCCTGAGCTACCATTAGAGATGGGGGGGACATGGCATTGGGAGACAGGCCCGAGGTGCGTGGAGAGATGACAAGCGCAGTCATACTGGCGGGGGGCATAGGGGAAAGGCTCGGAAGCCTTATACCCAAGCCTTTCCTTACCCTGTGCGGGAAGCCTGTCTTGCAGCACTCGATAGACGCTGTCGAGCCCCTGGTGGACGAGGTTGTTGTCGTAGCGCCCGCCCCCTACCGGCACTACAGGCATGCCCCGCCAGGGGAGACCCGCCAGGGGAGCATAGTAAGCGGGCTTGCCGCCTGCTCCTGCCCCCGCTATGTCGTAATCCATGATGGGGTCAGGCCGCTTGCTACCCAAGATACCGTGAGGGGGGTCCTGGACAGGCTTTGTGCGGGGGCAAGGTCAGTCATCTGTGCAGTCCCCGTAACGGATGCCATGATAGAGGGCGGTATCCCCCTCAGCAAGGCAGGGAAGATGCTTGCCCAGACGCCGGAGGGCTTCGAGTATAGCCTCCTTGTAAGCGCCTATGAGAGCACGCCCGACAGGGAGTACGAGGCAAGCTACTGGGCGATATACGAAAAGTACGGGATTATGCCGGAGGTTGTCCCAGGTGTCAGCCTGAACACTAAGCTGACGTTCGCTGAGGACCTTAGGAACGCTGAACTCTTGCTGTCCCCAGGAGGTAGATAGGCATGACTGCGATGGTGGCCGTGTACTCCTGCATACGCTCTGCCAACGACGGGACGCTCCAGGCAATACGGGAGACCTTCGGCAAGCGGTGCCCATGGCCCATGTACTTCTTTATCGGGCAGCCGGGGGAGATGTCCCTGGGGGGAATGACACCCGCTTACCTAGAGGACTGCAAGAGATGGAAGTTTCTTGGGGAAGATGGCTCCAAGGGCAAGCAGTTCTTATCGTCTCAGCCGCTTGGGCGAGGCCCGCTGCCGGACGAGATAGTCCTAGACTGCCCGGATGCCTATGCTGCCCTGCCGTGGAAGAAGCGGGGCATAGCAAGGTTCCAAGCGGAACACGACTTCGGGCACTGCCTCCAGCTCTCAGACGATGCATACGTCTTCGACTGGGTCAAGATGGAAAGGTGCGGCTATGAAAAGCATGCCTATTCGGGACCGAAAATTGACGGTGTTGAAGACGGTAATCCATACTTCTCTGGGGGCACGGGGTACTGGATATCCCTGGAAGCGGCAAAACTGCTGCTGGAGGGCCCTATCGACTCCTGGGCAGAGGACTACTGGGTAGGGTCCGTGATGGCCAAGGCGGGCACACGCCCTGTGGCATTGCCGAGGTATTCTCCAGTCAAGGAGCTAAGCTGCGCAAAGCACGGGGACTCATCTTCCTTGGCAGGCGAGATTCGCAGCCTCGGAGCAGGGCAGTGAAGAACACAACACTCATCGCTATCCTCACCTGCAAAGCCCCCGAGTATATCGCCAAAGCGGCAATGCAGAAGAGGACCTGGGTACCCCTGGTCGAAGAGGCGGGATATGACGTCCGAGCGTTCACGGGGGAAGACCTAGGAGTACCGGACGATTATATATCGCTGCCCCTTAAAACCAGGGCAGTCTGCAAGTGGGCTCTGGGGCACGGGTACAAGGAGATGCTCAAGACAGACGATGACTCCTGCCTGAATGCCAAGAACCTCAAGCCCGTGCAGGAGGACTACGCTGCCGGGCTCATCTGCCCCCCCAATGACCTCGGCATGCCCTCAAGGGGATGCCCATCCCTGCCGAGGGGCATGACGAAGTTCAGCTATGGCAGCGGGGGGGGATACTGGCTCTCTGAACGCTCTATACGGCTCGTGGCGGACGCACCGCCGAGCAATGACTGGGCGGAGGACAGATGGGTGGGGCAGGTGTTGGGGAAAGCAGGTATAAAACTGCACAAGCTAGATAACCGCCTGACCCCCCCCTGGCTGAACAGCAGGCATCAGTCCGTCCCCTATTATACCCTGATTACGCCGCAGACTGTGGCGGTCGAGCAGGTACCGGGAGGAGCAGACGGTCTCCTGGAGTGCCACGAGATAATGACTGGGGCCCGTCCACAACCAGCCTTTATACCGCCGCCCCCGCTGCTGCCGCCCCGGCCAGCCCAGATAATCATGCCCACACCCCTACCAGAGCCACAGCGCCCGCAGGCACGCCTCCCCCAGCCTCCTCGGGTACGCCCTGTACCCCCTCCACCGCCGAGGCCGGACTGGCAGGACACCATCCTGGGGAGCAAGGTCAACCATGCGATAGCCAGGGGGTTCAGGGTGGCAGCGGTATGCGCCATGGGGTCCGTCCAGCATATGCAGCTACGCAGGACAATGCCAGGCTACCTGGAGGAGATGGTGGAGACACCGCACGGCAGGAAGGTGCTGTTCCTGATAAAGTAGAGGAGGTACGTATGCTGGTGAATATAAGGTCGATAAAGCGCTGGGACGACGGGAGGATTGACCTCCAGTTCGAGGAGACGGCTATCGGGATAGCCTCCATGGACGTAGGGGAGGAGGCCGTCGAGGTCACCAACCCCCGCCGTATAGTTATTCCGGCCGAGACAAAGAAAGTGGAGTTCAGGGTTACGGGGCAAGAAGCAGGTAGTCCTGGCCCGGCTGGCAGCCGTAGCTAACAAGGACGATGCTAGCGAGCGGGGCGGGATTCTCTGGATTATAGGTGGAGTGGACCATGATGCCGGTACCGGGCGGGTACTTTTGCAGCTCGGCGATAAGCTCGATGGCGGTCATCTGCGTGTTAGGACTGGGGAGGAGGACCTCGTTCCCCGGTCCCGGCCTCTCCTCCCCTGCCACGGTGCGGGAGCCAGTTCAGTGGCAGTCCCATAGCGCCCATGGCCAAGGGGAGCTAAAGCCCCCCTCTTGAGTGGGCACCGGGGTCTTCTATGAAAGGAACGGATAGTGAAAAGCCTTGAGGAACTGACGGCCCTGTCGCCCGCCTCGCCCTTCTGCATGTTCTCCTACCTGAACAGTAACCTGGGGGACTATATCCAGACCCTTGCCCTGCTCCAGCACGTGGCCCCACGGAGGCTAATACCAAGGGACCGCCTGACGGCACAGGAAAACCTGGTCTTGCTGGCGAACGGGTGGATGATGTTCTATGGCATGCCCAGGCGGGAATGGTTCCGTGATGTCAGGTACGTGGGCGTCCACATAGCCACCCAGTGCCGGAACGCAGAGACAGCAGAGGCATTAAGGCCCTGCGGCATAATCGGGTGCCGTGACCCGGCTACGGCAGCCTTTGCCCAGGAAAACGGCCTGCCTGCTGCCCTGGTGGGCTGTGCCACCCTAACCTTCCCGCTATACCAAGGAACAAGGGAGGGGGTATACTGTACCGATATTAGTGACCGGGCCCGTGAGGAGGTAAGCAGGCTTTATAAGGATGCCATCGCTGTATCCCACTACCCGGCCGATGAGGAGAATGCAGGGGAGCAGCAAAGGAGGGCCTATGCCCTTCTTGCCAAGTACGAGAGAGCGGAGCTGGTAGTGACATCCCGCCTGCATGCGGCCCTGCCCTGCGTGGCGTTCGGGACCCCGGTGGTGTATGTCGGCCCGGGGGACGACCGTACCAGTATCCTTGATGAGATAGGAATCAGGATGATAGGGGAGGATGAGCTGACACTGGCCGACCTGAGGCCGGAGCCAGTAGAGGCCCCCAGGCTGCGGCAGGACTATCTGGAGTTCTTGGAGTATTCCATGTACCCCTTCATGGGCGGCTAGGCGGTAACCTGGCCCATCAGGTGGGCAACGGTCAGGGTGCTGCCCCCGCCGCTCTTGCACACCCGCAGCCACTCCCACACCAGGGCGGACGGGCTCACCATGGCCTGCGTGCCGTCCCGGCTGAGGGCTATGTTTATGTTCTCCTCCTCGGCCGGGTAGGGCGGGGAGCCGCCGTTCAGGTTGCCGGTGATGTCGCACCCGTCAGGTATGGTCGGGGGGCTGCCGTAGTAGTTGGGGTTGGCGGCCGGGTCGTTCGAGACCTCCACCCATACGTCCCCCTCCAGCCCGGCGACATGCAGGGCAAGGGCGGACCAGTTTCCTATCCAGGTCCATGCGCCGTTGGCGTCCGCCTTAGTGCTGAGCGCTGTCAAGTGCTTTATAGTCATATTCTTCCCCCAATACTGTGTGGATGCCCCGCAGGAGGTGTACCTTCCCCAGGAGCCTCCTCCTGAGGCTCTCCCTGACCCTTGCCTTGTCTGCCTTCAGGAGTACGGCCTCAAGCGTCCTGGCCGTGATGTCTATGACCGGCCCCAGGTCCAGGACTGCTGTCCCTGCCAGGGGCTTCTCGGGAGCGGGCCTCACCGCTGTCTCCTCTTCTGCCATCAACTGCTCCTGCTACACTGTTACCCCTTCTGGTTGACGATGTTGATGAGCTGCTCCACCACCCGCTGGAACCCTGCCGTGATGTTCGTCTGGTTGGTGCTGATGACAGCCTGGTCCTTGGCGAGCTGGCGCATTATCTCGAACTCCTCCGTGTGTATCTCCGACTGGTGCCTGATGAGTTCGGTAAGGTCGGAGAGCCCCTTGGCGACCGCCTCCTCCACCCCCCTGTCTATGACGATAGGGTTGGGGGTGTGGGTGACGGCCTGGCGGCTCTCGATGACCTGCTGGACCTTCTCTACCCTGTCCATCAGCTTCCTGGCGATGTCCCCCTGCCCTACCAGGCACTCGTTGCTAGCATCGACCAGCTCCTTGACCTTCCCTATGGTCTCCTTGCCGTCGTTCACGATGCTCTTGACCTCCAGGAGGGTCTTTTCGGCCCCCTTGGTGCGCTCCTCGGCCTTGGTGACGAACCTGGACATCCTCCAGACAATCAGGATGACGATGGGCCATCCTAGAGTGGGAAGCCACTTCAGCAGGAAGTCCCATGGCCCCCCTGGCGTGGCTGGCTCGATAATCATAAGCAGCATCCTCTCCTAGTAGAAAGTCCCCTAATATATAGGCCGTGTAGCGGCTTACCTCGCCCTGGTCCTCCGGTGGAAGGGGTTGGACACCACCACCGTGCCGGGGGCCATCATCAGGCCCATCTGTAGCCTGTACATCCTGTCCCGGACCTTAAGCTCGGACATGGTGACGCTGTCCAGGGAGAGCAGGGGGGCGGGCGGCTTCTGCATCTGCTCCTGGATGGCCAGGCTCGCGCCCGAGGGGTCTATGTGCAGGCCCCCCTCCTCCATCAGCCACTTCTGGGCGCAGAAGGCGACCTCCTCGGCGGCATCGCACATGTCGTCCGTGGCCCCCTTCTCAGGGGGTGCCTGGACCCTAATCTGGTACTTGCCCACGTACTCCGCCTCCACCGTCCTCAGCTCCGTCATGAACCTGGGGACGTAGGGGAACCGGCACCTGGTGTTGTCCATGTACCCCTTGAGGGCGAAGGCCATCTGGGAGTTTATGATAGTGGTCAGGTTCAGCAGCTCGATGTTGTATATCTGGTTTATCTCCAATAGCTGCACGAGCTGCTGGCCGCCGTGCTGGTCGGTCGCCCCACGGAAGCAGGGCATGATGCGGTTGAGGGCCCGCAGCCAGGAGATGATGTCCTCCAGGGGCAGCGCCCGGTAGCCGACGTACTTGTTGATGCCGGGTATCTCCGCTACCCCGGGCCCCTCGAACCTCTCCCCTACCATCATGCGGTCGATGTAGTCGTAGACCAGCATCAGCGGGTTCTGGCCCCCGGTGTGCTCCAGGTGGCCGATGGCCACCGCCGTGGCGTTCCTCATCATGCCCAGGTCCAGGCCCCAGAAGTACTGCCGGCCGATGCAGGAGGGGGTGAAGACCGTGAGGTTGAGGCGGGCGGTCTCCAGGAGGGGCTTGGGGGTGGGCTCCTCCGTCCACCTCACGTCCGTGCATGCCCTGATGGTGGCCTCGGTGACGTAGGTCTCGGAGGAGTCGAGGAACTGGCCCCCGTACTCCGCCTTGAACGTCATCGGGCTCTTCTCCTGCTCCCCGTGCAGTATCTTGGGCAGGACGGTGGGGTTCATCTCCGCCGTCGATACCCTCAGGGTGAAGATGCCGGAGTCCTTCCCCTTCTCCAGGGCCAGCCGGTGGAGGTCGTACATCTTGCCGACCCTAATCCAGGGGGAGCTGATGCTGACGATGAGGGAGTCCTGGAACTCCCTGTACTGCGAGGGCTCCGTGTGCTTCATCTGCTCCTGGCTTATCCAGGAGCCGTTCAGCAGCTCCGCGTGGTGGAAGTTCAGGGTGCTGGGGGTGGCGGCGGCGTAGACCTCGTCCGAGGTGCTGCCCGTCTCGCTGCGGAAGTGGGCGAACTCGTCCAGGGCCAGCATGATGCTGCTGGGGCTGCGCACGGAGCGGGTGGTGCAGGGGTGGGAGTCCACGTTGATGGTGGGGGTGATGTCCCTCTTGCCACGGTCGGCCTCGGTGATGAAGCCCATCCAGGTGCCGGTGCCCACCCGGAAGAAGGGGGCGAAGAAGGGGGCGCGGTTGACGTCCTCGCGCAGCTTGTCGTAGAGGCGGTCGGAGCCCTCCTCGTCCTGGGCCAGGAAGGTGAAGTCGATATGGGAGTTCGGGACCAGGTCGAAGTAGGCCTGGGGGCTGTGGAAGTTGAGGAGGAGGTAGAGCTTGTACGCCGCCATCGCGCTGACTAGCTGGGACTTGCCCCCCCTGCGGCCAGCGATGACACAGGCCTCGTTGTACCCCCTCTCGGGGATGTCCCGCCAGTCCCCTATGTTGCAGCGCCCCTCCTCGCAGAAGATGTGCAGGGCCTCGGACTCCGTGACCGTATTTAGCAGGCGCTCCCGGTAGATGTCGTAGAGGGGGACCTTCTTCTCCTTGTAGTCCATCGGGACGCCGAACACGCACTTTATGATGAGGCGCTGGATGGGGAAGAGCCTGACGCCGAGGCCGCGGTGGGACTCTATGAAGTCGATGGCGTTGAGGGTCTCGTGGGGGGTGGATATGCCCCTCTCCTCCACCGACTTGCTGATGAAGCCCTCTCCCCTCCTGAACTTCCCCGCGCTGGGCATAGCCCTCCTATATGAGAGGGCAATAGAGGAATCCCTAGGGATGGCAGCGCCCTCCGGTGTATGCTTGTAGCGGAGGGACCGACCCATGAGCAGGCTTGCCGACCTTCACGGGAAGCTACTGGATATAACGAAGGAGTGCTGACCCGACATGCGCACCCCTGGCAAGCAGGGGGTGTACGGGCAGGTCAGGGGGTACGGGCTGGACAACGCCTGCGTCCCCCACCTCCACCTGAAGCTGGGAGAGATGGGCAGCGAGGCGGTGCAGGTGTACAACCTGTTCCTCGCCATGCACCTCGCCATAGCCAGGACGGCAGACCCCGACAAGGTCAGGGCACTGGAGGGCGAGTGAGGAAGAAGGCCCCCGCCAGGAAGAAGAGGAAGGCCCCTGCTGCCCGCCTCGGCGTATGCCCAGGGTGCGGC